>Ga0075011_10000308_pt1 | contig 26121 bp, 28 predicted proteins | sample TARM_MetaG_T_14_FD_72354 | JGI IMG/M metagenome (GOLD analysis project Ga0075011, IMG submission 72354) | Freshwater microbial communities from Pennsylvania, USA, analyzing microbe dynamics in response to fracking - TARM_MetaG_T_14 | ecosystem: Environmental > Aquatic > Freshwater > River... | reverse complement strand
GGAGACCAAAACACCCTCCTGCTCCGATGGCTATACCGATGCCCAGTGCGAGCGTTTCTTCGGGGATAAGCCCGTGGAGACCCGCACCTATACCAAGCAGATTGGGACGAAAAATCTCCAACCTTGCAAGCTTCCTGCAGCTTCTGTGCCTCTCCGCAAGGGTGACAGGCTATTCTTTATAACCGCTGGCTACTATCAAACGTATCGCTATAGTGAGCCAGTGTACTGGTTGGACCAGGGCGGTGTGACACGTACTCCCAAGGGGGTTAAGACTATAAACCGGACTGAGTCAGAGGTATTATCCAATTATCGAAAAGCGAAATCGCATGGCTGGGAGAACCCATATAGCTATTCTCAATTGGCAGACGTTACAATTCCTCTAAGCAGGAGTGGGTATGCCGCTTGGAGGGATGGTTCTCCTTATTTCGGAACCATGGCCAGCAGTGGACTATTTTCATATCTAGGCAACACAGAAGGTCGAAGCCATCACCTGATTTCTAATTATGGCAGAGGTACGCCCGAATGGGGACCCTTTTACACTCCTAGCGGCGTTATAGAGTCACCTTGGGTCCCTGGAGTTTATATTCCAACGGAGGAAAATGCATATTTCAAAGTCAGCGAGATTACTCAAAGACCAAATCACGCCTTGAACGATAAAGCTGTTAGATCCATGACATACAGCGTCCATACGGAAGCTCGAAATATCATGGACAATATTAAAAGAGATGAGATATATTGCGAGTACAGGTCTCAAAAGACTACTTATAAGTACAAGGGGCAGGAGTGCCTCACGCTTGCCAGCAGAGTTTCCGACACGCGCGTTGCAACCCTTAAAAACAAGCACATGAGCTGGTCAAGCTGCTCAAATTACTTTACTAATGCAGAATGCGCTAGACGCCTCATGCCAAAGAATGACGTTAGAGGCCCAGAGAAAGCTGTGTATAGTGCCAATGTGCCTCGAAAGCTATATTGGCAAACGGAATCCAGCACTGGGTATAAGGTCAGAAAGTGTAACAGCCGACTTCCTTCTGGGGTATGCGACAAAATCTACCTAGGCAATCAGTGGAGCTTCTCTTCAGGCTCCTATAATGGCGACACGGATATTCGGCTCACGTATCGACCCATCATGTATCAACATGAAGTATTGCTACTATATTGATGTAAATCCACCTTAATCATCTAAAAACAGCCCGCGTCGCGGGCTGTTTTTTCATATCTTATGTATTTTGGCTACACAAGCCCTGACGACAACCTCGATTAGCATTCCCGTCCGACTTGTGGCCAAGTTATCGATATTGACTGCCGCTCTCTGCCCAGAGTGCCACCACCTTAGTTGCCGTGCTGGCAACTGGTAATACGTACACGTTCAGCAACAAGCCGATGAGCGTCGTCGTTGTGTGCGCCCCAATTCCCATGCATTTCCAGATACAATTCCTGTGCATCCTAGTAATGTCGAGATCGAGGAGACCTCCGTGGCGATGTCGTTGAGCATGAACCGTAAATCCAAGCCGGAGCCGCTCTACTACTGGAAATGGAGCGGCAAGGACCGGGATGGTCGCAAGATCGACGGCACCATGACGGCCTACAAGCAGGTCGATATCGAGACCGACCTGGTAAACCGGGGGATTCTGGTGCGCTCCATCAAGCGCCAGAAGAAGGTCGGTGGTGGCCGAGGCAAGATCAACTCCCAGGACATCATGCTCTTCGCGCGCCAGCTGGCGACGCTGATTCGTTCCGGCGTGCCGGCGCTGGAGTCCCTGGCAGTAACCGCAGAGAGCATGCGCAAGCCGCTGATGGCCAAGATGGTCAATGAGCTTCGCAACGACGTGACCGCCGGGGAGACCATTTCACGGGCCATGGCCAAGCACCCCAAGCATTTCGATCACCTGTTCGTGAACCTCGTTGCCGCTGGCGAGGAGTCCGGCTCGCTGGACGAGATGCTTGAGCGGGTGGCCTCGTACAAGGAGCGCCAGGAGGCACTGAAGGGGCGCGTGAAAAAGGCCATGTACTACCCTGCCGCGGTCATAGGGGTCGGCATTGCCGTGACCACCCTGCTGCTGATCAAGGTGGTGCCTCAGTTCGAGTCCCTCTTCCAAGGCTTCGGGTCCGACCTCCCCGCCGCCACGCAGATCACCGTCAACATGTCGGAGTGGGTGCAGGCGCACTGGTGGAAGACCGCCCTGGCCATTGGCGGCACGATCTGGGGTATCCGCCGGGGGATGGCGACCTCCGAGACGTTTGCTTACCGGATGCACAAGCTGTTCCTGCGCCTCCCGGTGCTGGGGGCGATCCTCCACAAGTCATCGATTGCCCGTTTTTCCCGCACCCTGGCCACCACCTTCGGCGCCGGCGTGCCATTGGTGGATGCGATCAATACCGCTGGCCGAGCTTCCGGTAATCTGGTCTACGAGCGCGCCATCGTGGACGTGCGGGATGATGTGGTCTCCGGCCAGCAGCTCAACTTCGCCATGCGCCGGGCCAACCTATTCCCGATCATGGCGGTGCAGATGGTCCGCATCGGCGAGGAGGCCGGCACCCTGGACGCCATGCTGACTCGGGTGGCGGACTACTACGAGGAAGAGGTCAACAACCTGGTCGATGGCATGACCACGCTGATGGAGCCGTTGATCATCGTGGTGCTCGGGGTGCTGGTCGGCGGCCTCGTTGTGTCGCTTTACCAGCCTATCTTCCAGATGGGCGGCGCCATCTAACTGTCACTGTTCCCGTTCACACACCAATCATCGAGATGTATGGGTTACAATGGCTCCGACGCCTGGGGCATGGGCATGCCTCGGGCTGGTGACAAGACATCCATTCAGGGAGCTGTACTCATGCAAGCACCGGTTTCACCCAGCCGCCAGGGCGGCTTCACTATCATCGAACTGCTGGTCGTCATCGCGATCATCGGCGTCCTGGCCGCCATCGCTCTGCCGGCCTACCAGGACTATGTGGCGCGTTCCGAGGCTGCCTCGGGCTTCCAGACGGCTTCCGCCTATAAGACCGAGGTCGACACTGCGATCTTTGACCGTGCTGCGATTACCAGCGGCGGTGCCGACGCTACTCCGGTTGACAATGACCTGGGCAAGGTTGATCTGGTCGCGACACCTTCAGATCAGACTGGCTCCGTTACCTACACCTTTAAGTCTGGCGCCAACAACAGCGGCACCATTGAACTTACTCGCGCAGATGATGGCACCTGGAGCTGTGAAGTTGATGGGCTGTCGGATTCCGCCAGTGCGTCACTGGAAGGCCAGGGCTGCGAGACAGCTACCACCTAAGCCTCCTCCCCTCACGCACGCGTGAGAAGCATGAAGGCGTGCGCTCCGGCGCACGCCTTCTGTCTTTCTGGCCCTGCTGTTGGGCCACCCTGTATGGAGAGCCGTATGCCGAGTCCTTGTCACCCCGTTAGATCGGTGCACTGCCGAGCGGCTGGCTTCACCCTTGTCGAACTACTGGTCGTCATGGCAGTCATGGCGATCCTTGCGAGCATTGCGCTCCCCAATTACCAGCGCCACCTGGAGGAGTCACGCCGCGCCGATGCGGTCGCCGGGCTCATGCAGGGGCGCCAGCAGCTGGAACGCTGCTACACCCGGCAGGCGTCATACGCCGGGTGCTCCACTCTTTCCGTGTCCCCCGAGGGACACTACGGGATTTCGCTGTCATCAGTGAACGCTGGCAGCTATCGCCTGGTGGCTGACCCGGATGCAGACGCGGCCTCCGGCGCCCAGGCCGATGATGCTTGCGGCGCCTTGTGGATCACCCAGGACGGGCAGCGCGGCCAGGAGGGCAACGCCAATGGTTGTTGGTAGATTCCGCCAGTCGGGCCTGACCCTGGTCGAGCTGCTGGTCACCCTGGCAATCGCCGGGATTCTCGTGACGGTGGCTATCCCGGGGTTTGGCGAGCTCCTCGAGCGCCAGCGCCAGGTGGCGACCAACAACGCGGTGAGCTCTGCCCTCAAGGAGGGGCAGGCCGCCGCTGCTTCCCGACAGATGCCGGTTACCGTCGACCTCGCCCACAACAGTGGTGACTGGTCTGTCCGCCTGTTGGCCCCTGACAACACCGTGTTCGCCGCTACCCCGCTGCCCTCCATTGGCGCAAGCGGCCCAAGCACAGCATGGTCAGTCACCTTCTCCCCGCTCGGCCGGCGGCAGCAGTGCAGTGAAACGGACTGCCTGCTCCCAGTGACCCGGGGCCCGGACTTCTGGGTCGAGGTCGACTGGACGGGACGTATCGTGGCGGACACTTCACGGAGGCCGGATGATGCTTAACCCAACGCGCCAGCAGGGCTTTACCCTGGTGGAGGCTTTGATTGCGATCCTCATTGTGGCCGGTGGCCTGGTGGGTATCGCCTCCCTCCAGCTGGAGGCCATGCAGGCGGCCCACGCCGCCCAGCAGCGCTCCTTCGCCTCGGTGGCAGCCCAGGATGCCGTCGACCGGCTGTGGTTTGAATCCGCCGATCCTGATGACTGGAACGCCATGTGCGGCGCCAGCAGCAACGCTAGCGCCTCAGGGAGTGGCCCTCTCCATGATGTCTGGACAGCATGGCGGCGGAACTGGTCATCCCACCTGCCCGGGTTCAGTGGCGATATCGCCCCGGTCGGCACCGGATGTCAGTTCGCGATCACGGTCGCCTGGGACGACTCCCGCTTCGTGCTCGACCCCGAGAGCATGGTCATGCAGTCGGACGGCAGCATGGCGCCGGAACGAGAGGATGTCGCCACCCTCACCTACACGGCCCACCTACCCTCACCAACCACGCTCGGGGAGGACACCTGATGCACCAGGACACACACCGGCGTGGCATTCCTTCCAAGGCTCAGGGGTTTGGCCTGGTCGAGGTGATGATCGCCATGACCATCGGGCTGATGGTGATTCTCGGCGCTGGGCAGCTCTTTCAGATGGCACGCCAGAGCGTCAGCCAGATCGATGAACTCGCCCAGCGCCAGCAGACCGTGCGCTTCGCCAGTCAGCTCCTGAGCAAGGATGTGCGCAGTGCCGCCAGTATGGACGTGACCGGTATGAGCGGCGGTGCCGGCACGACGTTGACGCTGGAATTCGAGGACGGACACTACCGGGGCGACTACTGCCCTTCCGGGACTTACGACGACCTTGAGGTGGTTTACCACTGGAATGGCGCCGAGCTTGAGATCGACGCCTCCTGTTCGAGTGAGACACGCACACTGACCGACTTCCTGGCAGGCGTTAGCTTCCGCCCGGCCGGGGATCACGGCGTCGAGGTTACCTTGCGTCTGGCCCAGGTCTCCGGCGAGACATCCTCACCAGAAGTGGTGTTCATGACCACCAACCGTACAGCCACCTTCAAGGCTCGTGCCCTGGCACAGGCCGCAAGCGAGGATGAGGAATCATGATTCACACCACACGAACACTTCAGGCTCGGCGCTTCCAGCCGACAAGCGCCAGCATCAGCGGTGAGCGCGAGGAGGGAGCGGCGCTGATCGTGGCGTTGGGCGTACTGGCAACCACGCTGGTTCTCGGGGTCTCGGGCTTCGAGAGCGCCCAGACAGAGGAGACCCTGACCGGCAACTTCCGCTTTGCTACCCAGGCACAGCTTGCCGCGGAAGGTGCTGCCACCCTTGGTATCGAGAACGCCCCTCAGCACTATGAGGACCTCGAGGAGGGAGAGAGTCTGTTCCTGAGCTCGCCGGATCTGGAGGCGCTGGCCGATGACGCGGGACGCCAGGTGTCTTCCCTGTCCTTTGCTGATGTCTGGCGCCAGGATGGCAGCACGCCTCCCGCCGATAGCGGACTCCCTCTCAGCCAGCGTTACGCCTATCTCGAAGACACCGCTCTCGAGTTGCTCGCCGAGAATGCCGGCTGGGGGCTGGGTGACGACCTCATGCCCGGGCAGTATATCCTCGGTGAAGGGGTGGTCAGCACCGGTGAGGCGGATGTCACCCGCAAGGTCCTGGTGCACTTCCCTCCCCTGTTCGATGTCAGTCTGCTGGAAGGTGTACTGACCTGCTTCGGACAGGCCTGCTCGCATGATGCCGATGGGCACGTCAATGGCGGCAACTACCCTCTCCCCGAAGACTTCAACTGCACGGGCAGCCATTGCCGCACCAGCCCTGAGGAGGGAGATGAGCAGGGCGTGGGCAGCTACTGCTTCATGTCCGAGGACCAGGAGGACTACGACGAGAAGTACGCTGCCTGGCAGGCGCTTCTCAATGAGATTGCCAATCTCCCCGATGGCATGAAGTACACCAGCGATGATGAGCTTCCTGACAACCTCGGTACACGGGAGAACCCCGCGGTCATCGAGATCGACTCCGATAGCCAGTTGAAGAAGATCAACGGCAACCGCGCGACCAGCGGCATCATCGTGGTGAAGTCCGGCGCCACCCTGACGCTGAATGGCACAGCCCACCATGAGGGGCTGATCATCGTGGAGCCCGGCGCGTTCATCACCACTGGTGGCGGCACCTACAACCTCTATGGCGGGATTATCGATATGGAGGGCAATGCGGTGCCAGAGGGTGTGGACTCAACCACGGGCAACGGCAACGGCAAAGGCAATGGCAATGGGGGTGGCAGCAGCGCGCTAGTCAACGCCTGTGGCGATGATAGCCTCGTAGCCCCTGGCCAGGCTCCTCCCAACGACTTTGCCTTCTCAGGCAATTCAGGGGTCAATTTCAGTCTCGAGGCCCTTCTTAACCTCCAGCGCATCGAGCGACTCGAGTATGGCGCCATCAAGAGTTGGAGGGAGTTCTAGGTATGGTTTCTCGCTGTCGTCGGAGCCCAGATCCCTATTGCACAGCAGGTATTTGCTAAAATGCCTGCACGAGCCTTAAATCATGACCACTTGGAGAATCCACTATGAGATTTACCCGACTGTTGTCGGTGTTCACCATCGCTTCAGCTACGACTCTCTCCGGGTGCTCTTCGTTGTCCTCAGGCGAGCAGGATGAGACGCTGACGTTTACCTCCCTTCCCTCGGGGGCTGCTATCCAGGTGGTCGACGTGACGGGCATCGAGGGGTATGTGGATGTCAGTGCCCGGGGTCAGAGCGTGTTCACTGGCCGCACGCCGGTCACCCTTGACCTGCCCGGCACCTCCGATGACGGTGAGACACTGCAGGAGTATGTGGTCGTTATCGAAAAGAGTGGCTATGCGCAGTACGAAACCCGGCTTGAGGCCGTGGGCAGTGAGGAGTCCATGTACGCCAAAGGGGAGCCCCAGACCAGTCAGGCCACTTTCCTCGGTTGGCGCCTCCAGGACCCGCGGACACGGGAAGTTTCTCACCTGCCCTACAACCAAGTGGATGTGGAGCTGGATAACCTCAACGACTGACTCCGCTTCACATCACCATTTTCACGGATCCGGGCACACTCTCCGGTATCCTGTGACTGTCGCAAGACCCAAATCTACCGACATCGACAAAATGCTAGAGGTGCAACATGAAAAAGAAGACCGAGGTAATCGACGCCATCGCGGAGCAGACTAATGTCACCAAGGCGGACATCAAGGCGGTCCTCGACGCACTGCCCGAGGTATATGCCGATGCGCTGCGCAAAGAGGAAAGTAGCGTTCTGCCTGGCTTCGGGACCCTCAAGATCACCCATCGCGCGGCCCGTAAGGGGCGCAACCCGCAGACCGGTGAGCAGATCGACATCCCGGCATCCAAGTCCGTCTCACTGAAGGCCGGCAAGCTGTTCAAGGATGCTATCGCCTAACTGGCGAGACTGGTTAATCGAGCATGAGCGCCCTGCCATTTTTTCTTGGCGGGGCGTTTTTTGATCTTGGCAGGCTATTCAAGCATGGTGCTGGCTATCGCGGCGGCATCCTGCAATGAAACTCCGTATTCGTTGACGAGCGCAAAAAGGCGGGTCTCGAACTCTTTCTCCGGATCGTGTACGGGCTTCTCAGCTTCGCGGAGCATTTCTCCCAGTTGTGCCTCAATGTCCCACTTCTGCTTGATGTTCAGCACAGGCTGACCTCGCTAGTTGATCTCGATCTTCCCTTATCCGGCATGCCGCTCGTGCGATCATACCAAAAAGCTGGCCGGCGCCATAAGCGCCGGCCAGCGTAGAGTTGGGCTCCTGAGGATCAGGAGAAGCCACTTTCCACGTTGATCGATTCGGAACTCATGTGCTCGATCGGCTCCACGGTGGCGCCGGGAGCGGTTGGTTCACTGCCTTCCTCCTCTGGCTGTTTGGATTCGAGAGGAGGGAAGGCCTCGGCACGGATCGCTTGCTCGATAGCGTCGCGGGTCTCGGGGTTGTCTGCCAGGTATTGCGCGGCGTTGTCCTTTCCCTGCCCGATACGAGTGCCCTGGTAGCTGTACCAGGCGCCCGACTTGTCCACGATGCCGCGGGCGACCCCCTGGCTAACCAGCTCGCCCAGCAGGTTGATACCCTTGCCGTACAGGATCTCAAACTCGGCCTGCCGGAACGGCGGCGCCACCTTGTTCTTGACGACCTTCACCCGGGTCTCGTTGCCCAACACGTCGTCGCCCTTCTTCACGGCACCGGTGCGGCGTATATCCAGGCGCACGCTGGAGTAGAACTTGAGGGCGTTGCCGCCGGTGGTGGTCTCGGGGCTTCCGAACATGACGCCGATCTTCATGCGAATCTGGTTGATGAAAACCAGCAGGCAGCCGGAGTTCTTCACGTGCCCGGTGATTTTGCGAAGTGCCTGTGACATCAGGCGAGCCTGAAGGCCCACATGGGCATCGCCCATTTCACCCTCAATCTCAGCCTTCGGGACCATCGCCGCGACCGAGTCCACGATCAGCACATCCACGGCGCCGGAGCGCACCAAGCCGTCGCAGATTTCCATGGCTTGTTCGCCCGTGTCGGGCTGCGAAACCAGCAGGTCGTCCAGATTCACGCCAAGCTTCTCCGCATAGGATGGATCCAGAGCGTGCTCCGCATCGATGAAGGCGCAGGTCTTTCCTTGCTTCTGCGCCTGGGCGATCAGCGAGAGGGTCAAAGTGGTTTTGCCCGAGCTTTCGGATTTGAAGATCTCGCAGATCCTGCCCTCTGGAAGCCCTCCGATGCCCAGGGCAATATCCAGCCCCAGTGAGCCTGTGCTGATGGACGGCATGATTTGGCGCGGGGCATCCCCCATCTTCATGATGGCCCCCTTGCCGTACTGCTTCTCGATCTGGCTCATGGCGGCTTCCAGCGCCTTCTGGCGCTGATCGTTCTGAGTCGTCATCCCCATATCTCCTTCGCCTCTGGCGTGTTGTGAGTGCATCTCGCCTTACCGATTTTATCCACTGTGCCCGCCGCTCCCATGGAATCGAGGGTCTGAAGATCGCATTTCGGGGAATTTGACCCCTGTATAGATAGGTAAGCCGCGGCGGTCTCCCCGGGGCGGGGGCCCAGTTCGCTACCATGGCAAGAGATCGTTGATATTCAAGAGAGGTGTGTGATGGCGGACGTTGAGCAGGGTGCGGGGCAGGAAGCCACCCAGCGCGAAGCACGAGCGGCGGCGAGCCGCCACCAACAAGAGGTTCAGGAAGAGGAGCGCAAGGGGATCCTGAGTCGGATATTGCGTAATGTCTTCGAGTTCTTCGTGCGCCTACTGGGTATCGGTAAAAAGCGCGAAGAGGATCAGCAGCGGAAGGAGCAGCAGGACCGGCAGCAGGACAAGCGGGAGGCTCGAATCGACCGCGAGGCGGATGAAAGTGAGCGGGAGCGCGACCTTGAGCGCGAGAGGGAGCGTTCCGGCGCTGGGCGTGATGGCCAGGCGCGTGAAGACAATGCTGACTGGATGTCCGATGGGGCCAAGGTTGCTGGTGCCGCCGGACTGGCAGCCGGGGCAGCCGGGAGTGCTGCTGCCCAGCGGGACTTGCTGGATGCGGCCAAGAATGCCGGCCCAGCAAGTCCCGAGAGCCTTTTGGGGATGGCGCAGGCGGCTGCGGATGGGCCGGCCTCTGGCGATGGCCCCCTCCCCCTCGATGGCCTTCACAAGCGTGCAGAGGCCGTCTTTGCGGTCCACGAGGCGGATATCCGGTCTCGCGTGGTTCCCGAGGCAAGCACGGATGACAGCTTGGTCTTCGATCACACCCAGCCCTCCAACTTCGATATGGATGCCGTCGACCAGGAGCTTGCGGAGCTTCTCAAGTGCGAAGGGGCTACGCCGACCCACGAGGAGCTTGTCGGGACCTTCTATGGCGCAAGCTTGATGATGAAGCTTCGGGATCTGCAGGCCGACCAGGATGCCGGGCTGCTGGGAAAGAACCGTGAGGCCGTGATGAATAGCTATCTCAAGGAGATCGAAGGGCAGCTTGGGAAGTTGCAACAGGTCGAGATACCGGAGGGCCAGCGATCGAACCTGCGTGACAAGATCCTTGAGCAGATCAGGGGGGTATACGGCGAGGTGGCACCAAAGGGGCATGGGACGCTCGATAGTCGCGTTCTGAACATTACCAGTCGAGCGGAGTCCGCGGGTCAGCGAAAGCGGCCCGAACAAGACTTCAGTATGTAGTGTTTTCCCGCTGCACAACAAAAACGGCACCTCCGGGAGGTGCCGTTTTTGCATCTATGGCGTGAGGGGGATTACTCCTCGATGCGAACCAGCCAGGACTCTACAGTCTCGGAGCCGTGTTCATCTTTCCACGCCTTGAGCGTCTTCTGGTTGCCACCGCGAGTCTCTACCACCTCGCCGGTGTTCGGGTTCTTGTAGATTTTCAGTTTACGCTTGCGGCGACCGGTGCCAGAGGTGGCGGCCTGCGGTTCGCGGTTGGGCGCCAGCAGGTCGAGAACGTCCTTCCCTGACTTGTCGAACTCTTGCATCAGCTCTTCGAGCTTGTCCTTGAACTCGATCTCACGCTGGAGACGCTCATCGCCTTTCAGCTTCTCGAGTTCTTCCTGAAGGGCTTTCATTTGCTGCTCTTTAGCGGCGTACTGCTGGATAAGGGACATAGTCGTTCTCCTAACGAAATTGGCCACACAGAAAGCGTTGCTCTCGTGTGGCCAATATACACATGGTTTAAAGTCCGCGCAATTATTTCATTTACGCCCCGTGTTGCTACAAACTAGGCTTAGCACTTACCGTCCATTAAGGAGATCAAGTACAGACCGCCGCTTCTTCGGGGGTTGATCCTCACCACCGTCTTCTTTCAGCGAGTTCGCAAACCCCTTCTCAGGGCGATCGGCGTCCTCTTTATTCTCTTCGTTTGATTCCGCGGTCAGCTTGGCGGCAAGTGACTCTTCTGCTTCGGCTTCGCTGCGATCATCTTCATCATCTGAAGTCGCAGCGCCCTCTTCGTCTGTTTGCTCTTTGCGTTCTTCGGCAGGCGCTTCCGCCTCCTGGCTAGGCGCGGCCTCGGCGTTGGAAGGAGCTGCCTCGGGGGACGCCATCTCAGCGGCATCGTCCTGCTGAGCCTGACTATCGCCCTCTTCTTCCTTGGGCTCGGGGTCGCCCTCCTCCCGGCTCTCAGCCGTGGCATCCTGGTCCGCCTCCCCAGCGGCGTCCGGCTGGGTCTCGGTGTCCTGCTCCGGCGCCAGCTCAGGCTTCTCACCAGAAGGTGCCTTGTCTTCAGCATCCTCCTCGGCGCTTACAGTGAAGGTATCGGGCATATCATCGGCCGGCTCGCCTGAGGCTGCGTCCTGAGCTTCTTGGTCAGTCCCCGCTTCCTGGCTGCCTTCCTCGGCTGGGTCATCCGCCACATTGGTATCGGTGGAGGGCTCAGGCTTGCTTTCGACAGCTGATTCACTGACTGCTGCCTGCTCTCCTTCCTCCTCTTCCGATTCCTCGGCTTCCAGGGTTTCCGGGGTGACTCGATCCACACCCTCGAATTCATCGTCCTCTACCGGGCGATAGCGAGTTCCCAGCACTTCGTCATCGATACCGTTCTTGAGTCCCTCCAGGTCGGGTTTATAGGTTGCCTGAGGAGCCTCGCCATCGGCCTCTTGGATATCGGCGTTGGCTGCCTGGGCAACGGTCGGTGCCGCAGGAGCGGAAGGCGTCTTGAGGCGCTGCAGATAGCTCTCTACCGCAGCCCGCAGGTGGCTCTCGATTGCCTCGGGGGAGTTCGTGAGCGCATTGCGCGACTCGAGAATTAGCTGATCGACCTCCTGCTTGGCAGAGAGGGCGATTTTCAGGCCTTCCTGGGCTTGTTCGATACCGGCTTGCAAAGTGGCGCTGGCGTTCTCGAGGGCGTCCACGTAGTTAGTAGCCGGAGCGTGCTCGGTCACTTCTGACATGTGCGGATCTCCTGGGGTTGTGGTGCCGACCCGGATCGCCTGATCGACATTTTCCATGCACGCACCATGTTACCATTTATGCAAAGCCACTTTGGGGATGTACCGATGGCCTTAAAGCTCACTGAGGAGGACGCCCGGCGCCTGGGTATCGGGGCACCTAAAAGAAAGGCGTCGGGCAAGAACGTCCCGACTGTCAGCCGATCTCGCCGGCAGGCTTCATCCAGCAAGAGTCCACCACAAGACAAGTTGTGGAATGCCCTGAAGTGGGACCCCAACACCCGGGGCTTGCCCTGGCAGTGGGAGTTTTCCCGAGCGGTTCCCGGCCGCCGGTTCTCGATAGATATCGCCCTTGTCCTGTCCAGTCGCCATAAGCTGGCCCTGGAGGTGGATGGCATGCGCCATCACGGGATTAGTCGCGACGGGTTTTACCGCGATCGCGAGAAAGACTTCCTGCTGGAAGCCAACTTCTGGCGAGTGGTGCGAATCCCGGCAGGGATGATCCTCAAGGACCTCGCCGGCGTCTTGGATCGTGTGACGGTGGTTGCTCGCCAGCTTGAGGGACAATACCTGCGCGACCGGCTCGATAAGCTCCCGGCTGGCTACTCGGCCCAGTGGCAAGCTCTTCGTAATCAGGGGTTCCCTGACGGCGAGCTCACATTCTCGCCATTACCCTCGCGAGCTGGCTGGTTCCATCGCCACCACTCAGCCCGCAACGGCCATGGAGGCTGTCACTCATGTCATTCCTGAAGGCTCTCCCCTTTCGCCGGCGCACACCCGCTGACCCGTTGGCTGATCTGCCGCTGATGCCTGGCGGCTGCCTGGCACTGCGGGATGATGCCCTCGAGCAGCCCGGGCGCACACTGGCCGCATTACTTGCTGCCAGCCAGCGCTTCGCGTCACGCCACCCGAATGGGGACGCAGTCTTCTTGCTGGGGCTGGCACCCGAGGTTCAGATCGAGCGCTTTCCAGAGGCCCGCCCGGTCACCCCTGCGCCCGTACTGGACGGCCTGGTGCTCTCCCCCGGCACTTACGCGCTGATCCTGAGGATGCTCTACGGGGAGGATGAGCTGGTCGAGCACCAGCACGACCTCCTCTTGCTCGAGATGCTCGGCATGCAGGCTCCGAAGCCGATCCCCCTCCCGCTCTTTCCGGAGTGGGTAGAGCAGCAGTTGACGCCGGAAGCCCTGGTGCGCGCCCTGACACACCCCATGAGTGATGAGAAAGCAGCCGGCGCCGCGGTGAAGGCTCTCATGATGCACCCGGATTTCCAGTTCTCGATTCTCGACAGCCTCCCCAGGGTGTCTGAGCGCGTCGAGGTCGGCTCTGCGGCTGCCGGCGATGCCTTCAACACTCCGGTGGACCGCAAGGCACGGAAGGCGCTCGAGGCATGGCAGGATCATGCCCGGGCGGTCAGCAGCATGGCTCAGCGAATCGTGGATGAGCCGCCGGAGGAGCTGTTCTTCCTGGCTGAGATGCGTCGATGCATCGAGTCGGGCGGATGCTGGGTACTGCCCGACTCGATGGCCACCAGAGTGGCCCGATCGCTCCACGTCATGGGCATGGCCAACGGGCTGCGCGAGCGTCACCACTGGTATGTCGATTTGTCATCGGAGTGCCTGCGGGATGACCGGAGCGCCATCCAGCACTCCCTGGAGCGCTTTGCCTTCCAGCTTTGGCAGCAGTCAGAGGCCCGGGAGAATGGATTCGGCCCGTCGCTCTGGTGCTATTACGACGCCTCGGGGACCGGCCACGCGCCACGCCGCATGCTCCATGGCACACAGGCGACACTCGCCAGCCTGTCGGCTCTCTCCCCGCTCCTGCAGGAGGATAGGGAGAAGCGCGGGATTGAAGAGGATAAGCCAGAAGGCGAGACGGCAAGCGACCGAGACCGTATCAACCCGAAGGTACTTGGCCTGTTCGAGTCAGGCTCCGGGCAGTTCCGCCATTTACTGGATCGCGAGGTCGCAGCACTTTCCGGCACTGTATAGCCGGATGACCGCCCCACACGGCCGAGTGATCAACTTGGAATGCAAAGGCCCCGGTATACGCCGGGGCCTTCTCTATTGCGGAGCATGTCGTCTCACGCAGTGGCAAGGCGATCATAGAGATCATCGATACTCTCAACGACCCACACCTGATCGGGACTCAGGGTGATCTCCTCGCCCTGATCATCCCCCGCGACGGCCCCGTTAAGCACCGGCTCCACCTGGGGAGCGTAAGCCCGGAGCATCAGGTTGTAACGAGCGCGCAGTTGCTGAACGGTCACCACTGCATCCTTGGCCATGCCAAGGTGGTTTGCCGACTTTTCAGTGAGTGTGTCGAGGGCTTTCGCCACTCGACGCTCACAGGCCTGGAGTTTGCCCCCATACTCGACAACTAACTGTCCGGCGCTTACTTGCATGTAGATAGTCTCCTGGCTGATCTCTGTTACAGCGAAGGGGCATTCGCTGTGTGACCCAGGTTATGGGCCTGTTGCTGGTTGTCGATAAGCTCGAGGCGCTCTTGCAGTTTAACAAGTCGCTCGCGAATGCTGGTGGCCGGCGACTCGCCCCCGGTTACCATGCGCTCGGTTCGAGAGATGGTATCGACCAGGCGCTGCAGCAGCACCTCCCGGTTTTCGGGGGACTGGTCCTTGAACGCTCCATGGAAGCGTCCGAGCACATCCGAGAGCATCTCGCGCTCGGTGTCAGAGAGGCGATGCGTGAGGCGAGGACCATCGGGATCTGCGCCGCTGGCTTCTCGGATGGCCTGCCCGGGCTGGGTCAGCATCTTCTTGATCCGGTCCAGGTTCATGGCAATGGCTGTCGTCATCCCCAACCCAAGGGCAGCGGTCATGACTTCGCGGGCTCGCTCGCCATGCTCGATCACCTTCGAGGAGACCTCTTCGTATTCGGCCTGAGTGATGGCCGCCATGTCCCGCATGAACTCCGCATCGGCGGCAGACAGCTGAAGATCGAGGGCATAGCCGGCTCCGGCCAGTGTCACCCCCAGCGTCGGCAGAAGGACCGCCGGCTTGGATGCCCAGGACGAGAGGGTGTCACGCATCTCGGAGAGATTGCCCTGCATGCGGGACATCTGCCGCATCGTCTGCCCGCTCTCCTGAGCTGCCCGGAGCACCCCAAGCGCTTCATCTTCGCTCATGTCGGCGCCATCATCGAAATCCCACTGATCCATCAGGCTTTCGAGCCGGTTGACGTGCCATTCCTGCATCGTTGGTGCTTTGTTCATCGTGCCCCCTGGTGGGTGAAAAGCCAGGCGAAACTGCCTACCTATATACAGGGGTCAAACCCCGGGTTTTGTGCTCATGATCTTGCCGCGACCCCAATTTCTTCCTCCGGCGTCAGCGAGTAGTCATAACGGGGCTCATCCTCACCCGGGTTGGACTCCTTGTTGTACTCGGCACTTTCATCCAGGTCCGGCATGCGCAGCTGCTCCAGCAGGTGCTCGCGGTACTGGTCCAGTCCCTTGATGGCGTTTCGGAACTGCGGCTCCTCCAGGCGTTCGTTGTAGGCCACCTCGATGTAGAAGTGCGAGAGCGCCCCCTGGCTTTCGATATGGGTTGTCTGCCGCCCCAGGCCGTTGAGCGAGAACCAGATGGGGATCAGATCGGGGCTTTCGAACAGACGATTGCGGATCGCGTAGGGTGACACGACACCATAGTCATCACGCGCTGCGGCGAGGATCCTGACCATGGCCGGCGTCCGGTAGGCATGTGCGGCCACGGCCCGCTCCACGACATCCTCAGGCTCGAACGCCGATACCGTCTTGTGGCCGAACGAGGTGACCAGCTCCTTCTTGATCACCTTGGCGAACTCCAGCAACAGATCGCGGCTCTCGGGGGCATCCGAGGGTGGCCCCAGCTGAAAGGTGAAGGCCTTGTGCAAGGCTTCTTCCCATTCCGGGGAGCCCCACTTCAGCTTGTGAATGCCGTAGTGGTGGAACCAGCGGCGCACAGTCCACTGCTGCCGCGTGGCTGGGCTCGGGCTCAGCGTCCGGTAGTGCTTGTCGATGTAGGCCTGATTGATTTCATCGAACCCCTGCTGGGAGCGCTTCTTGTACGCCTTCCAAGCCCAGCGCAGGCACAACGGCAGGAACAGCAGGGTGACAATCGGGCGCCAGACGCTCTGCCCCACTGTCAGGTACTGGAGGTAGCTCGGCCAATGTGACTCAACCGCCTTGTAGTCACGGAGCATTTGCCCGTAGTGGTCGCCGACGACGGGGATGTACTGGAGGAGCGCCAGCATGGAGGTATCCATCCAGTACCAGATGGCCTTGATCTCGGCCTGATAGAACCAGAGACCGAGGATGTAGACCCCGATGCTGAAGGCAAGCCCCAGGAGAATATCTTCTTCTCTCACAGCGAGGCCCCCGTGGTCAGACGCTGCTGTGAGCCGGCGGAATCGATCGACAGCATGATGCCCTCCAGCTGCTCATGGCGCAGGCGAGAGGCATGAAGCAACGTGCGTAGCTCCTGAACCGTCGCCTGAGCGGACACCCGGGCGGCATGCCGCTGCCCTTCGGTGAGCTGATCCAGGTTGTCGATGTCGATCGTATCGAGCTGCTCGCGAAGCGCGGTCACGCGCGGCATGGTAGCTGCCTCACGAGCCACGGCCTCGATGGCGTAGGCATTGCGGCCCGACTGCGCCAGCCGGTCACTTCGACCGACCGACTGCTCCGAGGGCGAGTCAGCCGAACCTGGCGTGCTGATATTGCTCCCGCCCTGGCCGACGATGATGCCGCCGAGGCGCATCTGCTGGCTGATCTTCGTGGCGATCGCTTCCGGAGAGTTGCCGGTTCGCTCAGCACCCTCGAGGGCCATTTCGGTAACCGACTTCCCCTCAGAAATGCCCTTGTGAACCCAGGCGAGATCCTCTCGATAGAGGTTCAGAATCGGCCACTTCCCGCTGGCGCTTGCCAGCATGCCGGTCAGGTGGAGTCCGGCATTGGGGCCCAGCCCGCCAGACCCGTCATCCGGCGCCACGGAGCGGTCAAGGACGTACCCGGCGCATTCCGACACAGCCCTCTCGGATGGTGACACATCGCGACCAAGCCCCATGGCGGCAGCCAGGCATGGGTCGTTTTCCCCGACCACATTCCTGCCGGCGTAGCCGATCAGCTCGCCGGGGCCCGCCATGGAGGCGGCCTTGGTGACATCGATGCCGTACTGGCTGGCGATGCTGTTGAGCTCCCCTTCCACCTTGGAGACCACCATGTTCTCCATCATGTCCAGGCGCTTTTGGACGTTGGGGATGTAGTTTTCGACATAGGCCTCCGCCTCGCGGCGGAAGTTGTCGAACTTCATGATCTGGTCGCGCATTTCCGTGTAGCGCTGATAGTAGGACGCCATCTTGGTGGGAGCGTCGATCTGCGAACAGGTGTTTGCCACCACGGCGCCAGCCATCAGGGCGCCAGCCACTACGCCGCCCTTGAGGAAGTCGCGCCCCATGTCACGCCATGCAATATCCGCCATCAGTTGGCCTCCTGTTTCGCTGCCAGCTCCTGCTTCATGGCGATCAGCGAGCCCATCAGCCTCTCCTGCCGGAGATGGCTTTCCAGACGATCAATGAGTGAGTAGCCCTCGACCACTTCCGCCAGGACGATGCTGCTCTGGGTATCCGCCACGGAGGGCGAGGAATTCCTGATGGTCTCGATCTGCTCATGTTGCCGACGTAGGCCTGTCAGTGACTGCTCGTGGGTGAACGGCGCCAGCATGCCATCCTGGGCGATGCTGCCCACGGCGCGGACCCGAGTGGTGAGGTATTGCCGCTCGAGTTCTCCTGTCGACATTGTGGCCAGGCGCTCCGGTGAAATGTCCTCGGCGGACGGCTCCGGCGGGACGACGATCATGCGATCCGCCCAGGCCTTGGCCTTGGCGACCTCCTCGGGGGTGGCCGAGCCAGCATTCCCTGAGCCGGACTTCATCTGGTAAGGCACCATGCTGCCCGGGTCAGCCAGCGCATAAGCAATGGCCTGAGCCTTGGGATATACCGTGTTTCGGTCATCCCCCTTGGGGTCCTTGAGGTAGTCGAGAAGCTCCGGGTGATCTCCCAGCACGCTGTCTGCTGTCGCAACGTCCTCAGGGGATATCCCCATCTCAGAGAGCGACTTGTTGATGGCATATTCCCTGACATCGTTGGAGTACCGCTTCCAGTCCAGCAGGTCTTCGGGGGACTCCACCGCAGAGATGATGGTCCTGATCTGGGTGTCGAGCTCCTGGTTGAGGAAATCGTCGTAGAGGGAGGTCACCCTCTCTTGAGCCTTCCCCCACGCCATGTCCCGCGCTTCGGTCAAGAAGAAGTCCACGCAGAAGCACTTCCCGTAGACGGTGAAGCACACGGGGCTTTGCGCCTCGGCGGGGTCAACCTCACTGAACGTCAGCGGGAATGCCAGGGCCGCTGTCAGGCCGAACCCCGCAAGGCGGGTGCCCCAGCGCGCCACGGTTTGCTGATGAATCGCCATTGCGCTGCCTCCTGATCACTGGCCGGAGCGCGCCATGCGCCGTCCTTCCTGCTCGTGGTACTGGTTGGCAAGCGCCGCTAGTTGAGCGCCCAGCAGGCGTTCACGACGCAGATCGGACTCGAGTCCATCCAGAGCAGCAGGAATCGCCACTTTTGACATGACCGCCAGCTGGGACGAGAGGATCTGCCCGGGGGTCATTGAGCTGCCCGCACCGGCGTTCTGCACGCTCTCGAGGTACTCCTGATAGGCGGCGAGCTTGGGTCCGGCCATCGGATACTGGGTAATGGCATCCTGGGCCAGGAAGCGCTGCTGGAGGGTGTTCAGTCGCTGGTACTCGTAGGCAGTGCCCGAGACCGTTCCACGCTCCCCGGCGCGGGCGGGCGGAATCGGCTGGTCCTGGGTGAGCATCAGGGCGTGGTCTCGGATGCGGTTCACATCATCCTCGGAGAGGTTGGTGGTCTTCTCCATGACCGGCGGGAGGAGGTATTCGGCAGCCTTGCCGGGGTTGATTGTTCCATCGCTGTTCTGGACCTGGCCGATCAGAGTATTGATCGCCTGCACCGGTGCGGCATCCCCCCGGGCATGGTCAGCCGCATGGCCGCGGTTCACGGTGTTGATCGCGTTCTCGATGGTGCCGAGGTGGCGGTCGACATCCCCGAAGACCTGGTCGCTGATGCTGTCGGGGAGGATGGTTTTCCACTGATCCACATACTGGACCATGAGGTTGTAGTAGGTGGTGATCTGCTGAATGATCGTCCCGAGGGACGGCAGGAGCACGGTGGCGCTGGCCTGTGTCGGCTGAGCACTGAACAGGGCGGCTGACAGCAGGAACGCGCCAGCACTCCCGACCACAGCCCCCTTGAAGGCGCTGGTCCATTCCCCTTTGCGCTTCTTGTCAGGCGCGGCCTCAGCAGCCCGCAGGTCAGTGTTGAGCGTATCGGTCGTGTTGGTCACGGTGAAATCCCCCTCATGTGGTCTCGGTCAGCCAGGCGTGCGTTCAGTACAGCCAGGGTGGTAGGAAGGCTTCGGCCTGCAGTTCATGGCCGTACTGGTAGGGACGCATGGCAATGGCGAACTCCCAGAGCCCCGGCATTTCCCCTTCTGTCTCTACTACCTGGGCGGTGAGCATCCGCGTATCCATGCCATCATCGATCAGCCACTTCGCCAGGTAGCGAAGCCGCACCTGGGCATTGGCCTTGCTGTCGAACAGCAGGTTGCCTTCGGTTTCTCGCGCGGCGAGATGCATGGAGTGGTGATATCCCCCGTCCGTACCGGAGCGAATCAGGCTTGAGGTCTCCTTCAGCCGCGGATAAATCTCGGCAAACCACCACTGGCGAGGCCCGCCCCTGAAGGGGTTGTCCCTTTGCAGGCCGCTACGCCCGATGGTGATCAGCAGCACCTCCGATACGTCATCGCGAACGACGCGCACATTGGCGCCAGCCCCCGGCAACCCTGACCAGATATCCCGGACGACCTCGAGGTCTTCCTGGTAGCGAGCATGCTCGGCCCCAGTGAGGATCTTTTCGGCGCCATGCAGTGAGCGGTATCGCCACGCTGCGCCCGACGCACTATGTCCCGGGTGGAGCATGACCCCTTCCGGCTCCATCTGGAGAGGCGTACACCCAGCAAGCAGCGTGCTTACACTGATCGCCGCCGTGGCGAGGCCAAGTTTCCATGCCGTAGTTGCCATTCGCATTCCTACACTTATAGACGGGTTTTCTCCATTGTAGCGACTCAGGCCTGAATTTTGGGTCAGGCTCCCGGGCTTGGCCCCCGGAAAGGCTTGGGCGCCTGATTCTCCTTGGCTGCCTTTCGCTTCAGGATGCCCTCAGCTGCTTCTCCCCAGGCACTCTGGAGTTCCGCTTGTTTCTTCTGTCCTTCATCGGGCATGTCGCCATTCATGCCTGGGTCTCCTGCTTGGTGGGTATCGGTAGGCTTGCCTTCCTCGATCGCCGGGGCCTGCTCCGGCTCCCGCGTGCTTGCCGGGGGATCGGATCGCTCGCTGGGTGAACCGCCCTCTTCTGGACCTCCGGCTGCGGGTTGGTCAGCCCATGTGTCGGGCTGGTGGTATTCCCAGAGCGCCGCTTCGATTTCATCGCTCTCCAGGGCAGCTTCATGCATGCGGGCATCATCGAAGACATCGTGCGCCCAATCACTCAGCGCCGGCGGCGCCGGCTGGTCAGGGGCCGAGTAGGCTTCGGGGTCGAGCGGAGGCGGACTCTCTCGGCGCTGGGCTGCCGTATCGGTGGCCTGGTGTTCGGCGCCAGCAGCCCCTGGGGCGTCTGTCCCTTGCGGGGCAGGGCCTTCGTCGGGGGTAGCGCCAGCCGAGGCCGGCTCAGCAGGGTGGTCCGCCTCAGCGACGGAGGGTGACTCTGGCGGTGAGGGCGGTGGCTCCACCTCCTGCCGGCGATTCTCCTCCTTCGGTGCGCCCCCTGGCGCTGGGCTGGCGTCGGCCTCCTTGTCGGGGACAGCCTCCTCGGCGGGGCGGTCACTTCCAGGGCGGCTCACCGGGGGTTCTTGGGCGGAGCACTGGTCAGGGGTCGTCACCGAGGCCGAGTCGGGCGCTGGCGCAGAGTCAGTCTTGGGTGAGGCAGCTGGCACCCCCGGGGCTTTGCGCTGATCACCGCCCACCTCGGGCATGGCCTCACCGGGATTGCGCTTTACGGCGAGCCAGTCATGGGCGCGCTCGAGAAATTCGATGGCCTCCTCAGATGCGTGACTGATCTGCACCGGGCGCTGCGCCAGCACGCGGTACAGGCAGGCAGCCTGGGCCTGCCCCGACCCGCCATTGCCCAACTCAGCCTCAACTATGGTGACAGGTTCACCCTTGAGGTCGCGCAAATTGGGTGGGTCACCGATGTGCAGGGTGGTCTCATGGCCATTGGCCTGGTCGGCATCCTTGAGGCCGCTGGCGTGGATCACCCGGGAGCCGCGGAACTCGATATTCCCGATCAGCTTGAGCACCCCGGCCAGGGCCGGGTCTTCCCGCTGACGGAACAGGTCGAGGAAGGCGGCCTTGGTCGGTGACTTCGCACACATATCGAGGGCCGCATCCCGCCCCTTCCGGTAGCGTTGGGCGACATTGCGCTCCCACTGGTCCTCGGGCAGGTAGTACAGCTGAGCGACTTCATGGGCATCCTTCACCAGCTGGCTGAACTCGGCATCCATGTGAATCTTGAGCTGGGGACGCTGCTCCGGCGGCAGGCGGCGCTCGGGGCGCATGGCATCCAGGAGGTGGCGAATGGCCGAGACGCCAGTCCTTGAGATGATCGCCCCGGGCCGAGCGTCGGGGCTCGCCAGGGGTGGGTGATGCGGCATATCACGCGGCGTATGCGTCATCTGGCGATAGGTCGTGAACCCCGGGCGCTCCCGGCCGAGGGTGACAGCGGACAGTGCGCCCACCGTCTGTGTCCAGGCATCGGGGATCTCCACATCGTTGCGGATGACGTGCCGAATAGCTCGCTCCAGGCCGGCCTCGCAGCCAAGCGTGGTGGCGTGGAGCTCACCGAGGACGGAGCTCCCCAGCGGTAACGTGTTGAGCGTCTCGGGGGAGGCCCCCTGGGCGCCCACGGCGGGATCACCAAAGCAAAGCACCGGGCACGGCTGGCGTGCCAGCAGGCGCAACTCGCTGGGGGTCAGCTCCTCGGCATTGGCGACCACGATCAGCTTGGGCGGGAGGTCAGGTGGCAGTTCGGGCCATACCCCGCCATGGAGGTGTTGCCAGTATTTCGGCATGGCCTCACGCGGCAGCCCGAGGCCCGAGCCGATGGGGTCGTTGCGTTGCTTCTCCCAGAGCATCCCGGCCCAGCGCACCACGTCATCCTCGTTGCGCGTCCAGCCGGAGAGGTGCTTCTTGCTCGGCATGTCGTCATCGGAGCGATAGAAGGCATCAAGGGTGCGCATCACAGGCCACATGGCCGAGTTCGGTGCCGACATCTCAGCCAGAATCTTCTTCACCTGGGCCTGTCGCTGGCGCGGTGCCGCCTTTGCCAGGCAGCGCCGGTAATCCTTGTCGCCGAGCACGCCGACCATCAGGTCATCCATGCGGTAGGGGCGCCAGCCGTTTCGCTGGTAGCGAAGCATCTCCTTGGCCGAGGCGTTGCGCGGCGCGATCACCGCAGACTCGCCACGCCGGATACCCAGTGTCGGCAGCGCCTCCTTCAAGGTCTCGGTCACCAGCAGCGAGCGCCAGTCCGGCGTCGGCCCGGGGTAAGCCTCCACGGCGGCCACCACATGCTCCACCCCGGGGATTACTCCCCTCCCGATCTCGCCGAGAAGCTCACTTGCCTCCGGCGGGCGGCTGGCGTTCAGCGGTGTCACTGCCATGGAAAGCCCCTGTGTTGGATGCCGTCGTGTGCGGCCATAAAACGTCTCTCCCTAAGTACAGGGGTCAAACTCGCGATGTTTGCGATGAGCGATCGATATTTTTTGACGATGCTCTGCTCACAAAGCACAACAGGAAATGTTGTACACTACATTGCATTGGAAATGGCGAGGAACAACACGATGCAGCACCGGAGATTATGGATGTCGATGGCCGTCTTTCTTGCGGCCACCTCGAGCGCCACCGTATACGCCTATTCGTCTGATTCGGTGTATTCCGCCGCTGGCGAGTTACCAGGGCAGCGAATGGCACGGCTGGCAGAGGAGCGTGCCGAGAGGGAAGCGCAACGGCTGTCGGAGCAGGCCGCACGCGAGCAGGCCCAGAAACGGGAACGGCTACTGGCGTCTGCCCCACCGCTGCCGAGGCAACCCCAGGCCAGTTCCGCCCCGCCGCTGCCGCGCCAGCAGGCTTCCGCGTCACAGCCGCCCCTACCGCGCCAGCAGGCAGCCTCTGCTCCGCAGCGACAGGTTGCCAGCGCCGCACCACAGCCAACTGCATCGCCCGCCCCTGCAGCATCTCGCACTCCGCTGATCGAGCGTGACTTCCTGGCGGCTACCAGTGATGACGTGACCATCGATGTGGTCGACATGCCTCTCGAGAATGTGCTGAAGAGCCTGGCGCCGAATGGCTGGAAACTCCGGTTCCAGCGGGTTGGCGACGAAGTGCTGGAGTCGAGCACCGACCTGACCGCGACCAACACCACGCGTGGCGAGGTGCTGCATGAGCTGCTGTCACGCGCCGGCCTCGCTGCCGAGCCATTCCCCGAGTTCGACGTTCCGCTGCTGATCGTTTCCCGCCAAGGAGAGCTTTGATATGGCTGCCAAGCGACTGTTGCCGGTGGTAGTGGCCGGCTTGTTTCTCGCCGGATGTCAGGCCACACCCACGCAGACAACCCAGGTGGAGGCTGAGCCGGAGAAGCCTTCCCGCATGCACCTTCACCTTGGCCAGGCCTCCGAGCGCAAAGGGGATATCACCCACATCGTTCAGAGCATCACCCTGGTCAAGGCCATCAAACACGTCTATCCCGACGCCACACTGCTACCCGATCCCGGCATCAACATGCGCCAGCACCTGGACCTTTGGGTCGAGAATGCCACCAAGGCGCAGTACCTCGATCAGGTGGGCCGTGCGGCCGGACTGGTTATCCGCCATGACGACAACACCGTGACCCTGTCTCAGGTGGAGCGCTGGAACTTCACCCTCCCGACCAAGCACGTTGGTGATGTCCGTGAGCTTCTGTCCGGCAAGGCCGGCGCCAGCATGACCGTGCTGCGTAATGATGCCGATACCGCCACCCTGCTGGTGAGCGCCTCACCGTCCGACCTTCCTGACCTGAAGACGGCCGTCTTCCAGCTGAGTGATCAGGCGACGCTGAACGACACGTTCACCAGGAAGGCACCCCACAGCACCAGTAACCAGGAGGGCTGAGCACGATGGCGGATGGCAAGAAAAAGCAGAGCAAGCTGGTCCCCTTTGCGATCATCGGGGTCGCCTCCGTCGCGGTCGTCGGGGGCATGATCTTCGTCGCCGGCAAGCAGAAGCAGGCGAACGCCCCGCAGCAGCCCACCGAGCTGGTCGGCGTTCCGGCGGACAACGACAGCGGGAACGGTGAAGGCAACGGCACCTTTGGCGATATCGATTCCGGTGACACACAGACCGAGATTGCATCCTTCGAGGAAGAATCCGAGCGGCGCCTTGCCGAGCTGCGGGAGAAGGAAGCCGAGCTCGAGGAAATCTATCAGGGCACCGAAGAAACCCTGTATCAGGGCGAGTCGGATGATCCCGCCCTGCTTGAGGGCGAAGCCGGACAGTTCAGCAACTTCGATGCCCGGCCCGAACCTCCCGCGCAGGAGCCGGCCCCCGAGCCAGTGCCGGAGCCCGAGGCTGAGGATCAGGCCACACCGGACGATGTTCTGACGCAATCCCTGATGGAACAGGACATGCCTGCCGACGCAGCCGGGGTGGATGATGGGCGCCTTGCGGCGATCGAGGATCGCCTGGACGCGCTGGCGCGTGAGATCCAGAACGTCGCCAACACACAGCAGGTGGGTGATGTTACCTCGGAATCCGCGGTCGAGCCGATCCGAGAAGACCTCAGCGGCCTGAAGAGCCAGGTCGCCAGCATCAGCGATCGTCTCGAAGAGCTGGGCGACCAAGACCTGAGTGACGAGCCCCAGGTAGACGACGAACGCCTGGATGCCCTTTCCGAGCGATTCGAGGCCTTCTCCGAGGCCATGGCCCTGCAGCTGGAGGGGCTGGATGAGCGCCTGAAGGAGGTTGCCGAGGACGCCGCCAAGCGGGCCCAGGCGCCGGAGCCGAAACGCACGGCAGCGCCATCGCGCCCCGCCGTGAGCGGCCTCTATCAGCTGCTCGCCATCGAGGGCAATGTCGCGGTCCTCGAGGGGCAGAACACCGGGCGTACCTACCGTATCGCTGAGGGCGGCGATCTTGTCTATGGCGGGCGCCTGCTCGATATCGACGGCGATCAAGCCGTCCTGGCCTGGCCCCACCGCACGGTGGAACTGTCCATCTACGGCCAGTAATCCGGAGCCCTTGTTTCATGGTGGAGAGTGTTTGAGCGGCCCTGCGCCGCTCTTTTTTTATTTCATGCAGGAGGAATCCAGGTGAGTGATGCGCCTATTGAACCTCAGGCTTTCCAGGGTGGTGTCCGTGTCGTGGATATCGGCGATGTGCGGGTAGCTCGCGGGCTGACCCGGCGGCACCGGGCGCATTGCCGGCATCTTCACCTGGTCTACGACGACAGTGAGCGTCGGGTGTGGTGCGAGGACTGTGAGTCGGAGGTAGAACCGTTCGATGCCTTCCGCGGCCTTGTCGAGCAGATGGATGGCCATGTGAAGCGGCTACAGCGTCGAGAGCGTGAGCTGGCAGAGGCTGAATCCTTCGCCGCCAGGAGTCGGGCGGTTAAGGCCCTGGATGAAGTATGGCGCTCTAAGCGCCTGACGCCGCTGTGCCCCCATTGCAGCGAAGCACTCCTGCCAGAAGACATGACCCGGGGGTTGGCGTTCATGGATCGGGACCTGGCCAGGGGCCAGCGGGCCCGGCGGGGATCCAAGAAGCGCTGAAGCTCTCCCGGCACTGTGGGT
>Ga0075011_10000305_pt1 | contig 26294 bp, 16 predicted proteins | sample TARM_MetaG_T_14_FD_72354 | JGI IMG/M metagenome (GOLD analysis project Ga0075011, IMG submission 72354) | Freshwater microbial communities from Pennsylvania, USA, analyzing microbe dynamics in response to fracking - TARM_MetaG_T_14 | ecosystem: Environmental > Aquatic > Freshwater > River... | reverse complement strand
GTAGGCCTTGGCGATTTCCGCATTGATCTCCCGTGCGACAATGCGCGTGGGCACATTATCCATCACGACGAGACGGTCGACACGATCAGGATAGTCCTTGGCAAAACGCGTCGCGACGCGCGCGCCGCGATCATGCCCGACAAGAGCGATCCGCCCGATGCTCAAGGCATCGAGCAGTTCGGCGAGATCCTTCGCCATGGTACGCTTGTCATAGCCTGATGCCGGCTTTTCGGTCTCGCCATAGCCGCGAAGATCGGGTGCGATGATCCGATAGAGCTCGCCGAGAACCGGAATCTGGTGCCGCCATGCGAAATTGGTTTCCGGGAAGCCGTGCAGCAGCACGACCGGTGCGCCCTGGCCCGCATCAATGAAGTTCTGCCTGATACCATTGGCCTTCAGGGTGTGATTCACAAGTGAGATCATGGCGCGATCCGATTCCAACAAGGGGTTGCCACTATGGCCAGAATGCGGGCCGAGACTGCCTGATCGGCGCATCCGCTGCTTGGCCGGGGCTGCGGCTTTTTGGTGGATTGTGACGAAAGGTGAAGCAGCCCCACCCTGAATGGGCGATCCGGGTGGGGCACTCCATTCAGGCTCCGGCTCCTTCCGCGTCGAGTGCGGGGTAGTCCACATAGCCCTGCGCGCTCCCGCCGAAGAAACTGGCACGATCGGGCTCGTTCAGCGTGGCTGCCCGCCTGAAACGCTCCGGCAGATCGGGATTCGCAATGAAGAGCTTGCCGAAGGCGATGACGTCGCCGCGACCGTCGGCCAGAGCCTTTTCCGCCTTCGCCTGGTCATAGCCGCCGGCGAGCATCATCGTGCCGTGAAACTGGCCCCGGATGAGATGCACGATCGCGTCCCAGCGCGGATCATAGTCACTGTCAGTCTCAATCCCGAGCGTCGATGGCTCAACGATGTGAAGATAGGCCAGCCCGACACGATCGAGCGCGGCGGCGATATAGCCGAATGTTTCCTCGGGCGTGTCGTCCCCCATGCCCATGAACCGCCCCATGGGGGTCAGTCGCACCGCGACGCGGCTGGCGCCGACGGCGGCGACCACGGCATCCACGACCTCCAGGAGAAGCCGCACACGGTTCTCGATGCTGCCGCCATAGTCGTCGGTCCGCAGGTTGCTCGCGCTGTTGATGAACTGGTCGATCAGATAACCGTTCGCGGCATGGATCTCGACACCATCCATTCCGGCAAGGATCGCGTTACGCGCGGCCTGCGCATAGTCGGCAACAATCGCCTTGATACCCGCGACATCGAGTTCCCGGGGGACCGGGACGTCCGCCCAGGTGCCACTGCCGTCCCCGGCAACGATGAAGGTCTTGCCAGGCACGGCCATCGCGGTGGGAGCGACCGGCAGAGCACCACCGGGTTGAAAGCTGGGATGTGAGACCCGCCCCACATGCCAGAGCTGCATGAAGATGCGACCGCCTGCGCCATGGACTGCTTGCGCGACCTTCGACCACCCGGCGATCTGCGCAGGGGTGTGGATGCCCGGCGTCCAGGCATAGCCTTGGCCCTGCTGCGAAATCTGGGTCGCCTCGGTGATGATGAGGCCGGCGGTCGCGCGCTGGCGATAATAGTCGACGTTCATCGCGGTCGGGACATTGCCTTCGCCCGCACGCGAACGGGTCAGGGGCGCCATCACGATGCGGTTGGGAATTTGGAGCTCGCCCAGGGCAAGCGGAGTGAACAGGTCGGGTTTCATCACACTTCTCCACCTGGGCGCGACTGGGCGCCCTTTCAGTGGAACGCGATATGGGCGGGTCCACGGATCCCGATAATCCCTTGATGTCGGCGATCATCGTTGCGGATTGCGCAACGATGATCGCCTTGTGGTCCGAGTTCCGGAAGCCTCCGGTCAGGCGGGCACGTGACGATCCCAATAGGGAGGCGAACCGAAACGCGTTTCCAGGAAGTCGACGAAGGCACGCAATTTCGGCGATTTACGGTGATCGGCGAGAAATATCGCATGGATGCCGGCATCGGACTGATTGATGCCTCCCTTCCCGACCTGCGGCGTCCACTCGGCAAGCACTGCACGAAACCTGCCCGCGCTGATGTCCTCGCCGATCAGCCATGTCGGCATGAGCAGCAATCCAAGCCCCTGAAGGGCAACTTCGCGCAGCGTCTCGGAATTGTTGGCCCGAACCGAACCCCGGACCCTGACCTGCTCGGTCTTGCCCGCGCGTCCGAAGCGCCAGATCCTGTCACCGCTGGCGTAGGAAAATGTCAGGCAATTGTGACGGGCGAGGTCGCCCGGTACACGCGGCTCGCCATATTCGGCAAGATAATCCGGGGTCGCGCACACGATGCGCCTGTGCGGCGCGAGACGCCGCGCCACGAGGCTGGAAGAGTCGAGACTGCCAAGCCGGATCGCGACATCGATCCTGTCCTCCACGAGATTGACGATCTGGTCGGTCATGACCAGTTCCAGCTCGATCTCCGGATAGGCGCGCAGGAAATCGGCGACGATCGGCGCGACATGAAGCCGGGCGAAGGCCACGGGCAGGCTCACGCGCAGCAAGCCGCGTGGCTGTCCCCCGCGCTCGGCGATGCTGCGATTGGCCTCCTCGACATCGGCGAGAATGCGAACCGCCTGGAGGTGATAGTCCTCGCCCGCCGGTGTCAGTGTCACGCTGCGCGTCGAACGGTTGAGAAGGAGGGTCGAGAGATGGGCTTCAAGCGCGTCGACCTGCCGTGTGAGCGAGGATGTCGCCATGCCCAGCTTCCGGGCCGCCGGAGCGAAACCGCCCTCGTCGGTCACCGCGACAAACGCTTTCATCGATGCGAGCAGGTCCATGGTTCACCGTTGCATATAACGCAACACTGATACCAAATCACACCGCATTATCAAAGCATGCGGAAAGACACATCCTGGCACCGACAACGAAGCAATCGAGGCCCTGTCGGGCTGGAAACCCGGTCAGGTGGCGTAGACAAGATGCTCCTGCACCGGGGGACTCAAACCGGCGATTTTCTGCTTTTCGGGCCGGGACAGGCTGCCCGCCTCGTTATGCGCTTCATCCTCGTCGATCAGGCACCGCTATCGTCGGAAAGGATTCCACCGCCAGCGACACCGGTGACGGTCATAGGCGGTCGAGGCCGGGAGAATCAGGATGACTTCCGCCCCACCTCCCGCGCCCTTGTCGAACATCATGTCACCATGGAGGCGTGCTGCCCGTTCGCGCATCCCGACCAGCCCGTAATGCCCCTCTCGCTTCCCCGTCCGCAGGATTTCCGGACTTATGCCGACCCCATCGTCCCTGAAGATGATCTGAATGCTGTTGGGACGGTACTCGATATCTATCTCCACCCGGCTTGCCTGCGCATGCTGTGCGATATTGAACAGCGCTTCTTCCGCGATCCGCACGATCTCGGTCGCTGCGGACGGGTGAAGAGGGCGCGGCTCGCCGCAGGTGGCGACGAGGAGACTGGCGCCCGGAACGAACCCCCGCTCCACGCCGGCTCGTGTGATCGCCGGCTCGAGCGTGTCGGGCACCGACAATGACCGAAGATCACGAATACGCTCTCTCGCCTCGCGGAGTACCTTCTGGGCCTGTTCGAGCGTTTTCTCCAGGTCCTTGCGGACCGGGTTTTCGGGCGGGAGTCCCGTCGAGGCCAGATGCACCCGCAGGATCAAGGCCTGCACGGACTGGGCGAGCGTATCGTGCAGTTCGCGGGCAATCCGCTCCCGCTCGTCATGCCGATCGGCAAGGCGCGCCTGTATCCGGGCGGCAAGCGTCCTCAGGCGCAACTGGTAGGCGCCCCACAGCAGCACCAGTATGGTCGCCGCGCACATGACCTTGAACGGCCAGTCCTGGAAGAACGTCGGCTTGATCACCAGGTCGACGGTGGCGCCCTTGCGGTTCCATTCTCCCTCCTGGTTCGCGGCGATCACCTCGAAACGATATCTGCCGGGCGACAGGTTGGTATACGTGGTCGCGCGGCGGATGCCCGGATCGGTCCACTGGGTTTCGAGGCCTTCGAGGCGGTAGAGAATGCGGACACGTTCCGGATCGGCCAGCCCCATCGCCGCGAAGGTGAACCGAACTGTGGTCGTGCCGGGCGGGAGTGTCAGGGATACCGGATCGCGAACCAGGCCCGGGTGCGTTTCCGCACTTCTGATCGCCACGCTTATCGGATGATGTCCGCTGTGCAGGTTGGCCGGATCGATCATCGCAAGACCGCGTGCGGTGACGGCCCATATTCGACCGCCGCCATCGACGGCCATCGTTCTGGTCGGAAAACCGAACATGGCCGGTCCCCCCACAAGCCCGTCGCGCTGGTCGAAGATCCGCAAGTCGAGCGGGAAGCCGGGATGATCGAAGGCCTTGTCGAGCTGCGCGCTCGACACTCTGGCGATGCCCGTGGGCACCCTCAGCCAGGTCTCGCCGCGCGGAGTCTGGACGACGCCGCTCAGCCGCGCGGTCCAGGGATAGAGACGCGCGTCGAGCTTGCGGACCTTGCCATCGCGGACGCGCAGCAGGCCCCGTCTCCCGGCAACGAGAAATCCCCGCAGCGCAGGACTGACCATGGTGATCTCGTCGATGCCGAGCGCGCGAAAATCATACCGGCGGATGTCGCTCCCTTCGACGACCCCCAATCCGGGCCTGTCGGTGCTGATGGCAATGTCGCCCGCCGCATTGGCCACCACGCCCTGCCCCACGCTGGTTCCCGAAGCGCCCTCATACCCTTTGAGAAGGTGCCAACCGCGCTTGTCGTGCCACCATGTCGATCCGTCATACCCTCTGACCCAAAGCCGGGACAGGCGGTCCTCGGCACATCGGGAAATGAAGGTGGGCAGATCGGCCAAGCGCCGGTCAGTGCCAGCCGGTTTCCATTGTCGCGCGACGTGATCATCGAGAATCCAGACGGAGCCGTCGCGGCCACCGCATATCGCCGAAGGATTGCCTATTGGCAGGGCCGGATGGGCCATTCCCCCCGGCTTTATCCGATAAAGCATTTGATTCGAAACGACATAGACCACACCGTCCGTGCCGCTGGCCAGCCGGATTCCGCGCGTGCTGTCGGACGCGATGGCAGGGTCCATGCCAACATCGGCGTAACGGAAACGGGTGAGTTCGCCCTCGCGGCCCGACCAGATGGCCCCATCCCTGTCAATCAGCAGCGGCGGTCCCGATTTCCCGATCCAGTCCGACTTGTCGATCATTCTGATCTCGGGGCGCGGATCGCCACCCTTCAGTGCGGCCGCAGGCACCATGAAAGTCTCGCCCGCACGCGTGCTGCCCCAGATGTCTCCCAAAGGGTCGAACGTCAGCGTCGCCCGCCGCAGGCTGACCGGCAGCTTGAAATGGATGGGCCGGTCGGGCGGACGCTGGGCACTGTCGCGAAACAGCATCAATTCGTCGCGATCGACGAGCCAAAGGGCGCCGTCTCTTGCCCGGGAGAGGCGGGGCATCTGATACCCGCCTCCAAGCCAGGCGAAGCGGCTGCTTCCGGGCGAAAGCCGCGCAATTCCCGCTGATCGCTGGTCGGGCGCCAGAACGGGAACCCACAAGCTGCCATCCCGCGTCGCGACCAGACCCAGCGTATAGCCGGGCGGGAGATGCAGACCTTCACCGACCTGCGACCATCTCCCGTTGCGATAGCGCCACAGGCGCCGCGAAAGACCGCCCCACTCACCCCAGATCGTGCCATCCGCGCCCTGGACGAGATTGTTGATCATCGTGGGCGGGTCTGGAAGACCGGTATCGACGAGATGGCCGTGGCGATAGACCGCGACGCCGGCGCTGCGGCTATAGCCGATCCAGAGCTCGCCCTCGCGGCTTACCAGCAGAACCTGCGGAAGCGCCGCAGCCATTGCCGAGCCCTGAGGCGGCCGGATTTCCTCGAATGCGATGCCGTCGAAACGGAACAGCCCATCGGCCGTGGCAAGCCAGAGATAGCCATCGGGAGTTTGCGCGACGGATACGATACCACGTGGCGCACCGTCTTTCTCGGTCCAACTGCGGCCCTGGAAATGATCGGGAGCGCCGGAAGCCGCAGAAGGCACCGATGACGCCTTCGATCGCGTCACCGACACACCGCTGATGATTGCGAGGCACAGGCACAAGGCGGTCGTTCGCGCCCGGCTCCGCAGCTTTGGAGCAGAAATCCAGTCTGCCATGGTCATTCCAGGCCCTTCCGTCGCACTCGCCCCGGAGCGGGCCCGCCATTCGCTTGCAACTGCCTTGGGATTGGTATTCAATATCAATACGCATCAGCCGGATGGTGACAAGTCCCACGCATGCATGGCTTGTCGATGGCGCACCAGATTTGCACAATCCCCACCCAACCAATGCGGAAACAGGCTGATGCCGGCTTCGCCAAAGCCTTGCCTCAGCGACGTAAATGACCACTACCATTTGGACACGCACCATGACTCTGCCCGAAAACGCCACACAGGAAGATGCAACATCCCGCATCACACGAATTCTGACGGTCGATGATCATCAGTTGCTGCGAGAAGGCGTCAATGCGATCATATCGACCCAGCCGGATATGAGGGTCGTGGCCGAGGCCGATAACGGTCTGGATGCGATCGAAGCCTATCGCAGGTTGCGGCCGGACGTGATGCTGCTGGACCTGCAAATGCCCGGCATCGATGGACTACAGGTCCTCGAACGCGTGAAGGCCGAGTTTCCGGATGCCATGGTGCTGGTGCTGACGACCTTTTCCGGTGACGCACAGGCAGTACGCGCCCTTCAACTCGGCGCTGCTGGCTATCTGCTGAAGGACGGCGTCCTGACCGAATTGATCCATGCCATCCGATCGGTGCGCAGCGGCGGCAAGCACCTGAACATCGCCATCGCGCGCGAGATCGCCTGGCATCTCGATAGCGACCGATTGACCGAGCGGGAGTGCGAGGTGTTGACTATGGCCGCAGCAGGAAAGTCGAACCGGCACATCGCGAGCGGCCTCGCGCTCTCCGAAGACACGATCAAGGGCTATATGAAATCGATTTTCGCCAAGCTCGGCGTTTCCGACCGCACCCATGCCGTTACACTCGCCGTGCGCAGAGGCATGATCAGCATCTAGGCGGCGTGGGCAAAGTGGAATTTGTCCACGCCGCCTGGCCCCTGTCACCGAGCCTTGCAGGCATTCGCAAACTGCAATCCTGCGGCAGCCGTCGCGAAACCGATGCCCAGGATCGAGACTGCGGTCCAGCCGCCCGCCCCCCAGGCCGCAGTGGCCGCCGCCGCGCCGCCAGCGCCGCCAAGGAACATCGCCCCCATGAAGATCGTGTTCAGACGGGCCCGCGCCTCGGGCCGCAGCGCATAGACGATGTGCTGGTTGGAGACGAGAACGCTCTGCACCGCGAAATCGAGCAGGATGCATCCGACCACCAGGCCGATGATCGACGCCCACAGCCCGAAGATCGCCCAGGACACGACCATCAGGAGCGTCCCGGCCAGGATGACCTTGCGCGGCCCGCGCTTGTCGGCATAGCGTCCGGCGACCGGCGCAGCGAGGATGCCAACAGCGCCGACGATGCCAAACAGGCCGGCGACCTCCGCCCCCTGCCCGAACTGCGGCTCTTGCAGATGGAGCGCCAGGATCGTCCAGAAGGCCGTGAAGGCGCCGAACAGCAACGCCTGCGTAACGGCGGCCAGGCGAAGCTCGCCGAACTCCCGCCACAGATGCACGAGCGAAACCATCAGGCTTCCATAGCTGTGATGCGTGTCCGGGTGGCTCTTGGGCAGCGATGCCGCCATGATCGCGCCCGCGCCCAGAGCCAGCGGCACGCCCAGCCAGAACATGGCGCGCCACCCTTCATGCGCGGCAACGAACCCCGCCAGCGTCCGGCTGAGCAGGATGCCGCACAATACGCCGGACATGACGGTTCCGACGGTCGCGCCGCGCTTTTCCGGCGCGGCCAGATGCGCTGCGAACGGCACGATCTGCTGCGCCACTGTCGAGGCGACACCGAGCAGCAGCGAAGCGGCCAGCAAAAGCGGCGCGGTCGGCGCCAGCGCGGCCCCGACCAGCGCGAGTCCCAGAACCAGAAACTGGATCAGGATCAGCCGACGCCGCTCGATCAGGTCGCCCAGCGGCACGAGAGCGAACAGCCCGATGGCATAGCCAAGCTGGGTCGCGGTCGGGACGAGACCGACGATACCGCCCGGCACGTCCCTTTCCATGATCCCGAGCATCGGCTGGTTGTAATAGATGTTGGCGACGGCAAGCCCTGCTGCGGCTGCCATGGCGAAGGTAAGGCCGCGTCCGATCGTCGGGGCGGCCGCCTCAGCCTGTTCGATGGTGGTACTTCTCATCTGAGTGTCCTCATGGAAGTGCCCATGTCGGCCGCGCTTCAGGAGCACTGCCTTCGACTGGACGACTGTGATGGCCGCGAATATGGAATAATATCCCTGATCGGTGTAGTGACCTGCTCAGTTATGTCAGCATAACGGATAACGATACAATGAACCTTCAGGATCTGGCGGTTTTCGCCGAAGCCGTCCGTAGCGGGAGCCTGGCAGCCGCTGCGCGGCGGCTGGGGCTCAACGCCATGGCGGCGTCCCGGCGATTGGCCGCGCTCGAGACAGAGCTGGGCGTCCGGCTGGTACAGCGGACAACGCGTGCGCTCTCGCCAACCGCTGAAGGCGAAGCCTTCCTGCCGCATGCGCAGGCGATGCTCGATGAACAGGCCAGTGCCCTTGCGGCCCTGCGCCCGGCCGGGGCCGGTGTTTCGGGCCAGTTGCGCGTTACAGCGTCGGCGGCGTTCGGCCGCAAGGTTGTCGCCCCGATGATCGCCCGGTTCATGGCCGCCAACCCGGACCTTGGCGTCGATCTGCTGCTGACCGACGATCAGGTCGACATCGTGGCGCAGGGAATCGATGTCGCGGTGCGGATCGCGAAATTGCGCGACAATCACCTCGTCGCCCGCCGCCTTGCCGACAATCCCCGACGGCTTTGCGCTGCCCCTGCCTATATCGCGCGGCACGGCAAACCCCGCGTCCTGTCCGATCTGGTCGATCACGCCTGCCTGCTCGGCACTGGCAGATCGCACTGGGTCTTCGTCAGGAACGGCAAGACGGTGCGCCAGAAGGTCGGCGGTCGCTTCACGGCGAGTTCCATCGAAGCCCTGCACCAGGCCTGTATCGGCGGGCTCGGCATCGCCAATCTCTCGGGCTGGAACGTCGAGGACGATCTGCGCGCGGGAGTGATCGAGCCGATCCGGCTTGAAGATGTCGAGCCCGAGCCGTTGGCGATCTGGGCGGTCTATCCAACCGCGCGTCTGGTCCCTGCCAAAGTCCGCGCCTTCGTGGGCGCGCTCGAACAGGAGCTTCGCGGCACCGAGCATCCTCGCGCCTAGCCGATCAGACCGATTGCGGCCTTGACCACCTCCGGGGTCAACGGCATGTCGCGCAGCCTTACGCCGGTGGCATCGGCGACTGCATTGGCGAGTGCGGCGGATGTCGGCCCCTGCGAGGTTTCGCCAGCGCCCAGGAAGGGAAGACCGGGGCGGTCCATGACATGGACGTCGATCGCGCCCGGCACGTCGCGAAACCGCATGATCGGATAGGTTCCCCAGTCGAAACTTGTCCGGCGGGTCGCATCGAACGTGACCGCTTCATGGGTCGCCCAGCTCAACGACTGGATGATGCCCCCTTCAACCTGATTGCGGATGCCGTCGGGCGAGGCGGGTTGTCCAGCATCGACAGCAGCGTTAACCCGGTGGACCTTGATCGCGCCGGTCTCCCTCTCAACCTCGACTTCCATGACGATCGCGCAATAGGCGCCGATATTCTTGTAGCGCGCGAAGGCCATGCCGCAGCCGCGCCGCCCATCCGGCCGGGAGCGATGCGACCAGCCAAAACGGCCGGCGGCCTCGATCATCACCGCCCGCGCGCGTTCGTCTTCCATATGCGCCAGCCGGAAGGCCAGCGGGTCGACGCCGCCCGCGCGGGCCAGATCGTCGAGCGTGCTCTCGATCGTGAACACATTGAGATGCGCCCCCAGTGAACGCAACGCCGATACACGCAGCGGCATTTCCGGCACGAAATGGTAGAGCACATTCATGTTGGGAAAGACATAGAGCGGGTTGGCATTGCGATCGCCATCGCCCTCCGGCATCGGGATGGGCTTGGCCTCCTGCGGCGCGAAGCCCGGTCTGACCTGCTGGGCGACGGCATAGCCGCCCGCTTTCACGGCCCTGGTATTATGCGAATTGCTCCACACCTCATAAGTCCAGTGCGCGATCCGCTTGTCGGGTCCGATCGCCGCCTCGACCTTCGTCACCATGCCGCAACCGCATGGTTCCCACCCGAATTCCTGCTCGCGCATCCATTGCAGGCGGATCGGATGGCCGGGCAGCGCCATCGCGATGAGCCCGGCTTCGGCCGTCACGTCATCGGCGCCATTCTGGCCATAGCAGCCCGCCGAGGGGGTGTGGATGCAGCGCACCTTTTCCGGTGCCAGTCCCACCAGCTCGGCGATCGCGCGGTGCATGTCGAACACGCCCTGGCTGTGCGACCAGATCGTGAGACCGCCATCCCCGGCCAGCGCCACCGCGCAGGACGGACCGATCGACCCATGGCTGTACCACGGCCGGCTGAAGCTGCCCCGCACAGTCTTCCAGGCCGGCCTGTCGCCATCATGGGTGTCGAGCACAACGATCTCGCGCGAGGGCATGGTTTGCAGATGATGGGGACCATCGGCGGCGGGCATGGGCGGCAGCAGGCGCACATAGTCGCTCTCCTGCGCAACGCGCATGGCTTTGATCGCCTGCCATTCCTTGCGTGCGACCACCGCGAGAAAGTCGCCATTCTCAATGACCGCGACCACACCGGGCATTGCCCGCGCCGCCGCGAGCTTCGGCGCCGCCAGCCGCGTGCCATAGCTCGGCCCCCGCACGACGCGGGCATGGAGCATGCCGGGCAAGCGCATGTCCTGAACGAAAGCTTCGCCGCCGACTAGCTTGGCCGGAATATCGACGCGGGGAAAATTCTTGCCCATCGTCCGGTATTGGCGAGGATCGCGGCGCGGCGCGTCGGGCACAGCCTCGACATGAAGCGAAAGGCGCGTGGCGAGTTGGCCATAGGACAGCCGTCGCCCGTCGGGCGCCGCGACATGGCCATCGCCGGTGGTCGTCAACTGATCAGGCTCGATGCTCCAGACCCTGGCCGCGGCCTGGGTCAGCAGCATGCGGACATTGGCGCCGGCATTGGCAAGGGCGGTTCCACCGTCCTGCATCGAGTGGCTGCCTGCCGTCAGCCCTTCGTCAGGCGCGCGCGCGGTATCGGCGGTGATGAAGGTGATCGCCGATGGCGGCAGATCCAGTTCCTCGGCTGCGACCTGAAGCAAGGCCGTGCGGATGCCTTGCCCGAGTTCCACCTTGCCGGAAAAGACCGTGGCCTTGCCGTCGGGTCCGATGCTGATCCAGGAATCGAGTTCAGGATTGCTCTTGAGGCTGCCCGGCAGATCCGGCCGGATCGCCTTGGGCGCGGCCCCGCCTTCCCCGCCGCCAGCCAGTTGGGCCAGGCTGCGCGCGGAAAACGAGAACGCGACCAGCAGCCCGCCGGCTGCCAGCACTTCGCGGCGGGCAAGGGCCTTCGACTGTGCGGTGGCGCTCATGCCGCGACATCTCTGACCGGGCGACCGGCGACGCGATTGATCGCGCGCAAGATACGCACATGCGTGCCGCAGCGGCAGAGGTTGGGCTGCATGTGCGCGCGAATTTCAGCGTCCGTCGGTGCCGGGTTCACATCGAGCAGCGCCTGCGCGCGCATGATCATGCCGGCGATGCAATAACCGCACTGCGCGGCCTGCTCGTCGAGGAACGCCTGCTGAAGCGGATTCATCTTCTCGATCGACCCGAGGCCCTCGATCGTTCGGACCGGCCGGTCGCCAATGGCCGCAACCGGCGTGACGCACGAGAAGATCGCCTTGCCGTCGAGATGGACGGTACAGGCGCCGCATTGGCCGAGACCACAGCCATATTTGGCGCCATTGAGGCCCAGATCGTCGCGCAGGACATAGAGCAACGGCGTTTCCGGATCGGCATCGACCTTGTGGGCCGTGCCGTTGACATGGATGGTGAGGGTCATGGTTGGGCACTCTCCTTGCGAGCCCTGGCAACCGCGCGATCCAGCTTCGACCATGCCGGACGATCGGTGTAGCGAGACCGGGCATAACCGAGCACCGCGGCGACCTGAGCGTCGGTGAGACTGTCGGCGAAGGGCGGCATCTTGGGGCCACGACCGGCAACCGGCGGCTCGATACCACGCAGGATCGCCTGGATGGCGCTGGTCGGCACCTCATCGCGCAAGGCGCTGGCAAGCCCCAGAGCCGGACGCCCCTGCCCCATCATCGGCGCACCGGGGCCGTGACAGCCCGCGCAGGCGCCGGCGTAGAGCGTCGCCCCTTCGGGAAAGAGCCGGGCAGCCCGCACCGGATCGTCAGGGGTCGGGCGTGACGGCGAACCGGCGTCCGCGCCTGCCATCCGCGACGCGATATAAGTTGCGATCGCGCGGACATCCTCCTCGGGAACCGCCGACAGGCTCTCGACCACCGGCCCCATCGGCCCGGCTGCCGCGCTGTGATCAGGAGAAATGCCCGTGCGCAGATAGGTGTAGATCGCGTCCGGGGTCCAGCCCCGCGCAGCCGGGTTCGAGCGGTCGAGCGGCGGTGCCCGCCAGCCTTCGGCGATGCCACCGGCATAGGCGCGCGAGCGGACCTCACCCCCGGCGATATTGCGCGGCGTATGGCAGCCCCCGCAATGGCCGAGGCCTTCGACGAGATAGGCGCCCCGGTTCCATTCCGCCGACCGGGCCGGATCAACGATGATCGCGCCCTTGTGGAGAAACAGCATCTTCCAGCCGGCCAGCAGCGGGCGGAAGCCAAGCGGCGGGATCAGCCTGTTCGCGGGCGCCTTTTGACGGACCGGTCGCCGGGTCATCAGAAACGCGTAGAGCGCATCGAGATCGCCATCGCTCACATGGGTGAAATGCTCATAGGGGAGCGCCGGGTAGAGATGCGAGCCCGTTCGGCTCACGCCATCTTTCATCGCACGGCGAAACGCCTCGGCCGACCAGGTTCCGATCCCCGTTTCGGGATCGGGAGTCAGGTTGTCGGAATAGAGCGTCCCGAAAGGCGTGGCGAGCGCACGTCCACCCGCCAGCGGTCGCCCTCCATCCGCAGTATGGCAGACCGCGCAATCGCCGAGCCTCGCAAGAACAGCGCCGCGTTCGACCATCCCCGCCGGAAAAGAACCCGGCGCAGGGACCGGAATCGGCGCGATCGCCGGACGCCAGGTCAGCGCCAATGCGAACAGCGCGCCCCCCGGCAGGAACAACATGCCATAGAGCATCGACTGCGCATTCCAACGCTTTCGCATCCATGCCCGGAGCGCAGTGATCGCTGCCCCCCGGCGCTGGCCCGTGGCTTCTGGTCTGTGTGTCATCGCCGGGCATCGTCGTTCACGCGATCAGGACGGTCTTGGCTTTTCGGATGCCGATTTGGACGGGACGCACATCGATCAACTTGCGACGACGGACGCGATCAGGACCGCCGATGTCAGGCCACCCTTCCGGGGGCGACAGGTCGCACCCGATGTCCGGCGATGGCGGCTTTGCGATACCGATTGGGCAACCGTCGAAGCCCCGGTCAGCCCGAAATCATCAACATTGCCTTATTTGGCAATAGCCTGGCTGTTTTTGTTGCCATGAAACAGAAAGCTGGCGGATTCCTCAATGTCCATCATGATTGCAGGCACGAAGAGTACGCCACACCGGTCAGCCTGCGGCCCATCCACTTTGTGTCAGCATCTGACAAATTCCGTTCGTCGGACGAAAGACGATGTGCCGCACCCTTCGCTAGAAAGACGCCGATTTCAGGCACTATCTCACTTTTGACGCAACGGGAGGCGAAATGACCGCTGAAGCGAAATGCCCGATGGGCCACGGGCAGGCTGAGGGCAAAGCCGCGCTGTTCGAGATGACGAACCGCCTCTGGTGGCCACACCAGCTTGATCTCACCGTCCTGCACAAGCATCCGCCGGCAGGTAACCCCATGCCCGGATTCGACTATCGCGGAGCTTTCGCGACACTCGACCTCGGTGCAGTCAAGCGCGACATCACCGACCTCATGACGAAATCGCAGGACTGGTGGCCCGCAGACTTCGGCCACTACGGTCCTCTTTTCATCCGCATGGCCTGGCACAGCGCCGGCACCTATCGGATCGGCGATGGTCGCGGCGGGGCGGGCCATGGCACCCAGCGCTTTGCGCCTCTCAACAGCTGGCCCGACAATGCCAATCTCGACAAGGCCCGCATGCTGCTCTGGCCGATCAAGCAGAAGTACGGGCGCAAACTTTCCTGGGCCGACCTGCTGATCCTGACCGGCAATTGCGCGCTCGAATCGATGGGATTCAAAACCGCGGGCTTTGGCGGTGGCAGGATCGACGTCTGGGAACCAGACGTTGATACCAACTGGGGGCCGGAACGCGAATGGCTCGCCACCAGCGACAAGCCCGGCAGCCGCTACTCCGGTGATCGCGATCTGGAAAACCCGCTGGCAGCCGTCCAGATGGGGCTCATCTACGTCAACCCGGAAGGGCCCGATGGCAAGCCCGACCCCGTGGCAGCCGCGCGCGACATTCGAGAAACCTTCGCACGCATGGCGATGAACGACGAGGAAACCGTCGCGCTCATTGCCGGGGGACATACGTTCGGCAAGACCCATGGCGCTGCCGATCCCTCGCGCTACATCGGCCCCGAACCCGAGGGCGCCCCCGTCGAGATGCAGGCGCTGGGCTGGGCGAACAACTTCGGCACCGGCAATGCCGGCGACACGATCACCAGCGGTCTCGAAGTGACGTGGTCGCAGACTCCGACCCAGTGGAGCCATAACTTCTTCGACAATCTCTTCGGCTTCGAATGGGAACTGACGAAAAGCCCGGCAGGCGCGCACCAATGGGTGGCAAAGGATGCGCAAGCAACGGTTCCCGACGCTCATGATCCCGCCAGACGCCACCGCCCGACAATGCTCACCACCGATCTCTCGCTGCGCTTCGATCCCGCGTATGAGAAGATCTCGCGCCGCTTCCATGCCAATCCGGACGCGTTTGCGGCCGTGTTTGCCGAAGCCTGGTACAAGCTCACCCACCGCGACATGGGTCCGCATGGGCGGCTGCTCGGCCCCGAAGTGCCACCGGAACCCCGAATCTGGCAGGATCCGGTGCCACCCGTCGATCACGCGTTGATCGACGAGGCCGACGCGAGCGCGCTCAAGGCCGAAATACTCGCCTCGGGCCTTTCGATCGCGCGCCTCGTCAAGACAGCCTGGGCATCGGCCTCGACCTTTCGCGGCTCGGACCTCAGGGGCGGCGCCAATGGTGCACGCATCCGGCTTGCGCCCCAACGCGACTGGATGGTGAACGAACCAGCCGAACTTGCCAACGCGCTGACGGCCCTGGAGGCGATCGGGACGACGTTCAACGCATCGCAGACAACGGGAAAAAAAGTGTCGATAGCCGATCTCATCGTCCTGGGTGGCAATGCAGCGATCGAGGCGGCAGCGGCCAATGCGGGGCACAAGGTCTCGATACCGTTCCGGCCCGGACGCACGGATGCGACACAGGAGCAGACCGATACCCATTCCTTCGCCCCACTCGAACCGACCACCGACGGATTTCGCAATTTCAGCGGCGCACCGTCAATCCATGCCGCAGAAGAACTGCTCGTCGATCGCGCCAATCTCCTGACCCTGACCGCGCCCGAGATGACCGTGCTCGTGGGCGGCCTGCGTGTGCTGGGCGCCAATCATGGCGACAGCGATCTGGGCGTATTCACCGAGAGGCGCGAGAGCCTGACGAACGATTTCTTCGTGAACCTGCTCCGGTCGAGCTTCACAATGAAATGGGAGGCATCTCCGGATCGGGAGGACGTCTACGTCGCACGGGACCGGGCTACGGGCCAGGAAGCGTGGAAAGCATCGCGGGTGGACCTCATCTTCGGATCCAATTCACAGTTGCGTGCCTTGTGCGAGGCCTATGCCACCGATGATGCGGCAGGCGCCTTTGTCGAGGCATTCATATCGGCGTGGACGAAGGTCATGAACCTCGACCGGTTCGATCTGGCCTGAAGAAAGCCGATGTGGTCCCCCGGCCTGGCATGCTCCGGGGGATCGCTGGTTGTCGATTGTGTCACCACGGCCAAGGTTCAGCGGCCCTGATGGGCCCACCACACCTCCAGAAAAGGCAAGCTTTGCCGGGGCGGTCTTGGTGCTTTTGGGCCTCGGGCATTCTCCAGGGAAATGCCCGAGGCTCTCTCCGAAGGAGGGCAAAAGTCTGGTCCGGGGCACCGCCAAACCTTTGCATGATTGTCCTATGTCATTGAAATGTCCATCGAGGGCGCCGTAGTGCCTTGATCGCCAATGCCCGATGGGCTTACATCTCCCATTCGTCTGGATGGTTTGACATGACATCAACCGCTACCGTGATGCAACTTGATCGGGTTGGCCAGCCCTTGCGGCGCGCGCAGCGCCCGCTGCCCGAGCCGGGGAAAGGGGAAGTGCGCCTGCGCGTGCTGGCCTGCGGCATATGCCGGACCGACCTTCATGTGATTGACGGTGAAGTTCAGGCGAACCTCCCGATCGTGCCGGGGCACGAGATCGTGGGCCTTGTCGATGCGCGCGGCGAAGGCGTCGAAGGGCTGGAAATCGGGCAACGGATTGGTGTGCCCTGGCTGGGGCGGACTTGTGGCGCCTGTCCCTATTGCCATGGCGGACGGGAAAATCTCTGCGATCACCCCACTTTTACCGGCGCGACGCGCGATGGCGGGTTTGCCACCCATGTTATCGCCGACGCCGCCTTCTGCCTGCCCATCCCCGAAGAATTCGATGATGTATCGGCCGCCCCGCTGCTGTGCGCAGGGCTGATCGGCTATCGTTCGCTGGCAATGGCCGGAGAAGGCAGAAAAATCGGCCTTTACGGTTTCGGGGCGTCGGCCCACATCATCGCCCAGGTCGCCCGGTGGCAGGGCCGCGAACTCTATGCCTTCACGCGTCCGGGCGATGTCAGGAGCCAGGAGTTCGCCCGCTCGCTCGGATGCGTCTGGGCTGGCGGGTCGGACGAACCCTCGCCGGTTGAACTCGATGCCGCGATCATCTTTGCTGCGGTCGGCGCTCTTGTTCCTGCCGCCCTCAAGGCGGTCCACAAGGGTGGGCGGGTGGTTTGCGCGGGCATCCACATGAGCGATATTCCGTCTTTCCCCTATGACGACTTGTGGGGCGAGCGCGCGATCATGTCGGTGGCCAACCTCACGCGCGAGGATGGCCGCGACTTCATGGCCATTGCCGGCAAGGCGGGTATCCGCATCACGACCACCGCGTTCCCTCTGGAACAGGCCAACGAGGCGATCGCCATGTTGCGCCGGGGTGAACTGGACGGCGCGGCCGTGCTGGTCCCGGACCAGACGACGCGGGCCTGCAACACCTTTGCCCCCTGATGCCCCTGCGCATGCCGTGCGCGTACCGGCGATTGGAGAAGATACCATGAAAGCTCTCGTTTATCAGGGCCCTGGCCAGAAGGCCTGGACAGAAAAGCCCAAGCCCGCCTTGCAGCAGCCGACCGACGTGATCGTGAAAGTCACGAAGACGACGATCTGCGGCACCGACCTTCACATTCTGAAGGGCGATGTTCCGGCCGTCACGCCCGGTCGTATCCTTGGCCATGAAGGCGTGGGCGTGGTCGAAGCCGTCGGCCCGGCGGTGCAGAATTTCAAGCCCGGCGATGCCGTGCTCATCTCGTGTGTCACGTCCTGTGGCAAATGCACGAACTGCAAGCGGCAGCTCTATGCGCATTGCTCGGACGGGGGCTGGATTCTGGGGCACCTGATCGATGGCACCCAGGCCGAATATGTGCGCATCCCCCATGGGGACAATTCGCTCTATCCGATCCCCGAAGGCGCCGATGAAGAGGCGCTGGTCATGCTCTCGGACATCATGCCCACGGGTCTGGAGATCGGCGTGCAATATGGCCACGTCCAGCCCGGCGACACGATCGCGATCGTGGGGGCCGGGCCTGTCGGCATGTCGGTGCTGCTCACATCGCAATTCTATTCGCCGGGCCGCATCATCATGATCGACATGGATGCCTCCCGCCTCGAACTGGCCAAACAGTTCGGCGCGACCGACACGGTACAGGTCGGCGCCGAAGACCCGGTCGGGAAGGTCATGCAGATGACGCAAGGGCTTGGCGTTGATGTCGCCATCGAGGCGGTGGGCGTTCCGGCGACCTTCGACATTTGCCAGAAAATCGTTGCAGCAGGCGGCAACATTGCCAATGTCGGTGTTCACGGAAAGCCGGTGGAGCTTCACATCGAGGAACTGTGGATCAAGAACATCACCATCTCGATGGGGCTGGTGAACACCAACACGACGCCGATGCTCCTCAAGACCCTGCGCAGTGGCAAGGTCGATCCGGCGCGAATGATCACCCATCGCTTCAAGCTCGACGACATTCTGGCCGCCTATGAGGTGTTCGGCAATGCGGCCCGCGAAAACGCGATGAAGGTCATCCTCAGCGCCTGACTCCACGAGGGCTGACGGCAGGACTGGCGATGTGTCCGGGGTGCATCCCGGACACGTCGCGCCATCATCCCCGTTCGCCGCCACACCCGCTTCCGTTCAAAGCGCGGCGATCACGCCCTGCCCCAGTGCAAGCCCGCCATCGTTGGCCGGAACCTGCCGATGGGCGAGCGGAACGAACCCGCGTGCGCGCAGGGCCTGCCGCAAGGCGGCCAGCAGCACGCGGTTCTGCATCACCCCGCCCGAAAGCGCGACGCGCTGCCCCGCCCGCCCCTGTTCGGCCACACTGTCCGCCAGCGCATCGGCGAGGGTGAGGTGAAAGCGGGCAGCAATGCGCCCCGGCGCGAGGCCGTCCGCGCAGTCGGCCAGAACAGGGCGCCACAGATCGGCCCCCATGCGCCCGGACAGGCGCGGGGATTGCGCCCGATAGGCCGTTTCGCCCGCCACGAATGGCCGCGCGAGCACTTCGAGCGCCATGGCCGCCTGCCCTTCGAACGTCTGGCGCCCGGCATGAAGGCCCAGCGCGGCGGCCACCGCCTCGAACAATCGCCCGGCAGACGAACAGGGCGGGCAATTGGTGCCCCCCGCAATCATCGCCTCGGCCAGCCGCAGGCGGGAATCGGCCTGATCCGCATCGGGCGGCAGGTGGGCCATGACCGGACCGGCGTGGGCGCGCCAGTCGGGCCCGAAGGCATGGACGAGCTGGGCCAGCAGGTTGCGCCACGGCTCGCGCATGGCCGCCGCTCCGCCAATCAGCGGCACGGCGGCCAGCCCATCGACCCGCTGCGCATGGCGATAGCCGCCCACCAGCACCTCGCCGCCCCACAAGGCGCCATCGTCCCCCAGCCCGAGACCATCGAGCAGGAGGCCCAGCACAGGGTCTTCGCCATCCCGCACACCATTGTCGGCCATGCAGGCGGCCATGTGGGCATGGTGATGGCCCACGCGCACCAGCCGCGCGCCGCATTCCGCCGCCATCGCCTCGCCAAGCTGGGTCGAGAGATAGCCCGCATGGGCGTCGACCGCGATCACCTCGGGTGTGAACGCGAATATCTGGCGATAGAGCGCGAGCATCGCGCGATAGTCGCCCAGCACGGCGGCCTGTTCGAGATCGCCGACATGGGGCCCCACGATGGCTTCGCTGCCCCGGATCAGCGCAAAACTGGCCTTGAGTTCGCCCCCCATTGCCAGCGTGGGAGGCAGATCGGCAAATGGCAGGGGGATGGCCGAGGGGACATAGCCGCGCGCGCGGCGCAAGGGCATGACCTGCCCTTCCTCGTCGAGGGCCAGCACGCTGTCGTCGAGGCGGTTGACGATGGCGCGGTCGTGCATGACGAAGCCTTGCGCAAGGCCTCCCAGCCGCTCGCGCGCGGCTTCATTGTCGATCACTTGCGGCTCCCCGCCGCGATTGCCCGAGGTCATCACGAGGGGACCACCAAAAGCTTCGAGCAGCAGATGGTGCAGCGGCGTTGCGGGCAGCATGACCCCCAGATGGTCCTGTCCGGGGGCCAGTGCTTCGGGAACCACTACATCGGCGCGGCGCGGCAGGAGGACGATGGGCGCGGCAGGCCCGGCCAGCAGCGCCTCGGCCTCGGGCGAAACCGCGCACCATGCGCGCGCCTGATCGAGGCTGGCCATCAGGGCAAAGGGCTTGGCATCGCGCGCCTTGCCCGTGCGCAGGGCGGCCACGGCAGCGCCATGGGCCGCATCGCAAGCCAGATGAAAACCGCCCAGCCCCTTGATCGCCAGAACCGCGCCTTCGCGCAGCATGTGTGCAGCATGAGCGAGCGCGGCACCGGGAATTTCATGGCCCTGCGCATCCTCGATCCACAGGCGCGGGCCACAGGCCGGGCAGGCAATCGGCTGGGCATGGAAGCGCCGGTCCGCCGGATCGGCATATTCGGCGGCGCAATCGGGACACAGCGGAAAGGCGGCCATGCTGGTCTGCGCGCGATCCCACGGCATGCCATGCGCAATCGTCAGGCGCGGGCCGCAATGGGTGCAATTGGCAAACGGATGATGATGGCGGCGCTGGGCCGGATCGTGAACTTCGGCAAGGCAGGCCGGGCATGTGGCGGCGTCGGGCGGGATCAGGGCGCCCTGCCCTTCCGTTCCGCTGGGGACGATGCGGAACGCCTCGGGCGCCGCGCGGCCCTCGGGCAGCGGCAGCGGTTCGACGCTGGCGACATGGGCGAGCGGCGGGGCTTCTTCGGCCAGACGCCGCGTCAGCGCATCGAGCGCATGGGGCGCGCCCCAAGCCGCAATCAGCACCCCCTCGCCATCGTTCGAGACTTCGCCCCGCAAGCCCAGTTCGCGCGCCAGATGCCAGACGAACGGGCGGAAACCCACGCCCTGCACCACCCCGCGCACGCGCAGGCCGCGCCCTTCCTCAAGACAGGGCGGCGCCGCCATCAATGGACCGTACAGACCATGCAGGGATCGAAGCTGCGCACGATATGCTGCACGGAAACCGGCTCGGTCTCGCCGCTGCGCAAGGGCGCGCCGACGAGCGCCTGTTCGAGGGGGCCCGGCGTTCCGGCCGCATCGCGCGGCGAAAAATTCCAGGTCGTCGGCGCGATGATCTGGTAGTGGCTGATCCGCCCCTGATCGAGGCGCAGCCAGTGACCCAGGCTTCCGCGCGCGGCCTCGGTCAGGCCCATCGCGTCGCCGGTATCGAGACGCGGCGAGGTATCCTGAAACGGGGCTGCCGGGTCGATCATGTCGATCCAGTGCTCCATCGCGATGGTCACCAGTGCCACTTCGACGAGCCGGGCGACCACGCGCGATTCCACATTGGCGCCATCGCGCGCCACCATGTCGCGCAAGAGCGGATGGCCCGCCACGAGTTGCCGGGAGAGCGCGCCCACTTCGGCGACATGGCCACCCAGCCGGGGCGCCTTGCACCAGCTATAGGCATCCGGGTTTGCCATGTCGGGCATCGGCGCGGCACTGCGCGGGGGGCCGCCCTCGCCGCGATACCACGCATGGGACACGTCTTCGGCAATGGCCCCGAGCGGCAGGGGAGCCGCCGCGCCCGCCTGGGCATGGAACACCCCGCGCGCAAACAGCGGGCCGTCGCTGCTGGCATAGGCCCCGAACGACATGTGGCGCAGGCTCGTGCGCCCCAGACCCGCAAGGCCCAGCGCACGCGACAGGCGCAGGAAATGGGCCGCATCGCCCGGCGACCCTTCGGCCCAGGCATAGAGCGCATCGCGATTGGTGAAAGCCGCCACCTGTTCGAGCGGGGCGGCGAACAGGCTCGTCTCGCAAAAAGCGCGGAAGCCCGCCAGCATCAGGCGCAGCCGCGCCTGTTCGGCCCGCGTGATCGCCCGCGTCGATCCACCCGGCTGGATCGAGAGCGTGTGCGGCCACTTGCCCGCCAGAACCCCCATCAGGTTCATCAGCCCGGCCCGCGCGGGCAACATCTGGCTCGCCGCCGTGCCCTTCATCGCGGTAAAACGTGCGGCAGCGGCCTCGTGCCATGGCTCCGCCGCATAGGTCTCGCGCGCGAAGTCGGGCATGAAGAACAGGTAGAAATGGGTGATATGGTCGGCCAGATTTTCGACCGCGTGGACGAGATTGGTGGCATGGGCGCCATTGGGCGGGGCGACGCGGCGGGCATGGCCCGCCGGCCGCACGCCCGCCAGCGCGCGGGCCGCCGCCACGCTCTGCGAGACCGAGCAGATGCCGCAGATGCGCGGGGCATAGACCAGCGCGTCTTCCGCCGCGCGGCCCACCAGCATGCCCTCGAACCCACGATAGAGCGGCGAGGTCACGCGCGCGGCCTCGACATGGTCACCGGCCATGTCGAGGCGCACTTCCAGATCGCCCTCCACCCGGTTGAAGGGGCCAATGATCAGGCGGGGGGTATCGCTCATCTCTCTCTCTTGCGCCGGTCGCGCGGCAGGACGGCAGATATGGGGCGCGCGGCGTTTTCCTTGAGTCGCCGGGGCGTGGCCGCCTTCGACAGGCTGGCGAGCGCCACGAACCAGGCCTTGGGCATGTCCGTCGGCAGGCCGATGGGAATGCCGCTGATCTTGGGGGTGACCGCAAAGGCGTGGCCGGGTTCCTCGAAGCCGGGGGCGGTGCAGGCGATGCACGGATAGCCACCCGTCAGGCACGAGCCCGAGCCATTCCACGCGCGCGTGTTGCAATCGGCGCGGGCCTGGGTGCCCTTGCAGCCCAGGTTTTCCATCATGCAGCCCAGATCGCCCAGATTCTCGGCGCTGGCCTTGAATTCGTAGAATTCGTTGCGCGCGCAGCCATGGTGAACGAGCGAGGCGGTATAGGCGAGCGGGCGCTCCCATTCGTCGAGGTCCGCCCCGGCCATTGTCCCGCCCGCGATCTGCATCAGGGTATCGACGAACCAGCCCGGATGGATCGGACAGCCCGCGATATTGATCACCGGAAGCCCGCCACGCGCGCGGAACCCCTCGCCCAGCAGGCCGCCCGGCACGGTGCCGTCATAGGCAAGGCCGCCCGCCTCGACCGCATTGCCCCCGCCCATGGTGATCCCGCCAAAGGCCGCGCACGAGCCGACCGCAACGACATGGGTGGCATGGCGGGCGATGCCCTCGATCATCTCGCGCATCGGGCGTCCGGTTCCGGCCATTATGTGGAATCCGCCCGTGCCATTGGGACCATGGATGACCGAACCTTCGAGGCAGAAGATATCGACCGGCTCCTCGCCGCTGGCCGCCGCATTGAGGATCGCGCGCGCCTCGGCGCCCGTCGCCTCGGACAGCGAGGGATGCCAGAGCACCTCGACGCGCGCCGCCCGCAGCGCCGCGACCAGATCGGGCCCCTGCTGGCCGAGCAGCGACATCGTGCAGCCCCCGCAGCCCCCCGATTGCAGCCAGATCAGCCGCAAGGGGCGATCCTGGGCGCGCTCATGCTCCCCTGCACTCATGTTTCCGCTTCCTCGCCCCCATCCCCGCCTTCGCCTTCACCATGGGCGGGAAGGCGCAGCGTGAAGGCCGCCCCCCCGCCCGGCGCATCGGCATAGTCGAGGCTGCCCCCCAGCTTGCCCGCCATCGTGTAGGACACATAGAGCCCCAGCCCGGTGCCGGACCCGATCGGCTTGGTGGTGAAGAACGGCTCGAAAATCTTGTCCTGCACACTGGCCGGGACACCGGGCCCGTTGTCGACCACGCGCACGACGATATCCTCGCCCTCCTGCCGGGCAGAAAGGCTCAGGCAGGGCGGCTGCTCCCGCGCCTCCCCCTGCCCGCTTGCCAGGGCATCAGCCGCGTTCTGAACGAGGTTGACGAGAATCTGGTGCAACTGGCCCTTGCGGCTCACGATGTCGAGCCGCTCGGGCAGGTCGAAGCAGACTTCGGGCGGATCGCGCATGGTCTTGATCACCCAGTCCACCGCCGTCTGGACGAGGCGGACGAGGTTGAAGGTTTCGAGCGGCTCGCGCTGGTTGGCCGAAAAGCGGCGCAAGTCCTGCACGATGTCGCGCACGCGCTCGGCCCCTTCGAGGGTGCCATCGACCAGCGGGCTGATGTCGGCCAGAACGCGGTCGATCTTGAGTTTCGCGCGCAAGGCCGCCAGATCCTCGCCCGAACGCCCCTCGTCGAGCGCGGCCAGATATTGCGTGATCGCCGCGCCATAGCGCTTGAGCGCATACATGTTGCCGAAGACGAAGCTGATCGGATTGTTGAGTTCGTGGGCAACGCCCGCCACCAGCCGCCCGAGCGCGGCCATCTTCTCGGTGGTCAGCAATTGCTGCTGGGTCTGGCGCAGCCGCTGGTGCGCGGCGCCCAGTTCGCGATAGGCGCGCTGCAATTCGCCGATCGGGCGCCCGACCAGCACCATACCGGCAAAACGCCCGCTGGCATCGCGGCGGGGCGCACTGTTGACCGAAAGCGCGCCCGAGCTGCCATTGGCGGCAATCGCCTCCCACTCGCGCCCCTCGACGACCGCCTGCCCGCGCGCCAGCGCATCGAGCGCGGCGAGCAGATCGGCATGATCCTCCACGCGGAAGAGATCGAGGATCGCGGTTCCGACCAGTTGCTCGGCACTCTTGCCGACCAGCGTGGTGAGCGCCGGATTGACCTGCTCGATCCGGCCTTGCGCATCGCAGACCACCAGCACGTCGGTCATCGCGCCCAGCACCGAGCCGAGAAAACCGCGCGCCTGTTCAAGGGCCGTGTTGTGTTCCTCAAGCGCGACCTGGCTCGACACCAGATCGGCATAGACGCTGTCCATCTGGCGGATCACGTCGATCCACAAGTCCTCGCCCTGCGCGCCCATTTCGGCAAAGGCACCGGTCAGATCGGTGTCCTGAATGCCTGTCGTGTGATCCCCTCCCGTGCCGCTCATCCGCTATGGCCTGCCTTGTCGCCTGTGCGCGCCCGTACTGGCGGAAGGGGATGAACATTTTCAAGGCCATATCGCTCAAGCTTGGCCCGCAGCCCCACCCGCGAAAGGCCCAGTTCGCGCGCGGTGCCGCTCTTGTTCCAACGGTGGCGGATCAGTGTCTCGCGGATGATCCGCGCTTCCATGGCGCTGACCCGTTCCCTGAGGTCACCGTGCGGCCCCGACACCAACTCGACAGGGCTGTCCTCTGCCACGGCCAGCGCGTCCTCGCGGGGGGCATGGATATGGGGCGAAACCACGTCGAGGCCGAGCCAGCGCCCTTCCTCGCCGCGCACGAGCATGCGCTGGATCTCGTTCTGCAATTCGCGCACGTTACCCGGCCAGTCGTAGGCGGCCAGCCGCGCCATCGCCTCGGGCGCGACGCCGGGCACGCTCTTGCCCATGCGCGCCATGGCCTGTTCGAGCAGGCTCTCGACCAGCACCGGCAGGTCGCCGGGGCGGTCCTTGAGATCGGGCAGGCGCACGATCATGCCCGCGAGGCGATAGAACAGGTCGGCGCGAAAGCGCCCCTCGCGCATCTCGGTTTCAAGGTCGCGGTTGGTCGCCGCGATCACCCGCACGTCGATCTTGCGCGTGCGCCCGGCGCCCAGCGGGCGGATCTCCCCCTCCTGCAAGACACGCAGCAGCTTGACCTGAAACGCGGGCGAAACCTCGCCGATCTCGTCGAGGAAGACCGTGCCACCATCGGCGCGCTCGAACAGGCCGACATGATCGTCGATGGCGCCGGTAAACGCGCCCTTCTTGTGGCCGAACAGCTCGGATTCGAGCAGTTCGTCAGGCAGCGCGCCGCAGTTTTCGACCACGAACGACTTGTTCCAGCGCAGCGACCCGTAATGAAGCGCACGCGCGGCCAGTTCCTTGCCCGTGCCCGAGCCGCCGATCAGCAGGACCGGCACATCGAACGGCGCCACTTGCGCAAGCGCCCCGCAGACCTCGTCCATCGGGCTGCCCGGCGCGCGCACGATCCCGTCGTTCACGTCATAGGCCCGGCGCACTTCGGCCTTGCGCTTCTCGACCACGCGGCCCGCCGCGCTGGGCGCCATGCGCAGTTCGACCGCCAGCAACTCGTTCTCGCGCTGAAGCTGGAACAGGCGGCAGGCCGATTGCAGCGTGAGCAGCAGGTGTTCGGGGTGCCAGGGCTTGGTCACATACTGGAAGATGCCCGCCTGGTTGATCCCCTCGATGATGTCATGCGCATCGGCATAACCCGAGATGATCATGCGGATCACATCGGGCCAGCGTTCCTTCACATCCGTCAGGAACTCCACCCCGCTGCGCTCGGGCATGCGCTGGTCGCACAGGATCACCTGCACCCAGCGGTCAGCCAGAAGCTTTTCCGCCTCGCGCGTCGAGGACGCGGTCAGCAC
>Ga0075011_10000304_pt1 | contig 26322 bp, 45 predicted proteins | sample TARM_MetaG_T_14_FD_72354 | JGI IMG/M metagenome (GOLD analysis project Ga0075011, IMG submission 72354) | Freshwater microbial communities from Pennsylvania, USA, analyzing microbe dynamics in response to fracking - TARM_MetaG_T_14 | ecosystem: Environmental > Aquatic > Freshwater > River... | reverse complement strand
TGCTGTCTTCTACACAACGTAGTGCCTGTTAAAGCACTGGGTCTGGACAATCTAAGGCTTGCAGATTACTACCTTACAAGCCTCTCCCTTTAGGGAGGGGTGATTGACCTATATGCGCCACTCCTGTTTTTTTGATATTGGAAGCAACAGTGTCCAATAGCTCACTTAGATAATTCCGCATAATCCTCCTGTATTACATTTTTTCGATAAACTCCATTAACTGCTTAGCAAATTCTTCTTTTTTTTGTTCTGGCTCTTTCGATCGAACAATCTCGTAACTTAATTCCTTTAACTCTACTAAGCCGTCAAAACCCAATTTTCTTATGTCATGTGACATTGCTGGAGAAATAGATACTCCAAGTAGTGCTCTGTAAAATGATTTATACGCACTTTGCTCATCAAGGCCGCGATCCATTAGAAAACGAAGTTCGGACAAAAACACCTTGAGGTCAGACTTCAATCCATCAATTACCCAGTTCCGATATACATCAAACCACTCATTGATGCCAGACACATCCCTTGCCAGCATTCCAGCAATCACAGCCCCCAGGGGTACTGAGTCTGAATGGGTCATGATGTTTGACCTGACCCCTTTGTTTAGACCATTAATCCAAAATTCCTTCCCTGCAAGATCGCGAATCATGCAGTCATGTTTATTTCTTTTGTATGTTTCGCTTATAGGAATACAGCTAATAGGAATAGAGGTTACGCCACCAAGATACTCTTTGATTTCTGCGATATTTACCGTGCTAAAAAAATCAGAGACACCATTCCAATACTGTTTGCAGGCAGCATTCATCATGGTTTTTTCAAAAACCGAAATAGCCTCTTCTCGGGAGTGCTCTTGTATATCAAAAAAGAGCGTCCTGATTTTTGATTTTAGTGAAGCTCCAAGATTAGTGCTCATTACTAAATCCATGTGAATTAATTTAAGGTAAAATAATATCACAAAACACTAATTCGTCAAGTGTAATTGCATGTCCTTGACATGCAGATTTATGCCCAGTTCTTTCTTGCTTGCCCTCTGTTTTTTTATTGTTACGGTTGTTCGCTTGTGATACTATCTATTTATTCCAATCGGAGGACTTATGGCTACTATCACCAATGAAAATTTCGTGCTGTTCTGGAAATCTGATTCCATTTACAGCAACTGGCATGCCCGTAACTGCTCATTTATCTGGAAGGGTGTTCGCTTTTTTAATAGCGAGGCGGCCCTCATGTACGCAAAGGCTGAGTTTTTCGGTGATCGCGCCATTATGGCAAAGGTTCTTGAGAACCAGAGCCCATTTGTAGTCAAAGGGCTTGGGCGTGATGTTACTCCATACGTTGATGCGCAGTGGGCAGCAGCTCGATATCAACTAATGGTCGAGATCCTGATCGAGAAATTCTCTCAAAACAGGCATCTGCTCGAACAACTCCTGGCTACTGGTACTCGAACGCTGGTTGAGGCCAGTCCCGTTGACAAGATTTGGGGTGTCGGCCTCGCGCCAGAAAATCCACTGGCCCAAGATCCCGCCAAGTGGCGCGGGCAAAACCTGCTTGGCAAAGCGCTCATGGAAGTCAGGATCGCCCTACTCAAGAGACTGTAGCGCCACAGCAGGCAGACAGTGAAACAACAAGAGGCAGACAACGGCGGCCTCTTCTTTTCTTTGAGCAAAAAAATGACGACCAGTTGGTCGTCATTTTGCGCCTTTTAGCCCTTAGAACGGCACAGGAACCTCTGGCACTGCCGTGCGCCCCTGGCGACTAACAGCTTGAGAGGATCTCGCAGGCCGTGCGACAGGCTCGTTTGGCGGCAGCACGTAAGAACCAACCTCTGGGTTGTAGATGGCACCAATCTCCTCAATGGAGACTGGCGGCAGCACCACATTTTCCAGGGTATGAATGTTCACGCCATGGCTGACGATCTGTACCTTTCGCCCCGTTGGGTATCCCCAGCGGTCTAGCTCGTTTTCTGTGCAGGTAATGACAGCAATCATCGAAAAACCCCTTCTCTTTGATGCACTTATTATAACAAAAAAGAATGCGACACCAAGCATTATTTTATACATAAAAAATCATAAACAAGCAATTTCTCGCTTGCCATCTTCCAGAGATTTAGTATAATGAATATTAAATAAATTGTTGCTTTCTAGTTGAGATGCACATCAATCACCCCTCCCTAACATGGTCGAATGGGGACAGGGTATCCACCCTGCGTCACCAAACCCGTAAGGGTAATAATTATTGGAGAATTATGTCGGTTTTTGTATTGGATAAGCATGGCAAACCACAACTCTTTAATTATAATAACTAAAAATATTATTGAAAACTATTCGTTATTAATCTTTAATCACTAAAAAAGGATTTGCAAGATATGGATAAAAAGGCGAAAAATACTGTATTAATCACCATGATTTCTGTTTTTTTGTATTTTTGTTATTGTGTTTATGCTGCAATTGATGAGTCTTTTATAATTAAAGAATCAAAGCAGCTCAGCAGGGTAATTGAGAAAGAGGCTATTAACTGGGCAGTATCACAGAGCCCCGAACTAAAGCCTCAAGCAAAAAGTTCAGTAATGGGATATTTGACCTGCATTGAGGTTCTATCATCACGAAAAGGCAACTGCACACTTCTTATTGGCGATAGCCAGCTTGAAAACGTAATTTTGTCAGTGATAAAAGGCGCTGATGTCAGGGATGAGGTTAAGAGAACGTTCCTAATATATAAACAGGATTAACAACCGAAAGCAAACACTAAAAAGCCATCTTCATCAGATGGCTTTTTTATTAAGCGATGGATTTTAGCGCCGCCTCAATCTGCCCCTTTCGCTCCTCAAGGAGATGGCGCAGAGCGTTCTGAATGCCGCCTGGGATCGGCCTTTCATCAGCAAGCCACTGGCGTATGCGCCTGCCATCAGGAAGCCCCAGATCTCGTGCCAGGCCCGTCTGCCAGCGCTCGCCGTAGAGCACCTTTCCTACATTCTCCAGCATTGCCTTTCGATCTTGACTCATTGTAGCCCCTGCCCTTAATCCTTTTGGTGTCGGATGTTTCCAGAGTGGGTTTTGATGCCACCCTCAACATTTTTGCAAACCACATTACCAGAGTGGGTTTTCACATCACCCTGGATGTCACCACAGACCACATTCCCGCTCATGGTTTTGACATTTTGTGTGCTGCCATTAACATGAACCTCACCACTGGTTGTTTCGATTTTTTCAACATCGCCATTTACTGTAACAACAATAGAAGCCGCGCCGAGATCTTCATCCTGCTTAACACCATCAATGGAGACAACTCCATTTGTAATAGAAACACAGCGACCTTTATAGGTCTTGTTATTTATCGTGATACTTCCAGAACCAATAACCAAATCCATAACGTTCTCCAATATTCAGGACGGGTTTGAAAACAACCCGCCCAATATACAATCCAGTTTCTTACAGCTTTTCTACCTGGACATACAATTCTACAAACTCACGATGAGCTGGATTGCAAGATTCAACCTTTCCAGAAGTAATGTCATCAATATGATTGAAGGCAGTTTGGGGATCGAAGAAAAATCCCAGCTCTGAAAAATTAGATTTTTCCATGAAGTCATGATCTTCGCACATGACAACATAAATAAACTTCGAATCAGCTGAAACATCGGGGTAAAAAACCGCCTCTTTAAGCAGAGAGAAATCTGATTTTCCATTACGAACATAATCAATCAGCTCGCTGCTAAAGCGCTCATCGAAGTGATAGCCAGTAACCTCTACAAGAAATGGCTTTCCACGGTACAAAGACACAAAAATCTTTTGTCCTACCGATGGTCGATAATTCACCTGTTCCATTCTTGCCTCCAAGGCTTCTAGGCGGCCTAAATGCCACACCTCAATGAAATTGATTGTACCTAAAACAAGGTACGACATCAAGTTGTTTTTCAGGCAAAGAAAAGGGGCCGCTTCTGCGGCCCCTTCTGGTGAAATTACTTCACGCTGGACATGTGGTGCGCGAACTTCAATAGCCCGCTGCCCCATCCACCCAGGACATAGGTCTTGTCGTAGTATTCCGGCACCAGAGTGTCAGGATAAAAGGCCATCTGTCGCAATAAAGCAGCATGACGATCTTTTACTCGCACGGATAATGTTTTGGTCTGTGTGTTCATGCTTGCCAATAATGGGCCAATTAAATCCAGACATCAATAAGAATATTACTGACCAAGCTTCTAATTTATAAAACGGAAATATAAACAAAGATGAGCGGTCGATGCCCGCTCATTCAATCTTTTTTCAAAAAAAATAAAGCCCCGCTGGCGGGGCCTTGTCGGCATAGCTCTCAGACTCAGGCTTCTCGCAGATCCTGCCAGTCATGCAGGGAGAACATCTGCACAGGATCGAAGTATCCATCCTGCTCGCCATCGAGATCGATCATGACGATGCGATCATGCTTGTTTTCGACCTTGAGGCGCTTTCTGATGCCACTGTTGGGCTGACTTCTGTTTGACACCAACACGTAGTTCTTTCCAGCCACCAGCGCAAACGGGTTGTTCCCCTGGTGCGTGGTGGTGGCGCTGTAGATACCGACTCCATGGTGGATCATCTTTATCTGAGGCAGCGAGACGCCCACAACCCGCTCAAACTCAGCAATAGCAACAGGCAGAGGCATTCGCTCATAATGAGTGGCCTTCTGTTTTACATGGTACTCAGTGCAAAGTGTCCAGCTTTTGAAGCCTACGTGGTAGAACACAGACACCATCGCGATATCATCACCCTGTCCCACATTTGCCATAGCAATGACAGTGCGGCTTGGGTGCTTTGCGCCTGGATGGATCAGTACCTCATCGGCAACAAAAACATCATCACTCTTTCCTAACTCATGAAAGGCTTGGCCCGTCAGATTATCGATGCGAACAACGATGTTGCGGGTGCTTTGTGGCTGTGTCATGTCGGTGCTCCTGGCCCGTTAATTTGTTCAAAACAATGAAGATGAAAGCCTTAATAGAGCTCTTTGTAGAGCCAGCCTCTTTCGGCATCAAAGGTAATATCAACTTCTTGATCGCTCACCAATTCTTCGAGGCGCTCTTGCAGCTCATCAGGAATACTACCATTCGGGAAGTGTTCATCCATCAACACGCAGATATCTCCCCATTCGAGCAAGCCATCATCAATGCAATCAAGAATATCTTCAATTGCATCACTCATTTCTTTTTCAGTTGAAACTGCCATGACAAGTTTAGTCCTGCTTGAGTTAATGAAGTAATCATACAGTTATTATTCATAAAAGTAAATAAAAAGCCGCCATGCAGGCGGCTTTTCTACCAGAGTTCGACTGATTACCTCTTATCGCCTCTCAGGAACTTGATGCGCTCCTTGGTGTACTGCTCCTGGCAGATGAAGATATCACGATTGTCTGCTGACAAAAACAAAAAACAGGACTCCAATGATACACCTGTAACGCACTCAATTCAACCCCAGATAGACTGAGCAAAATTGCGCCTAACAGGGGTTATTATTTGATTTTTTAAATATTTTGAGTTATGATTGTACTCATTAAATCAGCAAGCAACAAAGATGGAAAGAAAAATGAACATTGAAACCAAGAAGGCCATTGCTGACAAAATCAACAAAATTACCAGATGGGGTGATAATCCAGCATCAGTATTTAATCTTGCAATTCCTTTGTTTTTTATTGGTATGGCCCTCATGGGGACTATTGCATATTTGCAATACAAACATAATGGCGATATCGTCTATGCACTGATCCTGGCTGGTGGATTGGTTCTGCTTGCTATTGGCCTTTATCCTCCGTATCTGATGTACAAGCGACTAAAAAAACAAATTCCCGAATCTACCGTCAAAAAATAAAGAAATCAAGCACTGCCAGTTGTATTTTTTCTGATAATTAATTAATATTATGATGCTCAAGCATAAAGCCTGGGCACTATAATTAACAACAAAGGAAAAAATATGCAACTTTCAGGTGCTATTAAGAAATCAATTAAACCTCAGGCTCATGAAAGCATGAGTGACGGAACCTATAACTTCACAATTGGAGCTCTCTTATGCTGGGGGCTGTTCGTTAACTGGCTTATGATCCAGTCAATCCCTGCTGAGACCATCCTGGCAATTCCTATGTGGGCTTTTTTGGTTGGGTATTTTGCCTTGTCAATTTCTGGCATCGCGATTGCTGCAATGTCATCTAGCTCAGGGGTGGGGTTCATTGGGTACAACTTGCTCGCGGCTGCATTTGGCATGATCCTCTGCATTGCTGTGTCAAATGTAGATCCTGATGTTGTATTTCAGGCCATTCAAACCACTGGACTCATTACTGCTGTCATGATGTTTTTGGGGTCAATGTTCCCAGCATTTTTCAAGCGACTATCTGGCATATTGTTTATTTCGCTGCTAGTAGTAATCGCTGTTGAACTGTTTCAAATTTTAGTATTGAAGTCAAGTCCAGGCTGGATTGATTGGGTCGTTGTTTTGATCTTCTCCGGCTTTATTGGTCGAGACTGGGCAGTGGCAAATGAAATGCCGCGCAATTTCAAAAACGCCATGCTTTGCGCTATGAATTTGTATATGAGCATGATTAACATCTTTGTTCGACTCTTGGATGTTTACAGCAAAATAAAATAATAAATAATTGAAAAATACTTTTCAATAAATAAACTTCAAGGGGGTAATTAATTGATTGGTTTTCTAGTCAAATCTGCCCCCTCCAAAAGGATTAATTTATGCCAATAAAATTCATGTTTGTTTTTCTGGTAGCGCTGTGTGGTCATGCCAATGCAAACACATATATTATTCAGCTTTCGTCAGATGGTGTTGTTGCTCACAATATTGAAGAACTTTCATTCTCATCAAATAAAACATCACACTCACTTACTGAGGAGGTTACCTTTTATTGGAGTGTAAGTGGAAATCCTGAAAAGATATCTATTTCAGGATATGGCGAGGTTACAGGAAAATCAGGCTCTGTTACATTTACTCCTGGTTCCGCAACGTCAATCACATTGACTGCTGTAGCCAATGGAATATCTAAAACAAAATCAGTTACACTAACATTAAGTGCAGAAGTAATTAGTAATGTTTGTGGAATAACTTTCAGTGAAATGTCTAGGTATTTTAATTACGGTTCGGCATTGGGAAAAATAAGCATATTGGATGGTGATAATAACAGCATTCCATTCGGTGCGCTTTCTTCTAACTTACCTACTAAAGCAATTTTTGCCAATGCCACTGTAACATCATCATCAACGTGGTCTAACAGAGATTATTACTTTGTTTCATATGCCATTGCTGGATATGGGGCATTAAACTCAGGGGCGAAATCTTACTGGCTTGGCGATGGCCCATCCACTTATTCAATTAAATTTAATCAGCCACAATCAGTCAGAGGAATCAGCTTGTCAGACCTTCCATCAAATGATGCCGGCACCAAGAGAGGGCAATTTGGTTACTACAAGGTGACAATTTCTGATTGTGAAAATAAAACCATTAAAACAATTTTGACACAAGGAGTATCTTCTAATATAGTTGGTTCGATAGGTTTTATTGATATAACTAAATAATAATTTAAAATTATTTCGCGAGATTCCACCTCCAATTTGTGATGTTGCCTTGTCACAGTTTGGTGGTGGATTGATAGTGAACCATTCATTACAACAGATGTCTCTGGTTCTGAATTTACCTCTTAATTATCTCCATTGTTGAGCCATCATTAGACGATATAAGCACTAAAAATAAAGCTCGATTGACGCAGGTTTTTATTGCTTTTTTAAATATTTCCTGTATTATTCTTTTTAAATAATCACAAGGAACTCTGGACTCAGGACATGCATGATTACTTTGCTGGTCTCCAGGCTTACATTGATGGCAAAAAGAAATGCCCGTTCAAAGAAACAGAACGTAAAAAAGCCTGGACATTCGGATTCAACCACTACAACCGAAACAATTAAGGTGCTGATATGAGCTATCTTGCTGAAACAATCGAAGACCTGCGCCTGGCCCATCTGAAACAGGCAGAGAACCCGTTCGAAAGCAGCAATATGCGCGAGAGCGCAATTGCCAAAGGACTGAGAGCCATTGCAGCGCACCACGGCAAAACCCTTCAAGAGCCTGTGCAATGGGATGCCAATGGCGAGTTCAAGTTCACCCTTGTAAATGACACCTATGGCGAAGGGATTGCCAATCTACTGAACACCATCAATGTTCGGACAGGCGTGGTAGCCCACAAGGGCTACGTGATGCCAAATGGCAGCTGGTGCCGGATCAATCATTTTGATGCCGAGCAATTAATCCTGAACGCACATCAGGCCCAGTAATTTTATCTGGCAGCCCTTCGGGGCTGCAATATATCCAGTTTCTCCACCTCTTCTCCATTATTTATTTTTCGCAATAATATTGATTTTTTCGCCTTGTTCGAGTATATTTACTGCATCAACCACAGGTGAGAAAGCATCATGAATTTCGAAAAGTACAAGCTCTCAATGCCCCATCCTCTCGTTATTGATTTCAAAAAAATCACGTTCGGAAAGCCAGGGTTTGCGACTCATACTCTGCCAGTCAAAAGATTTGCTGATGACATTCGAAATATTCCTGAGTTTGTTAATGAGCCTGTTGTTGACTGGTTTCATCTTGGCATGAGCGCCGAAACCATCGTTGGGATCCTGGCTGACCACAATTTATCGCCAGAGCTTTCTTTTGATGTAACTGGGCATCGAGAGGCAGTAGAAAACTGGGAGCGCCATGCCAACGATGCAATCGCGGCATTTGTAAACGACCTGCTGATCGAATGCGGGGTTGATGATATTCCAACTGACATGATCCGTCCTGTGCTTTTGCTTTCTCGCAATGGAGCAAGCACAATAAAAGGGCAGCACCTCTGCTACAGCGAGATCGCTAGCAAATTCAAAGCAATGGTTGTCGCCATGACCCCGATGATTGAGCATTATCGAGCTACGAAATCATGAGCAAAACAACGCACTCAGTTCCGGCGATAAACGAAGAGCTCACGAGAGCTGTTCAGGAGCACGTTGATAGCGCATTTATTCCCAGTGCCAGCATTGACGAAGAACATATCGACTGGGCCTATGCTGAAAGAAATGCGCATAATGAGCTGGATAAGCGTTTCGGACATCAGGCTGTTAAAGACTGTCTTGCTTGGTTTAGGTCTTAAGCAGATTTTTTTGACAGCAAGCAAACTGGTGACTTAACACATGGAAATGAACTGGATCAGCATTCAGGACGAGCGCCCAAAAATCGGCAAGCCTGTGCTGTTACGCTCTTCAACCGGAGTTGTGCAGGAACAAACCTACTATCGTGATTGCGGTGATGAATCCGATTTTTGGCAGGATGTCGGCGACAATCATGACGGGGTGCCAATTAATCCTGGCGATAGCTGGATGTACCTACCAAAAGACGAATAAGCCCACCAAAAACCGAGCGCTTTGGTATTTATTTTTCACAATAATATTGCCAGGGCCGCTTGTTATTGGTATATTTACATCATCAACTACAGATGAGAAACCATCATGGATTACGAAAAGTACAAGAATAACATGGCTTATCCTGACCGCGCTGACTTCGAAACTATCCGTTTCGGCAAGCTTGGCTCTCCTGTATATGCCCTTCCCTATAAGGGATTTCTGGACGAAATGCGTAAAATTCCAGAGCTGAGCGGTGAATCTGTAATTAATGCAATTTCTCCAGGTGCAGGCTCCAAGTCTACAATGGAGGTTCTGAGTGCTTATCGCTTTATGTCTGAGCTGGAATTCGACAAAGAGGCTTATGATAGCGCCATAACTGCGTACAATACGCACTCCAGCGAACTCTATCAGCAATTTGAGCAAGACCTGCTTGCCGAGTGTGGCCTGGAAGACATCCCTGCGCATCTGGTTGGCCCTCTACTCAGTCTGGCCTATCAGGATGGTCACTCTTCTGGCTACAGCGAGATTGCGAACAAATTCTACTCTCTGGCAGAGGCCACTGTTCCGCTGATGGAATTCTATCGTTCCAACAAGAGCAGTATCCTTTAAGTCAAGGCTGACTGGGTATTATTTGATGCGAAGTGGATGCAATGCCATTTCGCATCATCAATGTCTTTGGGTATTATAAATACGGCTTTATATCATTACTTTCTGTTGATAACCTAAAGCAGCAGGAATTTTGTTTGGCTCTTGCTGCGTCAGTTTTGAGATAAAAATATAGTTGTTTTTTTAAATCAAGTTATTTTAATTGTATTTTTTACCAAGAATTAATTCAGTTCAAACAATCCACTCTTTCATCTGATTGCTCTACTTTCACAAGAGCCCTTGAGGACAAGGCTAGTAGTGCAAAATCAACCCCCTCCCCCCATGGATGAATTTCATTCATTTTATCTGCATCAGACAATGTGGTTTTAAGTGCAGACAGAATAATGTTTTTCTTGAGTATCATACCACCATTACCATCAGCAAGCTTAAGTCCAACACTGAGTGCAAAGGCTGCAATCGCTATTACATGTGGTTGTCCAAACTCACCATTAAGCAAACTTTTTTTGTATATCCAGGTAATTTTAACGAGTTGATCGGCTAATTCTGAACAAGCAGAAACACTTGATTTAGTATCAAGATGAACTCTCAAATTAGAATCAATAATGGCGGCGACTTCTCTTTTTTTACGAAAGATTTTTATTTTGTCAAATAAAGTCATTGATGTTTTTCCTAAATTATATTAAATGCAGAGGTTTGAGGTTTGGTTGCATGTTAACATAATAATCATTATCTTCAATTACTTTACCAAAAAATAATGCGCTAAATAGCTTCCTAATTAACGCATCTTTATCTTACTGCTTAGACTATACAATTTTGGTATCGCACAGCCTGTTTGTTTGAGTGCGGGCACGCAGGCTTTTCTACTCAATTGCTTTTGCTGTCGTTCATAAAGTATCAATAGTTCTTGCGTCATAAAATTTCCCTTTTTGTTAATGGATGTGTTATTCCTGTTTTCTTCGGTATCAGCTTCGCTTAGTCTTGGACTGTGAAGCAATCAAAGCAACATAGATTGTTGAGAGATCTTGCGTCATATCTTTATCCTCTTTGTGGTATTTGTTGTTTGTTTTCGTAACCCATATACATAATTTAGCACAATTAATAAAAAATGCAGCACAGATCACACTTTTTTATTGGTTTTATGTAATTAAGCAACAAAAAGCTACTTGAAATCATTTGCAGCGAAGTATTGTGCTCTTATTTGACTGATTGTTGTAATAATAAGGTTGCGAATTTTTGTTTAACCAGAAGAACTAACTGCGTATTTACCTTTTAGACGTTCTTTTTGCTGCAATATTGAGATACTCTTCGTATGATGATTGACCATTTCCATTGTTTTAGCTCAACTGTAACAAAAAAAATCAAAATTACTTGCACAATTGTTCTGAAATTAATATTTATGAATCACAAAAAACAAAGCAAAAAACTGGTTTTACCTTCATTTTTTTTGTTGTCATTTTATTTATTTTTCCTTATAATAAGTCATCTTCTTAGGGGATTGACGCAATGAACGACACTCTGCTTACCGCCATTATCTCCGGTGTTTGTCTGGTTGCAGGTGCAGCCATTCCGACCATTATTCAGCGCCTCGATAAAAAGAGAGCTGATGAGGCAAAAAACGCACAGCGCCGCTTCATGGCTGCCCTTGCCGATATCGAGTACCTGTACGCACTGGTCGATGAGTACAAAGAAGAAATGAAAAACACCTTCGGCACCGCTGAGACGCATGAGATGCGCAAACGTGTTATCGAGCAGCGAGGCTTGTCTTGGTCTGGTCGATTCACCCCCTCTCGGATCGCCAATTACCGCAACCGTCTCGAAGACATCTAACCAGCTAGGAGTATTTTCATGCCGCACACCAAAGAAATGACCAACATGGCCGTACACACCCGCTATCTGGCCGAAAAGCTGCGCGAGAGTGCTGCACGATTGGATGATATTGTATCCAAAATGGAGCAGACCAAGAACCCAATGTTGGCGGCGGATGTCTCCGCCGTCATGCAGGCCCTTGCTGGCAGCTCCCGCATGGATGAAATCATCCATATCGCCATCAGGGCCACGCTGAAAGAAGCGGATCATCTGGCGTCCCAGGATTGAGCGCACTTCATAAAATTCTGTGCGAAGAAGGCCCCCTCAGAGAGCGCTTTGAGGGGGAAGTGAAGCGGCGCTACTACCGCACAGAGAGAGACGCCGATGGCGAGTACGTGCAGGCCGCCGTATTTCATATGTGGACTGGATACTGCATCGCAACCCTCCAAACGAATCAAGAGCAGCAGGAGCAATCATGACTGAACCCTCAACCCCTATGTTTGGCAAACTCTGGTGGTCAGCAGACAACATGACCGAAGCAGAGCAATGGAAGGCCGATCTAATCCAGAAAGGGGCCACCAGCGTTGAGCTCAAGCCGGAAGATGATCGCGAAATCGTTGATGTAATCATCACCCTGCCTCTCGACAAGGCTAACGAAATTGTTGGTTACAATATCGACCCAGAGGAATGGCTGGTGGATTAACAAGCTGAACACCAACAAGGCGCACATTATGTTGCGCCTTATTTTTTTTGCCTGATATTTGTCGTGACATTCCCATTATAAAAAACTAATATTTACCAAATAATAATAACAATAAAAAGAGCTATTTATGGTAAAAAGCAAAGGATTTACTCTGCTTGAGCTTTTATTGGTGATCGGTATCACCACAAGTATGGCAGTTGTGACTTTTCAAGACAAGATGCTTGAGACCGAGCAAGCACAAGCCCGCCGTCTTGGCATGGAAATCTTCCAGTACAACTCCGCCGTCCAAAATTACTTGGCTCACCGTTCTGGCTTACCTAATCCAACATCCCTGCAAGGCATCTACACAGGCGTAAACTGGCTCAAATCCAGCGCTTGCGGCGGCACAGCCGATAAGGAATGGCTCTCCTGCAAATTCCTGGCTCACAGCAATGGTAAAACCTCTTTTGGCCGCCTTGGCTTCACTACAGAGATCAAGTACGATCCTGCTGCTGGTCTGACTGGTCGCACAGTAATGACCAAGCTCACGCTCGGCAGCGACAAGCAGGAGCGGGCCGATCTGGCTGGCTTAGCCGCGCTGGTGGCGTCCGGTGCTTATGCCGTCAGCGAGGATGGCAAGGCCGTTACCGCACAGGACAGCACTGTCGCCTACTGCCCCGATACGGCAGGAACCTCCCCTATCAACGCCGTATGCCAGAGCGACAAAGGCTCTATTGTGATGCTTAGCCGCAATCTGAGCGCCGCTGACCGTTGGCTCAGGGTTGACCATGGCAATGCCATGCAGAACGTCCTGGAGTTCCGCACAGGCGATCCTACGCCCGCCAACCAAACCGATATCCAGGCTATCGATTCCGTCAGCCGTCAGATCCGCAATGTGGCCCGAATCTACAATCTTGGGAACGGAAACAGTAACGGAGAGAGTGACAATCTCTACCTCGGCAAAAAGCATGGAGACGCAGCCAAGGCGATGGTCACGCTCCCGAGCAATGCTGTGGTCGTGGATGCTGATCAGGAGGTGCTGGGCAAGCTGGTGGTCGCCGCGTCTATCGATGCCAAGGGGGACATCAGCACGAAGGGAAACCTACGATCTGACGGCGATGCCAGTATCGGCAAAAATTTGGCTGTGGCAGGCACCACAAAATCGGTCGGTGACCTGACCACTGACAGCAATCTCGGGGTTAGCAAAAACGCCGTGATCGGCGGCAAGACAACTTCCATCGGTGACATCAACGGCCAGGATAACCTGACAGTAGCCAAAGATGGCACATTCGGCGGCAAGGTCATTGCACAGAACATCAACGCCAAGGGTGAACTATCGAGCAATACGCTAAATATTGCCGGAGGTGGTCGGTTTGGGGGTGATATTTACGCACCAAGAATCATTGATTCAAATGACAGTGGCTACTACCTTGACCCAAATCAATCATCAAGAATAAATTCGATAGATGCCAATTCAATTAGCTCTAGAGGTAATATATCATCTGACTCTTCTGTATCTGGAAGATATTTTGTTTCAACAATCACCACATCGAATGGCATGTCATGTGCAGGAATTGAAAACGGAGCCATTGCAAAAAACCCAATTGGAGAAATTCTAACTTGCCAGTCAGGATCATGGAGAAAGCCGCAAAGAATAGAGCAGCCAACGATACGAGATGATGGTGCCTTTGGGCCGGATGATGATTTCCAGACCTGTAACAGCGATGAAATTGTTGTTGGTGGAGGAGGAGAATGCATGGATCCTGGCAGACATTTTATCCACCACTCCAGACCATATGGAAATGGCTGGTACGTGAACTGTTATGGTGTTCCTGGTGCTTCCGACCTGCCTGCAAAGGCATTTGCCATTTGCTTGAAAAAATATTGATGACGACCACAGGGAGGCAAAATGCCACGAGTTCAAAAACGAGTTAAGTTGAAGCCAACAGGCTTTGTTGCCAAATGCCAATGCGGGGTCTATATCGGCGCTGTAGACATCCGGCGCACCAGGAACGAGGACGTTAGCAAGCTGCTTGGCAAGTGGCTGTTCACGGATGGATGCACAGTGGAACCGCGCTTTGACGGCACTTGGATGGAGACGATCAGCCCTTGTCGGTGTGACGCTTAAGCTTATCTTAAGCCCCGTTTTTGAAGGGGGCTCTTTCTTTTGACTTTACTGCTCTGCCGCCTCTGCTGCCCCAACAACAGCATATCCCACAGGCCCACCCTTCGCTTTTTCAAATTCAGCTTGCAGCTGATCATCGCTACGCGAATCCAGTTCGGCTAGGCTCTCGTCAATTGCGGCCAGTATCATGCTAACCTCTTGCTCTTCCATTTTGCAGCCTCTTTTACAGGAGAAAAACCATATTTATCTCATCGATTCATTATAGCAAAATTAAATAATTATCACAATAAAATCAGCACCATTGCCGACCATTCAATTACAAAAAAACACTCATATTTTTATTAAAAAGCGACAAAATAAATTGCCTGAAAGTGCCAAGAATGGTATATTTATCTCACTGAAACGAGGGGTTAAAACCTCATTTTCCTTAGCAAAAATAAGGTATAAATTATGTCTAGCACTTCTGGTTATTTGATTGTCGGTATCTGGAATCGTTACGTTAAGAACCTTCAACAAAAAGTAGATCTGCAACTCCTCATTGATAATATGAATGGTGAAGTCGGTTTGATGGATGCTGTAATTTCCGCAGCCAAACAGGTTGACGAGCATCTCGACAAGATTATCGATTGGAGTGATTTTGACGGTGTGTTTGATTACGAACATATCGATACTTTCGCTGGCGATGCAGAAACTCTGGACAAGGTTGTTTGGGATGCGATTGTTGCTGGCGTTGATGTAGTGCCAGTGGCTGACAAATGGCTCAGAAGTCGTCAGGAGCTGACCGAGTTTTTCAAGGCATAATAAAGGGGGCCACAGGCCCCCTTCTCTTTTCATCTTTTTTATTGCGATAAAAAAGGGGCCTTAGGCCCCTTCTCTCTGCACTCTTTCTTAGCCCCCAACAGGGGACACCTTCACGCGACCACCGGATTCGATCATCTGAACGCGGGTGCCGACCGCAATACCATCAGTAGCGCCCTGTACAACCGCCAGATCTTGGCCGTTGTCGGTTCTTACAACGATCTCCAGACCGTTGGACTGATTTGCCGCGCCCTGAATGGCATTACCCGCCAGACCACCGAGGATCACCCCGCCGACTGTCGCAATCTTCTGGCCTGTGCCGCCGCCCAGCGCATAGCCAAGGACACCACCAGCCACAGCACCAGCTGCCGCACCGACTGGCATATCAGTGTCATCATTAAGTGTCACAGCTCGGACGCTTGTTACCGTGCCAAACTTCACTGTCTGCACTGAGCCGATCTGTCTTGAGTTGTAGACGTTGCCAGCATAGGGATTCGCGCACCCAAACAGGGAGGCAGACATCAATACTGACACAACCAATAGCTTTTTCTTGTTCATAGGGGTTCGCCTTTGCGTTTTTTTCATGTAAAATATTGTAGTTTTTTGCACCCAAAAAATCAATTAAAATAAATAAAAATCAACCATTTAATTTGTTTCTAATTATTTCACTTTCTGGTTGACGACTTATTTATTTTTCTGTATATTTACTATCGTGAACTCAAGAATAAAAGGTTTCAAGTAATGCCAGCAACAATTCAAATGACCCAGAACGCAATGTCTGTTTTTAATGCGCTCAAGCAGTCAACCCATTTTGTCCTTTTTGGCACTCGCTATGAGGTCATTAAAGACGAACTGCCTTCACCAGAAGGCTTTGACATCGCAGATCTGCAATACGGCGAGTCAATCAAGTACAAGTCCATGGCGAACCGCCTGGGCGAGCAGAGCGTGTTTGAGATGGGCTATGCTCGTGCAATCAACGCCGTTGAAGAACGAGTGCTGACCTTCTTCAAAGAAGAAGACATGATCCCCGTTTCCATCAACTGGAACTAATCGAAAGGGCTCGCACCATGCAAGTAAAAGTAGCTGATTTTCGGGATGCAATAAGCCATCTCAGCCGGATCCAAGGCGTTGACTATCACTCTTGCGCCAACAATGGTGAACGAGCCCTTTGGCTTGAAAGGGCTAAGCGATTTTTCAACGAATACAGCGCGTTGGAGTGCAAGCGGGCCACCGATTACGACCGTGCCCACATGACCAACCTGCTCGATTCGCTAAAAAACCGAATCGAAACCACAACCATCAACCTTGCGTGAGGCGAGCATGAACGTAGAGATCAAATTATCCATCGAGTGGTGGCTTCCGACCGAGGGCGGCAATGAAGCCGTGCCGGAAGGTTACAAGGATGTCCTGATGGAGGCAGCCAAAGAGCGCGTCTTTGAAATGGTCAAGAGTGGCTACCGAGAGGGAACGCTCAACGAAACCGCAGTTCTCGGTCTGGATGGTGAGCCAGAAGATGGGCTTGAGTTCCAGGGTTACTGGCGCTCGGAAGAGACTACCAGCAGCGATTGACATCCTCCCCGCCCCCACCACAAAGGATGGGGGCTTTTACCTGATCTCCGGCGCAGGTAAATCTCGAAAGCCGATCTGAACGAGCAAGGAGCATGGCATCCCAGGTTCGTACCAGGTTGGATGCCATAGCGCTCGGTGACGAAGATTGAGAAAGGGCCACTATCAAAGTGGCCCTCTTTTTATTTCCAGCCCAGCTGGTGGATGTGAATTTTTGAATCCTCAATTGTCGCATTTCTCAGCAGGTAGTTGCGACAATGGCGACACTCAACGCAATTAGTGAAGATGATGTTCAGGTTAACCAATTCAATCAATTCTTCAAAGAGATCGGCATCATCGACTGGTACAACAAAGAACAAAACTGGGCCTGATTATGCTGCCGCAGCAGCAGGGATAAAAAAGCGCCGTGCTTTATTTTTGCTTTGTGCAGGCTCCTGGCTTATCGCCCGCTCTGTTTGGAAACATCTTGTCCATCCCCTCTCTTTGGATTGTCAAAGAACTTCAATGCCTTAACAGGATGCTCTTTATCATCCCCTTCATTAAACCACTCAGAGAAGCCACCCCAGGATATCTGCAACTTCCAGATGTGAATACTATAAATAAGCTGACCATCGTACATGGTGCGAAACCATGACCAGTCACTTACCTTATCGAACTCAAACTCAAAGTTTTTATAGCAAACAAAGCACTCGCCATTTTCCTTGAGGGATTTTTCAATCCCCCATATGGCCGAAATAATGCTAAAAAAGCGCCGTTCTCGCTTCATTAAAGCGCCACTCCCGCCATGGCAAGAACCTCTTTACCATTTTCAGAAAACGGCTCAATGTCATTTTCGACATACTGAGCATCAGGAATAAACACCTGAATTTTGTTTGTGGACAAAATAAGCTCAACAAACACCTCGCTGCCTTCATGAACATCAAGGTCATCAGCCATCTGCTCAGCAAGCCCAGGCATCTCACTGATAGTTGTTTTTTTGGTAATAAAATGGTCACTCTGACCCTGATAGGTGGTTTCCTTGAAACCAGCCAGCAGCATTTTTTCGATAAGAGTTTTGATTTCCATTCTGTTACCTTTTTAATTTGCAGTTCGGTTTTTGCTGTGGCTATCACACTGCGTCTAGCCATAATTCACATTACTTATTATACATAAAAATAAATAATCAACAACCTCTTTCATCGACTTTTTTTAAATAAGCAGGTATATCGCCATCATTGATTGAGATTTTTCCGCATTCATGTGGGAACAAAACCCGATTTGATGAGTTGCCGTTATCCCACTTGAAATCAAGAAAGAGCTCGAACTCGTTGCCATTTTTGGCGAACTCATGACCCACGATCCTGCCCTTTGCTCCGGTTGCTGATGTGAACTCACCATCAAGCCGGATATCAAAAAACTGCAATTCAGAAAGCCTCATCTATACCTCCACCAAACAACAAAAAGCCCGCCATTTGGCGGGCTTCTTCACGCTGCTTTTTTAGCGTGACCGAGCATCATTAAGACGCATGACTCGAAGATCAACAACACAACCAGGGCCAGAACAGTCATTGAACCGTAGTGCAGGACTTCTGACATTGAGGGGCCAGCCGTCCAACCTGGGATGATTGGGATCACTCGTCCGCATAGCCCAGTTGGTGCAAACACTGACGGCAACCAGCTATCCAGCGGAAGCCATACAGGGAATCCTGCATCAATGCCGCACGTTGAAAAGAGGGTGCCTTTCTCAATCCTCACTGCCTGCTCTGACAGCATGGAGATCTTGAGCACAGAGCCAAGCAGGACAACATGGGGGATCGCCATCCAAATCTTGCGCTTATTGCTCATCAGAAGCCCCGCAACGGCAGCAAGACCGATCACGGCAACGTAGGCCCTGATGTTCACGCAGATCGCGCAGGGGTCTTCATGGAGAACATACTGAAAAAACAACGCCACACCCTCTGACAGCACCGCACCAAGCAAGATGGCGCTCCAAAATAGCCGAGAAAATGGCAATTCTTTAAAAAAACGCATGCTCGTCATTCTTTATCCTTTTTAATATTAATTTAACAATTACATGTGCCTTTCCGAGAAGAACAGGCAACAAAAAGAAGAACATTATTATGCCACAAAATAACCAGCCATACAACTGCAAAAACCGCTGGTTTCAGGTCTCATTCTGCGTTATTTTGTGAACAAATAATCAATGTTTTTGAAAAAATATTAGTTTTTAGTTATAGGGATCTCTCATGCAAAAAACAACTATCTCTTGCTCAGAAGCGAGAGCCCATTTTATTGAAAATACCGAGCGAATTTCAAAAGAAGAATACTGCGGATCAGCAAGAGCTGGCTTCTCGTTTTATGAGATGCAAAAAAACTTTCTTGAGGCTTGCACCAAGAAGAAGTTCAACAATCCTATTGTTCTTTTTGAATCCGCTATTTGGTGTGCTCTCAGAAATTTTGGTGATGATGACATCACCCAGATGATCGATCTCTTTTCATCTGATATTCAAGAACAGTACAAAGACAAAACAGGCGAAGAGCTTTTTCTTCTTGCTGTCTCCCCATTCAGAGAAAAGGATCAGGTTCTAAATATCTTCTTTGCAGCAGTCAAAAAGGATTACTTTGAAGCCAAGCAGTACCTTTCGAAAACATCAGCATACAGCTGGCTAAAATGGACGAAGAGAGAAAGCAAAGGGCTGGTGGAGCTGGTGGAAAGGGATAACTCTCTGGGCCTTCACAAGATCCCAGGCATCGAGCTTGAAATGGGTGGCGACCCCATCTTTATCGGTGCAAACAACAAGAACCCCTATGCAGCTGTCCTGTTGCTGCTGGATATTGAAGATCGCCTTAAGACCAGACCCTCCCCTGCCCTTCTTAGTGCAAAGCAGATCACCATGGAGTTCTTCATGGGCTGCTCCTCATTCATGATCAGCATGCCGCGAACCACGCTCGATTTTATCCTTTCATCCACTCAAGCTCAAAAAGTGCCACAAAAATGAGCCTCGCAAGAGCATAAAAAAAACTACGAAGCTCAAAATCCTGCACTTAAATGAGCCCAAGAAGCTCAACAAAAAAGCCACCCTTCGGTGGCTTTCTCTATTCCCCAAGCGCAAGCGCTTGAATCAGTCCCAGTTTCTTACTTCTTCATGCCAAGCATCGGAATAAACAGCTTGTGTCGAACAGGTTCCGGCAAGCGAGACAGCTCTGCTTGTGCTTGCTCTTCCAGCTCCGAGCGGAATTGGTCAACAATCTGATGAGCGGCAGCGAATTTGTGCTCTTTGAGCGGTTCCTCCATCTCATCGAACTTCTGCACAAATGCTTCGAACTTCTGAGCCAGCTCATTGATTGCCTTTTTGCTGGTAAAGGACTTTCCTTTCACCATTTCGATGATTTCCTTCTCCAGCACGGCAAGAGGCTCAATCTCTTTCTGCAAACCAGCTTTCAGATTTTTTCTGATTGCATGATTCACATGATAATCCGGCAAAGGCGCATCATAGTTTTCGCAATTCAAGCTGTTGATTGTGCAGGGAACTGACATTGAATCAGAACGCATGAATCGAACATACTGCTCAGCAGACAGCTGGAATTCCATCTTGCCCGCGCCATCCTGTACGGAGATATTATCCTCCGAGGAACGACTACGGTACAGTCGAGCCGAAGACAGGCTGATTTCCATGCAGGTGTCTGCACTCACAGGCGTATCAAACAAGTCAAAACGACCGTGTGGGTGCTTCACCATCATGACCGCCTGACTATCAGGCGACATTTCTCTTTCGCTTTCCAGATATGCCTCAATGGCAGCCACATCAGCCCGTTTTGCAAAGGTCAGCAACGATGAGATTGCTCGTTCCGGCAGAACTTTGGAGCCATAATGCTTAACAAGACTCTCGTACTCATAATGTTGAATATTCTTGTCGCTATTCAGCATTTGCAAAGTCGTATCGCCGACTTCAACATCCATGACTCGCGAAGCCACGCATCTCAATACTGGCGATGTGTATTCAACCAGAAAATCAGTAACCGAAGCCGCCAGGACATCACGTTCTTCTTGGGTCAGTGACTGGAGAAACTTATACATGATCTTAATCCTTTTTGACGATAGCGTGGTTTGCAGCGGTATTCTCTGACAGCATAAGCAGGCGTCCAGAGATGTTCATGTTAAGCACCGCTTCGTTGGTGCGCTTAACCATCTCCTCGGTCAGGATCCTGAGATCATATGCGCAGCCGCCAACGGTATGATCTGTCATTAGCGCCATCTTTTTCGCAATTTCATCAGCATCTTTTTTACCAAGGCGACCAGATTCCAATGCCTTGTTAACGAGTTCTTGCACCACGGCAATATGACCCCTGACTTGCTCTGGGTTTTTGGTCAACTTCGCCATCAGCTCGGGGATCCGGCGCTTGGTCAAGTCCCTTTTTTCATCATACGGCGCTACCACTTCACCGCTATCGGTCAGCAATGTGACCGGATAACCAGTTCCGCAACTTGCATTCATCAGCAATGTGCCGAACTGCATTTCAGACATAATCACTTCATTCAGCAGACCTTCTTTCTCGATCTTGTTTTCAACCAAGTTTCTGCTGGCCGCATAAACGCGGATCCGAACTACATCCTTCGCTCGGATGTCGGTTCCAAACAAGGCAATAGCCTCATCCAGGGATTCGTGAGAGAGCTCCACCACACCCATGGACGGCATCCGGTATCTGGTTTCGCTCTGCTCGTACAATGCTGCGTTACGCTCAATTTCGGCACGGAGTTTCTTGAGCAGAGAGTCCTTGTGAAGCTGCAAAGATGGAGGCAGAACCTTTTCTTGAACAGCAACGAGTGCTGTGTTGTACAAGTCTTCGCGAATTGAGCGGTAAGTCGCAGTCATTTCCGTTTTCTCTTTGTCTTGATGATATGATTATTATACCTAAAAATAATCATCAGGCAAGCTTTATTTGGTTATTTGAATACCATCTTTCTCTAAATTTTTCATGAATTTTTTGATGTCTTCTTTATCAAAACACTCGATGACAGTAATAGCATTCGGGTTATGAATCGCAACCGCATCCATTGCACGACAGAAAATACCATCAATGCCATTTCGCTTTAAAATTTCTGGAAAATCTTCTCTTCCCATGAAATCTTGAACCTTCATAAACTCCGGCGATGAATCGCTCACAATTCTTGCTGTTGGTTTAATTTGAGCCAACAAAACCCCCGCATCATCACCTGCCGCATATGACATCGCGTATTGATAATTCATGGTGGTGTAAAGCGCTTTTCCCAGGTGTCCGATATATGTCTTACTGTGATCAATACCGTTATTCTTGATGTCTCGAACAGAATCCATGGCTCCGCCATGAATAACAAACGATCCAGGTAGTTCGCTGTCTTTCACGGCAAATGGGTCTTTATTAACGTACTTGAGAACATGCTCAATTTTGTTACCAATCACTGGCAGCTTGAACGGCTCCATTCCTCTCGGAGTGAACAGGCTGTGCTCATGATAAGTACAAAGAGATGCTACGACATGACCGCGATATGTGCCCACGTAGAATTTGACATCATCAGGATGCATACCTGACAAATAATCATCAAACGCCTCATCTTCATCGAGACGATTCAGGCTATTCAGTTCTTTTTCACCAATCAAATCCCTAAAAAAATCAAGTGATACTGGCTCCATATTTCTAATAGCATCATCAATCTGGCTATTTTGGCTTGCGCCGGATCCAAGATACACTTCTGAGAGTTTAACCGCCATAATTACCTCTTATTTGTTTTTATTTTTATGCTTAATAATTATAGCATTGCGAGAGGGTAGCTTCAAATAGAACATAAGTAAGGCCAGATATTTTTCTGGCCCAGATAATTTGTCTATCAAGCCACTGGCTTAACAATGCGACCTATCAGTGCAATTGCTGTGGCGGTCTCATCATGCTGCAAAGATTCATTGTAGCCGCCATTTCGGCGAAGTGATGCGGATATTTTGCCTTTGAAAGCAGCATAGGCCATTGTGCCGTGACTAAATGAAAGGGCGTTTTCAGCAACAAAAAACATACCAAACTGATCCACTCGAAAGCCATTATTGAATAATGCCATTGGCAGGTCGTTTCTGAAATTAATTGAGTGCCCATTTTCCAGATGGCAAGGCACAATGGAAGGAGCGCCATTTTTGTTCAAATGACCGAGAGAAAGAGGCATGCCATTATATGCAAAACCACGCTCAACATATTGAAGAACAGTTTTTTTGAACTGATCAAAATGTTTTTTGAACTCAGGATCGTTATCAACAATCAGCAGGGTTTGCTCTGTGGTTTTCATGATTTATTGCCTCTGTTTAGGATGTGGTTATTATATTCAGATAATATCAAAAAGTAAATATCCAAACCCCGAATTATTTAAAAAAACAAATATCCTGAAAATAAAAAAGCCAGCTATTTCAGCTGGCCTTTATTATCTCGGACTGTTACATCACCAAGTGAGGGATTTCTTTTTTCATCCACTCAGCCAGAACCTCTTCAAGTTCTTTTTCATTCAGGATGGCATCCCACACGGCGGCATCCAGAGATTTTTCATCCTCACCGCTGGTATCAATGTATTCGTAATCAAATACATCGTCATTTTCGTCCCAATTTACATTTTCATCCAAATAGCTGTTGGTTTGATTGGCCTTGTCGTTGATGGTTTCCATCAGGCCGCTCTCGCCACCAAGCTCTTCCATGCGGGTCTTAAACTGCTCTGCGCCATTTTTCTGGGCGGCGTTGTAGCGGTTGAACATTGCAACGGTCAGGTAAGCTACTGTGCTGGACATATTTAATTTCCTTGCTGTGGTGATGAGGTTTTTGCCTCGACTTAAGATAAATACATAATACAAAAATAATTCACGAAAGTAAAGTGTTGGCGGTTATTTTCAATAAAAATAAAAATATTTTATTGGCATATTCATTTATTGTTGACAAATAAAAAGACCAGCATCACAGCTGGCCTTTTGTTGTTTTTTTGCAGCGACTATTCAATAACTTGACAAGCATTGATTCCTGCTAGCTTGTAAAATTCTTTTGCTGTCCTTGAGTAACCAAATGCCTTTGTTGCCACAGCACTGATGTCGCTCGGATTCGGTGTTTTTGACACATGCGAGTTGTTCGATGCGTTAATTAGCATGTCTGCTTTTTCTGACTTGTATTCAGCAGTGTCGGCAGCCGAGATGGAGATTACTCTTTTTAAGAATACGATATTCTCCGACTTAGTGAGGTATACACTATAAACAACTGTTCCGTTACCTTCACTAAATTCACCTTGATCATATGATTGCTCAATCAGGGGAATTCCCTTTATGATTAAGTCTGGCGCATCCTTTTGCTCAAGCGTTTTCTCCTTTACTTCGCTAGGATTGAATTTCTTGCGCTTTTCAATAACCAATTCTAATAAATTCATAACTCTATCCTTTTCTAGCTATTTGATTTTGCCACTCTTTTGGCGACAGGTACATAATACACCCCTCTGATTTTGACAACAAATACTTTTTCACTTTTAAAGTAAAAAAGTTCATCTTTTTTTATTGTGTTTTATTATAAAATCCAGCGGAGTTATTGTGGATTTTTTTAATTGTATCTCTGTGCTTACTCATATTTTATTTGAAAAATATTATCTTTTATGTATAATAACATCATCATCCAAAAGCAGATTTTTGCAATGAAAAAGCAAGCCTTCTCATTCTGGAAATACAATCCAGAATTCGTGCTCGAACTATCGCAGTACCTTAAGAATAAAAAGGTTCTTGAGATTTTTGCAGGCAATGGCCTCATGGCGAGCTACCTGTCAGAAAACGGCGTTGATGTCACATCAACATCCCTTCTTCGTGACTATGATCGCTCCGGCATCCAGATGCACGTTCCTGTTATTGAGCAGGAGGCTCTTGAGGCTGTGCTTGAGTTCGGTTCTGAATCTGATGTACTCATGATGATATGGCCGGAAACAACCCCTGTCGCCAGCAAGGCTGCAAGGCTGTTCTTTGCCATGCACAAAGATAACCCATCAGCCGAGATCATCTTTATCGGCGAGAAGACAGATTACACAAAAGGCTGGCTTGGCGGCTGCGCTACCGATGATTTTTTTGAGGATTTTGGCTGCGTAATTCACCGTTTTGGCAGCTATCAGGGAAATTATATTGAGGTGGCCGAGGCGATCAGGCCAAGCCAAAAATAACCATTTGAGCCGCCAACAATCAAGAGGAAAGCAAGTGGGCGCTTTCGGTAGATACATTAGCTTAACAGGCAGCACTCTGATGGTTAGAGTGCCAGGCGATAGACAGAGAAACTACCCGCTTCGCCATTCAAGAGCAGCAATGCTTGCTCGCGATGCTATCGCTGCATCGCTGGGCCTGACACACAATTTATCAAGGCCAAGCCATGTCGGACGGCAAACGAAGCGAGCCAGCAAGAGCAAGCTGAGTACCGGATTACCGAGCGGTGTCTCATTCAGCGAGAAATATCAGCTTTTCGGCGTTTGCTGGCGTGAAGGGCCTCTTGGCAACAGAACCACCAGATATCGCGCATTTTCTATCTCTGTTCATGGAACTGAATCAAGGGCGCGTGAGGCTGCGATTTCGTGGCGAAAAAAAATGGAGATTTTGCATTATGACAACCCCATAAAGAAGCCAGCAGAATAGTAAAAGGCCGCCATCAGGCGGCCTTTTTTCTTATTTTTTGTTGACGGCGATAAAATCCCGAGCTCGCTGAATGTCCTTCTCAGAGTGGGTAATCCCCTCGTTGATCTCAATGTAGTGCTCACAGGCAGACACATGAGACTCAAAATTGTTTTTGCTGATCAGCACGGAACCAACAGATGGCACCTGTTCAGCTGGCGTACTCGCTCTCAACTGAGCACAGTTGAAGTCGCCGTATTTGGTTTTCACAAAAAAGGTTTCATCCGTCAAAAAACGAACAATTGCAGTAATGCGTTGCAGACCATCAAGGATCCACCATTTGGCTTCATTATCTTTCGTGTTATAGAGCGCAATTGATTGCCCCTTATTCCCTCTCAATAAATTCCAAATGTATTTTGACTGACGATCTTCCGTCCACTTGTCATTATCACGCTGAAAGCCAGGGATTGAGTTAGCGATGTGCGACCAGACAATTTTAATTTCATCTTCCGTTAATTCTTTTGTCAACTTATTGAATAACGGGTTATCTCTTACTTCATTTCTGTCAAGCGTGGCAGCAAGCTCAATAAGAAAATCATTGACATACAAAGTATAGCCACTCTGACATCTTGAGAACGGATTATTTCTAATTTCTTGAATAACTGGTTTCAATATGTCGAGCTGATTCATTTTTGTTTTTCCTGTTTTTTGATTGTAGTAATTATACTAAATAGAT
>Ga0075011_10000303_pt1 | contig 26323 bp, 22 predicted proteins | sample TARM_MetaG_T_14_FD_72354 | JGI IMG/M metagenome (GOLD analysis project Ga0075011, IMG submission 72354) | Freshwater microbial communities from Pennsylvania, USA, analyzing microbe dynamics in response to fracking - TARM_MetaG_T_14 | ecosystem: Environmental > Aquatic > Freshwater > River... | reverse complement strand
CGTATCGACGGACAGGACGTGGGGCGCGGCGACACCTCCCGCCTGCCGGGCGGCCTCTGGGCCGCATTGGCTTTCGCATGGGCCCGGCAGCAAGCCCTCGGCAGCCCCCTGAAGGCGGGCGATATCGTTTGCACCGGAGCCCTGACGGGGATGCATCCCCTTGCCGTAGGCCAGCGCGCCCAGGCTGACTTCGGGGTTCTGGGGCAAGTGGAATGTCTGGCTGTGCCTGACGGGAATTCACCACACAGTTGAGGGCAGGTCCATTTTCGGGCCGGTTACAGGAAATCCAGTGGCAGGGCGGTGGTTTCCTTGTTGGTCCGCAACACGATGCTGGTGCGGCACTCGGCGATGACGGCGCATGGCAGCAGTCGCTGGCGCAACAGCAGATCGTAGCTTTCCAGATCGCGCGTGGCGATCTGGAGGATGAAGTCGAGATCGCCGGTAACATAGTGGCAGGCGATCACCTCGGGCATGTCGGCTACTCTTTGCAGGAATTTCTGCTCGTTCTCGGTGCTGTGATTGCCCAGCTTGATGAGCAGGATGGCGGTGATGCCCAGATTGAGCTGCCTGCGATCCAGAATGGCAACCGATTTCTCGATCATGCCCTGATCGCGCAGGCGCTGCAGCCGTCGCGAACATTGCGAGATCGAGAGGTGGACCCGGTTACTCAGTTCTGCCGGGCCAAGGCTGCCATCTTTCTGGATTTCCTCCAGAATGCGCCGGTCGAAGGCATCCGGCCTGCGGGTTTCGGGGGAAGGTTGCACCATGGAGAAAATGTTGCAGCCTAGGCTCGCTATTTCAAGTCCTGACTCTTCACGTGCGAAAATGGCGCAAATGACGAATGCCAGGCGAAGGAATGGTGCAAATATTTTGCGCAAAGGAGGCCGCTGAGCCTCTCTTTGCAAACCATTTTCCCGTCAAAGGCACTATTCTCGGGTTTCAGGTGAGTTTTCGGAGCTTTCCCCCGGTGCCTTGCATGTCTGCCATCTTCCTGTGCGCCCTTGCGGGCGGCCTGAAACAGCCACGATCATGATGCGCTTTGCCATCGTGGGAGCCGGCGCCATCGGTTGCGCGCTCGCCGCCCGACTGGCTCATGCCGGTGCGGATGTGACGCTGGTGGTGCGTGATCCGGCCCGCGCGGCGCTGATCGCCGGGCAGGGCATTGCCTGCCGGGAAGGCGCCGTGTCATATGTCGCCCGCCCGCGTGTGGCCCGGACTGTGCCTGATGGCGGGGTCGATGTTCTGGTCATGGCGGTGAAGGCGGGCGATCTTCCCGCGGTTGCGGCCTCTTTGCCGCAAGGCATCGGCCCGCAAACCCTGGTCATGCCGCTGGTGAACGGCATCCCCTGGTGGCTGGCGGGTGCTGGCGGGGAGACGATTCAGGCGGTCGACCCCGATGGCATCCTGCAACGCCGTTTCCTGCCCGAACAGGTCGTGGGCAGCGTGGTCTACACGACCGCCACGGTCGAAGGGCCTGCCGCGGTTCGGGTGACAGGCGGCCAGAAACTGGTGCTTGGTGCCCTTTGCCCGGATCGAACCGCAGCCGTTGCGGCTCTGGCCCAGAGGCTTCGCGCATATGGCATCGAGATCGAGGTGAGTGACACCATCGTGGATGCGGTGTGGAACAAGGTTGCGCTCAATCTGGCCACCAACCCGCTATCGGTGGTGACGGGGGCGCCACTGGGCCAATTGTGCTCCGACGAGCGGCTGGAACCGATCGTCTCGAACATTCTCGATGAAGCATGGCGGGTGGCCGCGCGCTACAATGCCCGGCCCCCGATGACGCGCGAGGATATGCTGAACCGGGGGCGGGCTGCCGGAGCCCACCGCACATCGATGCTGGAGGATTACCGCAAGGGCCGCCCGCTGGAGCTTTCGGCGATTGCCGATGCGGTCTTTGAACTGGCGGCACGGGTCGGCATGGACTTGCCCGTCAGTCGCGCCGTGGTCGACATGGCGCGATTTCAGACCATGCCGCCGGTTGCATGATCCCGGTCGCTTATTCTTCTTCCAAACTGGCCACGATCTTCGCCAGCGATTTGTTCAGCGCGGCATTTTCTGCCGGGGAGATGTTGGCAAAGGCCTTTTCATAGATCTTTTGCGCTATCGCCCAGGCCTGTTCGCGCGCGGCGATGCCGTTTTCGGTCAGGGTGACGTCGGTGAAACGGCCATCTTCCTCGCGCGGGCGGCAATCGAGCATGCCATCGGCTTCCATCCGCTGGATGATTTTCATCATCGTGGGCAGTTTCACGATGGCCAGATCGGCGATTTCACTGATGCCGATGGCATCTTCGGGGCCCACGCACATCAGCACGCGCCAGCGCGCAATGTCGAGCCCGACCTTTTTGAGCGAGCGTTCAAGACGGCTGAGATAGAGCGCGGTCGAACGGGTCAGCCAGAAAAACGGCCATGCCTGAGTCTGGAAATCCTCGCCGTTCCATTTAGGCTTATTCACTCGAGTCGTCCTTGTTTTTTATAATATAATCTGATCGTTTCAGGCGCGATCAGTATCGGAAGTGGCGCAATCCTGCCATTTCCGTTGGCCGCCGGGAAGAGCGGCGAGACCTCTAGCGGCTCTTGAAATGGAAATCCACCACTTGAATAGTAAACCTTTTTGGTGGCCCGGTCCCCCCTGTGCCCTGAAGGCTTGACAGGGCATTCGCGATGTGCAGCAAAGTTGAATATTCAACTGAGTTGACGGGGCAGGGACATGGAAGCCGGGATGAAGATTGCGGTTGTGGGTGGCGGCGCGATGGGCTCGCTTTTCGCTGCGCGGCTGGCTGTGGCAGGCTTTGCGACAACGCTGGTCGAAGTCGATGCAGGGCGGCTGGAGCATATCCGCAAGGCAGGCGTGGTGGTCGATCTGGGCGGGCGGTGCATCGTCGCTCCAGTGCCCTGCATGCAGCCTGCCGATTTGGAGCGCGGGCAGGAACTGCTCATTCTCTTCACCAAATTCGCAGGCCTTTCCGCCGCTCTGGCCCAGTCGCGCCATGCTCTGGCAGCCGAAGGCGTGGTGGCGGTGTTGTCCAATGGGCTGGGCGTTGCCGGGCAACTGGAAGGTCTGATCCCGGAAAACAGGCTGGTGCTGGGCGTCAGCGATGTCGCGGCGGATCTGCGGGCGGACGGGGTGCACAGCGATGGCACGGGACTGGTGAAGATCGGCATGGCCAATCCCGCCGACGATCCAGCGCCGCTGGCGCGGGTGCTGTCGGCGCTGGAAACAGCCGGATTTTCTACCCATGCGATGCCCGATATTCGGCAGGCCATCTGGGAAAAACTGGCTTTCAATGCGGCATTCAACGCCGTGGCGACACTGGCTGATGCCCGTGTTTGCGATCTCGACAATGTGCCGGGACGGCGGATCGTTGCCGCAATTCTGGCGGAAGTCGGTTCGGTGGCGCGCGCCGGGCAGGTGCCGTTCGATCATGCAGCGGTCAGCGCCCGCATCGAACAGGCTTTTTTGCGGCAGGGCGAGCATCGCCCTTCCATGGCGCAGGACCGCCGCGCCGGGCGTCGCACCGAAATCGGGGCCATCAATGGTGCGATTGCCGCGCGCGGCGAAGAGTGGGGGGTGCCGGTGCCGATCAACCGGACGCTTACCGATCTGGTGTGCCTGACGGGGGGATAGAACCCGTGCCCCGTTGCCGGAGGGGGCGGTGCAGCATGAAATGATGCACCGCAAAAAGTCACTTGAATAGTGATGTATATCGAGGCAGTCTTCGGCCATCCGGCATGGTTGCCGCCGCGATGGATCACCGCAGAGCCGCATCCCTCGCCCATCCATATCCGCATCGGCGCAGGGGGACACTTTGGGACAGTTACAGCATCGGCGTGCCTGGCTGGTTGTGGCGCTCTGTATGGTCGCTTATGTCTTTTCCTTTATCGACAGGCAGATCCTTTCGCTGCTGATCGGGCCGATCAAGGCTGACCTGCATCTGAGCGACACGCAATTCGGCCTGCTTCAGGGGCTGGCTTTCTCGCTGTTCTATGCGACGATGGGCATTCCGATCGCCAGTCTTGCCGATCGTTTCCCGCGCTCGCTCATCATCGTGGCCGGTGTCGCCTTCTGGAGCATGGCGACGATGGCCTGCGGTCTGGCGGGAAGCTTTGCCGCCCTGTTCATCGCCCGGCTCGGTGTGGGGGCGGGCGAAGCGGCCTTGTCTCCGGCCACCTATTCGCTGATCAGCGACCTGTTCCCCCGCGAGAAACTGGGCCGGGCGCTCGGCATCTATTCGATGGGGTCGTTTCTGGGATCGGGCATCGCCTTTCTGGTGGGCGGAAGCGTGATCGGCCTTGTTGCCTCGTGGAGCGGCATCACGTTTGAGGGCACGGTCATCAAGTCCTGGCATCTGGTCTTCCTGATCGTCGGCGTGCCGGGCATCCTGCTGGCGGGGATCATCGCCCTGCTGGTTCACGAACCGCGCCGCGACGGGGTGCCCCCGCGTGGGCACAATGTGCCGTCCACATGGGCCGTGTTCCGTTTTCTGATCGAGCGCCGCGCGATTTTTCTGCCGCATATATTCGGTTTCTCGCTGATGGCGATCTCGCTCTATGTGATACTCGGCTGGGCTCCGGCCTATTTGATGCGCAGCTTTGGCATGACGCCTGCCGAATGCGGGCTCCGGTTGGGGGCTGCCGCGTTGACGACGGGCGTGGCGGGCGTGTTCGCCAGCGGCTGGTTCATGGACAGGCTGGCGATGGCCGGGCGCCACGCTGCGCCCTTTATTACCGGGATCGTGGGGTGCCTGGGCACGCTGGTCTGTGTGGTGGGCCTGCCCTTCACCCATTCGGCCAACTTCGCGACAGTGCTCGTGGCATTGACCCTGTTCTTCGCCTCGACGGCGATGGCGCCTTCCACGGCGGTGATGCAGATCGTGCCGCCGCCCGCGATGCGTTCGCGGGTGTCGAGCATTTTCCTGTTCTTTAACAGCTTTATTGGCTTGACCCTGGGGTCTGCGCTGGTCGGCATGCTCAATGACCATGTCTTTGCCGCGATTGGCTCGTCGATCGGACTGATCGTGGTCGTGGCCTCGGTGCTGGGAGTGCTGGTGCTGGCGCGCGGACGCGCACCCTATGCGGCGTTCATCACGCGCTGAAGAAAACCCAGGGCACCAAAAAAGCCACCCTGTAGGACGCTACAGGGTGGCTTGGTTTATGGGCGTGAACGGGGGTTTATTCTTGCGGGCCCCGTATCACCGGCATCATGTCGCGATGGCGCAGCAGGGCCAGGAATTCGCTCAGGCGTCTTGCCCGATAGGCTCCCAGATCCACCCCGGCATAATCATAGAAGCCCTTGCCCTCGCGCATGCCGTTGCGCCCGCTGGCCATGTTCCGGGCGACAACGTCCGGTGCGGCAAAGCGCCGGGGGTCGAGCGTGCCGGACAGGTACTGGCTGGCGTGGAACAGAATGTCGCCGCCGCCCCAGTCGATGAATTCGAGCAAGCCCAGCACGGCGAAACGGAAGCCGAAGCCGACACGGATGGCCGTATCGACATCCTGCGCGCTGGCGACGCCTTCCTCTACCAGCCTTGCCGCCTCGTTCATCGCCAGGGCCTGAATACGCGGCACGATATAACCGGGCGAAGAGCGGCAGACCACCGGAACCTTGCCGATGCTGCGCAGCATGGCGCAGAGTTTCTCGACCAGCGCGGCGTCGCTTGAACTGGCCGGGCTCACCTCCACGAGGGGCACGAGATGGGCCGGATTGAGCCAATGGGCATTCATGAACCGCCCCGGATCGGGCACCATGGCGGCCAGCGTTTCGGCATCGATCGTCGAGGTGGTCGAGGCGATCAGGGCCTGCGCCCTTGCATGGGCTCCGATTGCGGCGAAGGCATCGGCCTTGGCGGGGAGCGTTTCGGGAACCGCTTCGAAGATCAGGTCGCAGTCTGCCAGCAGGGCAGGGGCCTGCGCTGCGCGGGCGATGGTGACATCGGCCAGCACGCTGGCCGCCGTTGCCGCATCGACAAGGCCTGCCTCGCGCAGGAAATCGACATCGCGGGCGATGTCGTCGCGGGCCTGCCGGCTCAGCCGTGCGAAGTCGGCCTCTTCACGCTCGCGAAGGTCCAGCAGGCGGACCTTGTGGCCCGCCAGGGCAAAGCTGGTGGCGATCCCCCGTCCCATCCGTCCTGCCCCGACGATCCCGATGATCTCCGTTCGGGCGGGCGGGCTGCCCGGCGTGGCTGCCTCAGAAGCCATGATGCAGCCGTTCCTGAAGGCCTGCCGGGCTGTCACCGGCAAGGCCGAGGTTCTCGAAAGTGCGCCCGGCGGCATAGAGATCCTCGCCGGTGATCGCGCTGGCCAGCGCCAGCAGGCCTTCGCCCACGGCCATTGGCTGTCCCGCCCAGCGACCTGCCGAGACGAACAGGGCAAGACCGATCGCGGTATCCTCGCGCATGTAGCGATGGGTCTGGAGGTCGATCTTCTCGCGCCAGTCGCCGCTGTCGGTCAGTTTTTCATGAGCGGAATTGCCATACATCCATTCCTCGCCATCCTTGCTGTAATGGTCGGCCAGCGGGAAGTGCGGGGCTGGATATCCCAGCTTTTCGCGGATCGCCATGCGCTCTCCATCAAGCGCATTGGTCACCGCACGGATCGAGGGTTGGGTGCCCTCGTTGTGAATGTCCCAGGCCTCGAAATGTTCGAGCGGGCCTGCATTCATCATGATGAGGGGCGGATGGATGATCGGCCCGGCGTTCATCAGCGCGCCCGAGAGGATGTCGCCGCAAGGCTCGACAGAAGGATAGGCCTGTTGCAGCAAGCCGATCACCTCATCGGCATCTGCGGCGGGGAAGACCCCGGTGGGCAGCCGCGTGGCATAGACGCTCACGACGATGCTGGCGGGCCCATGCTTGCGCACCAGATAGGGCAGCGTGCCGGTTTCGGCGAAACGCACGCGGGCCTGGTTGCCCGCAGCGCGCGCAGCCTTGACGAACAGCAGCGAGCCCAGTGTGCCGGGCGGGAGGAAGACCACCTGACCATCGCGCCAATGCGGAGCGCAAGCTTTGGCCAGATCCTCGTGTGCGGTGGCGGGCAAGGGGATGATCACCAGTTCGGTTGCCGCAAGAGCGGCGCCAAGATCGCTTTCCAGATGGGCGACGGGCACGATGCGGGTTCCGGCATGGTCGCGCACCTCGATGCCGCCCTGTTCGCGGATGGCCTCGAAAGCGGCGGCATCGCGCCGCCAGAACCAGACTTCGTGCCCCCTGGCGCTCAGTTCGGCCGCCGCCGCATAACAGCCATGGCCCCCACCCAGTACAGCGATACGCATGATGTTCTCCTTGAACCTGTAGGGGCCTTGTGCGCCGCAGGATGGACAGGCGCTATCCGCAGGGCGCAAGCCTGTGCGCCGCGTGCAGGAAAATGCGGTGCCACGGGCTGAAATCCCGTGAGTGCGGGCAAACAGGAAGGACAGACATGCCGGCGACTGGCCCCGCGGCTGGGCGGCGATCGGCGGTTATTTTACTGGAATTTTCAATTGCCTTGCGTCAGTATTTTCGGGGCGGGGCCCGGATATGGAGGCATGGTGCAAGACGATTTTTCCCCACATGGGATTCCCCGGCATGGGTTCGGGGCACATGGTCGCCTGTCTCGCAGCCTTTTGTCATGCGGGGCGGTGGGGGACGCTGCCCTGCCCTTGCGGCGCTATCGGCGTGGGGGGGCGGTTGACCGTGCGCTTTCGATTGCCGAGTTGCGGGCCATGGCCCTGCACCGGTTGCCTGCCATTGCCGCCGAATATCTGGAGGGCGGGGCCGAAGAGGAAGTGTCGCTGCAAGCCAATCGTGCGGCCTTCGACGGGCTGCGCTTCCGTCCGCGTCTGGCCGAGAGGGCGCAGGGGGGGCAGGGCTTCCCCTATGTCATCGCGCCCACCGGGTTGAACGGGCTCTACTGGCGCGGCGCCGACATGGCGCTGGCCCGCGCGGCGGCGGCGGCGGGCGTGCCGTTTACCCAGAGCACTGTCTCCAATGTCAGGCTTGAGGAAATTGCGGCGGTTCCGGGGATCGACCACTGGTTCCAGCTCTACCTGTTCAGCCAGATGGCCATGGTGGAGCAATTGCTGGCGCGGGCGGCAGGGGCGGGCGTGCGAACGCTGGTGGTGACGGTGGACGCCAACACCTTCGGCAACCGTGAATGGAACACGCGGCTCTATGCCGCCGAGGCGCGCCCGAGCCTTGCGGCAAGGCTGGACGTGCTGCGTCACCCGCGCTGGCTGGCGCAGGTCTATCGTCATGGCCTGCCGGGGTTTCCCAATATCGCGGAATGGCTGGGCGAAGGCGCGGGCGATCTGCTTCAGGCCAGCCAGTGGCTGCGCCGCAATATCGCGCCCACCGTCAGATGGGAGGAATTGGCCCAAGTGCGGCGCCTGTGGAGCGGGCGGATGCTGGTCAAGGGGATCGGCCATGTTGCCGATGCGCGGCGGGTCATGGCGCTGGGCGCCGATGGCGTGGTGCTGGGCAATCATGGCGGGCGCCAGCTTGATGGCGCGGTCTCGGGCATGGACCTGCTGGCCGAAACGCGCGAGGCTTTGGGCGAGAAGGCCATGGTGCTGGTCGAAGGCGGCATCCGGCGCGGAACGGATCTGCTCAAGGCGCAGCGGCTGGGAGCCGATGCGGCGATGGGCGGGCGGGCGACGCTTTATGGCGTGGCGGTTGCTGGCGAGGCGGGCGCGGCGCGGGCGCTGGCGATCCTGCGGCAGGAGTATGAGCGCAGCCAGATCCTGTTGGGCGATGGCGATTGTGGTGTGACAGGGTGTCCGCACGCGGGTCCGGTCACGGTGGTGCTGGATAAGGCAGGAAGGATCGTTCGATGGGGGCGTCGTTTCCGCAGCAGTTCGAATCGCGCGATGCCGTCGCGGTGGTCGATGCCGTGTCGCGCATTCTGGCGCCGCACGAGATGGATGTGCGGCATCCCGGCCAGACGATCCGCGCGCATGTGCGCCATGTGCAACTGGCCTCCTGCCGTCTGGCCGACCTGACGTATGGTGCGGCGGTGCGCATTCGCTCGCGCGTGCCGGCAGACCGCATTCTGGTCCACACCGTGATCGAGGGGCAGAGCCGCATGGCGCTTTCGGACGGGCGCACGCGCGTTCTGGACGAGGGGGCGATGCATGTCTCCATGCCGGGGGCTCCGCTGGCCATCGCTTTCGGGAGCAGCAGCAGGCATATGACCGCCAATCTGCCTGTCAGTCTCTGGCCCGCCGCCGCAGCTTTTCGCGAGGAGGAGCGCAGCCCGATGGTGGCGCTGGACGATGGTTCGGCTGGCGTCTGGCTCGATCTGATGCGTTTCGCGCTGGGCTGGGGGGAGATCGGCAGCCGGGTGCTACAGGATTCTGCCGGGCATATTGCCGCGCTGATCGGCGATTTTCTGTGCGATCGTGTCACCATCGAGGGGGCTGCGGGGGGCGCGGTGCCCTGGTTCGTGGTGCAGGCCCGCGCGCTGATGACCGAGCTTGTCCGCTCAGGCCAGGAGGTCATTACGCCGGGGCAGGTGGCAGCGCAGGTCGGTGTGGGCCTGCGCACCTTGCAGATGGGGTTCCGCCGTTTTGTGGGGCGCAGTTTTGGCGAGGACCTGCGCGAGCAGCGCCTGCATGAACTGCACCGGTTGATCGCCGTTTCCTCGGGTCAGGACGATGTCACCACGCTCATGCATGCCTGCGGGATCGTCAGCACCGGGCGGTTTGCGGGCTATTATCGCGAACGGTTCGGCATGCTGCCTTCGACGCAGCTGCGCGGGTAAAGCTGAACGGCCCTGCGTGAGAGATCACGCAGGGCCGTGGGGCAGGTCTTGTCAGGCGGATGTTACTGGAAGCGCCAGCCCGCCGTAATGCCATACGTGCGCGGCATTCCGGCAAAACGTGCAGCCACGTCGGGGCCTGCATAGGACACGTTGGTCCAGTAGTAGGCGTTGTTGAGATTGTGCACGAAGGCCGAGAAGCGCCACTTGTCGTCTGCGGTGTGCACACCGGCACGCAGATCGACCAGCGTATAGGCGTTGACCGCAAAGAGGCTCTGCGCGCCCAGCGCCGAATTGGTCGCGCTCTGATACGTGGCCGAGGCGCCGATGAAGCCGTTGAAGGTCTGGCTGATCGGGCGATCATAGCCGATATCGCCGGTCAACTGCCATTTCGGGGTCAGCGGGAAGGCTTCGCCGCTCATCAGCATGGCTGTGCCAGTGGGCGTGAAGTTGGAGAAGTCGCCCAGAATCTTCGAGCCGATATACGTGGCCCCGGCATTGATCGTCAGGCCCTTTACAGGCTCTGTCACTAGTTGCAGTTCGGCGCCCGCGATACGGCTCTTGGGGATGTTGATCAGGCGGTTCAGTCCGCCGAGCACCGCATCGATCACACGGCCGCGGATTTGCTTGTTGCGATAGTCGTAATAGAAGGCCGCGCCGTTCAGCTGCACCTTGCGGTCCAGCAGGCTCAGCTTGAAGCCGGCTTCATAGGCCAGCACCGATTCCTGCGTGGCCGGGGCCAGCTGGGCCGCGAACGTGGCGCCGGTGGTGATGAAGACGCCGTTCTTGTAGCCCTTGCTGATGGTGGCATAGAGCAGCTTGTGAGGCGCCACTTCCCAGTTCACGCCCGCCTTCCACGAAACATTGCCCTGGTTGAGCGAGTCCTGATAGTAAGAAGGCTTGTAGGTGGTGGAGCTGATCGTCACGCAGGAGCCCGGCGCGATGGTGGTGGTGGAGCCGCTCAGCCTGGTTGAGGCCGACGCCACCACGGCCGCCAGATCGCCCGCGCCGGAATCGAACAGGCAGCCCACATAATCGCGGAACTGGTACGAGTAGCGCACCCCGCCCGTCAGCGTGACCTTGGGCAGCACCTGCCAGTCGACATTGGCGAAGGCGGAATAGGTATTGACCTGATTATGCCCCATCGCGGTTGCGGCCTTGAAGGGGAAGCTGGAACTGGAGGCCTGCGGCGAGAACGTATCGTAGGTCGCGTCGTTCTGGTAGTTGCCGCCCACCATCCAGTTGACGTGATCACCATATTTCCCGGCTAGGCGCAGTTCCTGCGAGAAGCTCTTGATATAGCCCTTGTTGCCCGCCGTGAAATTGTTCACGGCCAGGCCGTCGGCATCGGTCAGCGTGTCGCGGTGAAGCTTCTGGTAGGCCGTGATCGAGGTGAGCTTCAGATCATCGGTGAAGTCGTAATTGGTGCGCAGCGCGATCTGGTAGAAGTTGTCGTGGGTGTAGAAACGGGTGTTCGGATCCCAGTCCGCGCTCTGGGCATTGCCCGCCGTGGTGGCGGCGCCCGCGACATTGGCCGGGGCCCGGGTGGAGATCAGCCCGACATATTGCCCGGCTTGCGGTGTCGAGCGGTCGATCCAGCCATTGGCGTTCAATTCGAAGGTTAGCTTGTCGTTGGCGTCCCAGTCGAGCAGGATGCGGCCCTGGGTGCGGTCGGTGCCGCCGGTGCGATCGCCGGGGCGGGTGGCGCTCTGTTGCCAGGGGCCCGAGGATTCGCGGCGAATGGCGATGCGGCCGCGCAGCGTGTCGGTGATCGGGCCGCTCAGGAATGCGCTGCCGGTGAAGCTGTCGAAGCGGCCAAAGCTGGCGTCGGCGCCCGCCTGCAAAGTCTTGGTGGGTTTTGCGGCGATGTAGTTGATCGCGCCGCCCGTGGAATTCTGGCCGAAGAGCGTGCCCTGCGGCCCCTTGAGCACTTCGACGCGCTGCACATCCAGCGCCGCGCCCTGGGCCATTACCGAGTAGGGCAGCGGCACTTCATCGACATAGACCGAAACCGGAGGGGCGGCGGCTAGCGTGGTTTCGTTGAAGCCCACCCCGCGCAGGGTGTAGACCGGCGTGCCATAAGTGCTGCGCGTATAGTTGAAGCCGGGGACGGCCTTGACGAGATCGGCGGTGTTGAGGATACCCTGCTTGGCCAGCGTATCGCCGGTCAGGGCGTTGATCGACATGCCGATCGAGTTGCTCGATTCCTGCTTCTTGCGTGCGGTCACCACGATATCGCCGACACCGGCAGGTTCTTCTGCTGCGGGTGCTGCTGCCGGCGGGGCGGCGGGAGCCGTTTCTTCAGCGCGGGCGGAGGCGGAAGAGGCCGCCAGCAGCAGCGCCGCCACGGCGCAAGAATTCATCAACGAAGCTTGCTTGACTGCCTTTTGCATAGATACCCCACATGAATGTCGATGCGCTCACCTGAATGCCGGGCCCTGTCTGTCAGAGGTTATCTGCCGGAGCTCGACCTGTTATTATTTTCACTTGATATTTCATGTGAATATGAATGCGGAATCGGGTGTCGGGTCAATAGGAAAATTGACCCAACTCAATTATTTTGGATTTTTTTGGCCTGCCTGCTGCGGGTGCAAAATTGATAATTGTTAAATAACAATTGTTTGTCTTGATTGTGTGTGCGCCGCGGCGAGCGCCTCGGCAGGGCGGGGTGGTTTTTGCGGAATGGCTCCGATTCGATCGGATGCAGAATTGTGGCGTGAAGGAAGGAAGCCCTGCATCGCCTTAAAACATCACTTGAAGCTTCAAGTTTTATGCCATACGCTTTGTGTCACGCATCGGGGGAACGGGCAGGAGCAGGGGCCTGCCGCAGGTTCCGGCGCAAGGGGTTGGAACCTCATGATCCCGGCGACACAGAGGGATATAGTGCATTATGGATCAAGCCGAACGGACTTTGCGTCGCGACCTGGCCAATTTCTACCATCTGGTCGATTATTTTGGTTGGGGCGAACTGATCTTCAACCATATTTCCGTGCGGCTGCCGGGACGGGATGCCTATCTGGTCAATCCCTTCGGCCTGAACTACACCGAAATCACCCCTGACAACCTGCTCACGGTCAATGTCGACGGGCAATTGGTCGGGACGTCGGACTATGCCGCCAATCCCGCCGGTTTCGCGCTGCATGGGGCGATCCACAGCCATCGACATGATGTGAATTGCGTGGCCCATACCCATTCCATCGCGGTTTCCGCCGTGGCGATGAAAGAGGGGGGCTTTGATCACAACAATTTCTATGGCGCACAACTGATCGGCCGGGTGGGCTATCATGATTTCGAGGGTATCACCCTCTTTGCCGACGAGCGCCCGCGCATGGTGGCAAGCCTTGGGCACAAGCATGTGCTGGTGTTGCGCAACCACGGCATTGCGGTATGCGAACGCGACATTCCCTCCACTTTCTTTCTGCTCTGGATCGCCCAGCGCGCCGCCGAGGTGCAATGCGCGGCTGGTCAGATTCCGGGCCCCGACCGCCAGATTGGCGAGGAGATCGCCGCGCGCTGCAAGGCTTCTGCCGAAAGCCTGACGCAGAGCGGGCGGGCTGCGCAAATGGTCTTTGAAAGCCAGGTGCGCGCCATGCGGGTGAAGCATCCGGTAGACTGGGCGTGACGATCGGCTGAAAAATTGCTGATTATCAGATTTGTGAAGGCCCGGAGCCCGTTTTTACAAGCGGGCTTCCGCAACACGCGTGAGCCGCGTTTGGCCTGATGGGCCCCCGGTCTGCCAGCCTTCAGTCTACCAGAAGGGCGATGGCCAGATAGATCAGGATCAGCGAGCCGAACCCGATCAGCGTGCCCGCGATCCATGCGATGCGGACCAGCGTGACATCGACATCGAGGGCATTGGCCATCCCTGCGCAGACACCGAAAATCTTGCGGTTCTGCCGGTCGAGGTGAAAGCCGCTGCGCCCTTTTGAGCGGGCGGCGGGGCGCACGGGGTCGCGAGTCTCGAAGCGCAGGTCGCTCATCATGCCATCTCCGAAAGGGTGGTGCCCAGCGTGGTGTGCGCGGCGGGGTTGGAGACGGTCTGGCCGATCAGGGTCAGCGAAAGGGCGAGGGCGGCAAAAGCTGCGAGGCTGCGGCTGGCGAAGATGGAAAGCGAAGACATCTTGGTAAACTCCCTGTTTGTCTGGTGGCGCGGGCGGTGGTGCCCGGCGGATGCACAAGCCATTGCAGGAGGCGTGCCAAACCGTGAAAATGGCGGATTTCCGCGAGGCTGAAAAAATATTTGCACGACCTCGGACTTGCCTGCCGCCAAAAGTTGGGAAAATTTGCCGATTGTTTGGCGTGGATGTTCGCGAAATAAGGGGGCAAGTCCCGTCTTGCGCAGGCCGCGACGGTGAATCTGGCGCGATTGCGGCTTTGTTCTTGCAATTTTCCGCGAGGTGGCCTATTTGCACATTCATCCCGACATTGTGAAAGGCAGATGCGGGCTGGCGCCGGAAGGGGCCGGCGCGAAAAGGCATTTCCTGCACGGTGTTCAGGAGCGGGTCATTGGAGACGGCATGACAGATATTGCGCGGATCATCGAGATTGTTGAGCCCGAGGTGAAGGCATTGGGCTTCGATCTCGTGCGCGTGCGCCTTTACGGCAAGAGCGAAGTGGGCGACGAAGAGCATACGCTCCAGATCATGGCCGAGCGGCCCGAGACCGGGCAGCTGGTGATCGAGGATTGCGCCGCGCTCTCGCACCGTATCTCCGACAAGATCGACGCGCTCGAAGAGGCTGGTGAAATGCTGATCGAGGAGGCCTATCGCCTCGAGGTCAGCTCGCCGGGGATCGACCGCCCGCTGACCCGTCCCAAGGATTTTGCCGCCTGGATCGGTCACGAAGCGCGGGTCGAACTGGCCGAACTGCTCGACAACCGCAAGCGCTTCCGGGGCGATCTGGTGGCCTTCGACGAAGCAGCCGGTGTGATCTCGATCGAGGATGATGGCGCTGTGTTCGCGGTGCCTTTCGCGCTCGTTACCAATGCCAAGCTGATCCTGACGGACAAGCTGATCGCTGCCTCGCGCCCTGTCGATGCCAGTGGCGTCGATGAGGAAGATTTCGAAGACGAAGACGTTTCGGCTCAATCCGCCGCATTTCTTGAGGAACAGGAAGACTAAGACATGGCCAGTGCGATTTCCGCCAACCGTGCCGAGCTGCTGGCAATTGCCAACGCGGTCGCCGCCGAAAAGATGATCGACAAGTCCATCGTGATCGAAGCGATGGAAGAAGCGATCCAGAAGTCGGCGCGCAACCGCTATGGTGCCGAGAACGACATCCGCGCCAAGCTGGATCCGCGTTCGGGCGACCTGCGTCTGTGGCGCGTCGTCGAAGTGGTCGAGCATGTCGAGGACTACTTCAAGCAGGTCGACCTCAAGCAGGCCGAGAAGCTCCAGCCCGGTGCCAAGGTCGGCGATTTCATCGTCGATCCGCTGCCTCCGGTGGATCTGGGCCGCATCGACGCCCAGTCGGCCAAGCAGGTCATCTTCCAGAAGGTCCGTGACGCCGAGCGCGACCGTCAGTACGATGAATTCAAGGACCGCGCGGGCGAGATCATCACCGGCGTGATCAAGTCGGTCGAATTCGGCCATGTCATCGTCAACCTGGGCCGCGCCGAAGGCGTGATCCGCCGCGACCAGCAGATCCCGCGCGAAGTGCCGCGCGTGGGCGAGCGCGTGCGGGCGCTGATCCTCAAGGTCGAGCGCCAGAACCGCGGTCCGCAGATCTTCCTGAGCCGCGCGCACCCCGAGTTCATGAAGAAGCTCTTCGCGCAGGAAGTGCCCGAAATCTACGATGGCATCATCGAGATCAAGGCCGCTGCCCGCGATCCGGGCAGCCGTGCCAAGATCGGCGTGATCAGCCGCGACAGCTCGATCGACCCGGTCGGCGCCTGCGTCGGCATGAAGGGCAGCCGCGTTCAGGCCGTCGTGCAGGAAATGCAGGGCGAAAAGATCGACATCATTCCCTGGAGCGAGGATGCTGCGACGTTCGTGGTCAACGCGCTCCAGCCGGCCACCGTCAGCCGCGTGGTGATCGACGAGGAAGAAAGCCGTATCGAGGTGGTCGTCCCCGACGATCAGCTCAGCCTGGCGATCGGTCGTCGTGGTCAGAACGTGCGCCTGGCTTCCGCGCTCACCGGTTCGGCCATCGACATCATGACCGAGGCCGAGGCGAGCGAAAAGCGCCAGAAGGAATTCTCGGAACGCTCGAAGACGTTCGAGGAAGAGCTCGACGTTGACGAAACCCTCTCGCAGTTGCTCGTGGCCGAAGGCTTCAGCGAGCTGGAAGAAGTGGCCTATATCGACATCAGCGAGCTGGCGACGATCGAAGGCTTCGACGAGGAACTGGCGACCGAGCTTCAGAACCGTGCGCTCGAAGCGCTCGAACGCCGCGAGGAAGGCCAGCGCGAGGAACGCCGCGCGCTGGGCGTCGAGGATGCCCTGGCCGAGCTGCCGCACATGACCGAAGCCATGCTGGTCACGCTCGGCAAGGCCGGGATCAAGACCCTCGACGATCTGGCCGACCTTGCCACCGACGAACTGATCGCCAAGAAGCGCGGCACCGACCAGCGCCGTCGCAACAACGATCGTCGCGACCGGGACCGCTCGGACCGTCAGGACGACAAGGGCGGCGTTCTGGGCGAATATGGCCTGAACGAAGAGCAGGGCAACGAGATGATCATGGCCGCTCGCGCGCACTGGTTCGACGATGAACCGGCTGCTGGCGAAGCCGTCGCTGAAGATGTGGCGACTGGCGAAACCGCCGCCACCGAAACTGAGGAGGCCGCCAATGCGGAATCCTCGCAATGAGACGCTGAGCGCCGGAAGGCCGCAGGACCGTCCGGCAAGGCGCTCTGACGCCTCGCCGGAGCGGAAATGTATTCTCACCGCTGCCCATGACGGGCGGGATGCCTTGCTGCGGCTGGCGATCTCGCCCGAGGGGCTGGTTCTTCCCGATCCGCTCGCGCGTGCCCCCGGGCGCGGCGCGTGGATCGGCGTGAACCGTGCAGACCTTGAAATCGCCCTTGCCAATGGCAAACTGAAGGGTGCCTTGGCGCGTGCCTATAAAGGCGCGCCGCTGACCATCCCTGACAACCTTGCCGACCGTATCGAGCAGGCGCTGACCCGCGCCTTGCTGGATCGATTCGGGATCGAACTGCGATCGGGCAATCTGGTGTTGGGAACCGAAAAGATTGCCCAGGCAGCCCGTTCGGGCGCGATTGCCTGGCTGGGTCATGCCTGCGACGCCGGCACCGATGGTGTGGGCAAGCTGGGGCAGGCCTGGCGGGTGGGCGAAATGGCCGAGGGATCGGGCAAGATGGGCATCATCTTGCCGCTGGACCGCGCGGCGTTGTCTGTGGCATTGGGCCGCGACAACGTCGTTCACCTTGGCGTCACCGATGCGGGCGCTGCAGCGCGTATTGCCGGGCCTTTGGCCCGTCTGATGCACTTTCTCGGGTCTGCGACGCCGGACGGGCCACCTGGTGGCCTGGCCGAAGCCGCACGACCGGCCGCGCATGCGGCGAACGATGATATTGATACGAAGGGCGAATGAGTTCGATGAGCGATAGCGACAAGAAGCCGACACTGGGCCGCAGGCCACTGGGCCTGAAGACCGCAGTGGAAGCCGGAGAGGTCAAGCAGACCTTCAGCCATGGTCGCACCAACAAGGTGGTGGTCGAGGTGAAGCGCCGCAAGCTGGTGCAGGGCGGTCAGGCCGCCGCGCCGGCGGCGCCCGCGCCTGCTGCCCCGGCGGCACCCCGTCCGGCGGCCCGTGCCCCGATCGTCCCGCCGCCGCCGCCGCCGGTGTCGCCTGCTGCCTCGCGCGAGACGCGCCAGGAATTGCAGGCCCGTCTGCTGCGTCAGGCTGAAGAAGCGCGTCTGGCCGCCCTTGAGGCAGCCAACCGTCGCGAGCAGGAAGAACGCCTGCGCGCGATCGAGGAAGAACGCCGCCGCGCCGAGGAAAACCGCGCTGCTGCCGGTGAAGCGGCTGCCGCTGCGGCCCAGCAGGCTGCCGAAGCCGTCGTCGCGGAAGCGGCCCCCGTGGTTGCCGAACCGGCCCCGGCTCCTGTTGCGCAGGCCCCTGCCGCCGCTCCGGCGCCGGTCGAGGCCGCCAAGCCTGCTGCTGCGGCCCCTGCCGCTCCGGTTGCGGCCGCTCCGGCTGCTGCTGCTGCCCCGGCCGCGCCCGCAGCGCGTCCTGCTGCGCCTGCGGCGGCCATTCCCGCGCCGCGCCGCTTCACTCCGGTTGTTGCGCCCAAGCGTCCCGAACCGCCCAAGAAGCCTGCCCATGCCCCGCGCGACAAGAACACCAACGACCGTCGCCAGGCTGGCAAGCTGACCGTCACCCGCGCCCTCAACGAGGACGAGGGCGCCCGCGCCCGTTCGCTCGCCGCGCTCAAGCGCGCCCGCGAAAAGGAACGCCGTGCGCACTTTGCCGGCCAGACCCAGCAGCGTGAAAAGCAGGTGCGCGACGTGATCGTGCCCGAGGCGATCACCGTGCAGGATCTGGCCAACCGCATGGCCGAAAAGGCTGCGGATCTGATCAAGGCGCTGTTCAAGATGGGCATGATGGTCACCATCAACCAGACCATCGACCAGGACACCGCCGAACTGCTGGTGACCGAATTCGGCCACAACATCCAGCGCGTGAACGAAAGCGATGTCGACATCGACAGTGCTTCTGACGTCGACGCCGAAACCACGCTCAAGGCGCGTCCCCCCGTGGTTGCGATCATGGGCCACGTCGACCACGGCAAGACCAGCTTGCTCGACGCGCTGCGCGGCACCGACGTGGTGCGCGGCGAAGCGGGCGGCATCACGCAGCACATCGGCGCCTATCAGATCAAGACCAAGGGTGGTGACTACATCACCTTCCTCGACACGCCGGGCCACGAAGCCTTCACCGAAATGCGCATGCGCGGGGCGAATGTCACCGACATCGTGATCCTGGTGGTGGCCGCTGACGATGGCATCATGCCCCAGACGATCGAGGCCATCCATCACACCAAGGCCGCTGGCGTGCCGATGATCGTGGCGATCACCAAGAGCGACAAGCCCGAGGCGAACCCGCAGAAGATCCGCGAGCGCCTGCTTGAGCATGAAGTCATCGTCGAAGAGATGTCGGGCGACGTGCAGGACGTGGAAGTCTCGTCCAAGACCGGCGCCGGTCTCGAGACGCTGATCGAGAAGATCCTGCTCCAGGCTGAATTGATGGAACTGCGTGCCAACCCCGATCGCGCCGCCGAGGCGACCGTGATCGAGGCCAAGCTCGACAAGGGCAAGGGGCCGCTGGCCACTGTCCTGATCAACCGTGGCACGCTCCATGTCGGCGACATTCTGGTTGTCGGCACCCAGTCGGGCCGCGTGCGCGCCATGCTCGACGACAAGGGCCGTCAGGTGAAGTCTGCGCCGCCCTCGCTGCCGGTCGAAGTGCTGGGCATCGGCGGCGTGCCGATGGCCGGTGACACGCTGACCGTCGTCGAGAACGAGGCCCGTGCCCGCGAAGTGGCCGCCTACCGTCAGGAAAAGGCGACCGCCAAGCGCACCGCCGTGGCCCCGTCGAGCCTCGAGAACATGTTCTCGGCGCTGGCCGCCAAGCAGACCGTCATCGAATATCCGGTGGTGATCAAGGCGGACGTGCAAGGGTCGACCGAAGCCATCGTCAATGCACTCAACCGCCTCTCGACCGACGAGATCAAGGTGCGCGTGCTGCATTCGGGCGTGGGCGCCATCACCGAAAGCGACGTGGGCCTGGCCCAGGCTTCGGGTGCGCCGATCGTCGGCTTCAATGTCCGTCCCAACGCCAAGGCGCGCGAGCTGATCGAGCGCAACAAGGTGCGGATGAAGTACTTCGACGTGATCTACCAGCTCACCGACGACATCGCCAAGGAGATGGCGGGCGAGCTGGGTCCGGAACGCATCGAAACGGTCGTGGGCCGCGCCGAGGTCAAGGAAGTCTTCCCCGCGGGCAAGAAGGACAAGGCTGCCGGTCTGCTCGTGCTCGAAGGCTATATCCGCAAGGGCATCTACGCGCGTCTTACCCGCAACGACGTCATCGTCAGCAAGACGACGATTGCTTCGCTGCGTCGCTTCAAGGACGACGTGGCCGAAGTCCGCGCCGGTCTGGAATGCGGTGTGGTCCTTACGGACACCAACGACATCAAGGCGGGCGACACGCTCGAAGTGTTCGAGGTCGAAGAGCGCGAACGCACGCTCTGATCGATTCGATCCATTCTGCAAAGCTGGCTGGGCGCCCATTCCGCAAGGAGTGGGCGCCTTGCTTTTGCATGGTCAACTTGCTTGCGGAACGGTACAAGAGGACCGGTTCTTCGCATTGTGGGGTGTGCCATGAAGAAAGGGTGGCTTGATCGTCTGCCGGGACTGGCTTGGAGTGTCAGTCTTGTCTTGCTGGTTGTGGCTGTGGCCATGGCACGTTGGGCCAGGCCAGACGCGGATCTGGCGATTACGGTTTTCGGGCGCGCCAGTGCCGCGCTGGCGCTGGCCGGGGTAGGCGTGCTGGTATGGCGTGCGGTTGTTTCCCGGCGCGGCACCAAGCGCAAGGTTCTTCCCCGATAATCGGTGTTCCCGTCTGGAACTGGCGCGCGGGATGCCCCATATAGGGCGGCAATGAACCGTCAGTCTGCCTCTCCCGAACAACGCTCGGTCCGCCTGCTCAAGGTCGGCGAGCAAGTGCGCCACGTCATTTCCGAGCTGCTCACCCGCCAGCAGGTCCACGATGACGTGCTCAGCGCCCATACCGTCTCGGTCACCGAAGTGCGCATGTCGCCCGACTTGCGCCATGCCACCGTCTTCGTGAAGTCGCTGCTGGGCACCGACGAGGAGATCGTGCTCAAGGCCCTGCGCACCCACACGGCCTTCTTCCAGAAGGAAGTAGCCGGGCGCCTCAAGCTCAAGTATGCCGCCCGGATCAAGTTCCTGGCCGACGAGAGCTTCGACGAGGCGTTCCGCATCGATGCCCTGCTCGCCGATCCGCGCGTTCGCCGCGATCTGGAAGAGGGTGAAGAGACCTCCGGGGACGAATCCGAGGGCTGAGCGCCCTTGGCAGCAGCCCATGGCCAAGCTCTATTTCTATTATGCGGCCATGAACGCGGGCAAGTCGACCAACTTGCTCCAGGCCGATTTCAACTATCGCGAACGCGGCATGGCCACGATGCTGTGGACCGCCGCGATTGATGACCGTACCGGGGGCGAAGGGCATGCGATTGCCAGCCGCGTCGGGCTCCATGCCGATGCCCATCGTTTCGGGCCCGAAACCGATCTGCGGGCGGAAGTTCTCGCCGAACAGGGGAAGGGGCCTCTGGCTTGCGTGCTGGTCGATGAGGCGCAGTTTCTCACCCGCGCGCAAGTCTGGCAACTGGCCGATCTGGCTGACCGGGCAGGCCTGCCGGTGCTGTGCTATGGCTTGCGGACCGATTTTCAGGGCGAATTGTTCGAAGGCTCTGCCGCGCTGCTCGGGCTGGCCGATTCGCTGATCGAGTTGAAGGCGGTCTGCCATTGCGGGCGCAAGGCGACAATGAACTTGCGCGTTGATGCCGAAGGTCGTGCCGTGCGCGAAGGCGCGCAGACCGAGATCGGCGGCAACGAGCGCTATCTTTCCCTCTGCCGCGCCCATTTCAGCGCGGCCCTGGATCTGCACCGATGATGGATACCCTTTATGCGCTGGCCACGCTGGCCGTGCCGATGATTGTGGCCATCGTGTTCCACGAGGTCGCCCACGGCCGCATGGCCCGCCTGCTGGGCGACCGGACGGCCGAGCGCCTCGGGCGGCTCAGTTTCAATCCGTTGCGCCATGTCGATCCGGTCGGGACGGTGCTTTTGCCGGGCATGCTGGCGCTGGCCCATGCACCGGTGTTTGGCTGGGCCAAGCCGGTTCCGGTCGATGTCAGTGGCCTGCCACGCCCGCGTCAGGCGATGATGCTGGTGGGGGCCGCAGGGCCGGCGATGAATTTCGCGCTGGCGCTGCTGGCCTCGGTGGCGCTGGGGCTGGAGGCGCGGTTTCTTTCCGCGCCGGGCGTGATCGGGCAGTTTTTGGCCGACAATCTCGTCAACTTTCTGGCGATCAACCTCTTTCTGGGCAGCTTCAACCTGATCCCGCTGCCTCCGTTCGATGGTTCGCATATCGTCGAGGGGCTGCTGCCGACGGCGCTGGCCGACCTCTACGCGCAGTTGCGGCGTCTGGGCATGCCGCTGGTGCTGCTCCTCTTGGTGATCCTGCCCTGGCTGGCCCCGCGTTTCGACCTCGTGCGTCTGGTCCTGGCGCCGCCCGTGCTGTGGCTGGGCGGGCAATTCCTCGCACTCGCCTCGCTGGTCGCGGGGCACCCGATCTCCTGAGGAATTGCGGGCTGGCAGGGATTGCCGGCTGACAGGGGGCGATGCGCAAGCTAGGGCGCGGGCAATGGCAAACGGCTGGATCATTCTCGACAAGCCGCTCACGCTGGGATCGACCCAGGGTGTGGCGGCGGTAAAGCGCAACGCGCGCACGCGCGGCCTTGGCAAAGTGAAAGTGGGGCACGGCGGCACGCTCGACCCGCTGGCGACCGGCGTTCTGCCGATTGCGGTGGGCGAGGCGACCAAGCTGTGCGGGCGGATGCTCGACGCCAGCAAGACGTATGCCTTCACGGTCGCGTTCGGAACGGAGACCGACACGCTCGACCTTGAAGGCGCCGTGATCTGGCAAAGCGAGGTAAGGCCTGCGCGCGCGGCGCTCGACGCTGTTCTGGCGCCATTTACTGGCCCGATTGCGCAAGTTCCGCCCGCCTATTCGGCGCTCAAGGTCGATGGCGAGCGCGCCTATGATCTGGCGCGGGCAGGGCACGAGGTTGTGCTGGCCTCGCGCAACGTGACGATCCACACCTTGCGCGTGCTGGAAACGGCGGGGCCGGACGATGCCCTGGAAAGCGCCACGCTCGAAGCCCATGTCTCGAAAGGCACCTATATCCGCAGCCTCGCGCGTGACATTGCGCTGGCGCTGGGAACGCGCGGCCACGTCACCATGCTGCGCCGTCTGAAGGCTGGGCCGTTCACGCTCGACCAGGCGATTTCGCTGGACAAATTGAACGAATGGGGCCAAGGCGCCCCCTTCGAGAACGTAATCTTGCCGCTGGAGGCAGGGCTGGTCGACATCCCGGCTCTTGACCTCGACCCCGAACAGGCAAGGGCGGTCCAGCAGGGCCGTGTTCTGGCGGGGTTGCCCTTTTCCGACGGGCTGTGGTGGGCGCGATGCGGCGGCAAGCCGGTGGCGCTGGTCATGCTTGCGGACGGCGCCTTGCGCGTCGAGCGGGGTTTCAACCTTTAAAGTATGTCGCGGAGTGAAATTATGTCGGTTACCGCTGAAAAGAAGCAGGAAATCATCCAGGACAACGCGCGCGTCGCCGGTGATACCGGTTCGCCCGAAGTCCAGGTTGCTATCCTCACCGAGCGCATCGTCAACCTGACCGAACACTTCAAGGCCCACCACAAGGACAACCATTCGCGTCGTGGCCTGCTCCAGATGGTCAACAAGCGTCGTTCGCTGCTTGACTACCTGAAGAAGAAGGATGTGGAGCGTTACAACGCTCTGATCCAGAAGCTCGGTCTGCGTAAGTGATTTCACGAACGGCCCGCCATCGGCGGGCCGTTCTTTTTGGGCGCTGTTTTTGAACCTTGCGGCTTGAGTGGAGGCAAAAGGCCTTCGGAGCTGTCACAAAACAGTGCTAGATTATCGGCGCCCCGGCAATTCGGCCAGGGCACCAAGGGGCCAAGCCCCAGACCGGACCGGGACGGCATCCCCGGCAGCAAAACCCCATGGGCAATAGGGCCTGCGGGCTGAAGGAAACCAAATGTTCGACGTCAAGACCGTATCGCTGGAGTGGGGCGGAAAGACCCTCACTCTGGAAACCGGCCGTATCGCTCGCCAGGCCGATGGCGCCGTGCTCGCCACCTATGGCGAGACCGTGGTGCTTTGCGCGGTGACCGCCGCCAAGTCGGTGAAGGAAGGCCAGGACTTCTTCCCGCTCACCGTCCACTACCAGGAAAAGTTTTCGGCTGCCGGGCGCATCCCCGGTGGCTTCTTCAAGCGTGAACGCGGCGCCACCGAAAAGGAAACGCTGGTCTCGCGCCTGATCGACCGCCCGGTCCGTCCGCTGTTCCCCGAAGGTTTCTACAACGAAATCAACGTTATCGCTCAGGTGATGAGCTATGACGGCGAGACCGAACCCGATATCGTCGCGATGATCGCCGCTTCGGCTGCGCTGACCATCTCGGGCGTTCCCTTCATGGGCCCGATCGGCGCTGCGCGCGTCGGCTTCAAGGACGGCGAATACCAGCTCAACCCGTCGCTGGCCGAAGCCGCCACGGGCCGCCTCGACCTCGTCGTGGCCGCGACCGACAACGCCGTGATGATGGTGGAATCGGAAGCCAAGGAACTGACCGAGGAAGAAATGCTCGGTGCGGTGATCTTCGCCCACGAGGAAAGCCGCAAGGTGATCGGCGCGATCATCGAGCTGGCCGAGAAGGCCGCCAAGGACCCCTGGGAAATCGACCTGTCGGACAACACGGCCGACATCAAGGCGAAGCTCAAGAAGGGTCTGGGCGCCGACATCGCCGCTGCCTACAAGCTGACCGACAAGTCGGCCCGCTCGAACGCGCTGAACGAAGTGCGCGCCAAGGCCAAGGTGCTGTTCGCGGACGAAACCCCGCAGACCCAGATGGTCGCGATCAAGACCCTCAAGAAGCTTGAGGCCGAGATCGTGCGTACCGCCATCCTCAAGGAAGGCCAGCGCATCGACGGTCGTTCGGTCACGCAGGTTCGCCCGATCGAATCGATGGTCGGCTTCCTGCCGCGCACCCACGGTTCGGCGCTGTTCACCCGCGGCGAAACCCAGACCATCTGCACCACCACCCTTGGCACCAAGGACGCGGAGCAGATGATCGACGGTCTCGACGGCCTGACCTATCAGCGCTTTATGCTGCACTACAACTTCCCCCCCTACTCGGTGGGTGAAGTGGGCCGCTTCGGCGCTCCCGGTCGCCGCGAAGTCGGCCACGGCAAGCTCGCCTGGCGCGCGCTGAACCCGGTCCTGCCCAGCAAGGAAGAGTTCCCCTACACCATCCGCGTGCTCTCGGACGTGACCGAATCGAACGGTTCGTCGTCGATGGCCACGGTGTGCGGCGGCTGCCTCTCGATGATGGACGCCGGCGTTCCTGTCGCTCGTCCGGTTTCGGGCATCGCCATGGGCCTGATCCTCGAAGGCGACGACTTTGCCGTCCTGTCGGACATCCTGGGTGACGAAGATCACCTCGGCGACATGGACTTCAAGGTCGCTGGCACCAGCGAAGGCATCACCTCGCTCCAGATGGACATCAAGATCGCCGGGATCACCGAAACGATCATGCGTCAGGCTCTGGCCCAGGCCAAGGAAGGCCGCGCGCACATCCTGGGTGAAATGACCAAGGCTCTGGGCACCGCGCGCACGGAACTTTCGGCTCACGCTCCGCGCATCGAGACGATCCAGATCGACAAGTCGAAGATCCGCGAAGTGATCGGCACCGGCGGCAAGGTGATCCGCGAGATCGTTGCCGAAACCGGCGCCAAGGTCGACATCGACGACGAAGGCGTGATCAAGATCTCGTCTTCGGATGTCGCGCAGATCGAAGCGGCCAAGAAGTGGATTCTCGGCATTGTCGAGGAAGCGGAAGTCGGCAAGATCTACACCGGCAAGGTCGTCAACATCGTCGACTTCGGTGCGTTCGTGAACTTCATGGGCGGCAAGGACGGCCTTGTCCACGTCTCGGAAATGCGCAACGAACGCGTTGAAAAGCCGACCGACGTCGTCAAGGAAGGCCAGGAAGTCAAGGTCAAGGTCCTCGAGATCGACAACCGTGGCAAGGTCCGCCTGTCGATGCGCGTCGTCGATCAGGAAACCGGCGCCGAGCTGGAAGACACCCGTCCGGCCCGCGAACCGCGTGAACCGCGCGGCGACCGTGGTGATCGCGGTGGCGACCGTCGTGGTCCCCGCAGCGCTGACCGTGGCGATCGCGGCCCCCGTGGCCCGCGCCGTGACGGCGACCGTCCCCGTCGCGACCGCGACGAAGGTCCGGCTCCCGACCACATGCCCGCGTTCCTCAAGTCGGACGACTGAGGGGCCTGAGGCCTGAACAAAAAGGGCTCGCACCACCCGGTGCGGGCCCTTTTTTCATAAGATGCCCCCGGCCAGATCCTCCCCGCTTGCGGGGAGGTGGCAGGCCGAAGGCCTGGCGGAGGGGCTTCTTCGTCTTCAGGAGGAAAAGAAAAGGCCGCGCTCCCATCAGGGAACGCGGCCTTTCTTATGGCAAAAAGCCTGTGCCTCAGCGCACGCGCGGACCACCAAACGGCATCGGCGGGGGCGGGCGACGATGGCCACGCGGCAGCTGTGCCTGATAGGCGCGACCGCAATGCTCGACGCAGTAGGGGAAACCGGGGTTCACCTTCTCGCCGCAGAAATGGAAATCGGGCTCGCCGGGATGGCCCATCGGCCAGCGGCAGATACGGTCGTTGAGGTCGAGCAGGCTGGTCTTGTCGGCGATTTCCGGGCTCGGGCGCGCGGGCACGAGGC
>Ga0075011_10000302_pt1 | contig 26447 bp, 24 predicted proteins | sample TARM_MetaG_T_14_FD_72354 | JGI IMG/M metagenome (GOLD analysis project Ga0075011, IMG submission 72354) | Freshwater microbial communities from Pennsylvania, USA, analyzing microbe dynamics in response to fracking - TARM_MetaG_T_14 | ecosystem: Environmental > Aquatic > Freshwater > River... | reverse complement strand
CCGTGTAACGACGAGCGATTTGTTCAGTGTTATCACTACTTCCGGAATCCATTACGACAATTTCGTCTACCCAATCGTGTACGGTTTCTAAACAGGCTTCTAAATGCTGAGCTTCATTTTTAACAATTAAAGCTACGGCTAATGTCGGTTTGTTCACGATGGGTCCTTAATAGTGTTCTTTTGACGTTATTTTAAAGTCATTGACGGCTTTATCAAACATCTGGATAACGCTTTGAGCGGTGATTCGCTTCATCGCCTGTTCATCTTTGACCCGGGTTCGCCAGCTAACTTGCGCTGGTGTTTTCCCTGTTTCCGCCAGTAATGCTTCTTCATAGGCAGAGACAACATACTGGCGATAATTGTACGGTCCGGTACGCTCAGGGTTATGATGGGCGTAAAGGCCAATAACCGGTGTATTCATTGCATTCGCCATGTGAGTCGGGCCTGTATCCGGGGCAATAACAAGGTCAGCTTTATCGATTAAAGCCAGCATCTGTTTGAGAGAACTTTGACCAACCAAATTTAACACAGGCTGCTGTAATTGGCCTTCAATCCTCTGAGCGAGCTGTTTTTCTATCTGAGCCGGGCTGCCAGCCAAAATAACCTGCCATCCGTGGGCCTGAGCATGAGTTATTACCTCAGCATAGCCTTCAGCCGTCCAGTTTTTGTAGCCTTTACTGGCAGCGGGAACCAAAACAAGCTTCGGTTTATCGGTTACCAACTGTTGGTTAGCCCATTGCTCGTCAGCATTGCTATAGGTCAGTTCCCATTGTGCGTGAATATCGTCGACACCGAGAAACTCAGCAAAAGCCAGTAAGCCGTCCAGTACATGTGTTTTCTCGGGAGAGGGTACCTGAACATTGGTAAATAGTGTCTGGAAATCCTGACTACGTGCTTTATCAAACCCCAGTTTGTATTTGGCTTTGATACCCAGTGTGGCGATACTGGCACGAAACGCATACTGCATATGCAGTAAGGCATCGAAATTCTCATTTTTTAACTGCGCCCACAGTTGAGTATAAGCTTTCCAGCCCTTTTTCTTATCAAATACAAGTACCCGAACGCCTGCCAAATCACCAATTAACTGAGCTTCAAGCTTGCCAGTGATCCAGGTAATCTGAGTTTGTGGCCACTGACGCTGAATGGCTTGAACCGCAGAAATGGTATTACACACATCACCGATAGCAGACAAACGTAAAATACAGATCGATTGAGGAGCAGTTTTAAAAAGCGCCATGTATAAGAACCCACCTAAATATTGAGCCAAGATTATGCAGAGTGCGTCAGAAAATGTAAAATGCCAAGGCACTTTGTTCTCCCCCCTTAATAAAGATGTTCAAGAAAAAGTGTGAGTTTTTCATGAGGAAGTTAGAGGTTGTTTTATTTATTACAACCGGCTTATAGGGTAATGCTCTTAGTCCTCCCTTGAACGAGGAAGCTAAAGGAATCAACCTCACTATTTTCAAGGGGGAGTTAGAGGGGGTTATGACTACAAACTTAATTAGCAACCCCTCCCAGCCAGGAAAGGGTATGAATAAAAACTTGTTAACATCTGTGGAATTACTGCTATGAAGGAAATCGACCTTTGTTCAAAACTCTGACACTGCAAAACCAAATGATCTGGTTTGATGAAGCGTTATTAGCTGAAGATCCAACACAATGTTTTGACTCCGAATTCTGGCATCAACAGGGTAAAATCACCGGAAGTGCGACAGGTCGCGGCACCACTTGGTTCGTGGATGGGGAAAAGTGTCCTGCAGCTTTGCGTCACTACCGACGTGGTGGTCTGTTTGGTAAGTTAGTAAAAGATCATTACTGGTTTACCGGCTGGGAACAGACTCGGAGTTATCAGGAGTTCCAACTACTGAATACGCTCATAGAAGCTGGGGTCAATGTTCCTAAACCGATTGCTGCCAGAGCCGTAAAACGAACTTTTTGTTATCAGGCCGATTTGCTCAGCGAGCGTATTGCTAATGCCCGGGATTTAGTTTCTATTCTTCAGCAACGAGCGTTACCTGATGAGATGTACGCAAAAATAGGCCGTGAAATCCGCAAAATGCATGATGCTCAGGTAAATCATACCGACCTAAATATTCATAACATTCTGATAGATAATCAGGATAAAGTATGGATAATCGATTTTGACAAATGTTTTCAGCAAGATGGAGATAGTTGGAAACAGAGCAATTTAGAACGGTTGAAGCGATCGTTTGAGAAAGAAGTCAGTAAGCGTAATATTCACTGGTCGATAGAGCAGTGGAACCCTCTATCAATGTAGAAAAGTAAATGAATAATATAAAATATAGGCCTGATGTCGATGGTCTAAGAGCAGTAGCCGTTCTTTTAGTAATCCTATTCCACATGAATGCCGAATGGATTCCGGGGGGATTTATCGGTGTAGACATATTTTTTGTTATATCAGGCTTTATCATCACATCGACTATTTACCCTCAAATTGTGGCAAAAGAGTTTTCTTTTAACTTGTTTTATATAAAACGAATTAAACGAATTTTGCCATTATTTTATCTTGTAGTGGTTGTTAGTTTATTTTTTGCCTATTGGCTTTATACTCCCAATGATTTTATTGGCTTCGCGGATAGTTGGCGATACTCAAGCGCATTTATAGCGAACATTTATTTTGAAAAGCATTCTGGATATTTTGCTCCTACTTCAGAGACACTGCCGCTATTGCATACATGGTCCTTGTCTATTGAAGAGCAGTTTTATTTTGTCTGGCCCATGGTGTTACTGATTTCCGCGAAGTATTTATCAAAACGTGTTCTGATTATTTTTGTTTCGTTGAGTTTTGTAAGTTTTATTGCTTATTCTCAATTTTTAACTTCTATTGATCCTGACAAAGGATATTTTTTGATTCAAAGCCGAGCGTTTGAATTGCTAGGCGGTGCTTTACTCGCTATTTTCCTGGCTAATAAACCAGCTAATTTTACTGTACCAGTAGGTGTTCTACAGCTATGCGGTATGATCGGTGTTGGTAGTACAATTGCATTAGCGTGGTTACTTGATGAAAATGACAGTTTTCCCGGCTTCAATGCTTTGTGGGTTGTAATTTCGGCGTGTTTGATCATTTTTTCTGGCGAAAATAAAAGAGCTTTTATTAGTCGCCTATTAAGTATACGGCCGATGGTGCTTATAGGTCGTTTGTCTTACTCTTTGTATTTATGGCATTGGCCAGTTCTTGCATTTTATCAATATTATAGCCTTCAGTTTTCAACTGTTGATGCCATAGTTTGTGGTTTAGTTACTTTAGTTTTGTCAATTATCTCATGGAGATTTTTTGAGACAACATTGCGCCATCTGCCTGTTAAAAAGCGATGGGTGTATTTTTTATATCTTATTTTACCCATTACCATATCTGTTGTACTGGCAAAAAATATTGCGAAAAATGACGGTTACCCTCAACGATACCCTGAACAAGTCGTTAAGTTGAACGAGATGGCAAATAGTTCCTTTGAAAAAGAGAAATTGCTATTACCTACTATTAAAGGTTATCACCCGTTTGATCCTTATGTTCTTGGAGACGTGAACAGACCTATAAATCACTTCATTTGGGGAGATTCGCACGCTGGACACTTTAGAGCCTTTATTGATGCTCTAGGGCATCGACAACATTTTGCGGCTTTATTTGGCGGGATGGGTGGTTGTCCCCCTTTGTTAGGTATTGATAGATTGGAGTATGGCTCTCCTGAAAAACTGTGTACAAAGCATAACAATGAGTTATCGGAGGTTATTGCTAAGACTAGACCTGATAAAGTATTTATTGCTGGACGTTGGTCGTTATACTCCGAGACAACGCGAAATTCTGGGGAAAAGGGAAATCGGATATTTTTAGGTGATCGATCTGATTATGCTGAGTCAGTGTCCAATAGTCGAAGGGCATTGGAAAAGGGTTTAGTCAATACGATAGAGTTTTTATTGAAGCACGATATTACTCCAATCGTGTTTGAACAGGTGCCTGACTATCCTTTTAAACCGAGTAACTGCCTGATCAAAAAAAATACATATTCATGGATGGAAGATGTTTCTTGTGATGTTAGTCGCACACTTGTAGATAGTCGTTTCTCTTTTGTTAATGGTATGTTTTCTCGTATAAAATCCCAATATCCTATGGTTAAGTTTATATCTATCAGAGATGTCCTGTGTGATGAAAAACAATGTGTTAGTGAGATTAATGGTGTTCCATTATATGAAGACAATAACCACTTAAACTTTTTAGGTTCTAGAGAGCTTGAGAAGGTTTGGTTTGAAAAAGTAACAGATTATAACTAATTAATTTACGTGATAATAATTAGTATTGAACTTAGCATTAAGTGTGAAAATCCATTTTGGAGTTTCAATTCTGAAACTTGATTATAGTTAATAGGGATAAAATGAAGTTATTCGTAATAAACTTGGTAACAGCTTTAGAGCGGCGTGAAAGGGTTATAGAGAAGCTTGCAGAGATTGGTATGGAATGTGAGTTTTTTGCTGCTGTAAATGGTTTTGAAGGATTACCTGAAGAGTTGGCTGATAAGCCAGACGATGAATATCGTATTAAATACAGAGGGCGTCCTTTAACTCCTGGAGAAAAGGGAGTTTATGCCAGCCATTATTTACTGTGGAAAAAGTGTATTGAGCTTGATGAGCCAATTGCTATTTTTGAGGATGACTTCTTACCAACGCCATTTTTCTCTCAAGTAATTGACAAGTTGCCTGAACTTCATGAACGTTATGATTATCTGCGCTTAGAGCCGCAAGACACAAACTTTTCGAACAAAATGATCGAGAATACTCCAGACGGATTTCAGGTTGTAATGTGGATGGATAACGCTGGTGGAGCAAGAGGCTACAGTATTACCCCTAAGGCTGCTAAACGTTTTGTTGAAGAAAGCGAAACCTGGCTTTGTGCAGTAGATAACTTCATCGGTGAACCTTATAAACACCATATACCATCTATGGGTGTACTGCCTTATGCTGTATATAATCCGGCAGATATGGAAAGTCAGATTCAGAATAGAGTTACTTTATCTAAGGTTAAATTGGTTAATAAAATGTTCCGGGAATGGGATCGAACTAGGCGTAGTATTCGGTTACTCTTATGGAACAAAAATGATTTTTAAAGGTTATGTCTGTGAAGTTACTAAAACGCCAAGTTGTTAATTATTATAATAGACTTTTAAAGAAAAACTTATATTGGTGGGAGCCTGATGGTTCGCTTAATATGGGGGATCACTTATCTAAATATATAGTTGAATCTACATTAAGGTTAAGAGATTTTGAGTTATGTGATAAAACTGATGATAGACACAAATTATTAGCGATAGGTTCTATCTTACATTATGCAAGAGATGGTGATTGTCTGTGGGGGACAGGAAACCTTGGCTTTATACCTGATAAAAAAATGAAGTTTACTGATCTTGATTGTCGTTCTGTTAGAGGACCAAAGACAAGAGAGTACCTGCTTTCCAGAGGTATTCAATGTCCAGAAATATATGGTGACCCTGCATTGTTGATGCCTCTTTTTTACAATGAAAACCTTTTAACAAAAGAAAAAGCGACAAGAGATTTTATTATTATTCCTCATTTGTCCGATGATCTAAGTTTATACTCAGATTATGAGGAACATCTTCTTTTTTCGGACATGTATCCACTCGAATTTACCTCCAAATTACTCGAAGCTAAGATGGTTGTTTCTAGTTCCTTACATGGAATCATAATTGCTGAAGCATATGGAATACCGGCTGTATATTTTCGAGGGAGTAAAAAGGATGAAGATAATGATTTTAAATACCATGATTATTATTTAGGAACCGAGAGGAAAAATTATCAATTCTACGATTCCATAGATGCCGCTTTACAAGCTGAAGTTACTCCTATTGAGAAAAATGTCCTCAGAAAGTTGCAGGCGAATTTAATCGCCTCGTTTCCATATGATCTATGGAGTAGAACCGAACAATAGGTTAACTATTTTCGTGATTATTGTTACAAGTGAATGGATTTTGCGTCAACCGGCTTAATGTGATTATCAAAAATAAGTTTTTCTAAAGAAACAATAAGATTGGTTATGTTTTGATCGAAGTTAATATGAGTTAAATCGAGATAGTTATATTTCCACCATTGTATTTTTAATAACTTTTCTATTATCTCTTGCTCAAATCGAAAACGAATTAACTTGGCAGGGACGCCGCCTACGATTGCGTAATTAGGTACATCTTTAGTTACCACGGCGTTCGCTGCTATCACTGCTCCATCACCGATAGTAATGCCCGGTTTTAATGTTACATTTTGTCCAATCCAAACATCATTCCCTATATAGAGAGTGTCAGCTTCCGGAGATGAGTAAGTGGTTACTTTTCCGGAGTTTACGCCGAACAAATCGCAATAGGTGATGGGGCTTGTTGTTATTCTTTCAATAGGATGCTGAAAGCCCATAACCTCTACACCTTTAGCTATAGATGTGTAGCGACCGACAGTAGCATAGTTAGGTAACACTGAGTGAGAATATGAGTAGCTGCCCATTGACCAAATATATTTAGATTTGGGGAAAATACAGGATTCTTCAATTGTGACTGGTTGCTCACAGGCTGAAATTTTGCCCCAATAATGTCTAGGGGAAAGTTTAATATTGAGTGCTTTTAATTGCTTTCTTTGTTTGAAGGACAGTATGAATTTTCTATTATGCACAAAAAATAATCCTATTTAGCGAATAATCTTATGGCATTATTTTGCCAATTTTTAAAGTTTCTTTCTAACCGCTTAAGGTCAAACGGCTTCCTATCTAATCCAGCAATGTATTTCCAATCTGCTAAATCAAGCTCTAATGAAAGATTACCCCGTTTATAAAATCGCTCTGTAACATCTAACCCAATATTCTCTGGTTTATCTACAATTAAGTTATTCGCAATACACTCTTGCCAGAAATCTTTACCTAATCCTGCATCATCACCAGCTTTTGTATTGATGTGGTAGTTTTTCCCCAATAAACGAGAAATCCATCGCAGACAAAGTACTTGCTCTGTAGCCGGATAGCGAGATTTATACCCCGGTTTCTTATGGAAATCGATTTCAGGTATAAATTCACCATTCCAAATTTTGAGCAGGTCTTGCGTTTCTCCAAAATCAAACAGATCACTTTTATGGAAATAAACGGGTTTACCTGCATGGGAAGTAATGAAAAAAGTACTACTGGTGACAACCCGGGAGTTTAGGAGTTGGAAATCTTTTTTTCGTTGTACTTGTGCATATTGTTGATAACGTTCAACAAAACCTCTGCCAGTGAGCTTATTATCCGTCCTCAATTTGACCGCATACTGGGTTTGAACGGCTTTTAAACCCATATGAGTACTGTAAATCTGACGGTTATTATTTAATATCAGTGGTTCTCCATCCTGATATACGGTATTTGGGCCGGGATCATCCAGTTCGATAACCTGGTCATAATCGAGGCCAGATAAATCTTGCCCCTTCCATGTCGATAGAATGATTTTTGAATCAGGGAAGTGTTGCCTGATTGAGGTGAGGCATTGAGTTGTTATTCCTTCAATTTGCGCACGATGGTTTGAAGCTTGTACAGGGCCCTGAACAACGAACGTTATATCTCTATCTTCAATCTTCATTACAATCCCGGTTTAAAAAATCGGTGTACTCATCAGGAACACCGCAGAAAATAACGTCTTCACGATCGATTAAGTGATAGTGGATATCCTTTCCTCTTTGAATAAGGTAGTTATATAAAGGTGCGATATACAGTTCACCTTTCTCCCATTCATCAATAGGGCGAGAAAGATAGTGATTATAAGCATCCAGGTAATCCTGTACCGATGCAAAATGGTATAACCCGGTACTACACAGATTAGATATAGGGTTCTTTTCTGCTGTTTGTACGACTTTGGTACTTGTATTGGATTCGGGTTTAGCAAAAGACCAGTTATCTCCACTACCCTGAAAAACTTCTAAATAGCCATCGCTATTTTCTGCAACATCAGGTAACCGGAAATGAGGGCGAAAGGTATCAATATTGAAAATAGTGATCTCGCCCTGATAGTTGACTTGCTGTTTATTTAATACATCTAATCCAAGTGTTACTGTTTCAGCCTGACCTCGAGTTTCCTGCTCAAGTACACTGATGTAGAACTCTTTAATACCAAGCTTACCGGCTTCCGCTTTAACAAACTCAGCTGTTTCAAATATATCGCGTACGATAAATAAGAATGGCTTTGTGGAAAAATAAGCGGCAAAGCTTTTTACTGCATGAGCGAACAGGGTTTCACCATGCGCTTCAAGCATGTATTTGGGTTTCGAGTAGCCAGCTTTAAAAAAGCGTGAGCTCATTCCTGCCATTGGAATAACAATCATTGTTCTAATCTCAATAAAGTCTGATATAAACGGAAAGCATTAGCAAACAGTGCTTTTTGACGACGTTCGTCATCAGCATGTAATGGTAGCATCGACAGAAATAGCTGAATTTGCATGGCATATAAGTTATGTGCCGTTAAACCAAATTGTTTTTCAACCAGTTCAATAAACACTTGTTGAGTCTCTTTATGATGACTGCTTTCTGCGATATTAAATGTGATGTTTCGGTTGGTGATATCAATGTCGTAATAACCAGCAATAATCCAATCGTAGAGGCCCAGTATTGAATGGCTTAGTTTGGCCAAATCGTAGTTGATATCTCCATAGAGAGTTTTCGAACCGTCGGGTGTCATTCCCCGGGGATCGATTGTCTTTATTTTCCCTGCGCGAAAATCATAAAGAATGTTACTGAAACAGAAATCACCGTGAAGAATAGAGGTTTGATGTCTGGCTACAGGTAAATGTTGTTCACTTGTTTGCAATATTTGATTTAAGGTAACCTTGTTCCCGGCATAGTTCCAGGTTGTGTCCAAGCTGATGTTCTGAGAGGAACAATATTCTGCGAGCCTGGCTGGCGTTTTATCACCAAAGAGTAGATCAAGGGTATTTGCATGAGTGGTTGAGTCTGCACACTGTTTGCTGCACTGATGCAGAAACTCGATGCAACCACTAAGGATTTGTTGCCACACCTGGCTGGGCAGTTTTGCGAAGACAAATAGTTCATTCAAAGCGGTGAGGTGAAGATATTCCAGTCGATAAGAAACTTTTTGGCCCTGTATCTGACTGCCCAAATATTGCGGAATAAAGCCTCTCAGAGCATAGGGGAGGTTTTTAAACCAATGTGCTTCAGCGGCTATCTTATCGTTCTTGCTACTCGCTTTTTCAATCCATTTAGAGTTGATGGTTAGCTCGTTGAACGCTCTTTGAGTTGTAAACTCGGCTTTCGAACGGTAGTAAGTGTTCACATGTCCAAAATCAAGCCATCCAGATGATTCAACTGGAGTCAAGCCAACTGATGCGTGATATCGGTTGAGCCCTTCAATAAAATTCCACTTGCTTTGGGTTATGCTTCGTACGATTTCACGTGGCTGACTAAACTTGAAATAGCCATCAATAATGCGGTTACTTTCACTATTAAGCTTATTCGCATCTTTAAGCCAGTGTGCTTTATCATCAGTCAGTACTGCCCAGTTATAGCTGTCTTTCGCTTGTGATACGCTTGCAATATCATCACCAACCGGTAATTGGCGAAATAGTGTATCACCATACAAAACATGCAAGGGTGTATTTAAATCATGTCCACTGATATTTAAAGCTGCGACGAGTGATTCCCCTAAAGTCAGTTCATCAGGAATGGCGAGTATTGTGACGTGGTGCTCAGTTAACCAACGTCTGTCATGCTCCGGTAGAGAAAAAGATTCTGGAACAGAGAGAAATATTTTTGCGCCTTGTGGCGCTAATGCAACCTGATGTTGAAACAGCCGACGATTACCCAGAGGAAGAAAACTTGGTGGGATATGGCCAAACTCAGATTCGAGCTCTGTTCCTACATAAGCACCTGAAAGGATTAAGAACATGACTTTTCCTTGGCAAAAAGCTGATTAATTTCATCTAAAGTTAAGTTGGCAAATTCAGATGGACGTACTGCTCTGTCATCAATATAGAATCCTTCACGTCCACACCAGGGTTTACCAACTAATATTTCATCGTAAGGGACCTGATGCTTATCCAGCCATTCGGTAATGATTGGCAAAGTATGAATATTAATCTTTCCAACGTTACCTTCATAGGTACGCATGTTGCGCGCGGTTGCAATGACAATTTCAAAGCCTTTATCTTTATATTGACGCAATTGCTGAATTACGTCTTCGCGCGGGAGAACATTTTTATAGTCGGAAGTATTTGCCTGAGTCAGAGTGCCATCTAAATCTACGATCAATTTTTTCATCATTATACCGAATGTTAATTTGGAATTTCTGTGAGATTAAAGCTTAATTGCTGCCAGCGTTCTTTCTAACGCGCCTTTATTCTTATTCACGACATTAAGGGCAATATTACCACGTTTATTAATTAAATCTGGCTGACAGAATAACTCTGATATCTCGGATGCAATTTGGTTGTGTGATACATAAATAGTCGCCGCTTTTTCTGCGATAAGTGTGTCAGTAATATCTTTGAAGTTGAAGTAACTAGGGCCTGTTATTATAGGTTTAGCCAGAGCGGCGGGCTCTAGAATATTATGTCCGCCGACTTTGTCGCCCAGCAAACTCCCTCCCATAAAGCAGACATCAGCCGAACTCATCAGAGTTAACATTTCTCCCATCGTATCGCCCAAATAGACCTGTACGGATGCATCAATGGTCTTTTCGCCACTCTCGGTTCTTCGTACTGTGATAAATTGTTGCTGGGCCAGCTCAAACATTGAATTAAAACGTTCTGGGTGGCGGGGAACTAAAATCAGGAGAGCGTCAGAGTGCTGTTCCAGTATCTTGTTATGTGCTGCTAAGATTTGCTCGTCTTCTCCCAGGTGAGTGCTGGCCGCAATCCATACTGGTCTTTGAGTACCCAGTTGGTGTCGTAGTTTTTGTCCGTTGTTAATGATTTGAGCGTTAACATCAATGTCAAACTTGATCGAGCCTGTTACAGAGACTTTTTCTTTCGCTACTCCCAGGCGTATAAATCGTTCAGCATCATCTGGGTACTGACACAGAATTTGAGTTAAATGCTTTGCCAGCAAATTAAATACAGACTGGAATTTTGCGTAACGTTGGCATGAACGTTCAGAGAGCCGAGCGTTAATGATAGTAACAGGAATATTGGCCTGCGCTACCGTATGCAGTGTATTGGGCCACAGTTCCGTTTCCATGATCAGGAGTTGGCAAGGATTGATTGTTTTGATGAATCCTTGTATGGCAAACTTAAAATCAAATGGCATATAGCGATGATGCGCGATTTCTTGAAGTTTTTCGGCCTGCTCTGCACCTGTTGGTGTTGTGGTAGTAATGACAATCTCGTGCTGAGGATAGCGCTGCTTTAATTGTTTGATCAATGGCGTTACGGCTAACGTTTCTCCCACTGATACGGCATGAACCCATATAGGCTGACTGTTGTTAATACCTGTAAGTGGTGGAGTGAAACCAAAATGTTCTTTCCAGCGGTTACCCACACAAGGTTTGCCAGGTCGCTTCTTGTATAGGCCCCACATCAGGAAAGGTGAGGCAATTGCTAATACCAGCGTATATAGCCAACGAATAAGCACAATAGACCTCGTTTGTTATTTGATAAGCTTATTTGGATCCTGATGGGTCCATTTACCACGCGGCTTATCTAAATACTGAAAGTACTCGTTGGTAAATGTGCCCTGAATACATACGTGTCGGCGACGTTTGGATTGGATAGGTTGATCTGCCAGCATGTCGTTAAACACTTTCGGGCCCGTTGTACCATAAACACCAACTTTTGGGTCGTAATTATGAATGTTGTGCACAATCGCATTCATGACCTTTTCAAAGTGGGGGTTGTTTGGTGCCGTTGCTAAGAAATAGTTTGTAATCTCTGTATCATTTTTAATTTTAATGTACAGAGCATCTTTTACTCCACGCAGTATCCGGCTCAGTGGCCATACAAGTGTTGCATCAATATCCATATAAATGCCACCTTGCAAATATAAGGTGCTAACACGCCATAAATCCGCCTGAGCAGCTCCATCGGTCAGCTTCATATAAGCTTCATACACGTCTTTAGGAGCATTTTCGCGTAGATATTCTTCACGTGCTTCTGTACTGACATAGCGATATTCATAGCTCAGAGACATCAACCGGTTACATAAATAATTAAGATACACAGGCAAGGTACTCCGGTTGGAGTAGTTGGTTTGCCAGATCACTTTCGTTACGCCACTGTCATTTTTTCCTTTAAGCTTCGCTGGGGAATACTCTGGAATAGTAAAGCGCATCTTGGGGAACACGAAGTGAAATGGATAAGATAGCACTTTAAAAATATTGCCAATGAGTTTGATGGTGCGGTTAACAACCATAACGGGAAAATGACGCATAGTATCTCTTTTATTGTGTTATTCCACTTAAGTGCGGAGTGCAGGCAACGTTAAAGCGGTTTGCATTACATCTGAAATTTGATGGTTACTGGGAATTGAACCATCAGGATTCATTACGATGTGATGATTTCCGTTTTGCGGAGTATATCTAAAAGGAACCGTAGAATAAAATATACCAACTGTAGGGGTATGGGTTGCGATTGCAACATTTCTAACTCCGGTATCAGGAGCAACAACTAAGCGTGCTTTTGATACGTACTCAATGAGATCATTGAGATCCATACAGGGTTGAATCGTAAAGTTGTTCTTATCACTCAGTTCTTTTAAAAAATCAGCCTTTTCAAAATCATTCCTGCCTTCCAGATAAACATGTTGGTAATCAGGAAACTTGCGAAGGTTTTCTTCAATGAGATGGCGCATTTGTTGCTGAGAAAGTATTTTGGCTGTCGTGGATGCACCATTAAAATACAGTATTTTTGGCATACCTTGCTGTGGGTCGAATACATCGAAGTGGCTTGGATAGCCAAAGTCGATGGGTCTGCTAGGGTTATGACCCAGCATCTTTAGCATATCAAGCATGCATTCCAGTTCGGGCTGGAAGTCGGAGCGGAACACACCAATGTTGTACAGTGAACCAAACATATACCACTTGTAAGGAAAACCGAACTTAAGTTTGGCTTTAGAAAGAAAAGTCATCCAATAAGAACGGCTGGTTCCTGCAACATCAAAAATAATGTCTTGCTCTTCAAGCTGAGAAAATTCCTGGTATTTTTGATGCCAGGTTAAACTGTCTTTCTTTTCGCAGCCCGTAACAAAGCGTGTTTCATCGGCTAAGTCTGATGGTGTACCGTATTTGTATTTAGTGACACCGACTAAAGTGATTTTCGCATTAGGGAAGAATTTACGCGCTTCAATTAAGAATGGGCGCACAATGACCTGATCGCCTAAAGCTGCGTGACGAAAAACTGCGATTTTTTTTATTTTTTCTGGCGCAAATTCATTCGCAAGATAGTTTTTTGCTTTTTTTGAGGCATACGCTCCGCGCTCAAACCAAAGGTACTTCATTTTTTATCCAGTGAGTCTGTTAATGGCTTCCATGACCATTTTAGGTGGTAATTTATTTAAACAATCCATATGAATTAATGGGCACTCACGCTCAAAGCATGGGCGACAAGATATATCGGTATGAACTATTTCAACCTTATCGGCAAGGGGCGGTGTATATTTAGGTGAACTAGAACCATAAATCGCAACGATATTGCACCCAACTGCTGCAGAAACATGCATTAAACCAGAATCATTACTAATGACGGTATGGCAAGCCGCAAGCAGATCGACAGCTTCTATCAGTGACGTTTCACCAGCAAGATTGTGACAATAGGGCTGAGCTTCATCAGGAAGTGCATCATAGATCGCATTGGTGACATCTTTGTCTTTTGCCCCGCCAAATAGCCAAACCTGTTGACCTTTGGCAATTAATTGTTTGGCAACCTCTGCATAATGTTGTTCAGGCCAACGTTTTGCCGGTCCAAACTCTGCACCAGGGCATAAACCAATGACGGGTCGATGTGAGTTCAGGTTAAGGCGAGATAATGAGGTTGCCTGAGCTTGCTTATCTACGGTTAATCTTGGGCTAGGGCAGTCGCTGAGTTTAACCTTTTCCAACATTTCATTCTTTGGATAAGCCAGAGCAACATAGCGTTCAACCATATATTGAAATACTTTGCGATCAGGGCGTAAATCATTAAGAAGGCCATATCTCAGTTCGCCCTTCCAACCAGTGCGGGACGGAATGCCAGCAAAAAGAGGAATTAGGGCTGACTTGGCTGAATTTGGTAACACCAAAGCATGCGTATATTCACGACCTTTAAGTTCTCGACCCAGTGCCCAGCGTCCTGCCAGGTTAAACGCACCATGGCCAATAGGCATTTCTATCGCCAGGTCAACTTCGGGCATTCGTTCAAGGATCGGCTTACACCAAGCTGGAGCCAGAACGTCAATGGTACTGCTGGGGTACCGTCGCTTTAGAGTTGCATATAGGCTTTGCGACATGACCATGTCGCCAACCCAGGAGGGGCCAATGATTAGGAATTTCATTTGGTATCTGTATGTTGGATAATCTTATCAAGAGTAAAATATAGCAAAAATGAGCATAAAAATAACCTATGGGCTGTAATTGTAGTTAATAAATGAATTTAAAAGTAGTGTCGATTATGCTCTAATTTGCCCCTTGTACTGCGGTTTATCATTGAGAAGTTGTGTTGTGAAAGTTTTTGTTATTAGTTTAAAGCGCTCTCCAGAGCGTCGTAATCATATCCGACAACAACTAGAGTCTCTTGGCATTAATTTTGAGTTTTTTGATGCGGTAGATGGTAAAGCAGAAACGAACCATGGCCTGTTCCGAAATTATAATTACTCTAAACGTTTGTGGCTTACGAGTGGGCGGATGCCATCTGCAGGAGAGTTAGGGTGCTATGCGAGTCATTATTTGCTATGGCAAAAATGCGTTGATTTGCATGAACCTATTTTAATTATTGAAGATGATGCACAGGTTGATGAACAGCTGCGAAAGTTGCTGACGGTTATTGCTCAAAAAGTAAATGAGTATGGTTTCCTTCGATTGGAAGAAGCCACGAAAAGTTGTCAATTGTTCGTAAAAGAAAGCCATAGTAACTACTCCATTGGATTCATGAGCGAAAACTTCAATGGCACTCGTTCCTATGCGATTGCACCACAGGCCGCTGAAAAGTTACTTAATGGATCGAAGCGTTGGTGTATGCCGGTGGATAACTACATTGGCTCATTGTATCTACATGGTATGCCCTCTTTTTTGTTGCAACCCTCAGTAATAAGAAATCCGGGAGACTTCAATTCAACCATTCAATTGGGAGAAGAGAGAAGAGCTAAGTGGTATCGAAAAATAAGCCGAGAACTTTATTCTTTGTATAAAAAAGTTCAAATGCAAAAGTGTAATAAACAATATCAATGAACAGTATTAATAAAATGTATAAAAACAACACATCATTCTCTGCAGTAGACAAGTTTATTTTTTTATTACCACTGCTGGTTATTTTTCTATTGATCTTTAATGTGCCAGATACAAAACACTTGGTTTCCAGGACTGTAGCATTTACTTGTATTTATAGCTTAATTCGTTACTCAAAGGTTATTGCCAGTGAAATTAAGCAAAAGTTGAAGCTATGCTGGTCACTAATGATTGTGTATGGTTATTTTATGCTAATGCACCTAATCAATGACGGTAATTCAGACTTACCCAGAGCATTTCTTATCTTTCTAGCGTACTTTTGGTTCGTTCCTTTTGGAGCGTTTTCTAATCGAAGCTTACTATTTCTTACTACAGTTTCCGGTATTGCTGTTGGTATTTCTGCAATTTATCAAGTTGCTATCCTCAATATTAATCGTGCTGGTTTTTGGGCTATCAACCCGATCCCATTCGCTTATTACGCCGGACTTTGTTTTCTTTTTATCAGTTTCTTTTTGGGTTGCTACCTGAAACGAAAATGGTTTAGCGTATTATGTGTAGCTGCCGGTGGGATGTCATTTGTTGCTGTAATACTTAGTCAGACACGCGCATCCATATTGGCGTTAGTAATAGTTTTTGCAGGCTATATCGCTTACAGCGTTTTTCGCTCGCCTTCAGTTAAAAAAATTGTATCCAGCTTAGCCATTTTGATGCTAATGCCTATTTTATTAATGCAAATTCCTCTGGTTGAAAACCGAGTTAATGATGTCTGGCAGCAAATTCACAAATATTCTAACAATGATTACCGTTCTTCTAGCGGAATAAGAATTAAGTTGTGGCACTCTGGATTTGATATAGCATCTGGCGGTCTAATTTTGGGAACCGAGCGGGATAAGGTAGTACAGCAATCTGTTGCCAAGATAAAGTCCGGCGAATATCCTCAGTATTTAGGTGGTTTTCTGGATAGTGAAAATGCTAACTTTCATAACCAGTATATTCAGGTATTGGTTGATAGTGGACTGATTGGTTTGGCCTTATTACTGTTTGTTTTAACATTACCCTTATGGATAGTTTATCGAAGTGATAAACATCGACTAAAAGTATTTGTCTGTATGCTAGTTGGGTATACGATGATTTGTATGAACTTTGATTCGTTGTTCCTGTATAACCATACTCTGTTGTTGTATTTGGGGATGATTGGAATGGTTTTCACTCTGACAAACACTTCAAAGCAGGAGAACTAGAGTGAAACTTGCTATTCAGCTATTTGGTCATTTGCGCAGCTATCAGCAAACTTTCGAGTATCTTCAAGCTCATGTTCTTAATCAGTATGACTGTGATGTTTTTATCCATACCTGGAGTGAAGAAGAGCATAGCGACCCTTCATGGCATAAAGATTCAAATGAACAGGCCAATCGCGTAAAACAGACGGATCTAGAACAATTAAAGGGATTATATCAACCGAAGCGGGTTGAGGTTGAAGATAATGCCGAAATAGAGATGGATGGCTTTTTTAACCCAAATAACAATATATCTTTGCGTGGTCTGAAAGCGATGGTTCATTCGCAAATAAGAGTCAACCAACTCAGGTTGGATTATTCAGCCTGCCATCAGGTTGATTATGATTATGTGTTGATGCTGCGTCCGGATGTGTTGCCCTTAGCACGATTAAATTTGACTCGTTACGTTAATGAATTTGATTTTTATTCCAATAGTGTAATTCACTTCTCTGCAGGGCAACATACGCATATCCAGCAAAGTAAAAAAATTGCCACACCTCTCGCAACTGACATATTTGTGTTAGCAAAACCAGAAGCGTTGGATAAGGTGTTTAGCCTACTTAGTAGCCAGTTTGAAAAGTTTTATTGTGATTTTAACCAAGTAAACTCTGGTGGTATAAGCGCTCCTGAAGCAAGTTTTCTCGAAGCAATAAGCCATGCGGGGCTTATATCACGCTTTTATGAGTTTCCTTACGCATTAGTACGTACAAGTGGTTCAAACCACTTAAAAGCTAATTTTGACGCTTTACCAAAGTTTGATGCTTTATTGCCAATGCCAGAGTTTTTACGACCTCGCTCTGAAGAGGGTAAAAAAAGTTGGTCGGATAGTTTGTGGCGTAGGTTAAGCAACCACAAACTGGAAAAAGTACAGAAACAACTTAATCGAACCAGGCGCCAAATTGATCAGTTGATCGAGAAATTGCAAGTAATTAAAGAAGATCGATAGCCGTTTTCGAACTAGCGATTATGATATAGGCTTAATCTAAAGCCTATATCATAATCGCACTTAATTTCGGTTTTTACGGAACGTATAGTTACCACGAATTTTTCGCCATAGTCCTAAAACATCGGTTTTGGGAAAAATAGCAATTCGGCGAATTTGAAATTTATCCTGATGTAGTGTTAGTGGGCCGCTATTCGTTGCTACCGCAAACTTATAGTCGGTTTGCTGTACAATAACTTTAGATTCTTCATTATGATCGCCATACGGATACGCAAACGAGCATAGCTGAGTTGATAATAGTTTTTCAAGGTGTTGTTTGTTTTGCTCGATTTGATTTTGCTGCTGATCACGAGATAACTGGCTTAAGCGCGGGTGAGTGAGTGTATGTCCACCAATCTCTACTAAACCAGAATCATGCATGGCCTTAACTTGCTCTGCAGACATTAAAGGGACGGATTTTTCCGGATTATTCGCTACCTCAACATCCCAACGGTTAAAGTTTTCACCAGTCACCACATACACTACAGCTTTTAAGCCATACTTTTTAAGCAGCGGCAGTAATAGCTCGTAGTTATCCTGATAACCATCATCAACAGTGATTATAATGTAGCGTTTCCCCGCTTCGAGGCGGTGAATAAGTCCTTTATCCGCTAAATCTTTGAATGTTAGAGTCTCGAACCCCATTCGTTTAATTAGCTTGAAATGCTTTTCAAGCATATCGACATGCAGATACGTGCCATGTACGCCTTTTTCATCGTCATTTTGAATAAAGCGGTGGTACATAATAACAGGCACTTCACGCTGCCATTTTTCTACATAAACGGTTTGGTAGGTATCTTCCAACTGGTCGACAACGGTTGATAAATCATAATGCTGTTTAATCAGCTTGTTTACCTGTTTTTCGCAATGTTCAATCGCTAACCCTTGCTCTACTATAGAGGATATCTGACTAAAGTCGATATCCAGATCTTTAGGGCCGATATCGCCAAAGTTGGTGGCCATAGCCTGTTCCACATTGCTGCTATCAACAATACCAATACAGCTTGCCTCACCAATTGCCAAAGTTGGGCGGCCACATAAAAGCGCTTCCATTGCAACACGACCTGCGCCGATCACAAGATCAGATTCTGCCATAACTTGTTGAACATCATTGGTATAACCGGGAAAAGAAATTTTTGACGTAAAAGGTTGGAATCGTTCATTAACGGCTGAGCCAGAAATGACTCTAATATCATATTCATTAGTATCTAAACATTCGCTTAAAAGCTTATAGCATAAGTCGCCTTTCGGCCCGGTTAAACGGCCAATAATAGAGATCACCGGTTTAGAGTTATTCGGTGCTTTTTGCCACGGAAAATGCTGAGTTTCAATGCCATTACGGCTCACCGTCATACTCGTCAAATTAACACCAAGATCATAATGTAACTGATCTCGAATGGCTTCACAGACAGGTAAAGCTTTGTCACCCATAGCATGAAATTTTTTACGAGATGCGTGTACAGGTTGGCGCCCATGCACGGTTGTTACCATCGGTGTGCCTGTTATTTTACAGGCAATATGGCAACTCCAGCTGGATGCGCGTGAGTGAGCGTGTACCAGTTGTATTTTGTACTTTTTAATAAGATAAACCAGATACGTCACATGCCAGAATCGACGGGGAATACTGCGCTTGTTGAAACGCAGTGAAAAAAATGGCCCTGAATGAGGCTTGGTCAATGTATCTGATACATAAAACACATTGTGACCACGTTCAGTGAGCTTGTCTCCAACCGTAGTGGCATATACCTCTGCCCCAGTTACTTCCAACTGAGAAAGAGCCATTAATATATTCATAATATTCCGAATACTACTTATTTGAGTTTGTTTTCTCTTTTCTAAAAGAGGGATGCTGTAATTCTCCTCCCCTTTTTAATGGGAGGCCGGGAGGGGTTACTTCCACTAAGGCCATTTAAGCTTCGTTCTCATTTTCTACTCTAATTCCTCCTAAATAACAGGAAGAACCAATATCAAATTCTATAACTTATTAATAATAGCCATATACTCAGCTACACCCTCAGCTACAGTCTTGAACTTGTGGTCACAACCTGCCGCACGTAGCTTAGTCAAATCTGCCTGAGTAAACTCTTGATATGCACCTTTTAAATGTTCAGGGAACGGGATGGTTTCAACTTGACCTTTACCATGGTATTTGATCACAGCATTTGCAATTTCATTGAATGATTCAGCATTACCTGTGCCCAGGTTGAAAATGCCAGAGACACCATTTTGCATAAACCACAGGTTAACAGCCGCAACATCACCCACGTAGACGAAATCACGTTTAAAGTGTTCGCTACCAGCAAACAGTTTTGGGTTTTCACCAGCAATCATTTGGTTATTTAAATGGAAAGCTACCGATGCCATTGACCCTTTATGCTGCTCTCGAGGACCGTAAACGTTGAAGTAACGGAAACCAGTAACTTGGGAAAGCTTTTCACCATGCTGCTCAGCATCAGCAAACAAGCGTCTCACATAATTGTCGAACTGTTGTTTTGAGTAACCGTAGACGTTCAGTGCACCTTCGTATTGCGGATCTTCAATAAAGGTATCGGTTTCACCATAAGTTGCAGCAGAAGATGCGTATAAGAAAGGAATCTCTCGCTCCAAGCAGTAGTGCAATAACTCTTTAGAATACTCGTAGTTATTGAGCATCATGTACTTACCATCCCATTCGGTAGTAGCAGAGCATGCCCCCTCGTGGAATATTGCTTCTATCGGTCCGAAATCATCTCCAGCCATGATTTGAGTTAGGAAATCATCACGATCCATGTAATCTGCGATATCAATATCGACTAGATTTTGAAATTTCTTACCGTTTTTAAGGTTATCGACAACTAAGATATCACTAATACCTTGTTCGTTAAGTGCTTTTACGATATTGCTGCCAATCATGCCAGCACCGCCAGTTACGATGATCATTTATAAACCTCAACCTACAAGTTATTTCTGTATATATTACAGTATTGTTGTTGTTCTTACAGTACCTATAGGCACTAAAATAAAGGGAAAATTCGATTACTTAAAACTTTTATTGTATCATCCGTTCAATACGAATCTCCCTACGGTTAATGCTCACTTTACATAGTGCCAAACATTTATAGAAACTCATTGATAGGGTTCTATATAGGGTGCTTGTCGAATATGAAGTAAAGCTTCTAAGGGTATTCTTTATGGTTGAATTATATTTACGGAATTAATCATGTTGAACAATAAAACAGTTCTTATCACTGGTGGCACGGGATCCTTTGGCAAGCAATTTATTAAAACAATCCTAGAGCGATACTCAGACGTCAAAAAAATCATTATATTTTCCCGAGACGAACTCAAGCAGTTTGAGATCAAGCAGCAGTATCCTCAAAAAGATTTCCCACAATTGCGTTTTTTTATTGGTGATGTTCGCGATCAGCAACGATTGGTGCAAGCTTGTGAAGGCGTCGATGTAATAATCCATGCGGCCGCAATTAAGCAGGTTGACACCGCCGAATATAACCCTACAGAGTGTATCCGTACAAATGTAGATGGTGCAGAAAATGTTATTCATGCGGCATTGCAATGTGGAGTCAAGAATGTAGTGGCACTTTCGACAGATAAAGCATGTGCGCCTATCAACCTTTATGGAGCAACTAAACTTGCTTCTGACAAGTTATTCACAGCAGCCAATAATATTAAAGGTTCGAAAGATATTCGCTTTAGTGTTGTTCGATACGGCAACGTCATGGGATCTCGAGGTTCGGTTATCCCATTCTTTATTAAGAGAAGAGAAGAAGGTGTACTTCCAATTACTCATGAAGAAATGACTCGATTCAACATTTCGTTGCAAGATGGAGTAAACATGGTGATGTATGCTTTGGAGAATCATCTTGGGGGTGAGATTTTTGTACCAAAAATCCCTTCATATAAAATCTTAGATATCGCCGAGGCTATTGCTCCAGAATGTGAAATCAATGTTGTTGGTATTCGACCAGGCGAAAAGCTACATGAGGAAATGATCACAGATACAGATTCTCTTAATACGATCGATCTTGGAGAATACTACGCAATCCTACCTTCCGTATCGTTCACTTACTCAGAAGACGAATATATTACGCACCACAAGGCAAAAAAAGTACCATTTGGCTTTAAGTATAATTCTGGCACTAACACCGAATGGGAAACTATCGAAGGTTTGCGTGAACTCATTAAAGAGCACGTCGATCCAAACTTTACAGTGTGAGGCAGAAAGTGATTCCTTACGGTAAGCAAGATATCAATCAGCAAGATATTGACAGTGTTGTCGAAGTGTTGAATTCGGATTTTTTAACTCAAGGACCTCAAGTTCCCGCGTTTGAGAGCGCGCTTGTTGAGTATACAAATGCAACCTATGCTTTGGCAGTTAATAGTGCGACGTCAGCATTGCATATAGCTTGTCTCGCCCTAGGTTTAGGTAAAGGGGACTGGCTTTGGACCTCTCCTATTACGTTTGTTGCCTCTGCAAACTGTGGTTTGTATTGTAGTGCGAAAGTGGACTTCGTGGATATAGACCCCAAGACATATAATATGTGTCCAAAGCGTCTTGAAGAGAAGCTAATTAGAGCGAAAATCGATGGAAAGTTACCTAAAATCGTCGTGCCTGTTCATTTGTGTGGACAGCCGTGTGACATGGCTGCAATAGGTAAGTTATCAAAAGAATATGGCTTTAAGGTCATTGAAGACGCATCCCATGCAATTGGCGGTAAGTATAGAAGTCTTCCAATCGGAAATTGCGAATATTCAGACATCACTGTATTTAGTTTTCATCCGGTTAAAATCGTTACTACGGCCGAAGGTGGCGCTGCTTTAACCAATCAAAAAAAACTTGCGGATAAAATGACACTTTTGCGCAGTCATGGGGTCACTCGAGATTTAGATAAAATGGAAGGCGAGAGTCATGGTGGATGGTACTATCAGCAAATTGATTTAGGTTTTAACTATCGAATGACTGAGTTGCAGGCTGCGTTGGGTCTCTCACAAATGCACCGCTTGGATGCCTTTGTCTCATCACGTCACCGGTTGGCTGAACGTTACAACAAGATATTAAGTTCTCTTCCTGTTGTGCTTCCATATCAGCTTGAAAATACGTATTCGGGGTTGCATCTATATGTTATTAGGCTGAAATTAGATGAGATATCTTTAACTCATAAGGAAGTGTTTAACGCTCTTCGGGAAAATGGTATCGGTGTGAACTTGCATTATATCCCAGTCCATATTCAACCTTACTATGCCAGAATGGGTTTTAAGCAAGGTGACTTCCCAGTTGCTGAAAGTTATTACCGAGAAGCTATTTCTCTCCCTATGTTTCACGGAATGACTCTTGAACAGCAAGACGAGGTCTACAAAGTCCTTAACCATATTTTGCTTGAGAGTCTGGGATGAAACTATCTTTAGGTACCGTGCAATTTGGCTTAGACTACGGTGTAACGAACAGAGGTGGGCAAGTAGAACGCTCTGTCGTTGAGGAGATACTTGACCTAGCGCCTAATCTGGGCGTTTATTCTCTTGACACCGCAGTAGCTTATGGTAATAGCGAAAGTGTGTTAGGGCAATTTGATCTAAAAGGTTTCAAGATTACATCAAAAATTCCTTCCTTGGCAGGCACAAAAAGCTCTATTAGCCAGACGACAAATGAATCTCTTGAACGACTGAATGTTGATCATTTGTATGGAATGATGCTTCATGATGAAAATGATGCGTTTGCTAACAACTGGCGTAATTTATTGGAGCTCCAGTCACTGAAAGAAGAAGGCCTTGTTAGTAACATTGGTGTCTCATTTTATGATTCTCAAAGTGCGTTGTCTGTGATAGAGACTGGTCTTATCGACCTCATTCAAATACCCGCTAACTTATTCGATTCACGTTTTGAAATTGCTGGTGTTTTTGATGCGGCAGAAAAAAACGGAGTAGAAATCCATGTTCGATCCCTGTTTCTCCAGGGGCTTTTGCTCGCTAAACCTCAAGAGCGACCTGAGAAGTTTTGCAATTGTAGCGATTTTTCTAAATACGATGATTTTTGTGAAAAATCGCGTTTCAGTCGACTAGAAGTGGCTTTATCGTATTTGATTGATAAGTCGCAAATAGAGTTTGGGGTTGTAGGCTGCACTAATGTGAACAACTTGAGCAAATTGCTTCTGCTTATAACAGTATGACTAAGTTAGATGAGTTAGACTTTCCTAATTTTACTTCATCAAACGAATATTTACTTAATCCATCTAAATGGTAAGAAGGCTGTATGAAGGTTGTTGCTATTTTGCAAGCACGAGTTTCCTCTTCTCGTTTACCTAAAAAAGTTTTAAAACCCATTCTGGGTCTACCCATGTTACAGCGGCAACTAGAAAGGCTCTCGCTGTGTAATACGATTGATGAGCTGATTTTAGCCACATCGAACCAAGCTTCTGACGACGAGCTGCAAGCTCTGGCGAGCAGTCTCGGGGTGAAGTGTTTTCGAGGTAATCTTGACGATGTTTTGGATCGTTTTTATCAAGCAGCGAAAAGTTCAAACGCTATTCATGTCGTTAGGCTAACAGGCGATTGTCCTTTGATTTGTCCAGAGGTTGTGGACAAAGTGGTTACCCATCATCTAGAGTCTGGAGCGGATTATACATCAAATATAGCGCCTCCCACCTATCCTGATGGACTTGATGTTGAAGTTATGACAATAAGCTCGCTGGAAAGGGCTTGGAAAGATTCCAAGCTTCAATCGGAGCGGGAACATGTGACGCCTTATATACGCAAACCTGAGTCCAGTTTTTATCTTGAAAATGTTGAAGGTGACAAAGACCTCTCACATCTAAGGTGGACTGTAGATGAACTACGAGACTTTAATTTTGTTGTAGAGATCTATTCGCGCCTCTATTTAATAAACCCTCAATTTACGACACAAGATATTTTAAGTGTGATAGAGAAAGAACCAGAGTTGCTAACAATAAATCAAAATATTGAGCGCAACGAGGGTTACTTCTTATCATTGAATAAAAATAAGCATTGAGAATTTAATTTATGTCACAACGTTATTCCGCTTCTGAAAAGCTATTAGAGAGAGCGCTAAAAGCTATTCCACTTGGGTCTCAAACTTTTTCTAAAAGTATGACTCAGTTTCCCTATGGAGTGTCACCTTATTTTGCAAAAAAAGGAAAAGGTGCTCTGATATGGGATGTCGATGGAAATGAATATATTGACTTTATTAATGGACTTCTGAGTATTTCAATTGGTTATTCTGATGATGATATTAATAATGCTGTAAAGACACAATTAGAGAGTGGGGTCTCTTTCTCTTTATCTCATAGTTTAGAAGTCGAAGTTGCTGAAAAGCTCATAGACTTAGTTCCTTGTGCCGAAATGGTGAGGTTTGGTAAAAATGGTACGGACAGTACGTCCGCAGCGATCCGTTTGGCAAGGGCATTTACGAAAAAAGATATTGTGCTCGTGTGTGGTTATCACGGATGGCAAGATTGGTATATAGGCTCGACAAGTAGAAATCTTGGTGTACCTGAATCAACTCAGTCACTGACAAAGGTATTCAAGTACAATGATTTAGAATCTTTCGACCAATTAATTCATGATTACAAAGATCAAATAGCAGCAGTCATTATGGAGCCAATGAATGTAGAGTTTCCAAAAATTGGCTTCCTTGAGCATATTCGAGAAGTAACAAAAAATGAGAATATCGTCATGGTATTTGACGAAACAATTACTGGTTGTCGATTCTCTCCCGGAGGTGCTCAAGAACTATTTAATGTAATTCCAGATTTGGCTACTTTTGGTAAAGGAATTGGTAATGGTTTCCCTCTTTCTGCGGTTATGGGAAGAAAAGATATTATGAAGTTAATGGAAGATATTTTTTACTCTGGAACATTTGCTGGAGAAACATCTTCTCTAGCCGCAGCTAATGTCGTACTTGATAAAGTGAAAAATGACAATGTTTGTGGCCATATAGCTGAGATGGGTGAATACTTGATATCAAATATTAAGGTGCTCATTGATAAGCACAGCTTGCACAATATAGTCGGGTGTACTGGTCATCCATCTTGGTCGTTTATTACTTTTTCTGATTATGATTGTACAACTTCTTTCGAAATTAAAACGTTATATATGCAAGAAATGTTCAAGCGTGGGTTCTTATCATTCGGTTCGCATAACTTAAGTTTCTCTCACACGAAAGAACACATTGATGCGTTACTAAAGGCCTATAATGATTTTTTTGTGTTGCTAAAATGTAGCCTTGAAAACGGTGATATTACAGCGCGGTTAGATTGTGACGTTCTGGTACCGCTATTTAAAGTTCGATGAAAGTAGTTTTTAGAGTTGATGCTTCTATCTATATTGGTAGCGGACATGTGATGCGCTGCTTAGTCCTTGCTGATGAGCTTAAAAGCAGAGGGGCGGACGTAACGTTTTCTTGCATTGCCCAACAAGGTGACATGATTGATTTTATTGGAGGAAGAGGGTACAAGGTCGAGGTTTTGTATTTAGGAACTTCGACATCTGTTCCTAGCAGTCCAATTGACTACCTAGGTTGGTTAAGAAGGTCTGTCATTGATGATGCGAGAGATTTTATTACGACGGTCGTTTCTGCTGATCTGGTTATAACTGATCACTATGCGATTGGTAGAGAGTGGCAAGAACTAGTTATCGATTCCATTAATTGTCGACTGTTGGCTATTGATGACTTAGCAAGATGTCACAGAGCAGATTTGATTTTGGATCAGACGTTAGGTCGTTTAGAAAGCGATTATCATGAATCAAGGACTCGAGCGCTTGTGGGCAGTGGTTATGCTCTATTGC
>Ga0075011_10000300_pt1 | contig 26496 bp, 29 predicted proteins | sample TARM_MetaG_T_14_FD_72354 | JGI IMG/M metagenome (GOLD analysis project Ga0075011, IMG submission 72354) | Freshwater microbial communities from Pennsylvania, USA, analyzing microbe dynamics in response to fracking - TARM_MetaG_T_14 | ecosystem: Environmental > Aquatic > Freshwater > River... | reverse complement strand
CCTTGTTGACGTTCTGGCCACCGGCACCCTGGGCGCGGATCTGGCTGATCTCGATTTCCCAGTCGGCCAGACTGATGTGCTCATTGATCTGCAGCATGGCTACTCGATGTTCTGCACCTGAATATTGATCTGAGAACAAATATTGTTATATATCAGTAGTATAAAATATTTTTTGTGCTCATTCGTTGTTTATAGCCACCGATTTACCCACCGATTGGCCTCGCGATCATAGCCTTGGCTGAAGAAATCGCCAGCGCTCTTCTGCCGTTTTGATGGCTTTCTTGATAACCCTGATTTTTTTCTTACTTGTTTTGTGCAGCGCATTCTTGTCGACAGGGATTTCGGGGTGCTCCGCCTCCAGAGCCAGCTCCCAGGTAGAGAGCCGTGTCGTGAGCATTTGAATCTGCCTCATAGCTTCGTGGTGTTTGACTTCGAGTAAATCGATGCGTTGCCTCGCTATTTTGAGCTCAAGCTCGTGCTTTTCCTTAAGTCTTTGCTCCTGCTGACGGTATTTTTCAATCAATTTATCAGACTGATCAAGGGCTTCGGCAACCAAGCTGCTTTCACTTTTGCCTTGGTGCCGTGCATTGTCGTGCAGGGTTTGCTTGGTTTGGGTTGGCAGTGCAAAGGTGCTGATCTTCTTGCCGTTCGATGCCGAGCGATACCTGTGCTGACGAAGTGCATTTCGTAGTCGCCTTATGAAGTCCCGACCGTACTCTGTTTTACGCAGATCATGAATGATCTCCTCGACTATCTCATGGCTGGGCTCTCTGCCACTGAGGACGTGCTTGATGTTCCGATCTATTGCCAGGTAGGCGTTGTCCTTCATGTACCGGAATGCCCACAGCCACTCGGCGTGCTCTTTTTTCAGCCAACGAATCTTGTCTGCACTGGGCACCGTTACTCTCCGTCTCAACGAAACGCCATTCTGAACGATAGGCGAATTTCAGTATGGCTCTGTCTATAAAGTGTTACTAGTGTATGTTACTAGTAACACTAAATGAATTTGTTTGAATTAATACAGGGTGTAAAATGTCTGCTTTAGGGTGCTGGTATCCAATATGTTACTGAATTTTGAGCGGTATCTGAAGGTGGCTTCCGCGTGTGGTCCGGCTGCTCGTTTTCTGCTGGAGGTCATTCTTGGTCTGCCGGAGCTCAGACATAAGCCGAGGCAATCTATAAGCGTAAAGTCGTTTGCCAAGACTTTGGGTTTGGATGAGACGGTCGTATCTGGTGGGTTGAGCGAGTTGGTCAGCGTTGGTGTTTTGGAGCGACTTATCGCCACTCGGAGTGGGGAGGTAGGACGAGGGAAGGTTACTTACGAACTGTGCCCTAGTAATGAGGCTTGGCTTGCCGATCATACCTATCCCCAGCATGCAGAGCTATTGAAGGCTTTGTTCTCGGGAGCAGATATGGCTTTTTCTGTGCTCGGGCAGGAGTTGCGTAAGGCAGAGCCTGATGAGCCGGGCGAGGATGAAGCTGTCGCAAAGCCTAAGAAGGGAAAACACATGCTATCCGGGGGGCGGGGCCGATTGAGCATTCGCAATCGCCTGCTTTTCGCGGTGCTGCTCTCACGTTCGGATCAATTTGGTGAGGTGCAGATCGGAGTCCCGAGGTTAGCGGAGCTCGTCGGCATGAAGCATGAGCAAGTGAAGACACGTCTTGATCGTCTGATGATGCTGGGGCTGATTCGACGTCATATTCCCGGCCTATCGAGCAAGGTTTTTGCTTCGGGTCGGATCGAAAGTACTTACTTTCTGAATATTGACGCTTTCCGGCCGCAAGGGGCGATTGCCGTCCACATAACCTGTGATGGAGAAGGTAAGGGGTTTACCCATGCGGACCTTCTACGAAGAAATTGCATGAATTCTAAGGGTGGGGTTCTTGGGGTAGAGGCTCCAAACTGCCTTGTTCGCCTCCTTGCCGGTCAGCAGTGGAGGGTTTTTCTTGTATTCCAGAATCTGCTTTATCGGTATGCCTCCCGCCTCTTGTCGTGCCACTGGCAAACATTGGCTGCTGACCTACCTGTTGACGACTCGGAGCTGATTGCATGGATAGCAAACGATTTCATCAAGTTTCCAAAATCTGGACCGGCAATTGAAAACGACCCTGAGTATGAAGCAGGGCCCGACGATGTGGAGGCGAGCTTTCTAAAGGATGGCGCTGGTGGTGCGGCTGATCAGACCTGCGCCCAGATTTACAAGTTGGCGTTGGAGGTTGCACATGAGTATCGCTCAAGATTCGGTCAAGTCAACTGGGTCGATTTTGCTTCGGCTGACATTCGTATTCTTCCGACAATGGACGAACTTGGTTACCGAGCGATTACGATTCTGTGTCAGCCAGTTCTTGTGGGGCTTGACCGTTTTTCTGTGTTTCATGAGAAAAAGCCGGGAGTTGTGGAGCTATGGCCGGTAGCGAACGAGACTGATCTGGTGTTGCAAAATCGCATGGATTTTGGCCTTGTCAGTTTGCCACTCAAGGTAAGAAAGGCGATGAGCAAGCAGTAAAAAAATACTTTGTTTGCAGATCCTCTGAGCCATACAGAGGAGCCTGCTCATGCGAATCATGCGATTGAAAGAGGTGGTTGATACAACCGGTCTTGCCAGGTCAACCATTTACAAATACATAGGGGACGGCATCTTTCCCAAGCCAGTTAGTCTGGCACCCAGTGGAGTCGATCTCCCAAGTACTCGTGGTGTGGGCTGGCTCGACTCTGAGATCTTTGATTGGATCCTGGCCAGGATCGAGGAGCGTGATCTAGCTGAGGCAGCTACACGGCTAAACAACCATTTGAGCGTCGCCAAATAAATGATATCGCCATGACCTGCTAGGGCTGGTCATGGCGCTTATGCTGCTGCTGATGATGGGGCTCTGATCTCAGCTAACTCTCCCAGTGCTCGGTGCGGAAAATCTCTCGACAGGCTTGGCAATGTTGCTCCCCATTGCCCGGCCTGATCGGGAAGTCCTGAGGCAGGTAGGGCTGCATCTATTGATATAGCAATTAACTATCTACTCTACTTATTCAATAGTCACAGTCACTATCCATCACCACTTACTACCACCAGAGGGAAAGAAGACAAGTAAAAAAAAATACATCACGTACCTGATATGCACCGACAACCTACCAGGTACTGAACCATGAACAACCGCAAGCTAAACATTCATCCCTCCCAATCTGAGATAGCCCTGAAGATCGAATCACTCGTCAAGGCTATAGAACGCAGCGATACACCTGCATTCAGGATCAGGCATAACCGATCTGGCTATGAGCGTCTCGATAACACCAGAATCTCCCGCTACTGCACTCACGTGCAGCAGATGTACAACCTGTTCGACGATCGTGTGCCATACGACTACAGCGAGCATTTGCAAGCGTTCCGGGTTGCCTGGGAAGAAATCGGTCTTGAACCATCACCTGCTGGTCCTATCTGCCTGAATGACAGGGGCTCGTACTGGCTCAGTCATCCAGAGAGCATGAACGTCCTCACTGAGCGGATCCGTGAGTTGACTCGTCAGCGTTGGTATAAGCGCAGGGCTGGGGATCGAGCCTATGAGGCTCGCAAGCAGGAGAGGGAAATCACCGCATACACGGATGCTGTGATGAGTATTTATTCCCGCACTATGGTCATCAGAGTGAACCTCTACTACCGCCCTGAAGCTCAGGTCAGGCAGCGAGTCGAGCACGTCTTTAACCATCTAGATGTCTTGATCTCCAAGCACAGCCGCCATCCGATCTTTGAGCGCCTTGTCGGATACATTTATGCAGTGGAGCAGGGAGACCGCAATGACGGGAGGGGTTACCACATCCATGCGGCCTACTTCTTCAATGGCAATCACGTGCGCCGGGATGTCTTGAAGGCGATTGAGATTAGCGAGTTGTGGGAGGCGATCACGCGTGGTCAAGGTTATGCTCACAGCTGCAACCATAACAAGGAGGGGTATGGCAAAAAGTGCGGTATTGGCCGGCTCCAGAGGGACAATCAGTCGGTAAGGCCTAATGTCCACGAAGCGATGAAGTATCTAGTCAAGGACGGTCAGCACCTGCGTTTGAGGCCTGTGGGGGCACGTTGCCTGCGAAAGGGCGCGCTGGGGCGTTTTCGTCGGGGTTAACGGGGCCTCAGATGCGGAGTAACTCTCACAGCAGGTTTGGTGGCTATGCTGGTTGCGGTTGTTGTTGATTTCGATCAGCCGCAAGCTGTCACAACGGATCACATGTGTTTCGTCAATTCAGTACTGCAGAGCGTATCGGTGAGCTATGGCGTGAGATCACTCAGAATCGTGGATAAGGGCACGATAGCAGCCGAGATTACATGGGTGACGAGGATCTACGAGGAACGGGCATGTTCCGTCGCTCAGACAAAAAGGCTCGTCAGTCGGTAGCTACGGTAATGACCTACCTGGTCAGGGATAAGCAGCAGCACTTGAGTATCAAGCCTGCAGGTGCTAGAGCCTATCGGACAAGCTTAAACTTCTAGCGTCAAGCGCTTATGGCCCACAACTGATCAAGCCGCGTGGTGTTTGAGTGCTAATGTCGTGGTCGATTGCTCTAGGATTTTTAGAGCGGTGAACTGCTGTCGGGTCATGATAAAGTCACTGTCATCTATCCATACAGCCACACCCTTTAGGCACCATAAAAGGATTTCTGATGTCAGCCCTGTCTTCCTTGCTGGACTCATTTCGCAGCGCCTCAGTCACCGAGCGAGAAAAAGGTACCTATTTTGAAGAGCTCATTGTTGCCTATTTGCGTAACGAGGCAACGTACCGTGACCTTTACGAGCAGGTATGGACCTATGCGGACTGGGCGAAAGAAAGAGGGTTGAGCGGCAAGGATGCAGGCATCGACCTGGTAGCGCGCACCCAGGGCACCGGCGAGTACCATGCTATTCAGTGCAAGCTTTACGCTGAGGACTACCGGGTCCAGAAAAAGGATATAGACAGTTTCTTTACCGCCTCGGGCAAGGCTCCGTTCTCACATCGGATCATCGTTACTACGACCAACAACTGGAGTGAGCACGCGGAGGACGCACTCCAGGGGCAGCAGCCACCGGTCAGCAAGATTGACCTGCAAGCCTTGGAAGATAGCCAGATCGATTGGGCAAAATACCAGTCCAATCAAACTGTGGCACTCAAGGCCAAGAAGCAACTGCGAGATCATCAACAAACCGCTCTGAATGCGGTGTCTGTTGGCCTGAAGACCGCAGAGCGCGGCAAGCTAATCATGGCCTGTGGAACAGGCAAAACCTTTACTAGTCTGAAAATTGCTGAACAACAAGCCGGTAAGGGTAAGCGGGTGCTGTTTCTTGTGCCCAGCCTGTCCCTGTTGTCGCAAACCCTGACTGAATGGACGCAGGAAAGTGAAATCCCGCTCCACAGTTTTGCTGTTTGCTCGGATAGCGACGTAGGCAAGAAGCGCAAAGCGGATGAGGACACCGTTCAGGTGTTCACCCATGAATTACGCTACCCAGCCACCACCAAGGCGGATCGGCTGGCTTCTGAAATGCTCAAACGCCACGATGATGAGCACATGAGCGTGGTGTTCTCCACCTACCACTCCATCGACGTTATCAGCCGTGCCCAGCACGAGCATGGTTTGGCAGCTTTTGATCTGGTGATTTGCGACGAAGCACACCGCACCACCGGCGCAACCTTCGGTGAGGATGATGAAAGCACCTTCGTGCGCATCCACGATGCCGATTACATACGCTCGGCCAAGCGGATCTACATGACGGCTACCCCACGCATCTATGGTGATGCGGCTAAGGTCAAAGCTGAGTCCGGCGAAGTCGCACTCTGCTCAATGGATGACGAAGCGCTGTATGGCAAAGAACTGTATGTCATCAACTTCTCCGAGGCCGTTCAGCGTGGATTGCTCACCGATTACAAGGTCCTAGTGCTGACGGTTGAAGAGAGCGTCATCAGTCGTCGCCTTCAGGACTTGCTGAAAGACGAAGACAACCAGCTCAAGGTAGACGATGCCGCCAAAATCGTTGGGTGTTGGAAAGCATTGGCCAAGCAGGGTCTTCATGAACAGCTGATTGGTGACGCCGAGCCTATGAAGCGTGCCGTGGCCTTCTGCCAAGTCATTTCCCCCAACTACAAAGGCTCCAAGCACAAGGTCAGCTCCATCAACATCGCCAGTATGTTCCAGTCAGTGGTGGAGGCCTATCAGGAGGCCGAAGATATCGAGGAAGCCTCTCGCTTGATCTGCGAAGCCGCGCACGTTGACGGCGGCATGAACGCCAGTCAGAAGGAAGCCAAGCTTAACTGGCTGAAAGAAGAGCCGCCGGCCAACACCTGCCGTATCCTCAGCAACGTGCGTTGCCTGTCTGAAGGCGTAGACGTGCCCGCGTTGGACGCTGTGTTGTTCCTAACACCCCGTAACTCCCAGGTGGACGTAGTGCAATCCGTTGGTCGTGTCATGCGCAACGCACCAGGCAAGAAGCGTGGCTATGTGGTGCTTCCGGTTGTTATTCCGGCAGGTATGGAAGCGCATGAAGCGCTTAACGACAATCAGACATATAAAGTCGTCTGGCAGGTTTTGCAGGCGTTGCGCTCGCACGATGATAGCTTCGATGCCATGGTCAATAAGCTGGATCTGATTGGCTCCGACCCGCGCAAGATGGAAGTTATCGCCATCACGGACAAGGCTGATAAAAAGTCAAAGAGCAGCAGCAAGAAAGAGGCAGGAAAAGGCCAGTATGGCATCGGTGAAAAACGCAAAAAATACGATGCCGAGGGCCAGTTGAGTCAGCAGGCCGAGCTGACTTACGAAGTGGGTGAAATCGAAAAGGCCATCTACGCCAAGATCGTCGATAAGTGTGGCAACCGCCATCACTGGGAGGATTGGGCCAATGACATTGCCAAGATCGCCCGCACCCATATCGACCGTATCCAGGGCATTCTGGAGAACCCGGCCAACACCCAGGAACAGGCTGCGTTTAACGCCTTTGCCGCCGAGTTGCGCGATGACCTCAACGACAGCATTACCGATGACGAGATCATCGAAATGCTCGCCCAGCACCTGGTAACCAAGCCGGTGTTCGATGCGCTGTTCGATGAATACAGCTTCGCCAGCCACAACCCCATGTCCAAGGCCATGCAAGGCGTGCTGGACGCGCTCCACGAGCACAGCCTGGGTAAGGAAGCGGACACCCTGGATAAGTTTTACGCCAGTGTGCGGCAACGGGCTATGGGCATCAACAACGCCCAGGGCAAGCAGAAGATCATCGTTGAGCTGTACGACAAGTTCTTCCGCAATGCCTTCCCCAAGATGACCGAGCGTTTGGGTATCGTTTACACCCCGGTCGAGGTGGTGGATTTCATCCTTCACAGTGTTAACCATCTGCTGCAACAAGAGTTCGGCCAGTCCCTGGGCAGCAAGGGCGTCCATATCATCGACCCATTCACTGGCACTGGCACCTTTATCACCCGCCTGATCCAGTCGGGCCTGATAAAACCTGATGAGTTGCCCCACAAGTACAAACACGAGATCCATGCCAACGAGCTGGTTTTGTTGGCTTACTACATAGCAGCAATCAATATCGAAGCGGCTTATCACAGCGAAGTCCTGGTTGATTACACCCCGTTTGAAGGCATCTGCCTGACTGACACCTTCCAGATGTATGAAAAGGACGATCTGGTGGATGTGCTGCTGGAGGACAACAGCGCTAGGCGTAAACGGCAGAAGGAGCTGGATATTCGGGTGATCGTGGGGAATCCACCCTATTCGGTTGGACAGAAGAGTGAGAACGACAACAACGATAACGTCGAATACCCCTCTCTTGATGCCCGCATCCGCGCCACCTATGCCGAACGCTCTGGGGCCACCCTAGCCAAAGGGCTGTATGACAGTTATATCCGCGCCATTCGCTGGGCAAGTGACCGTATTGGTAATGCCGGCATCATTGGTTTCGTAACCAACGCGGGCTTTGTCGAAGCGAATACCGCAGACGGCTTACGTAAATGCTTGGTCGATGAGTTCTCCAGCCTTTATATCTTTCATCTGCGCGGCAACCAGCGCACCAGTGGCGAAACCTCGCGCAAGGAAGGCGGCAAGATTTTTGGCAGCGGCAGCCGTGCCCCTATTGCCATCTCGCTGCTGGTGAAGAACCCGGAAGCGGAGTCTCACGGGCAGATCCATTTCCACGATATTGGCGATTATCTCAGCCGCGAAGAAAAGCTGGAAAAGATCGTCAGCTATGTCAGCGTGGAAGGTATTACTGCCGAGCAGGGGTGGCAGGCCATTACCCCGGATGAGCACGGAGATTGGCTCAGACAGCGCGATGACAGCTTCAGCCACTTCATCGCGGTAGGTGATAAAAAGGGCGACGCGCCAAAGCTGTTCGATAACTTCTCACAAGGCATACTGACTGCCCGCGATGCCTGGGCCTACAACGCCAGTAAGCACAAGCTGGAAGCCAATATGAACAGCATGATTGGCTTCTACAACACCGAAGTGGCGCGCTTCAATGCTGCGCATCCTGGGCTCGATAGAAAGGAGCGCGAGTCCGTACTGGAAGCCTTCATCGACACCAATCCCCAGCGAATCAGTTGGACGCACAACGTAAAACAGGATCTCGTAAGAAATTACGCCTACGCATTTGAAGGCGGGTGCGTGGCTCCTAGTTTGTATCGCCCGTTTACTAAGCAATGGCTGTATTACAACCGTGGCTTCAACGAAAGGGTTTACCAGATGCCAAGGATTTTCCCTCAAGCCGGGGTGGAGAACTTGGTGATATGCGTTGCAGGCACAGGCGGTGTGAGCAATTTTTCCGCCACCATAACCAATCAAGTGCCAAACTATGATTGCTTGGCTAAAGGGCAGTGCCTGCCTCTTTATCTATACGATGAAGCCGCACATACGGCGAAAGATGATCTCTTTGCTGAGACCGCAGAAGGTGGACTACGCCGCCGTGACGCCATCACTGACCAAGGGCTGACGCACTTTTTAGCGGCCTATCCAGGTGAGCAAATCAGTAAGGAAGACCTCTTCTACTACGTCTACGGCATCCTCCATTCGCCGGACTACCGAGAACGATTTGCCGATAATCTGAGCAAGGAGCTGCCGCGCATCCCGGCTGTGAAGAAAGCTGCTGACTTCTGGGCCTTCAGCAAGGCAGGTCGTGCCTTGGCCGACCTTCATCTGAACTACGAAACCGTCGAGCCGTACCCGCTAATCATCGAGGCCAAGGGCTCGCTTACCGACGCCGACTATCGCGTGGAAAAAATGAAGTTCGCCAAGAAAGGCGACAAGACCACCGTCATCTACAACCCCCGCATCACCCTCAAAGGCATCCCTGAAGCGGCCTGGGATTACGTGGTCAACGGCAAGGCTGCGCTCGACTGGGTGATGGAGCGCCAGGCAGTGCGGACAGACAAGGCCAGTGGCATCGTAAACGATGCGAATGACTGGGCCATCGAAACCATGGGCAGCCCCAAGTACCCGCTGGAGCTGTTCCAGCGCGTGGTCACCGTCAGCTTGGAAACCCAGAAGATCGTCAACAGCCTGCCGGCTCTCGATATCTGATACCCAGGAGGCCAAGGATAGCGTTATGACAGGTTCGGCTATTCCTCTGGGTGAACGTGACGGCCTCATGCTGCGCGCCTATGAGGTCGAAAACGGCCTGCGTTGTGGCTGTGTGTGCCCTGGTTGCCGTCGTCCTTTGGTGGCAGCCAATCAGGGTGAGAAGCGCCTTCCATATTTCAGGCATGCCGAATTGGAGGGATGTAGCAATGGTCGATCAGAGGGTATTAGACGTGCTGCTGTGCAAGTGATCGCACAGCACCAGCGACTGCTATTGCCATCCTTCACTGAGAGCGTGAGTCAATTTCTAAAGAGCGGCAGAAGTATCGTCAGGGAAGTAGGGTTCGATACTGCATCCATTATCCCTGAAAAGATAGAAAAGTTCGTCGATATTGATGGTCTTAGAGCCCACGTAAGGTTGACATTGCAAGGCCATAGCCTGATTGTCCGCATAAAATGCTCGGCTCGCCAGGAGCACGAACGAAAACGCCGGCTGCAGGGTATGGAGGTCTCCAGTATTGAGATCGACTTGAACTTGCTCACGGATGCACAGATCAACGATCAGGCGGTATTCACGCATGCCGTTTTGGATGATCCGCATAACCGCGCCTGGATTCGTTCGATGAAGGGTGAGGCTTTGATTAGCCGGGCCCGTGCCGAGCTGAAAACTGAGGCGGCACGCCTGAATACAGAGTGGCAGCAGGCCGAGGATGAACGTATTGCGGCGGCACCCACGGTTGAAGCCCAGCCAGATGTGCAGCAACAGGAGTATTTGGACGCTCTTGTCTTGCACCGTAACGCTCAAGTTGAGTTGGCGCGTTCAACAACGCGCGGCTGCGCGGGTATCGAGCACACCTGGAAAGAGCGAGAAGCACTGATTGTAGCGACAATGTTTCAAGCCGTGCGAGAGTGGGGCTGTGTAGGTGCTGAGTGTTCAAGCTGCAGGCTAGTGAGCTCTCCTGGTTCGCGCTTCTGTCAGTACTGCGCGTCTGATTCCCAACGTCTGCGGGAGCTTCGGTTTTCTCCTGACCTGGAGCTGACAATCGAGCAGATTAAGCGTTGCTGGGTTACACCGCATGAGTCTTTGCGAGGGGCGCGGTATTTGATTGTCTTGCCAGATGTGAGCTGAAATCACGAAAAATAAAAGCACCCCAACTAACTCAGTAGGCAGTTTTGCCTGTGATGCACACGGCTGGGAGTTAGGGCGTATTTTGGTCTAGGACATGGAGGACTCGTCATGCAAAGAGACATGGACTTGCTGAGGGAAATACTGCTGAAGCTTGAGGGCATGAATCAGCAGGCGAATGCAATTCTGACCTTCAAGGCTGGGGATCTTGGTATTGAGGGTTTCACTGATGATCAGGTGATTTATCACTTTAGGCTATTGGCTGATGAGGGGTATATCGATCAGGGCGGACGTCCGCCATTGAGCGGTCTGATGTTCCGTCAGCTGACATGGAAAGGGCACGACTTTGCTGACTCGGTGAGGGACTCGGAGATCTGGAGGAAAACGCGGGGTGGTGCGCTGGCAGCAGGTGGCTGGACCCTGGATTTGATAAAGGATCTTGCAAAGGGGTATGTACGAAAGAAGCTCAGTGATACCACTGGTATTGAGCTTTAAGAGCCGTGTGGCTTTTATCAGTCCTGAAAATTTACTGGAAAAGCAGCTGGTTAGTTTTCTATTCCGGATGCCAAAAATTGGAGCTGTGTTATATCCGAGGCCAAGAGGCCCCGGATTCACTTGTTACATCTCACTGCATTGCAATCCAGCCATCATGGCCGCTTCCATGAACTCCTGGGTAGGCATACTGCGCCGGCTCATACGCTCTAGAGCTTCTGTTCCATATCGTTCGTTTAGCCGCTCGAACGCACAGCTACAGATCCTCCTGTCCGCGCCGCCTTGCATACATCCAGACACGAACTCACCTCTGAACTTGTCCTCAGGGCTTGAGCAGCCAGCCATGAGCAGGCTGATCGCTATTCCTACTGATGCGATTGTAGATTTCATTGTCTGGTCTCCTACATTCTGGAAAGTACTTGGGATACACCGAGTGCAACGCCAATACCGAGACCAATCAACTGAGGTCCGGCAATCCAGAACAGCTTGTTGAATACCAAGCTGAAAAAGCCGCCTGTGGTGAAAAACATCGTTGGCCGTGCGAAGCGACAAATGGCATCGCCAATCATGGCGCCACCCCAACCGACCAAGCTTCCGACTATTACCGCCAGAAGCTTTGCGAAGAAGCCGGCACGAATCACCATGCCAGAGTTGTTAAAGGTGACCATGACGATGGCAAAGACGAATGCTGCAAGGCCCCATCCGATGGCCCTGCCTGAGAGGGAAAAGCCCTCGTCGTTATAATCTTCGTCTTCACTGTGCTGATTGTTGTTGTCGAGATTTTGTTGGTCCATACAGCATGCTCCTGGTTTCTTATTGAGCTTTATTGGAAGAGATCAGTTGTTCGCTACCAGGCTGACTGGCAGGTATTTGCGGGGTCGCCAAGGGCCGGAAGAACGCCAATGTTGGTGGTTGGCAGTTTGACGGTTTGGCCGCCTGCACTGACTTGCAGAGTGCTGGCGTTACGCAGGCTGTCCCAGAAGTTGGGGAAGTCCTCGCCACACAAACGGCAGTAGGTATCGAAGGGGTTGGTGTTGGTATAGCCATCGACGATGACATTGAATCCGTCACCTTGTTGTGAGCTATATCGGGTACCTGCGATGGTGGCAGTGGCCCTGACGTATTCACCGTCTTCACTAGGGCAGGCGATGTAGAGTTCGTTTCCTTTGTCATCAGTAACGGTGTACTCCGATGTGCCCATAGCGAAACCGGACCACCACTCGGCGGCAAAAGCGTGATTGCTGGTAATGCCAAGCAGAAAGCTAACGATCAGGGCAGTGCGTAATGTGTTCATGGGTTGATCCTTGTGGTTATTAAAAACATATCCGCTACCAGCTATGAGGCATGCTGCCAGTAGGAATGATCTGTCTAGCGGGTTGTCAGATTGGTAATTGAGATCAAGACAAGGGCAGAGGGGTTATTCCCAGGAGGGTATGAGCTTTGAAGTGTCAATCTGAGTCCCTTCATGTGGTGTCCTTGGATGATGCAGAATTATTTGATATCAAAACGACTTTATAGGTTGATTCTCATCTCGTTAAGTCCTTCATGTCAATCAGTTGATGCCCAACCATTCGAGTTGAATCGGAGGGCGCATGACGAAAAACGTAGAAAACAAGCGAGCGCAAAGTATCGGACGGGCCATTGCCAAGTATCGGGCTGACGCGGGTATGACACAGGAAAGCGTTGCAGCAAGCCTGGGCATTGGCAATGAGGCGGTGTCACGGATGGAACGTGGCATTGCCACACCCTCAATCCAGCGACTGTATGAGTTGGCAGAATTGTTTGGATGTGAGGCGGTGGATCTGTTGACTACAGGCAGCCATCATGTGGATGACCAGTACCGCCATCTCAAGCAGATGTTGGCGAAGCTGGACGCTAAAGACCGGGAACTGGTGGTGTCTCTTTTGGAACAATTGAGCACCCGGCTGGCGCGGTAAGCCTGTAACAGGCCCTCGCCTTTTACTGCCCTGAAGCGCCGGTTAGCAAAAAACCGCAGTTCAGGCACAGACTGTCATAGTCACCCAACCAATGTTTCTCCACGTTGTTTGCAAGCTCGATGCCCTGAGCGACGCCTTCTGCTAGTACTGAATTGGATTGACTCGCTAGCGCAATCAGATCACCCAGCTGCGCCCAAGGCTCGTGAGCTCCAGGTTTTGAACTCTGCTGCTTAGCAGCAAACTGCCTGAGCAGAGCATCACAGACGCCTGCCATTACAGCCAAGGTGCGAAGGTTCTGCCTGTGCAGAAGGGTTGCAGCGTCACAGATGCAGCATGTGTTGGTTTGCATGATGTCGTTTCTCCTGTGCTGGTGGGGGTTAAATCAGGCCGCGCTCTGCAAAGCTCACTGAGTCCGTGCCGCCAATAACCAGGTGATCGAGTAAGCGGACTTCAACCGTATCTAGGGCTGTTTGCAGGCGCTTGGTCAGGGCGACATCCGCAGTGCTGGGCTCGGGTCTGCCACTGGGGTGGTTGTGGGTGAGGATTACCGCAGCGGCATTGGAATTGAGCACGCATTTGATGATCTCCCGTGGGTAGACGCTGGCGCTGTCGATGGTGCCGTAGAACAGGGTTTCAAAGCCCAGCACACCGTGTTGGCTATCCAGCAGGATCAGACCAAAGACTTCTCGTTCCTCATGGGCCAGTGTTGCCATCAGGTAGTTCTTCACGTGTTCCGGGCTGGTCAGGTAGTTGCTGCGTTTGAAGCGGGCTTCAAGAATGCTTTGCGCCCAACTCAGGACATCTTTTTCCGACAAAGGGATGCCGGCAGGCGGCGTAATGGCCGCCTGTTTGGCTGATTTCTGCATGGTTAACTCCAGAGTGTTTAAGGCTGGTTGCTAGGCGCCACTGGTTGATCCTGCAGGCTATGGGTGCGCTGCAGGATCAGGTCGTGCAAAGTGGGTTTGTCGCGTTTTGGTTTGCGGCTGCTGTAACTCGAAATAGCCGTTGTCTGTGGCGTAGAGGTGACTGTGGCTTCAGGGTAGAACTCCTCCAGGACCTGCTCGGCTTCCTCATCACTGTCCTCAAAGGCACCATTGAGCAAGCCATCTCGCGCTGCAGCATCCAGTGCAGCCTGGTTAAAGCCTGCATCGCGCCGGGCACGGTCCAAGGTATTGGCCTGGGCAAGGGCTTCCTCCATAGACAGGCCTGTGCGCAGGATCAGATCCACGTAGTAGATCGGTGTGCCATGGCTCTGCCGTGTGGATTTACCGCGCAGACGGATCTCCAATGGCAAACATGCCAGGCGATCACCCGAGAGCGCCTGCAGGTAACTGAGCCTGGCCGACAGCGTTCGAATGCTGTTGAAGCCCGTCGTCCTGAATACAAAGCTCCCCAGCAGATCATCATCACCAATGGCCACGTTAAGCCGGCCATAGGGTTTGCAGTTACCTCCCTTGGCCAACGGGCAGCCGTCCGGGCTAGGGCAGGGCAGTGATTGCAGCCCTTCACTGGTTGAGCGTTTACAGGTCTCGCCATTGCCTACACACAGCGGCCTGCCATTGGTGCGGTCGAACAGGCAGTATTCGGCTCTAAAGTTCAGATCAGGGTCATTGAACAACAAGCGCACCGGGATGCTGCGGATCTTTCCGCCTTGATCCTTACGCAGTTGCTCATCCAGCGGATGCAGAATCCAGCCATCTCTGGTTTGTACCTGGGAGGTGATGGTGAATTGATCGTCTTTTTCCGGCAGACGCATGCCGTTCTTCTCGACAACTTTGCCGATTGAGATGCGCCCGAGCACGGGCGGCGTAATAGCCAGACCTTTGATCATGGGAATGCTCCTTGGGAATAACGAAAAAGGGCAGATCGCTGAGTGAGCGGACTGCCCTGGTTGGGGTGGATCAATTGACCAGAAACCGCCTGCTGCCAGGCTTGCTGATCTGGTATTGGGTTTTCAGATCAGGATGTGCCTTGAACACGGCCTCCATATCCACGGCGGTGCCATCCTTGGCTTTCTTCCAGGTGATCGAACCATCGGCAAACACGGCTTTACTGGCTGACCCCATGGATTCTTGCAGGCGCTGCTTGAGAACAGATTCTCGGGTGCTCAGATCAGAGAGTGACTGCCGTACCTGCTTAAGCTCGGTATAGGCCTCGTTCAGGGACTGATCCTGAGAGAGGTCAATAACCATACCGGTGTCTTCCGGGTAGAGCAGACGCAGTGCCATGTCAGCGGAATCAGAGCCATCGGCTGGTGGCGGTGTGTCGGTTTCAACGTAATGCCAGAACTGACGTTCCAGCTCGATCAGGTGCTGGATCAAGACGTCATCCCGCTCTATCCGGTACACCTCAAGCTGTTGACCGCCCAGAAGCACAGCCACATCAGCCGCCAGCTTGCCGGTGACTGCCAACTGATGCATGACCTGCACCTCAACATACTTGGGTACGCCGTCACGCCAGAGCTTCGTGCCATTGATGCCAGCGGTCTTACATTCCAGGATTTGCACTTCAGCACTGCCCACCACCTCACGGTCTATATTGGCGAGCATCCAGGGGATCTCGGGGTGTTGTAGGACGGCATTCACCTTGCGGACCTTGTTCCCCGTGCGTCGCTGATACTGGGAAGCGACCACAGGTTCCAGCACCACACCCCAAAATACCGGAGTGCTGTCATCGTCCTGGTTGGGTTTGGTCAGGCCCAGGTCGCGGTTGGTTTTCTCCAGCCACAGCTCAAGCTGCGACTTGTAGGGGTTCAGGCCAATGGCTGCCGAGGAGTCAGAGCTGCCAATGCCACGCTTGCGTACATCGAGCCAGTCTTCACGGTTCAGATCCTTGGTGCTGACCAGGCGCAGGACGCCACGCCCAGGCTTATTCGCCAGAGGGGAAGGGGTAGAGTGGGTTGTGTTCATGATGTCTCCAGACGCAAAAAAGCCCGGTCAGCTGTGGCTGCCGGGCTTATGGCGTAAAAGGTGAAAAGGGTGGTGATAGGCCTAGTAGATGTTCGTGAATCAAGCGACTAATGCCATGGCCTGATCCAGGGCCTTTTGCTTCAAGCTGGCGCCCTGACCAAACCAAGCTGAGTCCAGACGGTGATCAACGCTGCGTGCACGTTTGTCGTGGTCAACGTATTCGGTGACCGCATTGAGCAGGCCCCAGGCGGTGTTATGCGCCGACTCCAGCTGAGAGCCACGCCCTTTGCCAGCAAACAGATCCTGTACCTTCTGCAGAGCTCTATGCTGGTTAAGTTCACGGCGATCATAGACATCCTGATCGGCATCGCAGATGACTTGCAGGAAATAGCCAAGCGCCTCACCTGAGTTGACCTTGCGTTGGCTGAGGGTTTTCATGCGATACATAAAGTCATCCCACTGCGCTACCGAAACACCCAGCTGCCGCTTGACGGCCTGAGCATCAAACTCAGTGCTATGGGGCACACGGATCGACTGCGCTGAACCATCCAGTGCGATGGCCAGGGTGTTGTTGCAAACCACCCGTACTGTTGTCGGCGTGGCCACGGTCGCCAGGCTTCCATCACAGGAGGTAGCCAGCAGCAGGTAGCCATTGACCAAGTCGTTGCCCTTGAGCACCGAGGCTTGCCCCGTTCGTGCCAAGGCCCAGAACTTGCGACCACCCTTGAGCACACCTGCTGTCTCCAGCTCAAAGCCTGCGTACTCGGTTAGATCCCGGTAGAACTCCAATACGTCAAAGGGCTGGACCACCTTGTAGCGCTGGGATACAACAGACAGGGGCGCCTTGGTGTCTGACCGGTAGAGCACTTTCTGATCTGGAAAGGTGTGAATGCTGCCAAGGTGCGCTGCCGAATCCGACAGAAAGCGCACCGGGGACTCCTCGATGTGCCAGTTCATGCCGGCCTCATGCTGCCATACCTCCAGCGGCTGATGACGGGACAGCTTGTTACCCAGGCCATGCCAGGGTGTTGAACCAACGAAGGCCATATTTTCAATGTGATGTGCCATGGTGAATTCTCCATAACGGCATAAACCGCCTGAACCAATTAGCCCAGACGGCAAAATGAGATAAGAAAGGGAAGGGTGAGCGGACGCACAGAAATGCGCGTGGCAGTCTTGGCAGCGGTGTTGACACAGCAGCTGGTCATCTACCAGCTTGCCCAGGCGCAGGCCAGTAATGCAGCCAGCAAAGGCACCGGTAATGGCGCCAAGTACGGCACCAGCACCTACACCCCCAGGGCCAGCAATGACGCCAACCTGCATGCCGATACGGGTACCGGCCAATGCACCAGTTGCCGTAGACGTTGCAGCACCTGTCATGCCACCAGCAACAGTGCCAACATAACCGCCAATGCGCTTGCCGTAATTACAGAAAACTACCCGCTGCGAACCACAGCGTGGACAGGATCGAGACATAGTGACAACCTCATGAGACAGGCCAGTTGAGCGGACTGGCTGGGGTGGGCTCATGGGGGTTATGTAGGGTTGAAAAAAGTTTGACTTAAAGCCAAGTGCCAAGAGCGCAAAGCTCTAGCGGATTTATGCGTGTGATTGGCTGTTATTGGTCAGGTGCGAATTGAGTCAACATCTTTTAGGCAAGCACGCAATGCTAGGCTACGCGATGAGTTAGGATTGATGACCGAATCATAGCTTTTCCAGGCGTTTGAGCGCCTCGTGCCATGGAAGCCTACTGCCTGCATCTTGCATGAATTTGTAGGCCCTTTCAGCAGCGAGCTTGGTAATCAACTTATGCTCAATCATCTGCTCTACAACCCAAATAGTACCCTTAACGGTGACATCTTCTTTATGAGCTGCCTTTCGCAGAGCGGCGTCACCTGTCAGTAACGGGCAGCCTTCTTGTTTGGCTAGCGCAAGAGAAAAGCAATCGTAGCGGCTCGGGTCACGGTAAGCTTGCGTCATTCGCATGGCATCTATCATGCTGTCCGACGTCAGCTCTGTTTGACGAAGGCCTAGATCAAGCAAGTGTGCGTGCTGATGAGAAAGCTCATCAATAAACAGCATATCTGAGACTTTAAACTCGAAAGGGAGAGCGAACATCAGCTCCAAGAGCTCTCCAGCTTCCATATCAATCAGCACATTTGCATCACTGATCAGTACCTGCATTTATGCCTCAGCCCCTTCCATCATTTTAGATTGACGGAATCGAGCAACGGGCATTTTTAGTAGTTCTGCCGCCTTGGAGTCAGAAATCAGACCTTCACCAGCGCCCCGGTAGACCAATTGCTCAAACAACAGAGTCTGCTCTCTCGGGTAAGGTTGCCCCGGCTCACTTCTTCGCCAGCCGTTGGCTGAAAACTGAATGAAAAGAGAATGGAATTTTTGCTTGGACAGGATTCCCAGAGCCAAGCAGCGATACAGAATACTCGCCATGCTTAGGCCGTATTCGTGTTTTAGTAGGTAGAGTTCTTTCCAATCAATGTTCTGGCGCTGTGCACCGAGGTGTTCAATGGCACCGTCACTAGGCAACAAGAAAGCAGATGCGAATCGGTTGCACGCCTGCTCTTCATCGATATCCTTAGGCAGCATGCCCTCCAGCAACAGATGTCCAAGCTCATGAGCGAGGGTGAAACGCTGCCGGCAACCAGGCCATTGGTCTGATATGACAATAACGGGCTGTTTCTCAACAGTTGCCTGCATGCCATCCACTTTATCTGCTTGATCTGAGTCGGTCACAATAACCAAAATGCCCTTTGATTCGAGCATGTCGATCATATCTGGCAGGGGGTTCAAGCCAAGTTGCCAGGCTTCGCGCACTGCGACGCTGAAAGCTTCTAGATCATCTAGGGTGGATACAATGGGTAGGTTGGAAGGGCATTCAAAGCCGGGTATTGGGAATTCCGGCCAAAGATTCTTCAGTTCCAGCCAGCGTTCAGCCTGATCCAGAACATCCGCAGTAATCTTGTCCAGCACCTTCTGAGGAGTACTAGCCTTTTTCCGATACTCGATGCCTGAAAGGGTCACGGTCATAGGGCGAAAGAAAAACTCAGTGCGGACACCCAGTGCTTCAGCCATTTTGATTAGCACAGCGGAGGAGGGCATGCTGTCGTCATGCTCGTACTTTTTGATCATGTTGGCACTGACGCCCACAGCCTTTCCCAGCTTGGCCATGGAAAGGCCCGCTGCACTGCGAGCTCGCTTCAGACGCTCACCGATCATGCTGTTCTCCGGTTTATAAAAATTATAAATATCTAGGCATTGTAAACCAGCGGTGCTTTTTACGATAGTGTATCGACGGTACTGTACCTGAAGATGAAATGGGCTTCGGAGATATTAGCTTTCATGACTCAGAACAAGACTTTTGTGCTATGACTGCTTAGTTTGCTTCCAAAAGGAGGATTGCCGCTTCTGACCGTCAGGGATCTATCGGAGGTCTTCAGATCAGCGTTGACCAATCGCGGTATGTAAACGGGTCACCAGCTTAGAGGTGAATAGTCACGCAGATGGCTGGGCGTCGGACAGGGGATGTCGGCCAGAAGCGGTCGTTTACCAAGCTCGATTCTGCGGACTTTAAACCGATATGACGCAAGGGGCGCTTCCTTTTGATGTCAGATACGGGGCATGCATTCGTTGCAAGATGTGCGGGTCAAAAGGGAAGGGGGTGAGACGTGGGGTATCCATTTCACGACAATCTGCTGGACAATTATTTGGGGGCAGCGTTCTCGCTCAAGATCGATGAGTTTGCGCTGGCGGGGCAGTTGGAAGAAAAGGGGCTACCTTTCGACGAGCGTCAGTCCTTTGTGCTGCAGCTGGGTGTGGTCCGAGGCAAGCTGGAACAGCTGAAAGCGGAGTGTCCGGTTCCGCCCAGAGACTTTGACGTTTTTCTTAGTGGACCTGAACTGGCTGTTGAGCGTTTTAAACGAGAGTTTCCAGAGCCCGCCCCCTATTTTGAATGTGATCACGCTGATCAGCGGCTCACCAAGCAAGTCTTTAATGGCGGCGCGGTTCACGCTGTGTTGCAGTGTCAGGTATGCGGTCGGTCACAAGGAACAAGTAGCAAGAGCGGCATCGACCTTGCTGCGCTGCCGGACTTTGATATCGAACTCACTCACAAAGGTAACGATTACCGCTCTTGGTGGTTGGGAGAGAAGTTTCGCATCTACTTCGACGCAATAAATGAGGGTAACGAGATACCCTCATTTGACTACGCTGCTTTTCGTGAGCAATTTGAGATAGAGAACCCCAGGCCCTGGAGCGAGGACTGTCCGCATCCTGATATTAAAGTTCGGCTTCGTGTTTACAGTCCAACTCAGAATGCGGCTGTTCAGCAGTGTATGGATTGCGGCAAACACGTGCGGTCAATCAAGAAACCGGCGGGCTGGGAATCTTTACCGCCATTTGATCCCAAGCTGGAGCCTGCTCTGCGGAAGGCTGGCGAGTATTGGTTGCAGCGCCTTGAGGCAGCGCGAGAGGAAGCACAAACAGCTTACAAGCAGGATATTAGGGACAAAATATCGCGTGGAGAGATCTCGGTTCAAGACAATTCCAAGTTCGGGAGTTACTACGAGAGTGACCAGTGGAAAAGGACGCGCCTGCGGATTCTGCAAAGGGATGATCATCGCTGCCAGTGCTGCGGTGCTGAAGCTGAGTGCGTTCACCATATCGTCTACGACAGGCTCGGGGCAGAGAACGACCTTGACCTGATTTCTCTGTGTAATCGATGCCATGATGCGATTCATCGAGAGCAGCGAGGCTTGCATAATCTCTATCGTATGCCGCCGGCCGAGATTAGGCTGTTTAGGGCATAATCTGCACCACCCCAAAGCCTGAACTTGGCGGGCACTGTGGGGAGTACACAAACACAATGCCCCGCGCTAGTGGGTGGCGCCATGCTCAGTGCGTTTCGCAAGGTCACTGAACAACATAGCCTTGACGTGTGATGAGATGATGTCGCGCTCCATAACCGCCGCGCCGAGATCAAATCGGTCGTCGATCACGACCATAATCTCTCGATTGTCCGTGAAAGGGCCACTTAGTACGTCGCCGGCCTTTTTCATAATCCTCCCAGTGGCGTTCGCGTGCGGATTGATCGCATCGGCGAGCGTATTGCCAAACTGGAAGTCGAATGCATGCTCGCGCTTCGAGAGCCCTCTGACTTTCGGTCGAAATAACAGCGTTTGAGTCAAAGGAGACAGATTTATTTGTTGGGATCACCGTCGCTTCTGGCTGATGGCCGATGGTCACAACAGCCAGCATTTAGGCCTTAAAGCGTTTGCGAAATTAGGGGCGAATCACACCTCACGGATACGCTGATTGATACTGGTCAGACTAAAAGTCATCACGGAGTAATTTCTGAAGGCTTTGAGCGAGGGTGGTAACCGTCCGGCCAGCACCCTCTCCTGACAGCCCTCCAAATTGGCCAAGATAGTGGACACCATTTTTTAGTGGACACTATCTTGGATACAGTTGCCCCAGCCCGTCGAGCCGGTCGCCGCCCCAACTTTCCGCTGGACTTTAAACGCCAAGTCGTCGAGGCCACCTTCCAGCCTGGCGCCTCCGTGTCATTGATCGCTCGCGAACATGACGTCAATGCCAATCTGGTCTTTCGCTGGCGGCAGCAATACCAAGAAGGGCTATTCGGCCCGGTCAGCCAGAGTGCTTCGTTTTTGCCAGTCCAGGTGATCGAGGCGCCAATGGATCTGCCGCCAGTCTTCCAGCCACAGGCAGAGTGTCATTCCGAGATCGCAGTTGAGGTAGGAAAAGCCAAGTTGCGTATCACCGGAGCACCAGACCCGCAGACGCTGCAACTCGTCTTGCAGCAGTTAGTGCGATGATTGCCCCTCCCGCTGGAACCCGTATCTGGATCGCCGCTGGCGTCACGGACATGCGTCGTGGCTTCGACGGTTTGGCGGCCATGGTGCAGACTCAACTGGAAGCCGATCCCTTCTCCGGTCAGATCTTCGCCTTTCGCGGACGGCGTGGTGACCGGATCAAACTGTTGTGGTGGGATGGCGACGGCTTGTGCCTGTTTTGCAAACGGTTGGAGCAAGGACGCTTTGTCTGGCCGCAAGCAACCAGCGGCAGCGTGTCGCTGACGACCGCGCAGTTGTCGATGCTGTTGGAGGGCATTGATTGGCGCCGGCCAATTCGTACAGCACCCGTCCTCGCGGTCTGACTTGCCGCGCTGAAAAAATCCCCAGTAATATTCGGGCATGACCCTCGTGACCGACTCCCTGCCGAATGATCTTCAAGCCTTGAAGGCGCTGATCGCTGCCCAGCACGCAGAGATTGAGCGCTTGAAGATGATGATCGCCAAGCTGCGTCGTACGCAGTTCGGTCGCAGCTCCGAGCAACTGGAAGCGATGATCGACCAGCTCCAGTTGAGCCTTGATGAGCTGCAAATCAGCCAAGCCGAAATGACACCTCCAGTCGAGCCGGCACCTCGCGCAGTTTCGCGCCGTAAACCATTGCCTGAACACCTACCTCGCGAAACCCACGTTCATCAGCCCGAGTCGCAATGCACTGGCTGCGGTGGGACGCTTCGCCATTTAGGTGAGGATGTGTCCGAAGTGCTGGAGTACGTTCCGGCACGTTTCAAAGTCATTCGCCATGTCCGTCCGAAGTGGGTTTGCCGCTGCTGCGAGCACTTCGCCCAGGTGCCGGCACCGAGTCGCCCGATCGCCCGAGGTCTTGCCGGCCCAGGGTTGTTGGCCCATGTGCTGGTCTCGAAGTTTGTCGATCATTTGCCGTTGTATCGGCAGTCCGAGATCTACGCCCGTGAGGGCGTGGAGCTGGAGCGCTCAACCCTGGCCGACTGGGTTGGTCAGAGCAGTCAGTTGCTGCGACCACTGATCAACGCTCTTGAGCACCACGTCATGAGCGGACACAAAGTCCATGCCGACGACACGCCGATTGGCGTGCTCGCGCCGGGCAACGGCAAGACCAAATCGGCGCGCCTGTGGACGTACGTGCGGGACGACCGACCTACGGGGGACGCGACACCGGCGGCGGTCTGGTTTGCCTACTCGCCGGATCGCAAGGGGCAACATCCCCGCGCGCATCTCAAGCGCTTCAGCGGGATCTTGCAGGCGGACGGCTATGCCGGTTTTGCTCAACTATATGCCACGGGCACCATTGAGGAAGCGGCGTGTTGGGCTCACGCCCGGCGCAAGTTTTACGATGTCTACAAAGACCTGGCTTCACCACTTGCCGCCGAGGCGCTGCAACGGATTGCGGCCCTGTATGCCATCGAAAGCGAGATTCGAGGGCAACCGCCCAACCTGCGAAAAGTGGTTCGGCAAAGCCGAGCCAGTCCGCTGCTGGAACAACTCCACGCGTGGCTCAACCAGACGCTGACTCAACTGTCGAAAAAATCGGCATTGGGCGGTGCGATTCTCTATGCCCTCAATCGGTGGCAGGCCTTGGTGCGCTATTGCGATGACGGGCGAATTGAGATCGACAACAACGCTGCCGAACGCGCGCTACGTGCTGTCGCGCTAGGCAGAAAAAATTATCTGTTCGTCGGTTCCAACGCCGGCGGCGAACGAGCGGCTGCGATTTACAGCCTGGTGGGTTCAGCCAAACTCAACGACCTGAACCCGCAAGCCTATTTGACACACGTGCTGGAGCGCATCGCCGACCACCCGATCAATCGGGTCGACGAACTGCTGCCCTGGAACGTTTCTCTCGCCTCCACGGAACTCTGCGAGGCCGCCTGATCCATGGTCAAAACTGTTCGCTTGCCAAAACCCGAACCTGATTTGTTGCTACTGCACATTGAATTGAAGTGGATCGAACCTGCCATCTGGCGCCGTGTGGCGGTGCCCGAGAACATCACCTTAGGCAAATTGCACGCGGTGATCCAGATCGCAATGGGCTGGCACGATGACCATCTGCATGAGTTTGAAATAGCTGGTGAGAGTTACGGTATTCCCGACTCCGATGGATGGGGGCCTCCCGTGAACTCGGAGACCCGCAAGACTCTGATCAAAGCGTTGAACGGGAAAAGGACATTCCGCTAGGTCTATGACTTTGGCGATGGCTGGGATCACCGGATCAAAGTCGGAAAGAGAAATCCGATGCCCACTGCGTAGGACATTGAGTCGAAATCCAATCACGATGTTCTCATTGGAAGGGTCTGCAACAGATGTCGATTAAGCTCCTGGCCCACGCCGAACGCCTCTTGGACGCTTACGATAGTCAATCCTTGATGCTTGGAGGCCCAATCTTCTGCCGCTGGGATAGATGCGAAGAAATGCACATGGCAACAGAAGGACTGACGAACGTCGGCCGCCTCCTGCGGCAATACCAGTGACACTGCCACGTCGGCAGGTTCAACAGCCTGTATCTCGCTGGGTGAAACCGTAAGCGAAACGGGTGCTCCAGTTGCAGCACAATGCGACGAGACGCGAGCTGTACGGCCGATTAACGCCGGGAGCATCAGGGTGTCCAGCGCGCACCAGGCATACAGCCGGCGGTTGTCAATTTCCAAGACATGCGACGTCTCGCGCAAGGTGAGGACATAGCCGATGATGTTCCCATCGTTGTCGTATTCGGTACTGGTGGCTTGTTCGAGCACAGCCGCCACTTGCTCAGCGGGCCAGCCAAGAGTCCTGGCAAGCGTAGTTCGCGAAATCGGGCGTCCCTTGGCAAGTTCACCCAGTAGCGCGACCAAGAACTCCGCAAAACCTTTGGGCCGGTTGGTCGGGGTGAGACGTTCGGCGATCTCGGTAATGTAGCGGGCAAATTTCATGGTGCTCTCCATTCATCCAGCGCAGCAGGACAATTGCTTTACGTCCTTGGTGAAAGTCTGCGCCGCGAGCTTCAGGCCCTCGACCATGGTTAGGTAGGGGAACAACTGGTCGGCCAGCTCCTGCACGGTCATGCGGTTGCGAATAGCCAGCACCGCCGTCTGAATCAGCTCGCCCGCTTCCGGGGCCACCGCCTGCACGCCGAGCAACCGACCAGAACCCGCTTCGGCGACCAGCTTGATGAACCCTCGCGTGTCGAAGTTGGCCAGCGCACGCGGCACGTTGTCCAGGCTCAGCGTGCGACTGTCGGTTTCGAGGCCTGCGCGCTGTGCTTCCGCTTCGCTGTAACCGACGGTGGCCACCTGCGGATCGGTGAACACCACCGCCGGCATGGCATCGAGATTAAGCGTAGCTTCGCCGCCGGTCATGTTGATCGCCGCACGGGTGCCAGCCGCCGCCGCGACGTAGACGAACTGCGGCTGGTTGGTGCAGTCGCCGGCTGCATAGATATCCACTGCGCTACTGCGCATGCCCTGATCGATCTGAATGGCGCCGCGTTCATCCAACAGTACACCCGCCGCTTCCAGGTTCAGGCTTTGGGTGTTGGGCGTGCGGCCGGTGGCGACGAACAGTTGGTCGGCGCGCAGTTCACCGTGGTTGGTGGTCAGTACGAATTCGCCGTTGGCGTGGGTCACCTGACTGGCTTGTGTCTGCTCAAGCACGTCGATGCCCTCCATGCGGAAGGCTGCGGTCAGCGCCTCGCCGATGGCCGGATCTTCGCGGAAGAACAGCGAGTTGCGCGCCAGGATGGTGACGCGGCTACCCAGCCGGGCAAAGGCTTGCGCCAGCTCCAAGGCCACCACGGATGAGCCGATCACGGCGAGCCGTTGCGGAATACTGGCGCTGGCCAGTGCCTCCTCCGAGGTCCAATAGGGGGTGTCTTGCAGCCCGCGAATCGGCGGCACGGCCGCACCGGCGCCGGTAGCGATCAGGCAGCGGTCGAACGCGACTTCGCGCCCGCCCCCCTCGACCAGTTCGACGCTGAGCGTGTGGCCGTCCTGGAAGCGAGCGGTGCCACGCAGCACGGTGATGGCTGGTGTGCTCTCCAGAATGCCTTCGTACTTGGCGTGACGCAGTTCGTCGACAAGGCCTTGCTGTTGCGCGAGCAGCCGCTCGCGCAGGACGGTCGGCGGCGTGGCGGGCATTCCGTCATCGAACGGACTCTCGCGGCGCAAATGAGCCACATGCGCGGCGCGAATCATGATTTTCGACGGCACGCAGCCGACGTTGACGCAAGTGCCGCCGATGGTGCCGCGCTCGATCAGAGTGACGCGGGCGCCGGCTTCCACCGCCTTCAAGGCGGCCGCCATTGCCGCACCGCCGCTGCCTATGACTGCAATGTGTAGCGCGTCGCCGTTTTTGCCGACCTCGGTGTCGCTGCGCAACCAGCCCAGCGCCTTATCGAGCTGGCCGGGGCGCGGTTGTAGCGAGGCGACTTCGAACGACGCTTGATACCCAAGGGCCTCGACGGCGGCTTGCATTTGTTCACGGCTGACAGCCGCGTCGGCCGTCATTTCGGCCTTCCCACCGGCGTAGGAGACGTCCGCCCGGTGCACGCCGGAGATTCCCTCCAGAGCATCTCTGACGCGGTCGGCACAGGAGGCGCAGGTCATACCGTGGATTCGCAGTGTGGTCATAGCGTTTACTTCCTCAAATGGGTCTCTTTGCGGCATTACTGTTT
>Ga0075011_10000299_pt1 | contig 26589 bp, 24 predicted proteins | sample TARM_MetaG_T_14_FD_72354 | JGI IMG/M metagenome (GOLD analysis project Ga0075011, IMG submission 72354) | Freshwater microbial communities from Pennsylvania, USA, analyzing microbe dynamics in response to fracking - TARM_MetaG_T_14 | ecosystem: Environmental > Aquatic > Freshwater > River... | reverse complement strand
TGTTGTGCCAGCACACAGGCGGTGACGATGAATGGTGGCAAGTCGGCGGAGCACGCTGGAGGGCGAGTGAGAAAATTTCTGGTAGTTTTGATTATTCTTGCGGGAGCATACGTGGGAGCGGCTTACGTGCTGGGGGGGCAGGTCCGGGAGCGGTATTTCTCGTTTTTGGAAGAATACGAGCGCTACGGATTTGTTTCGCTTTCAAATCATGCTTACGAGCAGGGATTTTTGTCCTCCACGGCTCAGACCCTGGTCGAAATGAGGGTTCCGGGCGAACAGGACGACACGGGCGAGGCCGAGGTGTCCCGTTTTGTCGTGCGGCATGTCATGCACCATGGTCCGTTGACCGGGAAAGGAAGCGATTTTTTCCGCAACCCCGGACTCGCGCGGGTGGAAAGCACCATCGAACCCTGGGTTGTCGGTGGTTCTGCGGAGAACCTTTTCACGCAATATCCCGAACTGGCCCGGGCCACGTCGGAGGTGCATGTCGGTTTTGAAGGCCGGGTGCATGGGGATGTGCGTATTCCCGCCATGGACCGCAGCATCGACGGGGAGCATGTTATCTGGGAAGGATTGACCCTGCGCGCGGAAGTCGTTCCTGCCTCGCGCTCCATGCGCGGCGAGTTGAACATGCCTGGTCTGGTCGTCAAAACAGGGGAGGGAAGCATAAAATTTGACGCCGTGTCCTCGAATTTCGATCTGAGCGAGGTCATGCCACTCGTCTATGCGGGGCAGATCAACGCCGGCATCGCGGCCATGGACATCACTCCCGCCGACGGCGACGCCATTCGCGTCAGCGAGTTGAACCTGTCTTCCAACAGCAGTTGCGACAATTCCCTGTACCAGTATGCGCAAACCATTGGCGTTCAAAGCGTCACAGTGGGCGAATCGGCCTATGGTCCGGCTTTTTGCGAGCTGACGGGCAAGAACATAGACGCGAATGCCTTGAGCCAATTTCAGACCAGCCTGCAGGAACTTTACCGCACCATGGCCGACAACGAATCCGACCTGTTTTACGAACGGGTGGGCGAGCTTTACGGCAGCCTGTTCGCCAAGGTTTTGGCCGGGACGCCGGAAATCCATATGCCGCGCTTGCAGGTGGTCACGCCCATGGGCGAGATGACGGGGGCGTTCTCGGCCAAGCTGACTTCTCCGGTGGAAGGGGCGGCGCTGAATCCCCTCCTGCTCCTGCAGCATCTTGAAGCCGGTGTCCAACTCGCCGTGCACGAGGAACTGCTCAAGGGCCTGCTGCGCATGAGCCTGGGGCAGGGCGTCGAAGCGGGTTCCGACGAATTGGAGATCCTGGTGCAGCTGCGGTACAATGAACAGATCGAGCCACTGCTGGCGCAGAACCTGATCGTGCGCGACGGGGATGTCATCAAGGCCGATGCCGTGTTTGCCAAGGGTAGATTGGCGGTGAACGGCCAGGCCGTGCCCCTATTCTGACGGCCCGGCCGTCGCGACAGACCAGCGAGGACGTCCATGTTCCGATTCGTTCATGCCGCAGACATCCATCTGGACAGCCCCCTCAAGGGACTTGAATCCTATCCTGACGCGCCCGTGGAGCAGATCCGAGCCGCCGCCAGACGAGCCTTCGACAACCTCGTGGACCTGGCCGTGGACGAAGGAGTCGCCTTTGTGCTTCTGGCCGGGGATCTCTTTGACGGCGATTGGAGAGACTACAACACCGGCCTCTATTTTACGCACCGCATGGGGCGACTGCGCGAGGCCGGGATTTCCGTTTTCCTGGTCGCCGGAAACCATGACGCGGCCAGCCCGTTGACCAGGGCGTTAAGCCTGCCGGACAATGTGACCCTGTTTTCCCACAAGAAACCTGAGACGAAAGTCCTTGATCAGCTGGGCGTGGCTATCCATGGGCAGGGTTTCGCCGGGCGCAGCATCACCGAGGACCTGAGCCGGGGCTTTGCCCAGGCTCTGCCCGGTCTGTGCAACATCGGCCTGCTGCATACCAGCATGACCGGGCGCGCCGGACATGAACCCTACGCCCCCTGCACCCTGGAGAGCCTCATTTCAAAGGGGTACGATTACTGGGCGCTGGGCCACGTACACCAGCGCGAGGTAGTGCATAAGCATCCGTGGGTGGTTTTTCCCGGCAACATCCAGGGCAGGCACATTCGTGAGGCCGGGAGCAAGGGGTGCGCGTTGGTCACCGTGGAGGACGGACGGATCGCGGAAGTGGATTTCCGGGAACTCGACGTGCTGCGCTTTGCCTTGTGCCGGGTGGATATGGACGGTTGCGATGACCTGGATGCGGCGACGGATCGGGTGCGCAAAGCCATGGAATTAAAGCGTCGCGATGCCGAAGGGCGCTTTCTTGCCTTGCGGATCATCCTTGAGGGCAGAAGCCCGGTGCATGGCAAAGCGCTGCGTCAAGAGGATCATTTGCGCGAAAATTTTCGCGCCCTGGCTGCGGACTTGGGCGATGTGTGGCTTGAAAAACTGCGCATCGCCACCAGACCCCTGTCTGCCGGGAGCGAAGCCGTTGATGCGCAGTCTCCCCTGGCTGGTCTTCTGGCGGCCATAGAGGAAATGCGCCATTTTCCTTCGTTGACCGGGCTTGCGCCGGAATTCGAGAACCTGCGCTCAAGGCTGCCGGCTGAATTGCTGGGGGAGGCCGATCCCTTCAGCCCTGACGAGGCGGAACTGACCGTCTTGCGTGACGAGGTCCGGGATCTGCTCATGGCCAGACTGCAGGAGGGGGCGCATGAAGATTAGGCGTCTCTTGCTCAAAGCCTACGGTCCGTTCAGCGACCGTGAGCTTGATTTTGGCTCCAGCCTGCCCGGGCTGCACGTCGTCCATGGTCCCAACGAGGCGGGTAAATCCAGCGCGTTGCGCGCGCTGCAAGCACTGCTTTTCGGTTTTCCGCCTCGCACCGGCGACAATTTTCTGCATGCCTACGACCAGCTTCTGATTGGCGGTTGTCTGCAGCACGATGACGGACGCGAGCTCTGTTTCTTCCGGCGCAAGAAAAACAAGAATGACCTCTTTGACGCCGCCGATCAGCCTCTTGCAAACGACGCCCTCGATCCTTTTTTGCTGGGAGTGGGGAAGGATACTTTTTCCAGCCAGTTCGGCATTGATCATGAAACCCTCGTGCGGGGCGGGCAAGGCATCCTGCAGCAGGAGGGCGAGATCGGGCAGGCCCTGTTTTCCGCTGGAGCCGGGTTTGCTTCTTTAAGGTCCGTCATCGACGCTTTGGAAGCCGACGCCGACGCCCTCTTCCGACCACGAGCCACCAGCAGGGAGATCACCGTGGCCGTGGCGCAGTACAAGGACCTGCAGTCGCGGTTGCGGCAAGTGAGCCTGGGCGGTCAGGATTGGCTCAAGCATCGTCAGGCCCTGGATCACGCCGAAAAGGAATTGCGCGGCCTTGAGAGCAGAAGTTCCGGGCTTGAACGCGAGATACACCTGCTTGAGCGCGTGCGCCGGGCTCTGCCTTCCTTGGGACGTCGCCACCTGTTGCGTGAAAAAATTCAAGCGATGGGTGAAGTTGTCGTGCTTCCGGACGATTTTGGGGCGCAGCGTCGCCACCTCGACGAAAAGCGGCGGGTGGCCAAAGTCCGGCTCGACAGCGCCGAAGGTCGTCTGGCCGAGCTGGAGGACATGCAGCTGGCCATGCGGCTAAATCAGACAGTGCTGGATCATGCGGACGGCATTGAAGATCTGCACCAGAGGCTGGGCGCGTACCGCAAGGGGCAACAGGATTATTCCGGCCTTGAGGGCATGCGCGTGGCCTACAAGATCGAAGCCGCCCAGCTCTTGCGCCGCATCAGACCCGATCTGGATGTGGACCAGGCCGAGAGCCTGCGTCCCGGGCTGGGCAAACGCAAGACGGTTCAGGCCCTGGGGCAGCGGTACGAAGCGGTTGCGCAGGAGGTCAGGCAGGCCGGGGCGCGGGTGCGTGAGCTGGAGCGGGAGCTTGCGGCCAGGAAATCCGAGCTGGCCGCGCTGGGCATGACGGCGGATGGCTCTTCCCTGGTCCAGGCCTTGAATCTGGTGCTCAAATTCGGCGACCTGGACGAGGAACTGCGCGCGCGGGGCATCCATCTCTTCCGGGCTCGGGATAATTGTCAAGCCGCATTGCAGCGCCTGGGTCTGTGGAAGGGCTCCCTTGAAGAGGTGAAACTTCTTGGCCTGCCGATGCCGGAAACCGTGAACGAGTTCGAAACTGCGTTTCAATCAGTGGACGAAGAACATCGGCGTCTCTGCGGCGAAGAGGAAAAGACCGGGCAGGCACTGGCCGCCTTGCGCAGGGACTTGCGGGCCATCGAGCAGGCCGCCGTGGTTCCGACGGAAGCGGAGCTGGCCGACTGCCGCGGTCGTCGCCAAGAGGGCTGGATGCTGCTTCGCCGTCACTGGATCGACGGAGAGGATGTGCAGCTCGAGAGCCGGTTGTACGCTGCGGAGCTGCCTCTGCCCGAGGCCTACGAACAGAGCGTGGACCTGGCCGATCAGGCCGCCGATCGCATGTATCGCGAGGCGGATCGCGTGCAGAAGCACGCCCAGCTTCTCTCCGCCATGGAAGCCGCCGAGTCCGCTCTGGTCGAGCTGCGCGGCAGAATCCAGGCTTTGCTGCTCAGCAGGGACGATCTTCGTGCACGCTGGAATGGGTATTGGACCGAATGTGGGATCAGTCCCCTTGGTCCGCGCGAGATGCGCGCCTGGTCGGGCAATTTCGAGGCCCTGCGCTTGCAGGTTGAGGAGCTTGGCAGAATCGAGACCGACTTGGCTACCAAGCAGGCACGGCGCGAAGAATTACGTGAAATTTTGCTGCGTGAATTGGCGGCTCTGACCGAAGAGACGCCACTCTCCGGGGACGGACTGGAAGAGGTGGTACGCAGGGCTCAGGCTGTGGCTGAAAAGCTGCGCGAAGCGCATACCCGGCGTGAGTCTCTGGCCGGATCCCTAAGCCAGCTGCAAGCGTCCCTGGACAAGGCTGAAACGACTCTGCAGAACGCGCGGCTCAGTCAGGACGAGTGGCGGCAGGCCTGGGAAGAGGCGCTCGGGTTTCTGGGTTTGCCGGGCAGCGCCTCTCCGGCCGAGGCCGCCGAGTATGTGGAGACGGTGCAGGAATGTCTGGCCAAACTCCATGAAGAAGACGTGCTGCGCAAGCGCATAAGGGGCATCGAACGCGACGGGTGCGCTTTTGAAAACAGCGTGCGGGAGCTTGCCGCCCTGGTCGCGCCCGAAGATGCCGTGCTTGACGCGGCCCTGGCCGTTGGCCAACTCAAAGGCCTTCTGGCCCAAGCCGTTCGGGATCAGGCTGTCTCTTTGCGTCACGAGGAGGAAAAGGCTCTCCTGACCAAGGAAATTCTCGGCCTGCGTGAGGAATTGCGTCAATTTGAAGAGGGCATGGCCGCGTTGCGCCAGCTGTCGCGTTGTGCCGATGACGAGAGCATGGCCCTGGCTGAGAGGCGCTGCATGGAGTACGCCGGGCTGCGCCGCGAACTGGATGAGGTCGAGTTTCATCTGGTCGGCATGGCCGAGGGTGGCACCCTGGAGGATCTTGAAGAACTGGCTGCCGGACAGGACGCCGACGCCCTGCCCGGAAAGATCGCGGCCCTGCGCGCGGAGCTTGAGGAGCACGTCAAGCCGCAAATGGGCCCCATCGCTGAGCGGGTGGGGCAGGAGAAGAACGAGCTTGCGCGCATGAACGGCGATGATGCCGCCGCCCGCATCGCCGAGGAGATGCAGGAGGTGCTGGCCCGCATCTCGCGCATGACCGACCGCTATATCCGTCTCAAGCTCGCCTCCCGGGTGCTGCGGGTCGAGATCGAAAGTTACCGGGCCGCCAATCAGGATCCGATCCTGGCCATCGCCTCGGACCTGTTCAAAAAACTTACCCTCGGCTCATTTGCCGGACTGCGCGCGGACATCGACGAGAATGACAGCCCCGTGCTCATCGGCGTGCGATCAAATGGCCTGCTGGTGCGGGTCGAGGGCATGAGCTCGGGTACCCGGGATCAGCTCTATCTGGCCCTGCGCCTGGCCAGCCTGCAACTGCGGTCACAAAGCACGGAGGCCATGCCCTTTATCGTGGACGACATCCTGATAAATTTCGACGAAGAGCGCTCCAACGCGACCCTTGGCGTGTTCGCCGAAATGGCGGATCGAAACCAGATCATCATGTTCACGCATCAGGCCCAGATCGCGGACATGGCCCGGTCGCTCGGGCGGGAGGACAGAGTCTTCGTGCACCGCCTCTGATCTAGTCCGCCTGCTTGACCCGCATCCCCTCGCGCAGACTGTCCGGGGGGTGCAGGATGACCACTTCTCCCTCGCCCAGCCCTGCGCGCACCTCGGCGGCCAGGCCGTTGTCGTGCCCGATCTCGATCTCGCGCATCCGGGCCACGCCCTCTTCCTGCACGAAAACCATCCAGTCCATGCCGCGCCTGAACAGCGCGCCCGTCGGCACCTGCAGCACGTTTTCGCCATGCCAGGTGGTGATGCGGGCCTGTACGCCGAAGCGGTCGCCCAGGGTCCGGCCTTCAGGCAACTCATCCAGCAGCTCGGCGCGCACCCTGACACGCTGTTCCTCCACGCCGATGGCCGAGACCTTGGTGAATCCTCCCCGTTCGACCAGCACCACGCGGCCGCGCAGCGCGGTTTCTCCGCCCCAGTGCTCGATCAGGATCTGCGCCCCCTCGTCTACCGTCACGGCATCCGTCGAGAGCAGTTCGACCTCGATCTCCAGGTCGCGCGGATCGCCCACCTCCATGATGGGCGTGCTCGCGCTGACGCTGCGCGCGTTCTCTTCCAGCACGGAGAGAACATAGCCATCCACCGGAGCCAGGATGGGCAGGGCCTCGGCCTGTCCCGGCGTGGCGGTCTGGGTCAGCGCGGCCTTGGCGTGTTCGGCTTCGAACCGTGCCACCTGCAGGGCGAAGCTGGCGGCTTGCAACTCCCGCTCAAGCACGCGCACCTGACTTTCAGCGGTGTCCCACTCCTGTCTGGCGATGGCTCCGTCGCGCAGCAGGGTGTCCAGGCGCGTGAAATTGCGCTTCGCCAGATCAAGGCTGGCCCGCACGCGCTCCATCTCGGCCTGTCTGAGCAGGACCCCCGCCTCGGTCGACTGCACTCTGGCCTGGGCTTCTGCCCTGGCGCGGGGATGCAGGAAGGCGGACGCCTCGGGCACCAGAGTCGCGAGCACGGTCTTTCCGGCCTCTATCCGAGCCCCGGCGCGCAGGTCCACGCGGTGCAGAAAGCCCGCGACCGGGGGGAAGACCAGGTAACGGCTGCGGATGCGCGTCTTGCCCTCCTCGGTCACGCGGACCGTCAGGGGCGCGGTCACGACTTTGGCCGTATCCACGGGCAGGGGTTTTGGCCACAGGCCCACGGCAATGAGAGCACCAAGCCCGACGCAGAGCAGGATGAAGAAGATCGTGCGCCAGGGCGTGCGCTTGCGTGCAGGGGAATCGTTGTTCATTCGTTGGCCTTCAGGACAGAAAGGAGTTGGAGGTTCTTGATGCGGCGGCCGACCAGGGCAAAGGATGCGATGGACGATGACAGGACGATGAGCACCGCGGTGGCGTAGGTTTGGCTGGTCAACACGAGCGGCATGCGTACGGACTCGGTGCTGGCGGTCAGGACCAGGGCGCGGGCCAGTTCGCTGCCGATGAAAAGGCCCGGAATCAGGGCCACAAGAGTCAAAAATATCAGTTCGGACAGCAGGATGGCAACGGTCTGCCTTTCGGAAAAGCCGAGCACGCGCAGGGTGGCCAGGTCGCGGGTGCGCTCGGACAGGGCGATGCGCGCCCCGTTATAGACCACGCCGCAGGACACGATGACCGCGAATCCGAAATAGACGAGTTGCACGATGCCCATCATGTCACCCATGGCAAGCGAAAAACTCTGGCGTGCGGACGAGGTGAAGACCGTGCCGGCGATGGCCGGGATGTCCGCCGTTTCGTCCAGGAAGGCGTCCCTGCGGGCCGCGTCCAGGGTCAGGTGCGCGCCGCTCACGGTCCGCTCCTCGCCCATGAGCCGCCCCAGGGCGCTAAAATCCATGTAGGCCCCGACCCCGGCGAAATCGGTGATGGTCCCGGCGACAAAGGTCTGCAGTACCGGCCGTCTGCCTTCCTGAACTTCGATGCGCACCGCGTCGCCCGGCCGCAGATTGAGCACTTCGGCCAGCTTTTCGGACAGCAGCAGCCCGGACAGGGGCAAGGCCACAGGCACGCCCTCGGCTTTGAGCAGTCTGTTCAGGCGGGCGTCGGAGGTCAGCCCGGTCAGGCCGACCCTCCGCTCGCGCAGACCGTTCACGATGCGGCCCTGGGCGACTCGAAACGGCTCGGCGTGCAGCACCCCCGGCAGATTGGCCAGGGCGTGCAGGGCCGCTGCGGAGCCGGGTTCGATGAGGCTGACGGTCACGTCCTGGCGCTGAGCCAGACGCCACTGGAAATCCATGAGATAGTCGATGCCGTCGCCCATGGCGCCGGGCACGACGGGGATGGCCGTGGCCATGGCCAGGCCCAGGGCTGTGAACAGCGCCTGCCAGGGTTTGCGTTCCAGATTGCGCAGCGCCATGCGTTGCATGGGGGACAGAAGACGCAGGAGCCCCAGTTTTTCCATCAGGGATGGTCCGAACCGGGCCGGAGGTTCGGGCCGCATGGCCTCGGCCGGAGGCAGCTTGACCGCCTGGCGCACCGCCCCGAGGACACCCAGGAAGGACGTGGAGGCGCTGGCGGCCAGGGCCAGGAAGAGGGCGAGCCAGTCCGGCCGGAAAACGAGGTTCGGGAACTGGAAGAAGCGGCGGTAGATTTCGACCATGTTCTGGCCCAGCCACAGGCCGATGACGGAACCGATCACGGTGGCCGCGACCACGGCGGCCAGGGCGAACTGGAAATAATGCCAGCCCACGGCCCCGGAGGAATAGCCGAAAGCCTTGAGCTGAGCGATCTGCTGACGCTGCAGACGCACCAGCCGGGTCAGGGCCGCGCTGGTCATGAAGGCGGCGATGGCCAGGAAGATGATCGGGAAGGCGATGGCGAAGCCGCGCAGCATGGAAATGCGGTCGTCGATGAGCTTGGCCGAGACGTGCTCGGAGCGGTCAAAGGCCACCAGCGCGCCGTAGGGAGCCAGGATGCGGTCCAGTTCCTTTTTCACGGGGCCGGGGGTGGTGCCGGGCGCCAGGGTCAGGATTACGCTGTTGAAAGCGCCGCCCAGGCAAAGGCTTCCGCCAGGGCCCATTCGCTCATCCAGAAGATGCCGTAGCGCCGGTTGTCGGGCACGGTTTCGCCAGGCCGCGTCTCGAACACGAATTCCGGGGACAGCCCGATGCCGACGATGCGCAAGGTTGTGCGGGCCCCGTGCATGGTCGCGGTCAGGGTATGGCCGGGGATGAAGCCATGGGCACTCGCGAAGGCTTCGCTGACCACGACCTCGTTCGTGCTGCCGGGCTTTGGCAGGCGGCCCTGGCGCAGATGGAGGCGGTTGACCTGCGTCTCGCGTCCATCGGGGACGGACAGGATGAGGCCGTCGGCCGGTTCGCGCAGGCCCGGAATGTCGAGAATGAGGGAGCCTTTGACCCGCGTCTCCAGCGACGCCACGCCGGAGATCTGGTGCAGGCGCGGGGCAAGGGCGTTCGGCGCGCGTTTGAGGTCGCAGAAGACGTGCGCCAGGCGGTGGCTGGCGTAGTACCGGTCCCGGGCCGTTTCCAGGGACAGGACCAGCCCGCGCGCCATGATCATGACCATGAGGCCGCAGGCCATGACCAGGGCGATTGCGGCCATCTGGCCTTTCATGGCCATGAGGTCGCGCAGGAGCTTCACGTTCAGGGCGCGCATTTCACCACACCAGTTCACTGGCCGGACGGCGGGTGGGGTTGGTCTTGATGTCCGTAATGCGACCGTCCGAGAGCATGATGACGCGGTCGGCCATGTCCGCGATGGCCGCGTTGTGGGTGATGACCACGGCCAGGGTGCCCAGGTCCAGATTGATGCGCTCGATGGCCGAAAGCACCGTGATGCCGGTGCTCACGTCCAGTGCGCCGGTGGGTTCGTCGCACAGGAGTACGTCGGGGTTCTTGGCGATGGCGCGGGCGATGGCCACGCGCTGCTGCTCGCCGCCTGAAAGCTGGGAAGGAAAATGGTCTAGCCGGGCCGCAAGGCCCACCAGGGACAGGGCCTCGGTGGGGTCCATGGGGTTGTCTGCGATGTCGGTGATCAGGGCCACGTTTTCGCGCGCAGTGAGGCTCGGGATGAGGTTATAGAACTGGAAGATGAAGCCTACGGACTCGCGGCGATAGGCTGTCAGGGTTTTTTCGTCGGCATGGGTCAGGGTCTGGTCACGGTAGGACAGGGTGCCGCTGGTAGGGGTGTCGAGGCCGCCCAGAATGTTCAGCAGGGTCGACTTGCCGCTGCCCGAAGCACCCAGGAGCACGACCAGTTCGCCGGGGAAGAGATCCAGGCTGACCCCGGCCAGGGCTCGCACTTCTACGGTCGCGCCGGAGTGGTAGACTTTGGTCAGGTCGTGGGCGCGGAGGATGGCAGAGTGGGGCGGTGCGGTCATGGTGTGCTCCGTGGTCATTTGTACGCGAATACTGAAGCACAATGGGAGCTTGAGGTCAAATTTGAGGGGGAGCAGAGCGTCGCGTTTACAAAGGGGGGGTATGCAGGGCGTCGCGGACCGCTTTATTCCGGCAAGGGTCGTCGAAACTTCTTCGGCGGCCTCGTAGGGTTTCCCCGTCGTGCGCAGGGCTGAAGTCTGAACACTGGCGGGGGGACGACGGGGAAACCGACGATGCCTGGCTCAGTCGGACAGTCGACGACCCTTGCCGGAATAAAGCGATCCGCTCGGACCGATCGTTGACGCAAGCAGAGCTCATTGGATGGAACATGCGGCGACAGGACAGTTGTTTTCTTCAGTCCATTTGGTCCATCCCGTCCACTTTGTCCATTCAGTCCACTGAACTTAAGAGAGGTCCCGACGGGTGGAGAAGGGGGAAAAAGCTGCGCCCCCGGGGACGGGGGCGCGGATGGGTTACTGCACGTGGCAGCTGTTGCAGGCCAGGGGGGCGTCGCTCGGGCCCTGGCGCTTGAGTTCGCGGTGACAGCCTACGCAGCTTTTTTCCTTGTCTTGGGTGGTGTGAAAGGTCCGGTAAACGGAGGAAACTTCCGTGCGCACCGTGATGTTGTCATGACAGCCTTCGGTCATGCAGCTTTCGATGGTGTAGGTGTCGGCCACGGTGTGATGGCACTGCTGGCAGGGAATGTCGATGTGCGAAACGTGGTTGAAGGTCACGTCGCCTTTCTTAGGCGTGTAGCCTTCGAACAGCTTCGGGCTCATGGTCACGCTTTCGGGAATCTCGAAAGTTCCGCTCAGGGCTATGGTGGCGCAGCCGAAAATCATCAGTCCTACCAGGGCCAGCGTACGAAGACGGCTCATTATTTCCTCCTTGGATGTTCCAGATACAGGCCCCGGAAACTCATTGTCACATTTTCATAATGAAAGATGCCAAAGGGTTCGGGGCGTCCCTCGTGTATGGTTTTCCCTTATATTCTTAGCTGCTGGAGGGCAAGGACTCAAATGTGAACTTTGTCACGATGAGGGCGCTCAAGGAATATTCGTATATAACCCAGGTGGAAAGCGGCTCTTCGTCTTGACAGGAGACGGGTCGTGGGTAGGACTTTTTCCGCGCCGGCAATCATCCGGGGTTGACTGATTTTCTTCCCTTCCGGCGTTGACGGCGGCCGACAACGATTTTTTCTCAAGGAGTATTCATGGCGGACCCACAGCCTCTGGAACCATTGGTGCGGATGGACATCGTAAAAGTCACAGCGTCAGGTTTCGCGTCCGAGACCGATGTCGTGGCCACGGAGGTTCCAGTGACCGTCCTGTCCGGGACCACGGAAATCGCGACCCTGATGTGCACGCCCGAGCACCTGGACGATCTGGCGCGCGGGTTCCTGCACACTTCCGGTCTGCTGGGCAGCCCGGGGGATTTTCTGGATTGCGAAGTCGATCCGGCCGTGTGGACCGTACATGTGCGGCTGGCCGCGGAGGTGGAGCCGGAGCAGCTCTCCCGGCGCACCTACACCTCGGGTTGCGGCAAGGGCGTCATGTTCGCCAGCGCCCTGGAACAGGCGGGGCGCGAGCCCATGCCCCTGGGTTTCACCCTGCCCGCCGCACGCGTGCAGGAACTCGCCAACTGGTTTCGCCGCTATTCGGACCTGCATCACGCCACGGGCGGCGTGCACACCGTGGCGCTGAGCGTGGAAGGGCGGGACCCGGATCTGATCCGCGACGACGTGGGACGTCACAACGCCGCAGACAAGGTCGTGGGCCGCGCCCTGGCCCTTGGGGTGGATCTGGGACGCACGGCCATGATCACCTCCGGCCGCATTTCCTCGGAGATCGTGCATAAAGGCAGGCGGGCCGGAATCCCCGTGCTCATCTCCCTGGGCGCGCCGACCCACCAGGCCGTGCTCCTGGCTCGGGACATGAACCTGACCCTCATCGGCTTCGCCCGCCAGAGCCGCTTCTCCATCTTTGCGGCCCCGGAGCGTATCACATGAAAGCAGTGCTCGCGCGCACGATCCTGGCGGCAATGCTCTGGGCCTTGGTCGTCCTTTCCTTGGTCGGTTGCCAGGCTGCCGACGTACGGATCCTCGAACCGCGCGCGGCCTATGAACTCATCGAGAAGCACAGGGGCCGTCCCGACTTCCTGATCCTCGATGTGCGCACGCCGGGCGAATTCCGGCGCGGCTTCATCGAGGGCGCGGTCCTTATGGACTTTTACAACCCGGATTTCGGGGAGCGCTTCGCAGCCCTGGACAAGAACGCGACCATATTCGTCTACTGCCACAGCGGGGGCCGCAGCTCGGACGTCCTGCGCCTGGCCGACAGGCTGGGCTTCGCGCGTGTCTTCGACCTGCGCGGGGGGATCGTGGCCTGGATGAGGGAGGGGTTGCCGCTATAACTTCCGGCGTCTGTTTACAATTCGTTCTGGCAAGGCGAGAGCCGATTTTGGCGGGCGCGGTGTAGCCGTCCACATAAGCCCGTCAAAATCGGCGAACAACGCAGTCCAGAACGGATTGTAAACGGACGCTAGATAGAGATGACTTTGTCGGCAACCTGCTGGCTGGTGACCACGTCGAGCATGTTGGTGACCTGCCCGACTTCCTTTTGATCCATGAGCTGGAAAAATTCCAGGCAGGTCCCGCAGACCAGGATGGATACCCCTGCAGCCTCCAGCTTCCTGAGCGCATCGATGGCCGGATTCGCCGCCGTGGCCAGTCGCACCGCCCCGTTGACCATGATTATGCGCCACAGGGCATCGCCCAGTTCCGGCAGGGTGTTCAAAAAATTACCCATCAGCCGGGCCCCCAGCGTGTCGTCTCCCTGTCCAATGGTGTCGGATGTCAGAAAGACCAGGATTTTGGGGGTGCAGACTGGACACTCGGTACCTGCTCCTGCAGCGCTTGTCGGCGCGGGGGCATCCGGGACATCGCTTTTTCCCGCTTTGGAGGCTGCGATGGTCCACAGCCTGCCGTTTTGGCGGGTGTCGCTTACGCGCATGCCCTTGCTGAGCAGGAACCGGCAGACGTTCTCTTTGGCGGCGTCGTTGTCGACGATGACTTCAAGTTCCTGCGGCGATTGCTCGTCCAGAAGCCGCTTGCATCGCAATACCGGGTTGGGGCATGGTTCGCCTTCGCAATCGAGGATCGTGGGCATGAATGAAACTCCCTTTTTTGTTTTCATGATGATTGACGCGCCCCCGGATTCTGGTCAAATCGTTTGAATCTATGCATTTTTGAATATTCGATCGAAAAAGGCGATTGATATCCTGGCCCAATAAGGAGTTGCCTAGTGCGGGTGCCTGTTTCCCCAAGATTTTTAGGGGCTGTTTTGGCCTTTTGTGTGCGTCTGTGGCACCTGACCCTGCGTGTGGAGCGCCGCAACACAGCGGTTTTCACCGACCCCGCGCTGCGGGCCAAGCGGCCCGTGATCATGCTCTGGCACGACGAGATTTTTCCGCTCATCCCCGCCCACGCCGGGGAGCGCATGGCGTGCGTGGTCAGCCAGAGCAATGACGGGGAAATTCTGGTCCGGGTGCTGGAGAGCTTCGGCTTTCTGACCGTGCGCGGGTCCAGTTCGCGCGGCGGCATGCGCGCCCTGATCGCTGCCAAGCGGGTCATGGACGAGCAGGGCGTGGGGGTCATTTTCACCGTCGACGGGCCGCGAGGGCCACGCCACAAGGTCAAGCCCGGCGCGATTTTTCTGGCCGCTCATGCCGGTTCGCCCATTGTTCCGGTGCGGGCCGTGATGAGCCGTGCAAAAATCTTTCACCGTGCCTGGGATAAATTTCAGTTGCCGTGGCCGTTCTCCAAATGCACCATCATTTACGGAGATCCCATCACCCTGCCGCCTGTCGGCGATGATCCCGAAGAAATGCGGCGGCAATGCGAACATCTTGAACAGATCATGAACTCTCTTGGATGCGATTTGTGAGACACATAGCCTACAATGCCTTCCTGCCCCTGGGCACGGCCCTGTCCCTTGAGCAGTTGCAGGCCCTCGGCAACGGCCTCGGCTGGCTATTGTGGAGGGCGTTGCCTTCTCGGCGCAAGGAAACGACCCTCTGTATCCAGGAACGCCTCGGTCTGGGAATGCGGGAAGCCGCAGAACTGGCCCAGGCCAGTTTCCGGCACAGCGCGTGCTCCTTTCTGGAGCTTTTCCATGCCCGCTTCATGGACTATCGCTTTTTGGAAGAGCGTATCGAATACGAAAATCCCGATCTCTTTGCACGCATGGGGTCCACCTTGCGTCCGGTGGTGGGCGTGACCGGACATCTGGGCTGCTGGGAACTGCTGGGCGGAGTGCTGAAGCGTTTCAACACCAAGACCGATTGCCATGTTGTGGTCCGTCTGCCCAAGGATCAGGCCCTGGCCGAACTGATGATGCACATGCGCTCGCAGTCCAAAATCCGGGTTCTTCCCCACCGCCAGGCCGCGACCGATGCTCTGGGGCAATTGCGCAGGGGAGGACTGTGCGCGTTTTTGGTGGATCACAACTGCAAGAAAGCCGAAGCACAGTTTTTGCCGTTTTTGGGTGAGACGGCCGCCGTGAACAAGGGCCCCGCGATTCTGGCCCTGCGTGCCAAGGCCGAGGTCTGGCCTTTTTTCCTCATTCGTCTCCCTCAGGGGCGCTTCAGGGCCGTGACCCTGCCTTGCCTGGACACGGCGACCCTCAAGGGCGACAGGGCGGATCGCGTCGAACAGATCTGCCGGTTTTACACCGGGGCTGTGGAAGAAATGGTGCTGCGCTATCCGCAGCAATGGTTCTGGATGCACCGGCGCTGGAAAACCAGGCCGTAAGCGGTTATGGCATCCATATAACAAGACGAGGTGAGCCCATGCCCATGAACATTCTGATGCATGCTGCCCGGGGCGAGGTCCCGGTAGACCTGCTGGTCCGGAATTGTCAGGTCGTCAACGTCCTTTCCGGCGAGGTGCATCCCGGCAGCGTGGGCGTGAAAAACGGCGTCATCGTCGGTTTCGGCGACTACGAGGCCCTCGAAGTCGTGGACGCTTGCGGACGTTATCTCTGTCCTGGTCTGGTCGAAGGGCACATTCACATCGAGTCCACCTTGCTGGACCCCGTGCGCTTTGCGCAGGTGGCGGCAGCGCATGGCACGGCGTTGGTCGTCTGCGACCCGCATGAGCTCGCCAATGTTCTGGGGCTCGACGGGATCAGGTGGCTGCTTGAGATCACTCGCGACCTGCCCCTTGATATCCGCTGCATGATGCCCTCCTGCGTCCCGGCCACGCATCTGGAAACCGCCGGAGCGGCCATCTCCGCCCGGGACATTGCCGATATGTTCAAAGAGTATCCGGAGCGCATCCTGGGGCTTGCGGAAATGATGAATTATCCCGGCGTATTGTTTCAAGATCCACAGGTCATGGGCAAACTCGTCGCGGCGGTTGGGCGGCCTGTGGACGGCCATGCGCCGGGACTGTCCGGTTTTGACCTGAACGCGTACATCTTGGCTGGTCCGGGCAGCGACCACGAAGCTTGCCACCTGGAAGAGGCCCAGGAAAAACTGCGCAAAGGCATGCATGTCATGATCCGCGAGGGCAGTTCCGAAAAGAACCTCTTCGACCTGCTGCCGCTCATAAACGACTTCAACAGCCAAAACTGTTCCCTGGTCACCGATGATCGGCACTGCGACGACCTCTTGCGCGAGGGACATCTTGACCACACCATCCGCTTGGCCGTGAGCCGGGGCCTCTCGCCCTTGCGGGCCATCCAGATGGCCTCCATCAACACCGCCCGCTATTTCGGCCTGCGGCGCCGGGGAGCGGTGGCACCTGGCTACCGGGCCGATTTCGTGCTTCTTGACGATCTTGAGTCCTTTTCCATTTCCGAAGTCTATCTGAACGGCAGGCCCATTGCGCCCGCTTCCTGGCACGCCGCCCCCACGCAGATTGCCGTGACAGGCAGCGTGCGCCTGGGCGAAATCGGACCGTCTTGTCTCAGGATGCCCGCTCCTGCGGGTGGGGAAAGGGTTCGGGTCATCCGCACCGTCCCGGGGCAGATCGTGACCGAGATGGACATGGTTGCGCCCCTGATCACGGACGGTTTGATCATGGCGGATCCCGACGCCGACGTGGCCAAGCTGGCCGTGTTCGAACGCCATCAGGGCAGCGGCGGGGTGGGCCTGGGGCTGGTGCGAGGTCTTGGACTGAAGGCCGGGGCCATCGCGAGCACCGTGGCCCACGATTCTCACAATCTGATCGTGGCCGGGGTTTCGGACTCCGACATGCTCCTGGCCGCGCGCGCCCTGGCCGACTGCGGCGGCGGTTTCGTGTGCGTACGCGACGGCTGGGTACTCGACTTGGTCGCCCTGCCTCTGGCCGGACTGATGAGTGACCAGGAGCCCGCTGCCGTGGCGAACGCCCTCGACCATCTCAACGCATCCGCGCGCGGGCTCGGCTGCCCGGAAAACATCAATCCGTTCATGCAGCTCTCCTTCCTCTCGCTTCCCGTCATTCCCCGCCTGCGCCTGACTGACAAGGGGCTGGTGGATGTCGAGGCCTTTGCCCAGGTTCCCTTGTTCGGGTGATTGTCCGAAATTGACGGACTGAATACCGATTTGGAGCAAACAATCATGTTGGGCTTGGCTCTGGCGAGTACTCGCTTTTCTGTGAACCATGAATCCCCGCCTTCGCGAGGATGACACACAGGCGTAGCGTGAAAATCGTTTCTGATTACATCAATTTTTCGCACTGGCCGGATGTCATTCCCGCGTAGGCGGGAATCCATGATTTTCAATTTGGGTAGATGCATGCATCCCCGCTCGTGCGGATTTGAGAACGAGCCGATGCGGTCGGCTTGTGGCTACGGCATTTTGAATCCGAACCGGGCCATGATGGCCTGGCCTTCCTCGCCCGTGACGAAATCGATGAATTTTTGCCCCATGTCCTTGTTTGCCGACGTCTTGAGCCGGGCGATGGGGTAGGAGATGTGCATGTGCCCGGCCACCTCGGCCGCGACCCTGACCTTGTCGGCGCGCAGGACCGCGTCCGTGGCGTAGACGAACCCTGCCTGCACTTCCCCGCGGGCGACATAGTCCAGAGCCTGGGTGACGCTTTCGGCCATGACGAATTTCGGTGTCAGAGCATCATACAGACCGGCCGCGCTCAGCGCGACCTTGGCATAACGGCCTACCGGCACGGAATCCGGGTTGCCGATGGCGATGAGCCTGAACTCATCGCCGACAAGTTCTTTGGGGTCGCTCAAAGCGGGGCTGTCTCCAGCAGGAACGATGAGCACCAGCGCGTTGCCCGCGAAATTCACGCGCGTCGTCGCATCGATGAGTTCACCGGGCTTGTCCATGGTTTCCTGGTCGGCGGACGCGAAAACGTCCACGGGCGCGCCCTGCTGCATCTGCTGCAAAAGCGGTCCCGAAGCGGCGAAATTCAAAACCAGGGTGGTGCCCGGATGGGCCTTCTCGAAGGGAGCCTTCATCTCCTGAAAGGCGTTGGTCAGGCTGGCGGCGGCCGAGACGAGAAGATCGCCTGCGAGCGCAGGGGGGGAGGCGAGGATGCAGGAAAGCGCCAATAGTGTACCTGTAATATTTGAAATCATATTGGCTCCGTGACTGGATTTTCGATATTTGTGGGGCAGGCCCGGTGCGAGAGTTTTCGCGTCGGGCCCATTTTATTTCATCTTTGGGCGGCCTGGAAAAGGGGGTCGAGGATCTGGCGGGGACTCTCTGCCCTGCGGCGCGATTCGTAGTCAATGACCTCAAGCACCCGGCCATGGCCGAAGGCCACCAGGGTCTGGGCGAAATGGTCCACGTCTTCGAGGTCGTGGCTGACCATGACCATGGGGATGTCGAATCGCTCCAGAATGTTGAAAAGTTCCGAGCGCATTCGTTCACGCAGGGGCTGGTCAAGCGCGGTGAAGGGCTCGTCGAGGAGGAGCAGGTCGGGCCCCGTCGCCAGGGCCCTGGCCAAGGCCGTGCGTTGACGCTGCCCGCCTGAAATCTGGGCCGGGCGCTGGCCGGCCAGGCCAGTCAGGCCGCAAAGCTCCAGCAGTTCGTCGACTCGTTCGCGGTGCGCCGCCTTCACGGGGCCGAAGACGGGCTTAAGGCCGAAGGAGACGTTGTCTCGCACGGTCAGGTGCGGAAAGAGGGCGTAGTCCTGAAAGAGCATGCCGACGTTGCGCTTGCGGGCCGGGATGTTCACGCCGGAGGCGGCGTTGAAGAAGGTGCGGCCGCAAACCTCGATGCAGCCGCGCTGGGGCTTAAGTAGCCCGGCCAGGGCCATGAGAGTCAGGCTCTTGCCGGAGCCCGAGGGGCCGAAGAGGGCGATGCGCCGTCCGGGCGCCTCGAAACGGGCCCGCAGGCGAAACTCCGCGCCGGGCGCGGACACACGGGTGTCGATGTCGCATGAGATGGTCCGGGCCGGTGCCTTCGGTTCGATCCGTGGGTGCATGGATTCCTCGGAACGGGAGCTGGATGTGCGGCCGATCATGAACATGGTCAGGCCTGCCATCTGGGGGTTAAAAGACGCCCCGAAACCCAGAGAATGAGCGTGCACAGCACGGAGATGACCAGCACCAGCTGCGCGGCTAGGCTGTCCTGTCCGGCCTGGGTCGCGCTGTACACGGCCAGGGACAGGGTCTGGGTGCGGCCCGGCAGGTTGCCCGCGATCATGAGCGTGGCCCCGAACTCGCCCATGGCCCGGGCGAAGGCCAGCATGGTCCCGGCCAGGATGCCGCGTCCGGCGAGCGGCAGACAGACGCGCAGGAATACCCGCCACTCCGGATACCCAAGGGTCCGGGCCGCGTCTTCGTATTTGCGTTCCACGCCGTCCAGGGCCGCGCGGGCGGATTTGAAGATGAGCGGAAAGGAGACCACGGCGGCGGCGATGACCGCCCCCTGCCAGGTGAAGATCAGGGTTATGCCGAAGGTCTCTTGCAGCCAGCGGCCCGCAAAACCGTTTCGGCCGAGCAGCACGATCAGATAATAACCCAGCACCGTCGGCGGCAGCACCATGGGCAGGCTCAGGATGGAATCGAGCAGTTCCTTTCCGGGAAAGCGGTAGCGGTGGAAAACCCAGCCCAGGAGCACTCCGAAGACCAGAGAGGCCAGGGTGGCCAGGGCGGCCACGCGCAGGCTGAGCTGCACCGGGAAGAGAAAGGTCATATCCATTCGCATGTTCCGTTGGCGAAGGTTGGGCGGTGTTCCGCCGTGGGTGGTCAGAGGCTCTTCAGCAACAACCGGGCCGCAGGAAAGGTGTTCCCGCAGCCGAGAATTCCGACGTTCGGATCATCTAAGCTTTCCAGTCCGTTGGGCTCAATCCGGGCACGGTAGCGCGGAAAAGCGTGGCCGGGAGTTGCGATGATATCCGCTCCTTCGCGGACGGGTTGCGGTGTGGATTGCTACATATTTGCAGTAAACGACAAAAGCGTAGCGTTTGTGTAGATTTCGACCCCGGCATTCGCATCGCCGTCTCGACATCCGCATGCGATCCCTGAATTTCTTCCACCACGGAATCCGCAGAAACGGCGGATTGTCGTCCTTGCTTGCGCTCTCTACCTCTTTTCCTGTAGCTCAATGCATTCGATCCCGAGTCGTGCAGTGCGCACAAGGCAACTCAACAACCAGGAGAATGACATGTTCGCTGTAATGGTCAATGTTCACATCAAGCCGGAATACAGGAAGGAATTCGTGGAGGCCATGCTCGACGACGCACGCGGGTCAGTGCGGAACGAGAGCGCGTGCCTGTTGTTCAATGTGGTTCAGGACAGCGAGGACGAGAACTGCCTGCACCTTTACGAAGTCTATGCCAGCGCCGAGGCCTTCGAAGAACACAAGAAGACCCCGCATTTCGTTCGCTGGGTGGAGACCACCAAAAACTGGCTCGCCAGCCCCCTGGAGATTGCAACGGGTGTCCATCTGTTTCCCGATGACGGCGTCTGGAAAAAGCAGGCCTGAGGGCCGCACCTGCACAAATTTGTCGCGATACGGCGGTGTAACAGTGGATTTATCCAAGTGGACGCCGCGAAACAACCTAGGGACATCTCTCATTTCCTCGATCACCCATGGAAATCTTCAATGGCTGTCATGAGTTGAGTAATCGGAGTTGATGGATTACGAACAGAATATGAAATCAAGTTTACCTGTCCATTACCATTCAGGGGAGTTTCCTCCTAAACGTCTTGAGTGGGAGCGCCTGATTCCACTACTTGGGTCGACCAGTGCAGCCTTGGCCCGGTATGATGGAATCTTAAATGCCATTCCCAATGCGACGGTTTTGCTTTCCCCTATGATGACCCAAGAGGCGGTGCTGACTTCGCGGATCGAGGGAACGCAGGCGACAATGGGAGAGGTGCTGGAGTTTGAAGCGGGGATCAAGCCCAAAGAGCGAGTGGCGGAGCGGACGGCGGACATTCAAGAGGTGCTCAATTACCGCAAGGCCATGCACCGGGCTGTGGAATTGATGGACGAGCTGCCTCTCTGCCAGCGGGTGCTCAAGGAGGCCCATTCCGTGCTCATGGAAGGGGTGCGGGGGAAGAGCAAGTCACCGGGTGAGTTCCGCAAGGTTCCAAACTGGATCGGTTCGTACGGATGTTCCATTGAAGAGGCCAAATACGTGCCTATTTCCGCGGACAAGCTGCCTGAAGCCATGGGACGGTGGGAGCAGTTCATCCACGCGGACTATCAGGACCGTCTGGTGCAGTTGGCCATATTGCACGCCGAGTTCGAAGCTCTACATCCTTTTCTGGACGGCAACGGGCGATTGGGGCGGATGTTCGTGCCGTTGTACCTTTGCAGCATCAATCTGTTGCAGCGGCCCATGTTTTACATCAGCGCCTACCTGGAGGCCCGGCGGGACGAGTACTACGAACGACTTCTGGCAGTCTCTCGGGTCGGAGACTGGACCGGTTGGTGCCAGTTCTTCCTGGAGGCCTTGCAGTCCCAGGCCGAGGAGAACCTGCGCAAGGCCAAGGCGATTCTGGTTCTGTATGAGCAGTCTTTGGATCGTGCTCTGGAACTCATCAGATCCCAGCACGCCAAGAAAGCTATGGACTTCATTTTTTCACGACCGATTTTCTCCTCCTCATCCTTCAACAACGAGTCGGGCATCCCCAAAGCCACGGCCATACGTATCCTGAAGGTGCTTCGTGACAATGATTTCTTCATGATTTTGGAGGAACAGGTCGGGAGTAAGCCGGCAGTGTTGGGATACCAGGCGCTGCTCGTCATTACGGAAGGCATGGAAGAAAGAGGGTCGGCTTAGTGATTTGTGACTCATTTTGCCAATAAATGAGTCGCAAATGAATTTGTCATGCAGATGTGAGTCGGAAAAAAGTGGGTGTCTTCAGGGCCTCTGTGTCCTCATTTTTCCAGTCGGCACCACAGTATTGCGACTCACAAAATCGAGATAGTGAGTCGCAATTTTCGTTTGTGCCTCACATCTGAGGCACAAACATCAGGATTGGCCCAAATTTCTAATTTTTGAGCCACAAAGAGCTTAAATGCTGCCTGGTCTCTGAGACGGCTGGATGACAAGAACAACGAGTTTTTGGTTCGTGGTGGATTGACTGAGGATGAGGCGTTTTAGTTGGTGCGGGAGTATGAATAGTCGAGTGAATCGTGTTTGGCTGCTCAGGGGAGTAGAAAAGCCGAAAGCAGGCCTTCCAGCATGCCCTGGTTAAGCCTGGTCATGCTAGAAGGGTGGAAAGCAATGCCGCTATTTCCGATTGAATGGCCTGATAGTCAACGAGTCGTTCAAACCAGTCATCAACCGTTCTGTCACAGGACAGGCTGACAATCCCTCCGAGTACCGCGCCACGATGAGCGTTTTCGCCACCCAGGTTGGTGTTGGCCAGCAGGGCAGCCTTGAGGTCATTGCGATATTTGTATGCCAGGTACAAAAGGCTCGGCCACGAATCACTGATGTAGCATGCGGTGGAATACCTGCCACCGACGATTTCCCTGTCTGTCCGGGCGCGATCCACCATGTGCGCAAGGTCGATGCCCATGGTCGTCTCGGCTGCCTCCAGCAAATACCGGTCCGGGGACTCACCTGCCTTGCGCAGGAGCAGGCCTGCAACAAGGGCGACATACCCATCACAGATACGGCCTAATGTCTCATCCGGATGCGTCAGAAAGAGATGCTCCCGGCAGGTGGCCTGTGCCGTGCTCAACGCAGCCCCATGCAGCAGACTACTCATGGCCAGAGGGCCGATGGTCACCAATCCGCCCATGGACGGGGTGTCATGGGTACGGGCACCGCACTGATGCGGGGGCTTTCCGGCGACAAGGTTGGCAAAGAATCCGCGATGATATGATTCGGCGTAGGTGTCCCGGTGCCTGGGCGGATCGGCGGTCATGAACTCGATGTAGGACTGCAGAAAGTGGTCGCGGCTGTAGCGGCCGCTATTGGCGATAATGGAACGCATGAGCACGCGTGCGCAGTGGGCATTGAGGGTGTTGTCGCCCGCCTGCATCCCATGGTGATAGTGCCGTTTGGCCTGACCCCACAGGTGCTGCCGGCCTTTGAGAATAACCGTGCCGATGATCTCCGGGGAGTCGGACATGCCCCCGTGCGCCGACCGGCCGCCACGCCGGGTGGAGTGAAGCGACATGATCGATGAAGGGTGAAATTCCGGCGCAGCTTCGAACTGTTTGATGCCGCCGGGAAAGGCGCGTTCGATATCAGCGGTGTCATAGTACCAGTGCACCGGCATCGCCAGGGAGTCGCCGACAAAAAGAGAGGCGAGGGCCGCCGATGCTCGCTGCAGAGATATGGATGGCACAGGGGAGTGGCTTGATGGCGTTGGTTCCATGGGAGATTCCTTTATTTTGCCATGTATGCACCAGAGGAGGGTGGTTGGAAGCGCTGATCAATCTGGTGGATTAGCTTGAATCATTTTCACATTTCGGCCGAAAAAGAAAGTTGGCGCGAATAATTCACCTTTATGCAACCAATCAGGCTGGTCTACGGAAAGTTGCAAAATATGAAACTTTCTGAAGAGTCCGGTCATGCAACCGTCCACATACTTTCAGCAGCAGCTCGCCAGCCTGGCATCGGCACAGAGATATCTTTTCAGCACTTCGGACTTGCGGGGACTCTTGCCCGGCATGTCCTCGGCCGCCTTCAAGAGCATCCTGCACCGGGTCGTCAGGGATGGTTTACTGGTGCGCGTGTGCCGCGGGCTTCATCTCTACCCTCGCGTTGAGTATCCCAAGGGCTTGCTCCTCTACCACGCCGCAGCCCGCCTCCGGGCGCATCAGTTCAACTACCTGAGCCTGGAGAGCGTCCTGAGCGATGCCGGGCTCATCTCCCAGATACCCATGCAGTGGATCACGGTCATGTCTTCGGGGCGCTCATCCACGATGTCCTGCGGATCCTTCGGGACCATTGAATTCGTACACACTCGCCAGACTGCGGAAGCGCTGGCCGGGGAGTTGACCTATGACAACCGTTGTCGCCTGTGGAGGGCGAACGCAGCCCTGGCGACCCGCGACATGCGCAATACCCGGCGCAGTCTTGACCTTCTGCTTACGGAGTCTGTTTTATGAATCTCTTCGATCGTCTCGTTGCCGAGGCCATGCAGGGGCAGGAACGAGTGGATTCGGGTAGAATCAAGTATGCGCATTCGCATGTAATACGCATCGAAACTTATGTATGACGTCGAAAATTATGTTGCACACGTATTTTCTGTGGTATAATGTATTCGAATTTATGATTTAAATGGTCGCATTTAAGACAGTGCTGCGTATTCAGGATGAAGCAAAGAGCGCTGACAGTCCGGATGGGGCTTATTTTCCGTCTGACGGCTGAATGACAAGAGTAACGAGTTTTTGGTTCGTGGTGGATTGACTGAGGATGAGGCGTTTTAGTTGGTGCGGGAGTATGAATAGTCGAGTGAATCGTGTTTGGTTGCTAACAGGACGTTAGAAAAGTCAAAGCGAGGCTTGACCCTCGTCACTTTCTTTAAGAAAGGAGTTTTCTTTGAGCATTAATGATAAGTTCTCAAATTTTTGTTCCGCTTTGCGTATGAGAGATACGACTGTATCGGATGTTCGTTATAGAGCAAAGAAAATTACTAAGAGAATTAATTTTGACTTTAGAGGAATCGATTCTGATACGAGGTACAGTTTGTTTGTCGGTTCTTATGGCAGGGGAACGGATATTCATGTCAGTGATATAGATATGATTGTCGAGCTCCCATATCACGAGTATGAGAGATATGACAAATACAGTGGTAATGGTCAGTCCGCACTTATCCAGGCGGTAAAGGATTCAATCAAGAAAACCTACTCGACTACTTATGTGAGTGGAGACGGGCAAGTAGTAAAGCTAAATTTCCAAGACGGAATATGCTACGAAATAGTTCCTGGATTCATTAATAAAGATGGCTCGAGCTATACCTATCCAGATAGCAATAATGACGGCTCGTGGAAGGTAACTAAGCCGCGAGAGGAAATAACAGAAGTCACAACCGCGAATAATCTATGGAATAAAAATCTCAAGCGGCTATGCCGAATGGCACGAGCATGGAAGGACACTTGGGAAGTCCCTATGGGAGGTCTGTTAATCGACACGCTTGCGTATAACTTTTTGAAGCAGTGGGAATACAAGGATAAATCATATATTTACTATGATTGGATGACGCGTGATTTTTTCGAATACCTCAAGAATCAAGATCCAGATAAAAATTACTGGCTAGCGTCGGGGAGTTCGCAATACGTCTGGCGTAAAGGCGCTTTCGAATACAAAGCGCTTCGTTGCTATAACATAGCTATCGAAGCGCTAAAGTACGAAGCAGATAAAATGCCGTATTCAGCAAATCAGAAATGGAGAGAGATTTATGGAACAAAGTTCCCCTCCTAATATACTAGAGGAGCAAATAAGAGAGTGTTTTGGTCGTGTTGCATGGTCACACAAAACGCATGAAAAATGCTCTGACATTTTAAACACACGGCTTAACCGCATAAAACTCTGGCAGATCATTCTGTCGGCAACCACAACGACAGGGATTATGGTTGCCGTTTTTGGTGAATCGAAGGAGATAGGCATTCTTTCGGCCGCATTTTCATTTTTTCTCACGGTATTAAATACTTATGTCAAACAATATGATCTGGGTGGCTTGGCCCAGAAACATGCTGACGCAGCTGTGGATTTATGGAATATCAGGGAGTCTTATCTCTCTCTTTTGACGGACATAAGGTCTGGTCACGCAGAGGACGATGAAATTAGAAAGTACAGAGATACTCTTCAGGAGAAGTTACTGGAAGTCTATAGAGGCTCACCAAGAACTATTGCTAAAGCCTATAAAGAAGCTACGAAAGCGCTAAAGAAGCTAGAAGAACTAACTTTTAGCGATGAAGAGATTGATGCAATTTTACCAAAGGCGCTTCGCAAGAATAAAAGCAATGGCTTATAAGGCGCTGCTGTCGGACAAATTTTCCCCTGCGCTCCAAATTTGTGAGGTCACGTCTACGTCTGGGTCTTTGAGACCAAAAGTAAAGGCAGGCGAATTGAGTGAAGTGGGAGAGGGGGGCTGGCAGTTCTTGAATTGGTCAAGATTCAAGAACCGCCCCTTGCCTTTATCAGGCCCTTGAAAAACGGCGATCTGCTGCGTCAGCGAAAAAATCTCACCATTTTTGAACGACCTGCGAATTTTAAATTTTTCAACAGTCAGTTATGAACCGGCAAGCCGGATCCCGACATGGTCCAGGGGAAGGAAAAGAACGAGCGGATCAAAGGGCGACGCCGTGAACCCCCGTCTCCGGTAAAAGGACGCGGCCTGTTCACTGAGGGCATGGACGAGCATGGCGCGAATTCCCGCGATGTCCGCCGCTTGGAGCGTCCGCAGCAGGGCGTCGCGCAGCATGCCCGTGCCGATGCACTGACCCGCATACCGCCGGTCCACCGCCAGCCGGGCCAGGATCATGACGGGAATGGGCTCTGGCATGTTGCGTTTAATGGAGCCTGCCACAAAGCGGCGCTCGATGCTGCCGACGGCCAAGGAGTAGTAGCCGACGACCGTGTTGCCGAAACAGACCACATAGGTGCGGGTTGCGCCGGAGCCTTGGTTTTTCA
>Ga0075011_10000298_pt1 | contig 26619 bp, 25 predicted proteins | sample TARM_MetaG_T_14_FD_72354 | JGI IMG/M metagenome (GOLD analysis project Ga0075011, IMG submission 72354) | Freshwater microbial communities from Pennsylvania, USA, analyzing microbe dynamics in response to fracking - TARM_MetaG_T_14 | ecosystem: Environmental > Aquatic > Freshwater > River... | reverse complement strand
CCCTCCCCCTGAACCGTTTTGGCGCAGGCTCGGGCACAGGGCGAGGCCCACCTCACATGCCGGCGTAGTTGGGACCGCCGCCGCCTTCGGGGGTGACCCAGACGATGTTCTGCGTCGGGTCCTTGATGTCGCAGGTCTTGCAGTGCACGCAGTTCTGCGCGTTGATCACCAGCTGGTCCGCGCCGTCCTTGTTGACGAACTCGTACACCCCGGCCGGGCAGTAGCGGCTCTCGGGGCCGGCGTACTTCGCCAGGTTGACCTTCACCGGCACCGAGGCGTCCTTGAGCGTCAGGTGCGCCGGCTGGTTCTCCTCGTGGTTCGTGTTGGACATGAACACGCTGGAGAGCCGGTCGAAGCTGATCACGCCATCGGGCTTGGGGTAGCTGATCTGCGGCATCTCGGCGGCCGGGCGCAGCTTGGTGTGGTCGCGGGTGGTGTTGTGCAGCGTCCAGGGCGGCACGCTCACGCCCACCCTGGGCAGGAACCAGTGTTCGACACCGGTCATGAGCTTGCCCATGAGCGGGCTCTTCTTGAACCAGTTCTTGAAGTTGCGGTAGGTCCAGAGTTCCTCGTGCAGCCAGCTGGCCTTGAAGCCGGTTTCAAAGGCGCTCAGCTCGTCGCTGCTGCGACCGGCGCTCACCGCCTCGAACGCGGCCTCGGCGCACAGCATGCCGCTCTTGATGGCCGCGTGGCTGCCCTTGATGCGCGCGGCGTTCAGAAAGCCCGCGTCGCAGCCGACCAGCGCGCCACCGGGGAACACGGTCTTGGGCAGCGCCTGCGGCGTGCCGTTGTTCAGCGCCCGCGCGCCGTAGCCCAGGCGCTTGCCGCCTTCAATGTGCGCCTTGATGCTGGGGTGGGTCTTCCAGCGCTGCATCTCCTCGAACGGGCTCATCCAGGGGTTCTGGTAGTCCAGCCCGACCACATAGCCCAGCGTGACCTTGTTGCCTTCGAGGTGGTAGAGGAAGCCGCCGCCGAAGGCCTCGTCGCCCAGCGGCCAGCCGGCGGTGTGCACCACCAGACCGGGCTTGGCCTTCTCGGCCGGGATCTCCCAGAGTTCCTTGATGCCGATGGCGAAGGTCTGCGCGTCCTTGCCGGCGTCCAGCTTGAACTTGGCGATCAGCTGCTTGCCCAGGTGGCCGCGCGCGCCTTCGGCGAACACGGTGTACTTCGCATGCAACTCCATGCCGATCTGGAAGTTCTCGGTCGGCTCGCCGTCCTTGCCCACGCCCAGGTTGCCGGTGGCCACACCCTTGACGGCACCCTGGTCGTCGTAGAGCACCTCGGCGGCGGTGAAGCCGGGGAAGATCTCCACGCCCAGCGCCTCGGCCTGTTCACCCAGCCACTTGGTGACCGCGCCCAGGCTGATGACGTAGCAGCCGTGGTTGTCGAAGTTGCGCGGCATCAGCCAGTCGGGGGTGCGGGTGGCGCCGGTCTCGGACAGCACCAGCAGGTCGTCGCCGGTGACCGGCTGGTTCAGCGGCGCGCCGCGTTCCTTCCAGTCGGGAAAGAGTTCGGTGATCGACCGGGGGTCCATCACCGCGCCCGAGAGGATGTGCGCGCCCGGCTCGGAGCCTTTCTCGAGCACGCAGACGCTGATCTCGCTGCCTTTCTCGGCGGCCAGCTGCTTGAGGCGGATGGCCGTGGACAGGCCCGCCGGGCCGCCGCCGACCACCACCACGTCGTATTCCATGGCTTCGCGCGGGCCGTACTGGGCAAGGATTTGTTCTGGGGTCATGCGCGCACCTCGGCAGCGGGTTGCAGGGTGGCCAGGGCTTCCAGCGCTTCCGTCAGCATCTTCTGCAGCAGCGGTTGCACCGACGTGGCCTTGTGTTCCAGGTAGGTGAAGGGCGGGTCTTCGAGCATGTAGAGGTCCTGCCCCATCTCCAGCTGGATGGCGTGCACCCGCTCGGCCGGCACGCCGTAGTGGCGCGTGATGTAGCCGCCCTTGAAGCGGCCGTTGAGCACCTGGCTGAAGCGGCTGCTCCGCGCCTGGGCCACCACGCGGTCGATGATGGCCGGCGCGCAGCTCCTGCCGTCGGCGGTGCCGAAGTTCAGGTCCGGCAGCTTGCCCTCGAACAGGCGGGGCAGCACGCTGGCGATGGAGTGCGCATCCCACAGCAGCACCGCGCCGTGCTGCGCCTTGAGGCGGTCGAGTTCGGCACGCAGCGCACCGTGGTAGGGCTGCCAGAAGCGGGCCAGGCGGTCGGCCTGCTGCAGCGCGTCGGGCGCCGGGGCGGGGTCGTACAGCGGTTCGCCGCGGAAGGTCTCGGTCGGGCACAGGCCGGTGGTCGTCTGGCCGGGGTACAGGCTCTCGCCGCCGGGCGGGCGGTTGAGGTCGATCACGTAGCGCGAGACCTTGGCCTGCAGCACCGAGGCGCCCAGGCCGGAGGCGAAGCCGTAGAGCCGGTCCAGGTGCCAGTCGGTGTCCTGCAGCACCGGCGCGTTGCCGCTCATGCCGGCGGCGAATTCGGCCGGCAGCTCGGTGCCCAGGTGCGGGATGGAAATCAGCAGCGGCAGCGTGCCCTGGCGCAGCGTGTAGGTGGGGGTGTCGATCGTGCTCATGGGTGGTCTTCTTCGGGGCAGGACAGGGTTTGCGGCGGCAGGCCGGGCATGCAGTCGCGGATCGCCGCGGCGGTGTCCTGGCGGATCACGTCGCGGGTGATGCGGGCGATGTCTTCGTCCAGGCCGGCCCATTCCTCCTCGCGCGAGAGCAGGAAGAAGTGGCGCTGGCCCAGGCGGGTCGCAGGAATGGGGAGCACCACCACCTCGTCCAGGTACTGGCGCGACTGCCACAGGCACAGTGGCGTGGACAGCGCCCAGCCCAGGCCGGAGGCGACCAGGCTCAGCAAGGGGTCGGTGGCGTCGAATTCGTAGGCGCGCGGCGCCTGCACGCCCACATGGCGCAGGAAGCGTTCGATCTGCTGGCCGGTCACCGAGCGCTGGCTGTAGCGGATCAGCGGCAGGCCCGCCGCCACGGCGGACAGGTCGCGCGCCGCCTTCAGCGGCTGCACCGGATGGCCCTTGGGGAACACCGCGACCCAGGATTCGGAGAACAGCAGCCGCTGCACGATGCGTGGATCGTCGATGGCCGAGTCGGTGCAGATGGCGAAGTCCAGTTCGCGGCCGCGCAGCTGCTCGGTCAGCGTGGGCGTCAGGCCCGACCACATCAGGATCTGCTGCGCCGAGCCCGAGAGCGCGCGGATCAGGCGCGGGCCGACGGTGGCGGCAAACGAATCCACGCAGCCCAGGTGGATCTGGGTGTGCTCGTGGCGCGCGCTGGCGCGCACCTGGTCGACCAGGCTGTGCGCCTGCCCCAGCAGGCGGGTGGCGCGCTCGCGCAGCACGCGGCCGGCATGGGTGGCCACGGCCGGGCGCACCTCGCGGTCGAGCAGGGGAATGCCCATCTCGGCCTCCAGCGCCTTCACGGCCTGGCTGATGGCGCTCTGGCTCAGGCCCAGCTGCCGGGCGGCCAGCGCCATCGAACCCGAGTCGCAGACCGCGACAAAGGCCTCGAGCAGCTGCAGGTCGGGCAGCGGGCGCGAGCGGCGGGACTTGCGGGTGCCGGCGACGGTGGTGGACATGGTGCGCATGGTGGGCGGGAAAGCCGGCGCCACCTGGAAGTTTCGATAAACCAAACCATAGCATCAGATTTGCTTCAGTTGTAAGGAGGTGGCGGGCGGCTGCCTACAGTCCGCTCATCAACCCGGTTGTCTTCCTTCCACCGCTTCCTCCTGCCCAGAAAGGCCCTCCATGCAAAGCTATGACGCCATCGTGATCGGCGCCGGTGTGATCGGCAGTTCGGTCGCCTACCACCTCGCGCGCCTGGGTGCCCGCCAGGTGCTGGTGCTCGACCGGCTGCAGATCGGCGCCGGCACCAGCACCCAGTCCTCCGGCATCCTGCGCACCCACTACTCGGTGATCGAGAACGTCGAACTCGCCAAGCGCTCCTGGTCGGTGTTCAAGGACTTCGCGGGCTACCTGGGGGATGAAGAGGCGTCCGCCGGTCTGGTCAAGTGCGGCTATCTGATTTGCGCGCCCGAAGGCCCCAAGCTCGAACCGCTGCGCCAGTCGCTGGCCGGGCAGGAGCGCATGGGTGTGGAGGTGCGCCTGATCGACCGCGCCGCGGCGCGCGAGCTGCTGCCGATCGCCCATTTCGACGACGCGGCCCTGATCGGCTACGAACCCGAGGCCGGCTTTGCCGACGCCTACCTGGTGGCCACCGGCTTTGCCCGCGCCGCGCGCCGCCTGGGCGTGAAGATCATGGAAGGCGTGAACGTCGAGCGCCTGCTGATGGAAGGCGGCAAGGTGGTGGGCGTGCAGACCAGCCAGGGCACGTTCCACAGCAGCACCGTCATCAGCACCCAGAACATCTGGGCCACCGACATCGAGAAGTGGACCGGTGTGCCCACGCCCGTCAAACCCGAACGCCACGCGGTGCTGGCGCTTGAAGGCCCCGAGGCCTACAGCTTCCAGATGCCGGTGTTCAAGGACCTGGGCTCGCCCGGCATGCTGTACTGCCGCAGCTACGGCGGCAACCAGATGCTGGTGAGCGAAGGCACGGTGGGCGAAACCCTGGCCGAGCCGGACAACGAACAGGGCGACATCCCAATGGACTACGTGGTCGAGGTCGGTGCCCAGGTGGCCGAGCGCTTCCCCTCTTTCGGCGAAGCCGGCCTGGCCTCGTCCTGGACCGGTGTCTACGACGTCACGCCCGACTGGAACCCGGTGCTCGGGCGCCTGCCCGACGTGCCCGGCCTGGTGGTGGGCTACGGCTTCTCCGGCCACGGCTTCAAGCTCTCGCCCGGCGTGGGCCTGGTGCTGGCCCAGGAGGCGCTGGGCCTGCCCACCGAAGTGCCGCTGGCGCCCTACGCGCACGAGCGTTTCCGCAGCGGTCACCTGCTCACCGGCCGCTACGGCCTGGGTGCGGTGTCGTGAAGACCCCCCCCGCGCCGCTTCGCGTCACCCCCCCCGGGGGGCGGCACCAGAGGCCCGGCGAAGCCGGTTCCTCGGTGCCCCTGGAGGGGGCACTTCGTGCGGGGTGGGTCTGTTGTCGCGGTGATCTCTTAGAACTGAATGGTGAGTGAAGTCATGCAGGTGCTGGTGTTTGTCAAGCGCGTGGTGGACCACAACGTCAAGGTGCGGGTGCGCGCCGATGGCACGGGGGTCGACACCGCCGGGCTGAAGATGTCCATGAACCCCTTCGACGAGGTCGCGGTGGAGCAGGCGGTGCGCCTGCGCCAGGCCGGTGTGGCCGGTCGCGTGACGGTGGTGGCCTGCGGGCCGGCCGTCACCCAGGACGTGCTGCGCACCGCGCTCGCCATGGGCGCGGACCATGCCATCCTGCTGGACCCGGGCGCCGGCAGCGGCGAAGGCCCGGCGCTGATCGAGGCGCTGGCCGCGCTGGTGCAGCGCGAGGGCGCGGACCTGGTGCTGTGCGGCAAGCAGGCCATCGACGACGACCTGGGCGACACCGTGCCCATGCTCGCCGCGCGCCTGGACTGGCCGCAGGCCCTGTCGGTCAACCGGCTGGAGCGCACCGGCGACGGGCTGACGGTGGACTGCGACGGCGACCTGGGTCTGGAGCAGTGGCAGCTGCCGCTGCCGGCGGTGCTGGGCGTGGACCTGCGCCTGTGCGACCCACGCGCCATCAGCCTGCCCAACATGATGAAGGCCAAGAAGGCCACCATCACCACCGTGGCGCTGGCCGAGCTGGCCCAAGGGGCGGACGCCGCCGCGCTGGCGCCGCGCTTTGCCGTCACCGGCTGCGCCACCCCGCCGGCCCGCGCGCCGGGCCAGCGCGTCGACAGCCTGCCCCAGCTGCTGGAGCGCCTGCGCCAGCTGCCCGCGCTGAACGCCGGCGCCTGACCCCTTTCCCGCCCCATCCTGAACACCATGAGCACCCTTGTCATTGCCGAACACGACGGCACCCAACTCGACGTCGCCACCCTGGGCCTGCTGGGCGCGGCCCGCCAGCTCGGAGAGCCGGTGCACCTGCTGGTGCTCGGCCATGGCGTTGTGTCGGTGGCCGCCGAAGCCGCCATGGTGGACGGCGTGGCCCAGGTCTGGCTGGCCGACGATGCCGCCTGGCAGAGCCCGTCGGCCGAAAGCCTGGCGCGCCTGATCGAAGCCCTGATGCCGGCACACCAGACCCTGATCGCCGCGCACCGCATGCTGCTGCGTGCCGCGCTGCCCCGCGCGGCCGCGCGCCTGCAGGCGGCCTACCTGAGCGACGTGGTCGGCATCGAGTCCGGGCGCCGTTTCGTGCGGCCGATGTACGCCGGCAGCGTGCTGGCCCAGGTGCAGGTGCAGGCCGAGCGCTGCCTGCTGACGCTGCGCCCGGCCGGCTTCGCGCCGGTGGCCGGCACCCAGGCCGCCTGCCCGGTGAGCGCCGCACCGGTGGTGGCGGTGGACGATCGCAGTCGCCTCGCGCACCGCGAAACCCTCAGCAGCACCCGCCCCGACCTCAGCCGCGCCCGCGTGGTGGTGGCGGCCGGGCGCGGCGTGGGTGCGTGCGAGCACATGGCCCTGGTGGAGCAGCTGGCCGACCGCCTGGGCGGCGCTGTCGGTGCCTCGCGCGCGGCGGTGGACGCGGGCTTTGCGCCCAACGCCATCCAGGTCGGGCAGACCGGCAAGACCGTGGCCCCCGACGTCTACCTGGCCTTCGGCATTTCGGGCGCCATCCAGCACCTGGCCGGCATCAAGGACGCGGGCGTCATCGTGGCCGTCAACAAGGACCCGGACGCGCCCATCTTTTCGGTCGCCGACCTGGGTCTGGTGGGTGACCTGTTCGAGGCCCTGCCGGCGCTCACCACCGGCCTGCCGGCGGCCGCATGACCCCACCACCGGTGCCGGCCGCGCCGCGGTGCTTCGCGATCGATGAGCTGCCGCGCGAGCGGTGGAAGAACGGTGGCGGCTGGACGCGCACCGTGGCCAGCGCGACCGACGCCGACGGCCAGCTGCGCTGGCGCGTGAGCGTGGCCGACATCGAGGCGGCAGGACCCTTCTCCGCATTCGCGGGACTGGACCGCAGCGCCGTCATGTTGCGCGGCGGGCGCCTGCGCCTTCAGGGCGACGGCCAGGCCTGGACCTTCGACGGCCCGGGCTCGCTGGCCCAGTTCCCGGGCGAACTCGCGCTGCACTGCGACGCGCCGGACCGGCCGACCCGGCTGTGGAACGTGATGGTGCGGCGTGGCGTGGCCCAGGCGCGGCTGCAGTTGCTGCGCGAGGTGGCGACCGATCTGCCGGCCGCGCCCGACCTGCTGGTGTTCGTGCTGCAGGGCCGTTTCGACGCCGCCGGTGTGGACGGCCTTTCGCTGGGCCCCGGCGAAGGCCTGCACCGCCAGGGCGCGGCACCCGCGCTGCGGCTGATGCCGGTCGAGCCCGGCAGCCTGCTGCTCGTCACCGAACTGCGCTGAGTGCGCGTCGGCAACGCACCGGCGCCAGCGCCGGCGCCCTCATTCCGCGCTGCGCGGGTACACGATGATCGACAGGAACTTGATCGGGAAGCGGACCAGTTTCTCGGGGCCGTGCGCGACCTCGCCCTGGAAGGTCAGCGAGTCGCCCGGCTCCAGCAGGTAGGTGTCCTGCCCGCATCGGTACTCCAGCTTGCCTTCGAGCATGTACAGGAATTCGGTGCCCGGGTGCTGGAACGTGGGGTAGAGCTCCGAGTCGTCGTCCATGGTGATGAGGAAGGGCTCGAAGAGTTTGACCGGGCCCTGGTCGTAGGCCAGCAGGTGGTAGGTGTGCCCGCTTTTGGTGCCGCGACGCACCACTTCCATGCCTGCCCCTTTCTTGATGTGCTGCGCGGTGCTGGCGGTCACGTCGTATTTGCTGAACAGCATCGACATCGACACACCGAGCGAGCGCGCGATGCGCGCCAGCGTTTCCATGCCAGCCGAGGTCTGGCCGTTCTCGATCTTGGACAGCATGCCGCGGCTGATGCTGGCCTGTTCCGAGACCTGCGCAATGGTCAATCCATGGCGCTGGCGCAGTTCCTTGATGGCCGAACCGACCGATTCCTCGAGGGAAACCGCGGGCTTGTCAGCGGGTTTGTTCACAACCGGCTCCTTGTGTCTGGTGGGTTGGAAAAAGTGTACGGGCAGCGGCGCGAAAAAAATTCATATCAGGCACATATGTTGCATGAGAAGAAACATCGGTGGCGGCCATGCACCAAGGCTGACACCCGACGGATCCCCTGAACACCCCGATTGCCAACCGTAGGAGCCCTCGCCTTGAACTCACTTGCCACTCCCTTCACCGGCCCGGCCGATCCGGCCGCCCTGGTGCCCCCGCAGCGCTTCGGCACCGTCGAAGAAACCCAGCGTTACCTCAAGTCCCAGGGTGTGAGCTATGTGCTGGCACAGTTCGTCGACATCCACGGCGTGGCCAAGGCCAAGTCGGTCCCGGTGGACCATTTGAACACCGTGCTGACCGATGGCGCAGGCTTCGCCGGATTCGCCATCTGCGGCGTCGGCATTGAGCCGCACGGCCCCGACTTCATGGCCGTGGGCGACCTGTCCACCGTCTCGCTGGTGCCCTGGCAGCCGGGCCTGGCGCGCATCGTCTGCGAAGGCCATGTGGAAGGCCAGCCCTGGGCCTACGACAGCCGCGTGGTGCTCAAGAAGCAGGTGGCGCGCCTGGCCGAACAGGGCCTGACCATGTTCACCGGTCTGGAGCCCGAGTTCTCGCTGCTGCGCCGCAACGCCGACGGCAGCATCGTGCCGCACGACGCCAGCGACAACCTGGCCAAGCCCTGCTACGACTACAAGGGCCTCTCACGCACCCGGGTGTTCCTGGAGCGGCTCTCGGGCGCCATGCGCGCCACCGGCATCGACGTCTACCAGATCGACCACGAAGACGCCAACGGCCAGTTCGAGCTGAACTACACCTTCACCGACTGCCTGACCTCGTGCGACCACTTCGTGTTCTTCAAGATGGCCGCCAGCGAGATCGCCAACGAACTGGGCCTGATCTGCTCCTTCATGCCCAAGCCCTTCGCCAACCGGCCGGGCAACGGCATGCACATGCACCTGTCCATCGGCGACGGCAAGCGCAACCTGTTCCAGGACAAGAGCGATGCCAACGGCCTGGAACTCTCGCCCATGGCCTACCAGTTCATGGCCGGCCTGCTGCACCACGCCTCGGCGCTCACAGCCCTGTGCGCGCCGACCATCAACTCCTACAAGCGCCTGGTGGTGGGTCGCTCGCTGACCGGCGCCACCTGGGCCCCGGCCTACATCAGCTACGGCGACAACAACCGCTCGACCATGGTGCGCATCCCCAAGGGCCGGCTGGAACTGCGCCTGCCTGACGGCGCCTGCAACCCCTACCTGGCCACGGCGGCGGTCATCGCCGCCGGCCTGGACGGCATCGCCAAGAACATGCATCCGGGCGCGCCGCGCAACGTGAACCTCTACGACTGGAGCGAGGCGCAGCTCAAGGAAGCCGGCATCGGCCTGCTGCCGCAGAACCTGAACGCCGCCCTCGACGCCCTGGAGGCCGACAGCGTGATCCGCGAAGCGCTCGGTCCGGTCACCGACGAATTCCTCAAGTTCAAGCGCATGGAATGGATCGAGTACATGCGCCACGTCTCGGACTGGGAAGTCAAGCAATACCTGGAATTTTTCTGAAGGAAGCAACCATGTGTGGAATTGTTGGACTGTTGTTGAAAAAACCGGCGCTCTACAGCCGGCTGGGCGAGCTGATGGTGCCCATGCTGATCGGCATGACCGAGCGCGGCCCGGACTCCGCCGGCATGGCCGTGTTCGGCCAGCCGCTGCCCGAAGGCCAGCGCAAGATCAGCATCTACTCCGGCCTGACCGAAGCCGGTGCCAGCTATGACTGGGTCGGCCTGGCCGACGCGCTGAACGCCTCGCTCAAGGTCAAGGCGCACACCACGATCAAAGGCAACCACGCCATCTTCACCTTCGAAGGCCCGGCCGACCCGGTCAAGGCCTTCGTCAAGCAGTACGACCCCAAGCTGCACCTGCTTTCTGCCGGCCGCAGCATCGACCTCTACAAGGACATCGGCACCCCGGCCGAAGTCGCGCAGCGCTACGCCTTCGAGGCCCTGACCGGCAGCCACCTGGTGGGCCACACCCGCATGGCCACCGAATCGGCCGTCACCCCCGACCGCGCCCACCCCTTCACCGCCGGCGAGGACTTCTGCCTGGTGCACAACGGCTCGCTGTCCAACCCCAACGGCGTGCGCCGCATGCTGGAGCCGCGCGGCATCAAGTTCGAGACCGACAACGACACCGAAGCCGCCTGCCGCTTCCTGGAGTGGCGCCTGCGCGAAGGCGACGACCTGCCCAGCGCCCTGCAGAAGGGCTTCGAGGCGCTCGACGGCTTCTTCACCTTCCTGATGGGCACGCCGACCGAGCTGGCCCTGATCCGCGACCCCTTCGCCTGCAAGCCGGCGGTGGTGGCCGAGACCGACGACTACGTGGCCATCGCGTCCGAGTTCCGTTCGCTCGCGCACCTGCCCGATGTCAAGCACGCCAAGGTCTTTGAACCCGCCCCCGAGGAGATGTACGTATGGAAAATCTGACTTTCGACCTGGCCCAGCAGAGCGTCCGGGCGCTCAACCAGCACCTGCACGGCAGCCCCGAATCGCTGGCCGGCCAGCACATCGAGGTGATCAACCCCGATGGCGCGCACAACATCGCCGTCGGCATCAACGCGCCGGTCAAGGTGACCATCCAGGGCCATGCCGGCTACTACGCCGCCGGCATGAACAAGTTCGCCGACGTCACCATCGAAGGCAGCGCCAGCACCGGCGTGGCCGAGAACATGATGAGCGGCAAGGTGCACGTCAAGGGCTTCGCCTCCAACGGCGCCGGCGCCTCGGCGCACGGCGGCCTGCTGGTCATCGACGGCGACGCCGGCCTGCGCTGCGGCATCTCGCTCAAGGGCGGCGACATCGTGGTCGGCGGCTCGGTCGGCAGCTTCTCGGGCTTCATGGCCCAGGCCGGCCGCATGGTCGTCTGCGGCAACGCCGGCGACGCGCTCGGCGACTCGCTCTACGAGGCCGTGATCTACGTCAAGGGCGAGATCAAGAGCCTGGGCGCCGACGCCCAGATCGAACCGCTGGGCGAAGCCGACATCAGCGCGCTGACCGGCCTGCTGGCCGCCGCCGGCCTGAGCCACAAGCCGGAGGACTTCAAGCGCGTGGCCTCGGCCCGCAGCCTCTACCACTGGAACGCCGACGCCGATCAGACCTATTGAGGATTCCCCATGAGCACCGAACACCCCATCACCTTCAAGCGTCTGCAACTCGAGGAGTCCGCCAGCTTCGACCGCAGCACGCTGGACTACATCCACCGCGCCTCCAGCACCGGCCTGTACGAAATCCGCGGCCTGGGTGCCAAGCGCAAGCTGCCGCACTTCGACGACCTGGTGTTCCTCACCGCCTCGCTCTCGCGCTACCCGCTGGAGGGCTACCGCGAGAAGTGCTCCACCAAGACCGTGCTGGGCACCCGCTTCGCCAAGAAGCCGATCGTGCTGGACACCCCCATCACCATCGCCGGCATGAGCTTCGGCGCGCTGTCGGCCAACGTCAAGGAAGCCCTGGGCAAGGCCGCCACCGCCATGGGCACCAGCACCACCACCGGTGACGGCGGCATGACCTCGGAAGAGCGCCTGTCGTCCAAGACCCTGGTCTACCAGTGCCTGCCCTCGCGCTACGGCTTCAACCCCGACGACGTGCGCCGCGCCGACGCCATCGAGGTGGTGCTCGGCCAGGGCGCCAAGCCCGGCGGCGGCGGCATGCTGCTGGGCCAGAAGGTCAACCCGCGCGTGGCCAAGATGCGCACCCTGCCCGAAGGCGTGGACCAGCGCTCGGCCAGCCGCCACCCGGACTGGACCGGCCCGGACGACCTGACCATCAAGATCCAGGAACTGCGCGAACTGACCGACTGGGAAAAACCGATCTACGTCAAGGTCGGTGCCACCCGCGTCTACAACGACGTCAAGCTGGCGGTGCACGCCGGGGCCGACGTGGTGGTGGTCGACGGCATGCAGGGCGGCACCGCCGCCACCCAGACCTGCTTCATCGAACACGCCGGCATTCCCACCCTGGCGGCGGTGCGCCAGGCCGTGGCCGCGCTGCAGGACCTGGACATGATCGGCAAGGTGCAGCTCATCGTCTCCGGCGGCATCCGCACCGGCGCCGACGTGGCCAAGGCACTGGCGCTGGGCGCCGACGCGGTGGCCATCGGCCAGGGCGTGCTCATGGCCCTGGGCTGCAACCGCGACAGCTACCAGCAGGGCGGCCAGAACCACAGCGCCGAGGCCGACTACGCCGCGCTGGGCACCAAGGCCGGCTACTGCCACCACTGCCACACCGGCAAGTGCCCGGTCGGCGTGACCACGCAGGACGCCATCCTGGAGCAGCGCCTGGAGCCCGAGAACGGCGCCAAGCACGTCAAGAACTACCTCAAGACGCTGACCATGGAACTGACCACGCTGGCGCGCGCCTGCGGCAAGCAGGACGTGCACCACCTGGAGCCCGAGGACCTGGTGGCGCTGACGGTGGAAGCCGCCGCGATGGCGCGCGTGCCCCTGGCCGGCACCAACTGGATTCCGGGCCACAACGGATGACGCGGAGGCTGTCATGACCATCGCCGCTTCCGACATCAAGAGCCGTCCCGTCTATCAGCCCCTGAGCCCCGAGGCCGCGGCGACGCGCCACTGGCTGGTGCTGGAAGCGGCGGCACAGGACGCCGATGCCTGCCGTGCCCTGGTGCAGGCCTTCGCGCCGGTGCAGCCGGCGCTGCAGGTGTGGTCGGTCGGACCGCTGACGCTGGACGGCCTGCCGGTGGCGGTGCTGGCCGACACCGCGGCGCTGGCGCCGCAGCTGGCCCAGGCCGGCCCGTTCCGCGTCAGCGACCGCCTGTACGTGCAAGGCACCGAGCCCTTCATCTGGTCGGTGGCCGCGCTCGCGGCCGCCGCCGGGCTGGCAGCCGAACAGGTGCAGCTGGCCCATGCCGGCAGCCTGCGCCGGCGCGTCTGGTGCACCCACTGCCACGGTTTCACCGAGGGCGTGACCACCAGCACCGTGCCCTGCGCCGGTTGCGGCCGGCACCTGCTGGTGCGCGACCACTTTTCCCGCCGTCACGGCGCCTTCATGGGCGTGATGGTCGATGCCGAAGCGCCGGGCCAGCGCCCGGCGGTGCAGGAGGTGTTCCCATGATCGTGTCTTCCCTGAAACTGCGGGTGGCGGCCGTCGACGACATCGCCCCCAGTCTGCGCCACCTGCGTCTGGAGGCGGCCGACGGCGCGCCGCTGCCGCCCACCGGCGCCGGCGCGCACGTGCTGCTGAGTCTGCCCGGTGCCGCGCGAACGCACCGCAACGCTTATTCGCTGACCAACCCGCCCGGCACGCGCAGCGGCTACGACGTCATCGTGCGCCGGGTGCCCGCCTCGCGCGGCGGCTCGGCCGCGGTGCACGAACGGCTGAAGGTCGGCGACCTGCTGGACGCGCAGACGCCGGGCAACCTGTTCGCCCCGGTGCGCGGTGCGCGCCACCACCTGATGATCGCCGGCGGCATCGGCATCACGCCCTTCCTGTCGTACCTGCAGGACGCGGGCGTGCGCCAGACCGGGGCCACGCTGCATGTGTGCTGCCGCGAGTCGGAGAAGGACGTTTTCAAACCCTGGCTGCCGGATGGCGCCGACGTGCGCTTCCACTGGGACGCCGACGGCCACCGGCTTGACATCGCCGCCCTGCTGGCCGCCCAGCCGGTCGGTACCCACCTGTACGTCTGCGGACCGAGCGACCTGAACGACGCGGTGATCCGGGCGGCCGAAGCGGCCGGCTGGCCGGCCAGCCAGGTGCACACCGAACACTTCGGCGTCGCCAGCGCCGGCGGCAGCGCCTTTGAAGCGGTGCTCCGCAAGTCCGGTCTGCGGGTGCGAGTCGGCGAGGACGAGAGCCTGCTCGAAGCCATCGAGCGCGCCGGCGTGGCCGCGCCCTGCCTGTGCCGCGGCGGCGCCTGCGGCGTCTGCGTGACCCCGGTGCTCGAAGGGGATCCCGAACACCACGACCACTACCTGAGTGCCGACGAGAAAGCCGCCGGCCGCCTGATCATGCCCTGCGTCTCCCGCGCGCGCAGCCCGCAGCTGGTGCTGGACCTCTGAGCCCGCGCCCCTTCCTGGAGAACCCCATGAGCATCGCCTTCAAGCCCGACGAAACCTTCCGCGGCGACTACACCTACCGCAACAGCGACGCCGCCATCCTGCGCTTTCCGTTCCCGTTCCCGGAAGACCGCTACATGTACAGCGTCAACATGGAGCCGCACAACGGCAGCGGGCCGAGCGACGCCTTCGTGCACGCTTTCGATGTGGACGAGCACTACATCGCCGAGTGCCGTGACCGGGCCATCACGCTCGAACGCGACCCCGGCCGCTGTCAGGCGCTGCCGCACATGATGATGGCGCAGTGGGACACGCTGGAGCTGCTGATGGAGAGCCTGTCCCACGACTACCCGGAACACTTCGCGCTGCACAAGTCCGGTGAAGGTTTCGGCGCCACCTGGACCTGGACCAACCGGCCGCTGGGTCTGGAGCAGCGCTTCACCTTCGGCGACGCCGCCACGCTGCCCTGCGAGCCCTTCGAGTACATCACCCGCCAGGTGCAGGGCGACTTCGCCATCTGCGACCAGCGCGACAACAACCTGTTCCTGGACGCCGGCATGGTGACCTCGCAGGCCGACTGGTCGCTGGACTTCAACGTCGGCATGAGCTTCATGGAGTGGCACGGCCCGGTGCCGCTGGCGCACCAGGCCGGCGTGTTCGAGCGTGCGCTCAAGTACCTGCTCATGGTGCGCCTGGGCCAGCCGGTGCGGCGCCTGAACTGGACCATGACGGTCAACCCGCGGCTGGACACCTCGCCCGAGACCTACCCCGAGTGGGGCCCTGACCGCGCCTCGCTCACGCCGGAGAACATCGGCCGCAAGCTGCACCTGCGGGTGGAGCTTCAGACGCTCTGGCGCCTGCCGCGCAGCAACGCGCTGCTGTTCCCGATCCGCTGCTACCTGGCTTCGCTGGACGAACTGGTGCGCGTGCCCAAGTGGGGCAAGCGCCTGCACCGCGTGCTGTCCACGCTGCCGCCGCAACTGGCCGAATACAAGGGCCTGACGCGCTACCTGCCCATGGCCGTGGCCTACCTGGCCCAGTACGACGACGGCGAAGCCTTGCCCGTGGGCACCACCGCCGACACCGACGCCCTGGCCGAACCGGCCTGACCGATCCCTTTCCTTTTTCCACCTTTTCTTCATTCTTCTGGAGCACCGCATGAACTCTTGGCGCATCTCTGCCCTGGCCGACCGTCACCGCGCGCTCGGCTCGTCCCTGGCCGACTGGAACGGCATGGGCACGGCCTGGACCTACAGCACCGACCTGGCCGACGAACACGAGGCCATCCGCACCAAGGCCGGCCTGATGGACGTCTCGGGCCTGAAGAAGGTGCACGTCATCGGCCCGCACGCCGAGATGCTCATCAACTACGCCACCACCCGCAACGTCAGCAAGCTCTACCCGGGCAAGTCGGTCTACGCCTGCATGCTCAACGAAGAGGGCAAGTTCATCGACGACTGCGTCATCTACCGCAACGGCCCCAACGCCTTCATGGTGGTGCACGGTGCCGGCCAGGGGCACGACATCCTGACCCGCGGGGCCATGGGCCGCCAGGTCAGCGTGCTGTTCGACGACGACCTGCACGACCTGTCGCTGCAAGGTCCGCTGGCGGTGGAATACCTGAGCAAGCACGTGCCGGGCATCCGCCAGCTGCCGTACTTCCACCACACCCACACCACGCTGTTCGGCCGCCCGGTGACGATCTCCCGCACCGGCTACACCGGCGAACGCGGTTACGAAATCTTCTGCAAGGCCGCCGACGCGCCGCTGATCTGGGACACCATCGTTGCCGAAGGCAAGGCCATGGGCATCGTGCCCTGCGCCTTCACCGCGCTGGACTGGCTGCGCGTCGAGAGCAGCCTGATGTTCTACCCCTACGACAACTCCGACATGTACCCCATGGAAGGTGAGCCCATCGGCGACACCCTGTGGGAACTGGGTCTGGACTTCACCGTCTCGCCCGGCAAGACCGAGTTCCGTGGCGCGGCCGAACACTACCGCCTGCAGGGCAAGGAGCGCTTCAAGATCTTCGGTGTCGAACTCGACAGCAAGGAAGCGGCCCAGGCCGGCGACGCGCTGTACGACGGCGAGCGCAAGGTCGGCTTCGTCACCTGCGCCATGTATTCGCGCCTGACCGGCCGTTCGATGGCGATCGCCCGCCTTGATCCGGCGTATGCGGTGCACGGCAAGGCCATGGCACTGCGCGGCGCCGCGCTGAGCTGTGCGGCCAAGGCGCACACCATGCCCTTCGACGACCCGCAGAAGACCAAACGCACCGCCAAGGACTAAGAGGCTGAGAGGACGTCGGACACGCCCAACGCCCTCCCAGCCTCTGAGCGTTCCGTTCCGATTTCCCCTTGTTCGCCTGCCCTTCAGCGGGCGGGCAAGACCTCTGCACGCCCGAAACGCCCCCGTACCGCCCCGCACCGCGAAAGCTCCCCATCATGACCACCCACCAGCGCCGCTACACCCTGTCCCTGTCCTGCCCCGACCGCGTGGGCATCGTGGCCGCCGTGAGCAACTTCCTGGCCCAGCACAGCGGCTGGATCACCGAAGCCAGCCACCACGCCGACGCCGAGTCCCAGATGTTCTTCATGCGCCAGGAAATCCTGGCCGATTCGCTGAAGCTGGACATCGACGCCTTCCGTGCCGAATTCGCCCAGCTCGCCAAGCCCTTCGGCATGCAGTGGCGCATCTCGGACAGCGCGCGCAAGAAGCGCGTGGTCATCCTGGTCTCCAAGCAGGAACACTGCCTGTACGACCTGCTGGGCCGCTGGCAGTCGGGCGAGCTGGACATTGACATTCCCTGCGTCATCTCCAACCACGAGACCTTCCGCGGCCTGGTGGAGTGGCACGGCATTCCCTTCCACCACGTGCCGGTGACGCCCGAGACCAAGGCCCAGGCCTACGCCAAGGTCGAGCAGCTCTACCTGGATGCCGACGCCGACGCCATGGTGCTGGCGCGCTACATGCAGATCCTCTCGCCCGACCTGTGCGACAAGTTCCCGGGCCAGATCATCAACATCCACCACAGCTTCCTGCCCAGCTTCATCGGCGCCAAGCCCTACCACCAGGCCTTCCAGCGCGGCGTCAAGCTGATCGGCGCGACCTGCCACTACGTGACCTCGGAACTCGACCAGGGGCCGATCATCGAGCAGGACGTGATCCGCATCGACCACTCCGACGTGCCCGAAGAGCTGGTGCGCAGCGGCAAGGACGTGGAGAAGGCGGTGCTCGCGCGCGGCCTGCGCTACCACCTGGAAGACCGCGTGCTGATCCACGGCAACAAGACCGTGGTGTTCCGCTGAGCCCGCGCCATGACCGCCCAGATCATTGACGGCAAGGCGCTGTCCAGGCGCCTGCGCACCGGGTTTCGCGAACGCGTGGAACGCCTCAAGGCCCAGGGCGTGCAGCCCGGCCTGGCGGTGATCCTGGTCGGCGAAAACCCGGCCTCGCAGGTCTACGTCGGCAACAAGATCAAGGCTTGCGAAGAGTGCGGCGTGCACTCCCTGTACGTGGGTCTGGCCGCCGATGCCAGCGAGGCCGAGGTGCTCGCCACCATCGAGCGACTGAACGCCGACCCCACGGTGCACGGCATCCTGGTGCAGCTGCCGCTGCCACCGCACATCCAGGTCGCGCGGGTGCTCGAGGCGATCTCGGTGCACAAGGACGTGGACGGCTTTCACCTCTACAACGTCGGTGCCCTGGTCACCGGCAACAGCATCTTCCCGCCCTGCACCCCCTACGGCGTGCAGCTGCTGCTGGACACCACCGGCATCGATGTCGCGGGCCAGAACGTGGTGGTGGTGGGTGCCAGCAACATCGTCGGCAAGCCCATGGGCCTGATGCTGCTGCAGCGCGAGGCCACGGTCACCATCTGCCATGCGAAAACGCGCGACCTGGCGCAGCACACCATCCTGGCCGACATCCTCATCGTCGCGGCCGGCAAGCCCGGGCTGATCGTGCCGCAGATGGTCAAGCAGGGCGCCATCGTCATCGACGTCGGTATCAACCGCCTGCCCGACGGCCGCATCGTCGGTGACGTGTGCTTCGACGAGGTCAAGGAGAAGGCTTCCTGGATCACCCCCGTGCCCGGCGGCGTCGGCCCGATGACGGTGACCATGCTGATCGAGAACACCTTGCGCTCGGCCGAGCGCGCCTTCAAGGCCGAGGGCGAGGCCGAGTTCGAGGAATGGGACGCCCCCACGGTGAGGTCGCCATGAGGGCCGGCGCCCGGCAGGACCTGTCCGCTGCGGCGCCCGTTGCCGGGCGTTGCCCGCCGCCGCCCCTGCCCTGGCCGGCGCGCGGTCGCCAGGTGCTCAGCCTGCAGGGCCTGCGCTTTGACGCGCCGCTGGGCATCCTGGCGCACGAGAAGACCGCGCCGCAGCCGATCCAGGTGGACGTGGAAATCCACCAGGGTCTGCAGCCCCTGCGGCCGGGCGACGACATCGGGCAGGTGCTGGACTACCGCCGGGTGCGCCAGCTCATCATCGACGAATGCACCGCCGGCCATGTGAACCTGCTGGAGAGCCTGGTCGGCCAGCTGGCCCAGCGCCTGGGTGAACTGCCGGGCGTGGCCGGCGTGCGGGTCAGGGTGGCCAAGCTGCACATCTTCGACGACTGCGAGGTGGCCATCCGGCTGGAGACCGGGCGCTGGGACCTCTGAGCTCAAAATCCCGGCGGACTTGATGCGGATCAAGGGCCGCCGGCCCGCCGTCATGCCGGAGTGCCCCTTCCTGCGCTAGGCTGGACACCTGTTCCGCCCACCTGCAGGAGTGACCATGGTCCGCATCCCGCGCCGACAGATCGTGATGGGCGTGCCGGCCGCCGCGGCGACCGCCGCGCTGCTGGGCGTCGGTGGCCCGGCCCATGCGGCCGAAGGCTATGAACAGGCCCGCCAGCGCATCTGGCGCCAGGGGCCGCTGCAGGGGCTCTCGGGCGCCGCGCTCGGGCGGGAGCTGGTGCGCTACGCGACGCTCGCACCCTCCAGCCACAACACCCAGTGCTGGCGCTTTGCGCTGGACGGGCAGGGCGTGCGCATCCGCCCCGACCTCGCGCGCCGCTGCCCGGTGGTGGACCCGGACGACCACCACCTCTACGTCTCGCTGGGCTGCGCGGCCGAGAACCTGCTGCAGGCGGCGGCGGCCTTCGGGCTGCGGGGCGATGCCCATTTCGACGCCGCCCAGGGCGCGGTGCAGGTGGCGCTCGGGTCCGCTTCGGCGCCTGCTGCGGCCGGCCCGCTGTTCCAGGCCATCACCCGGCGCCAGAGCACGCGCGGGGACTACGACGGCCGGCCGCTGAGCGCGGCCGAGCTGGACCAGCTCGCGCGGGCCACCCGCAGCCCGGCGGTGGACCTGTTGCTGCTCACCGAGCGGCCGGCCATGGAGCAGGTGCTGGACTTCGTGCTGCAGGGCAACAGCGCCCAGCTGGCGGACCCGGCCTTTGTCGCCGAACTCAAGGCCTGGATCCGCTTTTCCGAGTCCGATGCGGTGGCGCGCGGCGACGGCCTGTTCGCCCGGTCGTCTGGCAACCCCGCGCTGCCCGACTGGCTGGGCCGGCGCCTGTTCGACTTCGTCTTCACCACCGGATCGGAGAACGACAAATACGCCCGGCAGTTGCGCAGCTCGGCCGGCGTGGCGGTGTTCGTCGCCACCGGTGACGCCGGCACCGACCCCCGGGCGCGCTGGGTGGCGGTGGGCCGCGCCTTCGAGCGCTTTGCCCTGCAGGCCACCACCCTGGGCATCCGCACGGCGCACCTGAACATGCCGGTGGAGGTGGCGGCCATCCGGCCCCGCTTTGCCCAGGCCCTGGGGCTGGGTGCGCAGCGGCCGGACCTGGTGGTGCGCTTCGGCCGCGGGCCGGCCCTGCCGCCCTCGCTGCGCCGGCCGGTCCAGGCGGTGCTGGATTGAACACCGTGCTGCGCCGGGCATGGGCGCACCGGGCGCTCGGGCTGGCGCTTCTGGTGCTGTGTGCGGGCGCTGCCTGGGTCGCGTGGCGTTACCGGCAAGACCTGGCGCTGGCGACCGCCCGGACCGCCGAAGGCAGCGCCGTGGCGCGCACGCCCTGCGGGCCGATCGAGTACCAGGCCAGGGGCGCCGGCAGGCCCCTGCTGGTGGTGCATGGCAGCGGCGGCGGTCACGACCAGGGCATGGACTTCGCGCTGCCGCTGGTGCCTCGCGGGGTCCGCGTCATCGCCGTGTCCCGGTTCGGCTATCTGCGCACGCCGCGGCCGCCGGTGGCCACACCCGAAGCGCAGGCCGATGCCCATCGCTGCCTGCTGGATGCGCTGGGCCTGCGGCAGGCCGCGGTGCTGGGGGTGTCGGCGGGCGCCCCGTCGGCGCTGCAGGCGGTGATCCGCCACCCGGACCGGTTCACCGCCCTCATGCTGGTGGTGCCCATCGGCCACCGGCCCGACCAGGTGCCGGCGTCGGCGCCCCCGGTGTCCGACGGACAGGACAGGGTGCTGCTTCAGCTGCTGGGTTCCGACTTCGTCTACTGGAGCACCCGCCAGCTGGCCTGGTCCCTGCTGCTGCGTCACCTGCTGGCGACGCCGCCCGAGCAGTTCCGGGCCGCCGACGCGGCCGAGCAGGCCCGGGTGCGGGCCATGGCCGACCACATCCTGCCGGTGTCGCTGCGCCGCCAGGGGCTGCTGGACGACACCCGCCTGGGCAAGCGCCTGGGCCCCCAGGACCTGTCGGCGGTCCGCGTGCCGACCCTGCTGGTCAGCGCGCGGGACGACGGTTTCGGCACCTATGCCACAGCCCGCTACATGGCCAGCCAGATACCGGGCGCGCGTTTCGTGGGTTTCGAGCAGGGTGGGCACCTGCTGGTCGGTCACCACCAGGCGCTGCGCGACCTGATGGCCGAGTGGTTGCGGCTGTAACCGGCCTGAAACGCGTTTCACGGATAATTGAAACCAAATTACAGATCCGCCCATCCGGCAGCCCTCAGGAGACCGCTTCCATGCCCCAACGCGCCACCAAGATCGTCGCCACCCTCGGTCCCGCTTCCAGCGATCCCGCCCTGCTCGAAGCCATGATTCGCGCCGGTGTGAACGTCGTTCGGCTGAACTTCTCGCACGGCAAGGCGCAGGACCACATCGACCGCGCCAACCTGGTCCGCGAAGCCGCCCAGCGCGCCGGCCGCGAGGTGGGCATCATGGCCGACCTGCAGGGGCCGAAGATCCGCGTCGGCAAGTTCGCCGACGGCAAGGTCATGCTGGAGCCGGGCCAGCCCTTCGTGCTGGACGCCTCGCGCACCGAGCCGGGCGACATCGCCGGGGTCGGCCTGGACTACAAGGAACTGCCGCGCGACGTGAAGGCCGGCGACACCCTGCTGCTCAACGACGGCCTGATCGTGCTGACGGTGGACAAGGTGGCCGGCGACGCGGTGCACACCACGGTCAAGCTCGGCGGGGAACTGTCCAACAACAAGGGCATCAACAAGCAGGGCGGCGGCCTGACCGCGCCCGCGCTGACCGCCAAGGACATGGAGGACATCAAGACCGCCATGGGCCTGCAGGCCGACTACGTGGCGGTGAGCTTTCCCAAGAACGCGACCGACATGGAACTGGCGCGCCAGCTGTGCAACATGGCCGCCGCGCCGTTCAACCACAAGCCCGGCCTGATCGCCAAGATCGAGCGGGCCGAGGCCATCCCCGAACTGGACAACATCCTCAAGGTGTCCGACGGCATCATGGTTGCGCGCGGCGACCTGGCGGTGGAAGTCGGCAACGCGGCGGTGCCCGGCCTGCAGAAGCACATGATCAAGCGGGCGCGCGAGATGGACAAGGTGGTCATCACCGCGACCCAGATGATGGAGTCCATGATCGTCAACCCGGTGCCCACCCGCGCCGAGGTGTCCGACGTGGCCAACGCGGTGCTCGACGGCACCGACGCGGTGATGCTCAGCGCCGAGACCGCCGCCGGCAAGTACCCGCTGGAGACGGTGCAGCAGATGGCCGCCATCTGCCAGGAGGCCGAGAAGACCGACCACGACCCGCTGGAAGACGACTTCGTGGGCGAGACCTTCACCCGCATCGACCAGGCCATCGCCATGGGCGCACTGTTCACCGCGCACCACCTCAAGGCCAAGGCCATCGTGGCGCTGACCGAATCGGGATCCACCGCGCTGTGGATGAGCCGCCACGCGGTGCGCATGCCCATCTTCGCCGTCACCTCCAAGCTGGCCAGCCAGCGCAAGATGACGCTCTACCGCAACGTGCGCCCGCTGCTCATCGACACCAGCGCCGACCGCGACACCGCCCTGGCCGAGGCCGAGGCCGACCTGAAAGCGCGCGGCGTCATGAAGGCTGGCGACGTCTACGCCATCACCGTGGGCGAACCCATGGGCCAGCCGGGGGGCACCAACACGCTCAAGATCTGCCGGGCGGCCTGACCGCATCTGTCATCGGCGCGCAAGGGCGTGGGCGCTAAAATTCTCCGAGTTACAAACCGGTTACCAACCTTGATCTAGGGGAATCTCATGGCGCTCGTTTCCATGCGCGAACTGCTCGACCACGCCGCCGCCAACGGCTACGGCATCCCGGCCTTCAACGTCAACAACCTCGAACAGGTGCAGGCCGTCATGGCCGCGGCCGACGAAGTGGGCGCGCCCGTCATCCTGCAGGCCAGCGCCGGGGCCCGCAAGTACGCCGGTGAGGCCTTCATCAAGCACCTGATCCAGGCCGCCACCGAAGCCTATCCGCACATCCCCCTGGTCATGCACCAGGACCACGGCACCAGCCCCAAGGTCTGCGCCGGCGCCATCGACTTGGGCTTCGGCTCGGTGATGATGGACGGGTCCCTCAAGGAAGACGGCAAGACCCCGTCCAGCTTCGACTACAACGTGGAAGTCACCCGCACCGTGGTCGAGATGGCGCACAAGGTGGGCGTGACCGTCGAGGGCGAACTCGGCTGCCTGGGCAACCTGGAAACCGGTGACGCTGGCGAGGAAGACGGTATCGGCGCCGAAGGCAAGCTGGACCATTCCCAGATGCTGACCGACCCCGAGGAGGCCGCCCAGTTCGTCAAGGCCACCCAGCTGGACGCGCTGGCGATTGCCATCGGCACCAGCCACGGCGCCTACAAGTTCACCCGCCCGCCCACCGGTGACATCCTGGCGATCAGCCGGGTCAAGGAAATCCACGCCCGCATTCCCAACACCCACCTGGTGATGCATGGCTCGTCGAGCGTGCCGCAGGACCTGCTGGCCATCATCAACCAGTACGGCGGCCAGATGAAGCAGACCTGGGGCGTGCCGGTGGCCGAGATCCAGGAAGCCATCAAGCACGGCGTGCGCAAGATCAACATCGACACCGACATCCGCATGGCCATGACCGGCGCGGTGCGCAAGTTCCAGGTCGAGAACCCGGAAAAATTCGACATGCGCGAGTGGATGAAGCCGGCCCGCGAGGCCGCCAAGGCCATCTGCAAGCAGCGCTACCTGGAATTCGGCTGCGAGGGCCAGGCCGGCAAGATCAAGGGCGAAACCCTGTCCGTGATGGCCGCTAGGTACGCCAAGGGCGAACTGGCCCAGAAGGTGAACTGAGCACCTGCGATAATCCGCCGGAATGGTTAACAGCCCGCTGACTGTTCGGTCGGCGGGCTTTTTACTTGGCCCCTCTCTTCGCGTGACCGATCGCCCATGAGCACCGCCCTGCACACCTCCGCCCTGAAGTCCCTGCCGCTGCTGGCGCGCGGCAAGGTGCGTGACAACTACGCCGTGGGCGATGACCGCATCCTGATGGTGGCTTCCGACCGCATCAGCGCGTTCGACGTCATCATGGGCGAGCCGATTCCGGGCAAGGGCGCGCTGCTGACCAAGCTCAGCCTGTTCTGGTTCGACCAGCTCGGCCCCAAAGGCCTGAACATCTGCCCGATCCACCTGACCGGCGAGGCGCCCGAGAGCGTGGTCTCGGCCGACGAGGTGCCGCAGGTCATCGGCCGCTCCATGCTGGTCCAGCGGCTCAAGCCCATTCCGGTCGAGGCCGTGGTGCGCGGCTACCTGGCTGGCAGCGGCTGGAAGGAATACCAGGAAAGCCGCTCGGTCTGCGGCGTGAAGCTGCCCGAGGGCCTGCAGAACGCGTCGAAGCTGCCCGAGCCGATCTACACCCCGGCGGCCAAGGCCGAGATGGGCGAGCACGACGAGAACATCACCTACGAAAAGACGGTCGAGATGGTGGGCGCCGACGTGGCGGCCCAGATCCGCGACAAGGCCATTGCGCTGTACAAGGCCGCGGCCGAGATCGCGCTGAAAAAGGGCATCATCATCGCCGACACCAAGTTCGAGTTCGGCCTGGACAAGAATGGCACCGTGGTGCTGATGGACGAGGTGCTCACGCCCGATTCCTCGCGCTACTGGCCGGCCGACCAGTATGTGGTCGGCAGCAACCCGCCCAGCTACGACAAGCAGTTCCTGCGCGACTGGCTGGAAACCGCCAAGGTCAACGGCCAGCCCTGGGACAAGGCGCCGCCCGCACCGCGCCTGCCCAAAGAGGTGATCGAGAAGACCGCCGCCAAGTACCAGGAAGCGCTCACCCGGCTGATGGGGTGAAACCCGTTTTGAGCGCGCCGCGAAGGTAGTCCACGAACAGCGACACCGCTCGCGGCACATGGGCCGAATAGGGCCGGATGGCGTAGATGCGGTCGGCGAACGAGCCCACCGGTGTCCAGCCCGGCAGCACCGGCACCAGCTTGCCCGCCTGCAATGCGGCCTGCGCGCTGAAGTCCGGCAGCAGCGCAATGCCCAGCCCGGCCAGCGCCGCGTCGCGCAGGGCCTCGCTGTTGTTCGCGGTCAGCGAGCCGGATACCTGCACCGTCATGGGCTCGCGCGACAGCCCGGCTCTGGCCTGCGCCGGCGGCTCGAAGGTCCAGGCCGGCCGCTCCTGCGGACGCGGGTAGTGCAGGCAGTTGTGGCCCGCCAGGTCCGACGGCTGCTGTGGCGTGCCGGCGCGGCGCAGGTAGGTCCGCGTGGTCACCAGCACCGAACGGGTGTGGCACAGCAGCGTGGCCACGTGCGTGTCCGGCGGGCTGGCGGTGTGGCGGATCGCCAGATCAAAACCTTCGGTGGCGAGCGAGGCCAGCCGGTCCGACAGGTTCAGCTCGATGCGCACCTGCGGGTACTGGCGCAGGAAATCGGGCAGCAGCGGGACGATCTGCTGGCGCGCCAGCGCCACCGGCGCCGTCACCCGCAGCAGACCCTGCGGCGCCTCGGCCAGGTCGCGCACCTGCGCGAAGCTCTGCGCGATCTGCTCAAACGCGGCGCGCGTCTGGTCCACCAGGCGCTGCCCGGCCTCGGTCAGGCGCACGCTGCGGGTGGTGCGCTGCACCAGGGCCACGCCGGCCAGGCGTTCCAGTTCGGCCACGCGCTGGCTCATGGCCGCCTTGCTCACGCCCAGGCGCGCCGCCGCCGCGGTGTAGCTGCCCTGTTCGGCCAGCACGGTGAGCCAGTGGCAGTGGCCCCAGAGTTCGTGGACCCGTTGCTCGTTCATGACCGCAATGATCGCATTGTTCAGTTATCTGAACAATCAATTCAGATTTCAGGCCTTGTCCGGCCGCGGCCGGGTTCCTAGACTGCCCGGATTCACCCACCCGGAGAAGTTTTCATGAACGCCCGCCCGCCCATCACCAGCGAGATCACCCACTACATCGGCGGCGCCCGCAGCGCCGGCAGTTCCACCCGTGCGCAGGACGTGACCAACCCCGCCACCGGTGCCGTCACCGGCCGGGTGCACCTGGCCAACGGTGCCGATGTCGATGCCGCCGTGGCCGCCGCCCAGGCGGCCTTCCCGGCCTGGGCCGACACGCCGCCCATCCGCCGCGCGCGCGTCATGTTCAAGTTCCTGGAACTGGTGAACCAGCACAAGGACGAACTGGCCCGCGCCATCACCGCCGAACACGGCAAGGTGTTCACCGACGCGCAGGGCGAGGTGGCGCGCGGCATCGACATCATCGAATTCGCCTGCGGCATTCCGCAACTGCTCAAGGGCGACTTCACCGACCAGGTCTCCACCGGCATGGACAACTGGACCATCCGCCAGCCGCTGGGCGTGGTGGCCGGCATCACGCCCTTCAACTTCCCGGTCATGGTGCCCATGTGGATGTTCCCGGTGGCCATCGCCGCGGGCAACACCTTCGTGCTCAAGCCCAGCCCCATCGACCCGACGCCCAGCCTGCTGATCGCCGACCTGCTCAAGCAGGCGGGTCTGCCCGACGGCGTGTTCAACGTGGTGCAGGGCGACAAGGAGGCCGTGGACGCGCTGCTGGTGCGCCCCGACGTCAAGGCCATCAGCTTCGTCGGCTCCACCCCGATTGCCAACTACATCTACGAAACCGGCGCCCATCACGGCAAGCGCGTGCAGGCCAAGCGCGGCGTAAAGGCCGATGAGATCACCCTCACCCCGCTGGAGCTGATTGAACGTATCGCCAAGCTGGTGCCCCCGCCGCGCACGCACCGCCACCGCTACTTTGGCGTGCTGGCACC
>Ga0075011_10000297_pt1 | contig 26675 bp, 28 predicted proteins | sample TARM_MetaG_T_14_FD_72354 | JGI IMG/M metagenome (GOLD analysis project Ga0075011, IMG submission 72354) | Freshwater microbial communities from Pennsylvania, USA, analyzing microbe dynamics in response to fracking - TARM_MetaG_T_14 | ecosystem: Environmental > Aquatic > Freshwater > River... | reverse complement strand
GCCCTAGACATAGACGTTTTATATAATTATTTTATTTTTTAATATAAATTAATAGTATCTAAACTGTCCCACATTGCATAAGAGTTTTGTTTATCGTACGCCATAATTTTGCGCTAGATTCGATTTTTATGTTCAATGTAACCGGACACTCTTTAAGCAACATGATACGACGAAAGGTTGAACATCCTTCTCGCACCAAATACCAATAAACCTTGTTAGTCATTCAGTCAGGATTCATTCAGCATGGACCAGTTTTTAACACAGATTTTTACCGTCATTTATCAAATCCCACAGGGAAAAATTTCAACCTACGGTGAAATAGCCCAAATGGCCGGATATCCGGGTTATGCTCGTCATGTAGGAAAAGCGCTCAGTAAATTACCCAAAGGAAGCAAAATGCCCTGGTATCGGGTCATTAACAGTAAAGGAGAAATATCATTAACCGGACCAGACTGGGAACGCCAAAGAGAGCGGCTGGTCGCAGAAGGTATTGCTGTTAGCGCAGAAGGTAAAATATCACTCAAAAACTACAAATGGCAGCCATAAAACGCTGCCATTTATTGTGTTAATGCTGTTAGGCGCTAACGGTACTTTCATCCTTTAATTGGGATTATTTTGCTCTGACCCCAACTAAACGTAAGTCAACATGCTGAGTGTTGTCGGGGTCATTAATCACCGCATAACTGGTATCAGTAATAAATCTCAGTTTACCGTTAACTTCGATACGTGCGGAAATGGTGTAACGATGTCTCGGCTGGATCCGGCTGCTGTCGTAGGACAAATCAAATGTCAGCGGTACCTGATGTCCGTTGGTGATAAATTGTTGCTTAGCAATGACTTCTGCCGGTGCATCCATTTTTGAGACATCCTGCAACGACACTGTCACTTGAGCATTATCCGGAAGTAGTATGCGTTCACGATAAGCAATCGTACCAGTCACTGACTGAATTTTCTGTTCTGTCATTGTCGAGCCCGAAGATTCACACCCCACCAGAAAAACTGAACCAATAACTAACGTTGCTATATATACTAGTGCTTTTTTCATGATTTTTTCTAACCCTATGTAATTTATAAAACATTATAGATTCAACACAATATGCTGTCATTGTACGCTTTATTTATTGACAAATAACTGACTCAATTAACACACTATAGTCTGAACTGATAATAATAAAGAGACAAAGGTGAGAGGTTATGAGTAAACCACTGCAAGAACTTTTAAACTTGCTGCAGCTTGAAAAATTGGAAGAGGGTTTATATCGGGGAGAAAGTGAAAACCTGGGGTTACCACAGGTCTATGGTGGTCAGGTTATCGGCCAGGCACTTTCAGCCGCGCATTACACGGTTGACCCAAGCCGCACCGTTCACTCTTTTCACAGCTACTTTTTATATCCCGGTGATTCAGAGAAACCGATTATCTATGATGTAGAAAACCTTCGAGATGGCAAAAGCTTTAGTACTCGCCGGGTTAAAGCTATTCAAAACGGTCGCCCTATTTTTTACCTGACAGCTTCTTATCATGGCGAGGCCGAAGGCTTTGATCATCAGAACACAATGCCAGATATTCCCGGCCCTGAGAATTTCGCATCCGAAACAGAGATTGTTTCTCAGGTCGCTCATTTACTACCAGAACAGTTACAAAAGATGTTTTGTGGCGAAAAGCCCATAGAGATTCGCCCTGTTACAGTCATTAACCCGTTAAAGCCTCAAAAGGCAGAGCCTAAACAGTACCTTTGGATGCGGGCGAACGGGACTGTGCCTGACCATCAGCTTATTCATCAGTATCTATTAGGCTATGCCTCTGACTGGGGCTTTCTGGTCACCGCATTACACCCTCATGAAGTATCACTGCTTACACCGAAATTTCAGGTAGCAACCATTGATCACTCGATTTGGTTCCATCGACCATTCAAAATGGATGATTGGTTGCTGTTCGCGATTGAAAGCCCGACAGCAAGTAACACCCGGGGATTAGTGCGAGGTGAAATTTACAATCGTAACGGTGATTTGGTTGCCACAGCCGTTCAGGAAGGGGTGATGAGATTTAAACCATAATGTCACTCTGACATTGATCTCACCATTTTTACTTTACCCTTCCCTTGGGTTAAGGCTTAGAGTGGTAGCAGACCAAAGAGGAGGAAACGTTATGGGATGTTGTAACCAACCACCGAAAGGCGGTTCAACTGAAATGAAACCATTACTCAAAGCCTTTGCAGGCTTACTCGCATTTATTTTGCTGATTGCATGGTTATTCGGGTAACACCGTTCATTTCGCTCACCTCAACCAGAAAGTGGAAGCTCAGTGGTATATTTGAGTGATTCCATTGCGAAAGTGGAAGTGACATTGTTGAGTCCATCCACTGTGTTGACCAGTTTTTTATAAAACTGGTCAAAGTCATTCATATCTTTAGCCAGCACTTTCATCATGTAGTCGTATTCACCCGCCATACGATAAAATTCCATCACTTCTGGAAACTCTTCAACAGTCGCAACAAACCTTCGGTACCACTCATGAGAGTGATCATTCGTTTGCACCAATACAAAAACCGTTAACGATAAGCCAAGTGTTTCCGGTTCCAGCAAAGCGACGCGTTTAGTGATAACCCCCATTTCTTCGAGCTTCTTCAATCTTTTCCAGCATGGTGTCGTTGTCAGGTTTACCGCTTCCGCAATATCGTTAAGAGAAACCGTACTGTCCTTTTGCAACATTGCTAATATTTTTCTATCCACACTATCTATCAGCATAAAAACCTCAATAAAAAGAGAATAATTTTCTCCCAAAATAGTAAATAACAAAAAATATAGCAAAAACTTTCTCTGGCAAAAGCGTTAAATTATTTCTATACCAAGCTCAGGGAACCAAACATGTGTACCGATCATCAATGGATTAATAACGCCATCAGAAAAATTGAAGCCGACTTCCAACGTTCAGCAGATACTCACCTCATCAAGCTGGATATGCCGCAACTAACAGGAGTTGATATTTATCTCAAAGATGAGAGCACTCACCCTACTGGCTCACTCAAACATCGGCTTGCACGCTCATTGTTTCTTTACGCTATCTGCAATGGCTGGATTGGACCAGATACACCTATTATTGAATCATCTTCCGGCAGTACTGCGGTTTCTGAAGCTTACTTTGCCCGTATACTCGGTCTTCCTTTTATCGCTGTGATGCCAAAGTGCACCGCACGTAAAAAGATCGAACAGATCGAGTTTTATGGAGGGCAGGCTCATCTAGTCGACAGAACCGACCAAATTTATGATGAATCCCGCCGTCTGGCCAAAGAGCTTAATGGTCATTATATGGATCAATTCACTTATGCGGAACGAGCAACAGACTGGCGCGGAAACAGCAACATTGCTGACAGCATCTACAACCAAATGAAAATGGAACGTCACCCAATTCCCGCCTGGATCGTCATGAGTCCCGGTACCGGAGGAACATCAGCCACTATCGGGCGTTTCATTCGATATCAACAATACGATACAAAGTTATGCGTTGTCGATCCTGAGAATTCGGTATTTTTTGACTATTACAAAACCCGCAGAGCACACTTGACACGGGATTGTGGTAGCAAAATCGAAGGCATCGGCCGTCCGAGAGTTGAACCGAGTTTTATACCCAACGTAATAGATGAGATGATGCAAATCCCTGATGCCGCCAGCATTGCAACAATTTACTGGCTGGAGAAAATTCTCGGCCGTAAAACCGGAGCATCGACAGGAACCAACTTGTATGGAGCACTGCAGTTAGCCAGTCAAATGAAACGTAACGGCGAAACCGGCTCTATCGTGACGTTATTATGTGATAGTGGCGATCGTTATCTGGATACTTACTACAACTCTGACTGGGTTCAAAGTAACATTGGAGACTTGTCACCTTATCTAGCTAAACTTGAAGCGTTTTCTCAAACCGGAGAACTGTAAAGTCACTAACGTTTCACTATGCTTAGCCAATGGAGTCTATCGTGGAAGTAAAAATCGTAGAGTTTAAACCCAGAAAAATCGCCGTATACGAACATCGCGGAGCGCCTGAAGAATTGATGAACAGTGTCTCCGCATTCGTGGAATGGAGAAAAGAAACTGGCTTATCTCCGGTTGCGACCAGCGAGACTTTCGGTATTCCATACAGCGACCCGGAAAAAACGGAGAAAAGTGCTTTTCGTTTTGATATTGCCGGCACAGTTAACGAAGACATTCCTGACAACCGTTTCGGGGTGAAAAACGGTCAACTGTCCGGAGGCAAATGTGCGGTGGTTAGACACTACGGCAACCTGGATTTCATCAGCCAGACAGTCTACTCCCTATACCAGAACTGGTTACCGCAAAGTGGTGAGCAAGCCAGTGGCGATCCCTGTTTTTTCCATTACCTCAACATCAGCCCTGACACAGATAAGAACACACTGCAGACGGATGTTTATCTGCCGCTAAAATAAACAAAGCCGCCTTTCAGTGGCGGCTTTAAATACCGAAAACTAACTTTTATTTTTGTTTCGCTTCAAACGCTGCCAGTTGCTCTGGCGTAGCAGGCAACTGGTGATTCGCTTTCCACTCATCATAAGTCATGCCGTAAATTCGCTCACGTGCGTCATCAATGGATAAGTCAGCACCTGCGTTTTCTGCTTCTGCCTGATACCATTTACAAAAACAGTTACGACAGAAGCCTGCCAAAATCATTAAATCGATATTTTGTACATCTTTGTTGTCATCTAAATGCGCCAGCAAACGTCTGAAAACGGCGGCATCCAGCTTGTCCTGCTCTTCCTGACTTAAGTTTTTATATTTAAATTCTGCCACAATACTTTCCCTTCTGTTTTTATTTGATGGCGTCATGATGCCAATAATAAAACGCCCAAGGCAAGCTTGGGCGTAAAAAATCACATTATTGTTAACAGGATACTGATTAACCCTGAATACCGATAATTAGCCAAGGTGCATTAGGCTGAGTCAGGTCTCGTTCCAAATGCCAGATGTCGGTAATATCTTCCTCGATATTTTCCACAGCATCACGATATCGACCTGTAAACTGCAAACTCAATTGTGCTTTATATGCATCATAATCAGCACGCACAATTTCCGCATCCACATACATAACATCAGTATGCTGGTCGCCATCCAGTTTTGCGCGTTCCTGTTTTAAATCATCAAACAAACTTGGTGATACATACTCTTCGATGGTATCTAGCTGGTTATGGTTCCAGGCTCCCTGAAGAATACGGTAGTGTTCACGAGCGCCGTTAATAAACGATGCCTGATCAAACCCTGGTGGGTAGTTATGCGGAACTTCACTGTAGGCATTGCTGCCAAAACCGCCACTGGCTTGTGGTTGTTCAAAATTATGAACATTGGGTTGCTCATAAGCATCGCGATTCATCCCACCAAACGCAGGCTGACCCTGTTGTCCATGGTTCAGACTGCCCTGTTTAGCTCCCAGCATGCCGCGTAAAAATTTAAAGGCAAAGTAAGCAATCAAACCTAAAATAAGAATATCCAGGAATTGAATACCTTCAAACGCACCGCCAAAGAAAGCTGCTAACAAGCCGCCAGCAAGCAGACCGCCCATCAAACCACCCATCAAACTTCTGCGACCGCTAGTTTGCGCTGCCTTAGTTGTCTCTTTACTATTCAGTGTGCTGGTATTTTGAGTGGACTTTTTAGGGGCCGGAGCCGTTTTAAAGCTTTTACCAAAAGACTTACCGCCACCAAATCTCTTTGCTTCAGCAATGGGAGTCACTGCAACAGAAATCATCAGTAATGCGATAAGAGAAAACAGACGTTTCATACTTTTCCTTTACGTTAGCTTATTCGTCGATACGAATGTGTTGTGACACATCATATCCAGTAAGTTGCAACAATTAAATGCCTTTATCCACAGGACTTGTATCAGAATATTGCAAACGTTACGTTGACGCTAATAAATAGCACAATTAGAATATCGAACGTTGTTCATTATTTTAACTTAACTATGGCCAGAAGAAACGATCACACAAGAGAAGAACTGATTTCCCTGACGCTTGATTCCGTCAAAGCTTTCCTTAATGAGCATTCATATCACGAACTCAGCCTGCGCAAAGTTGCCAATATGATTGGTTACGTACCAAGTACTCTGGTAAATGTATTCGGCAATTACAACCTATTGCTTCTGCATGTTGTCGCCCAGACACTGGATGAGTTGGCAACGGAAGCCAAAGCTGTGGTAAGTCAGTGTCAAGATTCGGAGCAAGCGCTGTATCAACTGGCCTATTGCTACCACGATTTTGCTCAGAAAAACCCGTACCGCTGGCAGCTCATTTTTGAGCATAAAATGAATGGTGAAGAGTTACCGGACTGGCAAACAGAACGTATTAATAATATGACCAGTATGCTTGAAGATCTGCTTGCACTTCTGGCACCACAAAAAACGTCGAGTGAAGTATTACAGGCAAGCCGGGTATTGTGGTCAGGCGTTCATGGCATCACTGTATTAAGTGTCGATGATAAGTTTTTTGCTAATGAGCCTGTTGATGGAAAAAACCTTATCAAGAGCTTACTATCAAACTACCTGAGCAATTGGTCACGTTAAGGACATAGGATGTCACAAAAACACCCATCGCTTTTAAAACAGCGACGTTTTCTGCCCTACTTTGTGACGCAATTTTTCGGCGCTTTTAATGACAATATATTCAAAAATGTACTGTTATTATTTGTTGCCTTTTCCGGCAGCGGTGCTCTACCGATATCCAGCCACTTGTTCATTAATTTGGCTGCAGGTTTATTTATCCTTCCCTTTTTTCTTTTTTCCGCCTCAGCAGGCGTGCTTGCCGACAAATACGAAAAGTCCTGGTTTATCCGCAAAGTAAAACTGCTCGAAATTGCCATCATGTGTCTTGGCGCTATCGGTTTTATCACCGAAAGCTACTTGGTCTTGCTACTGATGCTGTTTTTAATGGGCACCCAGTCAGCTTTCTTTGGTCCGGTAAAATATGCCCTGCTTCCTCAGCAACTCAAAGCCAATGAGCTGGTCAACGGCAATGCTTTAGTTGAAGCCGGGACCTTTGTAGCCATTCTGCTCGGAACCATTGGCGCAGGTTTTATCGCTTCGGCCGACAATGCAAAATACATCGCTGCGGGTTCTGTGCTGTTGTTTGCTGTTTTTGGCTACATCGCAAGCCGCATGATTCCAGCCGCGCCACCGGGGAACCCTAATATCCAATTTAAATGGCGGCCGGTTCGCCAAACCCGAAATACTCTGTCGATAGCCAAAAGTGACCGTGTGATTTTTCTTTCTATCATGGCCATCAGCTGGTTCTGGTTTTTGGGTGCGACTTATTTAACGCAATTTCCTAACTTTACCAATATCCATTTAAACGGTACCGAGAGTGCCGTATCTTTCCTGCTTGCCCTGTTCTCTATTGGTATCGCTTTAGGTTCTTTAAGCTGTGATAAACTCTCCGGTCACCGAATTGAAATTGGCCTTGTGCCAATTGGTAGCTTAGGCATTACGGTATTTGGTTACCTGATGGCAACGAGTGTCCCTGATTCATTACCGATATTTCATCAGTTCAGTGAGTTTGTGCTTTACTCAGAACTATGGCCATTCTTTTGTTATCTGCTATTACTCGGAGCGTGCGGTGGGTTATTCATTGTGCCTTTATATGCTCTGATGCAACAAAGAGCCCGGGAGTCAGAAAGGGCTCAGGTCATTGCCGCGTTAAATATCTATAACTCTCTGTTTATGGTTGGTAGCGCCGTTCTGGGCATTATCTGTCTTTCTGTCCTCAAGCTCACTATTCCACAGTTATTTATTATCATTGCTTTTGCCAACCTGTTGATGGCCGCATTCGTTTTTTTACAAGTGCCGATTTTTGTCGTGAGATTGTTGGTCTGGGCTCTGACTCATACCATTTACCGGGTAAAACACACCAACTTGAATAACATCCCAGAGCACGGTGGTGCGCTGATTGTCTGTAACCACGTCAGCTATATGGATGCGCTACTGCTAAGTGCCGCCAGCCCACGTTTAATTCGATTTGTCATGGAGGAAGATTACGCATCGCTGCCCATTATTAGAGGTTTCTTAAACAAAGCTGGCGTAATTCCTATCTGCGCTAAAAATAAGCGTTCAATTCTCAGAGCGTTCAATGAAGTTGAACAGGCACTGAATGACGGACACTTAGTCTGTATTTTCCCTGAAGGGCGATTAACCAGTGATGGTGAAATGAATAGCTTCATGCGCGGTTTAGATATCATTTTGAAACGTAGCCCGGTTCCGGTTATTCCTATGGCATTAAAAGGATTATGGGGAAGTTATTTCAGTCGCTGTAAAGGACGAGCCTGCAAAGGCATGCCGAATCGCTTCTGGTCTCGTATCGAAATTGTTGCCGGGTCAGCCGTTAAGCCAGAAAAAGCAACAGCGGATGTCATGTATCAGCAAGTAATGACTCTGCGTGGTGATACACGATGATGTCACCATATACAGTGTTCAGTTTAACTTAACAGTTGTTCAATACATTAATATTTTCTGATCATGTGCTTTTCGCTACAATGCGTTTGTTAATTAAAAAGCGGTAGCGAATATGAATCTGAAGCCCATTCACCTGCCTTTCTGGCTTGGTGGTGTTTTTTGCTTATCTCCATGGATAACCTCTCCGACAGCATTAGTCTTGGGTTTCTTAATTGCGTCCCTGGGTTGGGTTCCAGCGAATGTACCTATCGCTAAAATGACCAAGAAGCTACTGGCTTACTCTATCGTTGGCTTAGGTTTTGGTATCCCGTTACAACAAGCGCTAACGGTCACTGGTGATGGTATTAGCCTAATTCTGGTAACAATATGCGGCACACTGATCTTTGGTACTCTGGCGGCCAAAATGATGGGATTAGAGCGAAAAACCGGCCACTTAATTGCTTCTGGAACCGCTATTTGTGGCGGCAGTGCAATTGCTGCAGTTGCTCCGGCAATCAATGCTGATGATGATCAAACAGGGTTAGCGCTGGGAACCGTATTTGTACTTAACTCTGTCGCACTTTTTGTCTTTCCGGTGATCGGCCATGCGCTGAATCTTGACCAACACACTTTTGGTACCTGGGCTGCTATCGCCATTCACGACACCTCATCCGTGGTGGGTGCAGCATCGGCTTATGGTGAAGAAGCGCTAAAAACAGCAACCACACTTAAACTGGCCCGGGCTCTGTGGATTATTCCGGTAGCACTTGTCAGCGCCTGGTTGTTTAAAAGCGGCTCCAAAAAGCTCACCATTCCTTATTTTATTTTGTTTTATTGTGTGGCGATTGGTTTCAGCGATTTGTTCCCTCAGTGGGAAACACTCTATCAGGGGATTTTTTCTGTAGCGAAGCAGGCTCTGGTGGTGTGTTTATTTCTGATTGGATGCAGTATTTCGCCTGAGAAACTTAAAGCCTCTGGTCCGAAACCACTGCTCTTAGGTATCACTTTGTGGGTGGTGATATCTGTGTCCTCGTTAAGCTGGCTTGTTTTGACTGCTTAATACCAATACTCAGTAATATCACTAAAAGAAATGCACTCAGTTCGGCGACCGATCTGACCCAACCAACCTGAGTTAAAGCAATCAACAGTTGCAAAGCGATAATGGCAATTAGAAGGCCTTTGAATACTGAATCCATAGTCTGAAATCCTCAAAAATCTCAGACTATTATGCTTATGAGTTATAAGAAGCGAAATTCTGTTTTGGACTATCTCATAACTTGTTATCAGGATAACCAGAGACCGGATTAACAAAAACGGTTATTCTAAACGGGTGATTGATAGTTTTTGTATGTTGTGAAAAACCAGCCCTGCAAAGCTTTACGCGATACTTTTATTCCAGTCTCTCTCAGTGAACCCGGCATCTCAACGTAATCTATTGGCCATTTAAATTTCTCCAATTTGCCTTTGCACCACACATCACCCTTCTGTTTAGACACACATTCTGCGCCAGCAATAGCCGCAATCGGCCTTGCGCCAAACTCCGGGTCAGCCACTGGAATCACCATCGCCAGCTCAATATCAGGGTGCTGATTCAGAACGGCTTCAATCTCTTCACAGTGAATATTTTCACCACCGGAGATAAACAGATTATCCGCCCTACCAATGATCACTAGTTCATCACCATGCCACTGGCCTAAATCTCTGGTATTAAACCAGCCATCTTCACCAGTCAAAGGGTGTAGCGCTCCCTGGCAATAATACCCCACCGCCAGGGTATCTCCGGAGACATAAATTGTCTTATCCGCAATTTTCAGTGCTCTCCCGGGTAGCACACATCCGGCTGTTGATGTTTCATCGACCGGTTTAGCCGTAACCGTTGATGCGGCTTCCGTCATCCCGTAGCCAAGCCAGGTTTCGATACCTAAATTTGCAGCTTGTTGACTTAGCGTATGAGGAATATGGCTGCCACCAAGTAATACATGACTAATAGTGAGTAATTGCTCACTATCCAATAATCGTTTCAATTGCGTTGGCACTAAGGATGCGTGAGTCACACCACTGATGTCCTGTAATAAGTTGCCAGCCCCAATTTTCAAACAGGCTCCAGCCTGTAACCAGCGATAAATAATTGCGAGCCCGGAAACATGGTACAACGGCAAACTGAGTAGCCAGGTATCACTTTCAGTAAAGTGAAACTGTTCCAGTAGTCCTTGGGCAGATGCAAGGTGCTGAGAATGTTGATGAACAACGGCTTTGGGATTACCGGTTGAGCCGGAGGTAAAAATAATGGTTGCAAGGTTTGACTGTTGATAACCTTCATTCGGTACTGGCTGGCCGTTTGAGGACAATACTAACGGTTTAACAGTGCGTTCTAGCTCTTTGACAGGCACTCCGCATTCAGGGGCGCACCAGATAAATGGCGTTTGCTCAGGCCGGTAAAGCGTATCGAGCTTACGGCTAAGCTGAGACGCTGGCTGAGGCATGGTTAAAGCACATACAACCCCATGCTGAAATGATGCCAGAAGCCAGAAAACCGTGTCCGGGTGATTCTTCCCAACCAGTGTCAGAATATCTCCGGCTTGCATCCCATTTGACACAAGCGCTTTCTGATAGTGATCGACCCGCTCACAGAGCTGCTGCCAGGTGAACATTTCTATACTGTTGTCTGAGCTACATAAACTCAGTGCCACCCGATTGGGGTGGCACTGCTTATGATATTTCCACGGGGCTAGCTGTTTTCTGATGACCAAATCAGTTCCTGCTCTTCAAGTTGTTGCAAAGGAATATCACATCCCGGCCATGGCGTAATTAACTGAGCCTTAAACAAACCAACCGTATCAAGCCCGGGGATTTCATCAGGAAGCAGCCATTTCGATAAACGGGCAAGCTGCGTCAACGCCAGACTTGATTCTATGCTGGAGCTTATTACGGCCTGAATATTCAGCGCGCGAGCCTTTTCGACCAATGCTTTACAGCGACCAACCGAACCAACAATCGTAGGTTTGATGATAATCGCTTTTGCTCCTACCATCTGCTCAAGATTAAAATCATCATCACGAGCCGAATGCTGTAGCGTTTCATCCCAGGCGATACCAATCCCCGTATCAATCGCAAAAGTCAGGCTATCACTGGGAGAAGCACAAGGCTCTTCAAGGTAAGCGATACGACCTCTGCGCGAAGGAGCCACATACTGAGCAAACTTAGCAGCCTGCTCCGGGGTCCATCGACGGTTAGCATCTAAGCGTAATTGAAGATCTGGCATAGATTCCAAAAATAGATTAACTAACATACCGTCACGTACAGGTTCGTATAAACCGACTTTAACTTTCGCCACTTTTTTGCCGGGCATATTATTCAATGCCGGAATCAAATCATCCGGATCGCCGGTACAAAGTGGAGCGGCATGATACTCACCTTCAGCAGGTAAGCCCCCTTCCAGCTCTAACTCGGCCATAGACAAACCAAACGCTACCGAAGGAAACATTTCCTGATAATTAAATGCTTCGCCCTGAACCCAGAGTTCCAGGTGTTCTTTTGCAAGCGCGCCAGCCTCATCAGGTATTTCAACGCTGAAGCCTTTTAAAGGCGCGATTTCACCTAAACCCGTTTTACCATTTTCGCAAAGCTCAACCACGAAACCGTCACGCACGGTAAGTTTTTCTTCACGAAGAATAACGCCGCTATCCATTGGCAACGAATAGCGGTACAGTTTTGCACTGCGCATATATAACCTAATTCCATTATTAACGGTCAGCTATCACTGACAAAACACACTTCGCTGACCGTTGATACCAATCGTAATAAATCATTGTGATTGGTATTATTATTCCTATGGGTTACGAGGGAATTTATTAAAGTCCGGACGGCGTTTTTCATTAAACGCATTGCGCCCTTCTTGCCCCTCATCTGTCATGTAGAACAGCATGGTTGCATTACCAGCCAGTTCCTGTAGCCCAGCTTGTCCGTCACAATCTGCATTCAGTGCAGCTTTCAGGCAACGAATCGCCATTGGGCTATGCTGTAACACTTCCCGACACCAACGTACCGTTTCTTTTTCCAGTTCTTCGACCGGAACCACTGTATTCACAAGCCCCATGTCTAATGCTTCCTGAGCATCATAAAAACGACATAGGAACCAAATTTCTCTCGCTTTTTTCTGGCCGACAATACGAGCCATATACGAAGCACCCCAGCCACCATCAAACGAGCCAACTTTAGGGCCTGTCTGACCAAATTGCGCATTTTCAGCCGCTATCGTTAAATCGCACATCATATGCAGCACGTGACCACCGCCAACAGCCCAGCCAGCAACAGCTGCAATCACAGGTTTAGGACAGGTACGAATCTGGCGCTGAAAATCCAGTACGTTAAGGTGATGTGTACCGGAATCGTCTTTATAGCCGCCATAATCACCACGTATTTTCTGATCACCACCAGAACAGAAAGCGTCCTCACCCAGACCGGTCAGGATAATAACTCCCACACCTTCATCATAACGGGCATCGGCCAGCGCATTGATCATCTCTTTCACGGTTTGTGGGCGAAATGCATTTCGGACCTGAGGGCGTGCAATCGTTATTTTTGCAATACCATCTTCTGATTTATGATAGTTAATGTCTTCAAAGCTGCCGCTGCAATCATGCCACACCGCTGGTGCATAAAGTTCTTGTTCTGAAATGCCTACTGTTTTAGCCATGGTTGTTCCCAATTTTCTTGTTGTTCATCACTTCTTGAGGGGAGTGAGTCTATGAATAGCTGAATAGTCTGAGCGAATACTGACGGTTGCTCCTGATGAACATTATGCCCCGCGCTATTGATCTGACTATATACCAACCCGCTTTGTTGCGCGAGCTGACAAAATTTATGGTCTTTGGCGCCACATATATAATGCATTGGCATCGAAATAAGCAACAATGCAGGTAACACAAAGGGTTGGACAGCCAAAGAGGTCGATAGCAACATATTTGCTACCTTATCCCCAAGGTTAGCACTACGTTTTGTAATCAGAGTTTGTCTTTGCTCATCATTTAGTGAACTAAAGACTGGTTGACGGTACCAATCGCTCAATACCTGTTCAATAGGTTCATGGCGAAAACGATTCGCCCAATGTAAATCATTTTCCCACCGCTCCTGACGCTCGGGTTCGGTTTGCAAACCAAAATTGCCACCTTCAATCACAATTCCCTGCAAATTGAAGTTACGGAACAGGCCTGTTGCAGAACCCATCATCGCAATTCGCCCCCCAAGAGAGTAACCAACCAGAATCACCTGGGTTCGCTCACCCAGTTTTTCCAGGATGGTTTGTGTGATCATGTCACAGCAATCACTAAAATCGCTGCAATGTTGATCTGCACTTTTTCCGTGTCCTGGTAAATCAATGGTCAGCCACGGCTGCTCGGGCATAAATTGTAAGACCGTTTGCCAGTCCTCACCGTCACCCAGTAAACCGTGCAAAAACACCAACACGGGCTGTTCCGGGCTTCGGGTAACTGGAGATATTCGACTATAAAGCATGAATCTGTTGCGTCAGTTGTTGAATGTGTTGCGAGGCCTGTTGAGCCGGTGTTTTCACTTCCACCAGCAGGGTCCCTTCTCCTTGCTTCAGATGCTGTTCAGTGACAGCGTGATAAACTTCTAAAGTTTCAGGACAGAAGTAATCTAAACCAAATTGTTTTGCTGCGAATTCAAAATTCATTCCGTGTGGCATCTGATATAAAGCTTCACGCTTCATTTCCGGCACAGGTAATAAATCAAAAATAGCACCACCATCATTATTGCAAACCACTATAACCATCGGGCAGCGGGTTTGTCGAACCAAAGCCAAAGAATTGAGATCATACAGCAACGATGTGTCGCCAAGCATGATTAACATTGGCTGTTCAATCGCTCGCTGAACACCAACTGCCGTAGCAATTAGTCCGTCAATTCCGGACGCGCCACGGTTAGAATACACTTCCCTTTGGTCAATCACACTGAACATGTCAGCCAGGCGCACAATCAGGCTATTACCTAAAAACAAAGCGCTGTTAGTTGCTGCTTCACTGATATTCAATGCCAGAGAAACCTCGGTCAGATTGTGCTGAGATAAATGCAGCTTCGCGAGTTGAGAGACCGATTGCGAATACGCTTTAAGTTCATCGGCCCAGCCAGTATCACTCCCCTCAAGGACCGGAAGGAGTGCTAAACAACTATCAGCCCACTGTGTGATTTCCCCCACCCAGTGTTGCTGAGCAAGATGAGACGGATTATTACGCTCGGCCGAATAACTGATATAGGTGTAACGAGCATTTCGGCTACTAACCTGTTCACTAAGCCACTGACTTAAACGTTTAGAGACAATTCGCGAGCCAAATTGAACAATATGTTCACACTGATTGATAATTTCTTTTGCTGTCGCGTTTTGCAGCCATAAATCATAATGAGCCCAATCACTGCTTACACCTGATTGCGGGTCGCACAGCGTTGGCCAGCCTAATCTGTCAGCAAATTGTTTAGCCGCTCGAGCATCCGTTAGCGATAGTGAGCCAATAATGACTAAGCCTTTTGCCTGCAGCCATTGACTGGGAATCGGTGCACTATTTAACTCACCATAGTGACGTTGGCTATAAACCTCACCACTGTTTCGCCATATACGAATACTATCGATATAGTTTTGATAAACAGACTCATCCCCATCGGAATATAACGGCTCAGGGAAAGGGCAATTGATGTGAATCGAACCGCCTGACTGAGACTGCTTGTAACAAACATCGTCAATGGTGGTCAGCAACCAGTTCAGTGATAAGTTTTCCTGAGGACTGGGAAGGTTGACCGACTCTACAACATGGGCTGAAAACACTCCAGGCTGATAAATAGCCTGATTCGCCCCGCAGCCAACGAGTTCTACAGGCCGGTCCGCGGTTAAAACGATCAGTTGTTCACCGGTCAGCTTTGATTCAGCAATGGCTGGTAATAAATTGGCGACGGCTGTTCCTGATGTCACAATGATCGCAACAGGTTTACCACTTGCTTTGGCTAATCCCAGAGCAAGAAAGCCCAGGCCACGTTCATCATAGTGGCTGTGCAGTGTCAGCTTACTGTTGTGATCCGCTTCCAGTGTCAAAGGGGTAGAACGAGACCCGGGAGCGACACACACTTCTGTCACGCCAAAACGGGTTAACTCTTCTAAAATCGTCTGGCACCAGATTCGGTTCAGAACAGCCTGATCTTGAATCATGATGCCACTCCAAGCGGCAGTTGATCGGTAATTAAGCTCAGTAAAGTCGACATTTTCTTATCCAGCTCCTGCCATTCATGTTCCGCAACCGATCCGGGAACAATTCCCGCTCCGGCAAATAGCTGAACTTCATGCTCAACCACCAGCGCGCTTCGAATAGCAACACAAAACTCTGCTTTTTCGTGGCTAAAGTAACCCATTGAGCCAGCATACCAGCCACGGGCAAACGGTTCATTTTCATTGATAAAATCAAAAGCTTCCTTTCTCGGCAAACCAGCAACAGCCGCAGTAGGCTGTAAGGCTTCAAGCAACTGGGTACCGTTAATACCCGATTTCAATTCCGCACGAATACTGCGCTTTAAATGCTGAACCTTACGCAAGCGAACCAAGCGCGCTTCATCCTCAACAGCCACATGCTCTGAATGCGGAGATAAGCGCTCAACAATATCATCAACAACATACTGGTTTTCATTTAAGTTCTTGCTGTCCTGTGAAAGCCAGTTAGCCAGCTCCAAGTCCTGAGTCGCATTTTGCCCTCGACCGATTGTGCCGGCCAGAGCTTCTGTTTGTAGTTCGCTCTGTTGACGTAAATACAACCTTTCGGGCGTTGACCCCATAAAGCTGTGCTTACTGTCTAATGAGAGCAAGAAGTGAAAGCTATGATGGTTGTGCGTATAACTGGCTTTTAACAGTTCAGCGGCACTCATCGAGTGATCCAACATCAGGCTGGTTTTCCTGGCTAAAACCACCTTTTTAAATTGCTGTTGGTTAATACCATGCAAAACTTTTTCAACTAACTGATGCCAGTCAGTTTCACTCGGCGTATGGGTGACCTGAACAATACCATGTTGTAACCCAGTTATTGCCGGTATCTCATCAACTAACTTGTTCAGCGCTGAAATAGTACGATGCTTCTCGCCACATACATTGGCGGCCAGAAGCCATCGATCATCAAAGCGAATCAATTCTATTTTTGGCAGAAAGAAAAAAGACGCCATACAATAACGATTTTTTTCTGTACGACCATCGAAAGAACGCCCGCCCCACACTCGCTGTCCGGCCCCCAAGATTGCATAAGCTGGCCCTGGCTCTGTAAAAGTATATAACTGGCCTAACGCAACAACCTCTTCACGAGTATCACGCGACTGCCAGTAAAATTTTGGGAAAATAGGCTGAGCTTCAAGCCAGTCGATAAACGCAAATGGTGGTTTTTCTGCCAACGGTTGAGTAAAACGAACCTCGTTTTCCTGCGCGTTATTTATTTGAACAATGAGTTGATCTACGGCTTGATGGAAATTAGACAAAGCAACCTCGAAACTGTGTAACTCTGGCTACTCTATTGAGAGAACTTATTTAAATCAAGGTTATGCTCAATCTTTTACTCCCCTGATCAAATTACAGTTTTAGCCAGCGCCTCTAAATTGAAACCTGTTAATCTGAGCAGCAATTTTACCCCGTACAAAACTCAACCTCAAAACACTATGAAATCTTATCGTTTCTTAGATTTTTATTCTAAAAATCTTTAATTTGAGTTACTTTAATAAAGAAATCCACCCATTCTCAGGAAAAAAGAAATGCAAAATATCGGGATGTCGTCAAAACTCGATAATGTCTGCTATGACATTAGGGGACCTGTGCTCAAACATGCTAAGCGAATGGAGGAAGAGGGGCATAAAATACTGAAGCTTAATATCGGTAATCCCGCCCCTTTTGGCTTCGACGCCCCGGACGAAATCCTGGTTGATGTGATTCGTAATATGCCAACGTCACAAGGTTACTGTGATTCAAAAGGTATTTATTCAGCACGTAAAGCTGTTGTACAGCACTACCAGAAGAAAGGCATTCGTAGCCTGGATGTTGAAGATGTTTACTTAGGCAACGGTGTATCAGAACTGATTGTTATGGCAATGCAGGCTCTGCTGGATAACGGCGATGAAATGCTGGTTCCCGCGCCTGACTACCCGCTTTGGACGGCTGCCGTCTCTCTTTCAGGCGGCAACGCTGTGCATTATTTGTGTGATGAACAGGCCGACTGGTATCCGGATCTGGATGATATTAAAAAGAAAATCACCCCGAAAACCCGCGGAATAGTACTGATTAACCCGAATAACCCAACAGGTGCGGTATACAGCCGTGACTTTCTGCTGGAAGTGATTGAAGTAGCCCGTCAGCACAAACTGATCATTTTTGCTGATGAAATATACGACAAAGTACTTTATGACGGCGCCACTCATACTTCAATCGCCACTCTGACAGAAGATGTGCTGGTTGTGACATTTAACGGCCTGTCGAAGGCATACCGGGTATGTGGCTTCCGTAGCGGTTGGATGTTCTTAACGGGTCCTAAACACCAGGCGTTGGGATATATTTCAGGTTTAGAAATGCTTGCTTCTATGCGTTTGTGTGCCAACGTACCGATGCAGCATGCCATTCAGACAGCATTAGGTGGATACCAGAGCATTAATGAGCTCATCCTCCCTGGCGGTCGTTTGTTAGAACAACGTGATAAAGCGTGGGAAATGATCAATCAAATCCCGGGCGTATCCTGTGTCAAACCGAAAGGCGCAATGTATCTGTTCCCTAAAATTGATACTAAAATGTATAACATTTCTGATGACCAGAAAATGGTACTCGACTTCCTGAAACAGGAAAAAGTACTGTTAGTGCAGGGAACCGGCTTCAACTGGCCAAAACCGGATCACTTCCGAATCGTAACACTGCCGCATGTGGAAGATTTAGAAATTGCGATCAGTCGGTTTGAGCGTTTCCTGAGCACGTATAGTCAGAAATAGCAACCATCAAGAAAATAGCAACGAGCGGCTCTCTGATCAGAGCTGCTCTGATGCTCGAAAAGTTGGAGTATTATGCAAGAAAGTCATTTTTTCGCTCATCTCGCCCGAATGAAGTTAATTCAGCGCTGGCCACTTATGCGCTCGATTTCAACCGAAAACATTTCAGAACATAGTCTTCAGGTGGCATTTGTTGCTCACGCGCTTGCAGTGATTAAGAACAAAAAGTTCGCAGGTAACCTCAACCCTGAACGTATCGCGATACTAGCCATGTATCATGACTCCAGTGAAGTACTGACTGGTGATCTCCCAACGCCGATAAAATACTACAATCCGGATATTGCCAAAGAGTACAAAAAGATCGAATCTGCTGCAGAGAAACGGCTGCTTGAAATGTTACCTGAAGAATTCCATGAGGATTTTGCGCCATTTCTGGTTTCACAATCGGCCCACCCGGAAGACGCTGCCATCGTTAAACAGGCAGATTGTCTCTGTGCCTATTTGAAGTGCTTAGAAGAACTCAGTGCCGGCAACCATGAATATGCTCTGGCGAAAAAACGTTTGGATGTTACTTTGCAAGAGCGCCACTCAGAAGAAATGGAGTACTTTCTTCAAACCTTCGCTCCAAGCTTTGAACTGACGCTGGATGAAATTAGCTAAGTAATAAAAAATTGGCATGCTTAATCGCATGCCAATCACTATAAAACACTCAATATTTAAAGTTTAAATCTTCCAACAACTGAAATCAGTCGATTATTCACAGTGGCAATATCTTCCGCATTTTTAATCGCTTCAAGGCCATTCTGATCAAGGTTAGATACAATCTCACTGATCGCATTCATGTTACGGCTCACCTCTTTCGTGACACTGCTCTGCTCTTCAGCTGCAGTAGCAATTTGCGAGCTTAAATCATTAATTTCATCAACAAACTGAGTCAAAGAGTGAAGGCTGGTTTCAACCTCAACCGAACCTGATGCCGTTTCCTGACAGCGCTCTTTGGTATAACCCATCGATTCAACCACACGTTGACACCCCGCCAGCAGATCCGTCAGTGCCTCCTCAATCTCAGCAGTACTCTCTTTGGTTCGGCTGGCCAGTTTACGAACTTCATCCGCAACAACCGCAAACCCTCTACCCTGCTCACCCGCTCGAGCTGCCTCTATCGCGGCGTTAAGCGCCAGCAAGTTTGTCTGCTCAGCGATATCACCAATCACAGTCAAAATGCTACTAATGCTCTGAGTTTGATTATTCATTTGCTGAACATCAAGCGATGCTTTTTCAACATCCGCAATTAAAGCCGAGATGGTGTTTTTCGACTTGTCGAGAATTCGGCGCGAATCGGTACTGGTGCTGTTTGCCTGCTCTGTAAGGTTAGCCGTATTCGCCGCATCCGTTGCCATTGAGTTAGCGGTCGCGTCCATTTCATCGACCGCAGTAACAATCTGTTCGGTTTCTGTAACGTGACTTTGTAGGATCTCTCCATTATGTTTGGACTGTTCCCGTAAACGATGTACATTGTCGTGCAAAGTCTGGCTGACATCTTGTACTTCCAGCATCATCCCTTGCAAATCCTCAATGAAACGGTTTACCCCGGATGAGATTTCACCGATATCGTCTTTCGAATTGACAGTCAGGCGCTGAGTAAGGTCACCATTACCACTGGACAAATCGGTGATAGTTTTACGCAATGAAATGATAGGGCGATACAGAGTATTTATCAGTACAATAGCAACAATAATACTGATAACAGTCGCAATTGCTGTGACGATAAATGCCGATAGCCTAACCTGTTCTAGCTCAGCGAATGCGACAGATTCATCCAGCCCGATGGCGTAATACCATACCTTATCGCCAACACGCACCTCTTTAGAGAACAGAAGTTTTTTCTGTCCGTTCTGGTTATATTCAGTTACTGTCTCAGGGGATTTAATCGCATTCTCTGCGGCAGCTCTAAACCACGGATAGTCCGTCGCTTTGGTTCCGGATTTCACAACTTCTGAAGAAGATGCCAGCAATGTGCTGTTTTGGTTCATAATAATAGCAACAGCGCCGGGTATCGATGTCTCAACCATTTCATTTAAAAATGACAACGTCATATCTACCGAAACAGTACCACCTTTGACTTTATCGATAATGGTTACCCAATAAACACCATCCGTTCCTTTGTATGGGTCTGTAACGGTGACTTTGCTGGATTTCTGAGCTGCCTGATACCAAGGACGTTCAGTGACATCCCCATCAAATTTGTGATTGGGCCATGACTCACTAGGCTGATTCCAGTACGCGTCACCATTGTCGAACGCAATAACAGCACTATTGACATTCATTGCATTAGCAAGAAACTTTGTTTGTTCAATAATTTGTTCTGGACTACCGGTAATACTCTTATTTTTGTGTTGCTGTGCGACTTTACTAATCCCGCCAGCTTTCTCGTTAATAAAATTTTCAATAATCTCAGCCTGTTCAGCGACATAGCTTTTGCTCTGGTTAAGAATACTATTCGTTAACGATGTTTTTTGTTGTTGATATGAAGCTAGATTTGCCAGAGAAACCGATATGGCAACCAACAGTATGACGGATATTAATAAGGTTTTTTTTAATCCTAATGTACGCATTTCCGGCCCCTTAAACTCGCAAGTAATCCCTTGCTGATAAAATTATAGACTAAACAACTCATAAAACATCAAACCTACCCTGTAAAAAACCTTTGAATAATACACTTACCAGTGAAATGAACAATGTTGAATATGATACCAGTCTAAATAGCATCGCCTTTAATACCGACTATAATCATTAAGTTATAGGGGAAGAATTCTATGTCTGCGTTTTTTAAGAACATGTTTATTTTGAGCTGTCTTATACTTTCAGCCGTTACAACTTGCAGTTATGCCGATACATTAAAAAAGATAAACTTAGCAGCAATGGAATGGCCTCCGTTTTATGGTGAAAAATTGCCAGAAAATGGCTTCATTGCGGCGCTCACCCGGGAAGCCTTGCACCGTTCAGGCTACGAATTGGAAATTGAATTTATGCCTTGGAAACGGGCTCTGAACGGAACGCAGTTGGGTTTATATGATGGTGTATTAGGTCTTTACTACTCTGAAGACAGAGTGACAACGCTCGCTTTTACAAAAAGTATCTACCAAAGCGAACAAGTTTTTGTAAAAAAAGCACAATCTAATACCAACCTCACCCAACCTGAGCGCGGATCTGAGCATCGGGTAGCGGTTCAGTTTGGGACACTTCAGGCACACGATGCGCAACAGCAAGGATTCGAGATTTACGCGACATATTCTAATAGCACCAGTTTGAAACTGTTGTTAAAAGAAAGAGTCCAGTTTGCCTTATTAGCCCGCGAGCATTTGTTATATATGCAACACGAACAAAATGCCCAAAACATTGCAAAAAAAGCATTTGCAATTGTATCCCCCCCATTTCGTACCTATAAAATATACAATGCTTTTAGCCGCAAGCATTCTCAAAGCGATCAGCTCGTCGATGCGTTTAATCGCGGTTTTTTGACCATGAAACAAGACGGAAGTTATGATGCGATACTGGCTCGTTTTGGCTTTATGGCGTCTCCTGAGCCGGAACATAAATAATACCCCTCAATACAATAATTATTGTTATGCTCTTAACGACACTATAAGTTATCTAAAAATATTGTAGGATATTGGAATGCAACCATCTTTTGATCTAGCAGACGACCAACAATGCAGCGCTGAATGGCATGAACGCAAAAACGATGAACATAAAATTCGTCGCAACGATCACCGTAGCCCTTTCCAGCGTGACAGAGCACGAATATTACACTCTGCTGCTTTTCGACGCCTACAAGCCAAAACTCAGGTCCACGGAACCAGTCTCAATGACTTTCATCGCACCAGGCTTACCCACTCTTTAGAGGCCGCGCAAATTGGTACCGGAATTGTGGCTCAGTTAAAGCTCAAACAAACAGAGTTTCGAGCTCTGCTCGGTTCCGATACTCTGATTGATTCCCTGTGTCTGGCTCATGATATAGGCCACCCTCCCTACGGACATGGCGGAGAAGTCGCTTTGAATTACATGATGCGTGAACACGGAGGATTTGAAGGTAACGCACAAACATTTCGTATTGTCACCAGCTTAGAACCCTATACAGAACACCATGGTATGAACCTGTCTCGCAGGACTCTGCTCGGGCTTCTAAAATATCCGGCTTTACTCAGTGAAACCCGGGCAGAAAAAATCCCCGAAGCAGTACCTCATCAACGCCAGCTCAAAGCGAAAGACTGGGCGCCGGCAAAAGGCGTTTATAACTGTGACAGCTTCGTATTTGATTGGGTTCTTGAGCCTCTCGATGCCCATGACCGTAGTTTGATCAGTCAGATGCGAGATAATGCAGCCTCTCCTTATCAACACCAGAAAACACGCTTTAAATCTTTAGACTGCTCGATTATGGAGCTGGCCGATGATATCGCATATGGTGTGCATGATCTGGAAGATGCTATTGTGTTGGGAATGGTGAGCCGACAACAGTGGGAAGAAGCTGAAAAGCAGTTAGCACGATGTGGCGATTCCTGGTTTGGTGAACATACCAATAAGCTCAGTGATATGCTGTTTTCCGGTCAGCATCATATTCGCAAAGATGCCATTGGCGGTATCGTAAATGCGTTATTAACCAGCATCAGCATTCAACCGGTTGATGCGGCGTTTCATAGCGAATTACTCGCTTATAACGCCTATTTAGAACCACATATGGCCAGAGTATTAGATGTACTTAAAAACTTTGTCAGCCAGAATGTTATTCAGATTCCACAAGTACAACGCTTTGAATATAAAGGACAACAAATCATCATGGATATGTTTGAAGCATTGGCAGCCGATCCTGAACGCTTGTTGCCTACCGCTACCAAAGAAAAATGGCAAAAAGCGGAACAGACCTCTGGCGACGGATTACGGGTGATCTGTGATTACATTTCAGCAATGACCGACGCTTATGCTCAGCGTCTGCATCAACAACTGTTTTCTGCGCACACTCATTACTAACCAATCGACATCCGTTTTTGATCATTCAGAGCGGTAATTACGTGCAAACACTCCTTCAGGCATCTGCTTAATCTGATAATCGATCATAGATTGAAATGCTGATAAAAGTGGTGAAAAATCGCGTTCAGGCTGCCATAAACTGAGAACATGATAACCGGCTTCGACTGTTGATAACGCGTTATCACTTGGCGCTTTGCGTATTCGATAATTACCTTTCAGATTCTCAGGTAGATGCAAACATGGTAACGGATGTAACTGAGTATTCACCTGCCACATTTTAAACGCCTTTTTCCAGGTACCATCGAGTAGAATGACCCGCGCTTTTTTATAAGGCCGGATACTGACCTTTGTGACACAACGAGAAACATCGTTGGGGTACAATACAAAGTGTTCCACATCCGGTTGTGCCAATAGCCCATTCAGCTCTGAGTGGTTGCGAAAATCTTCTCCGACAAATAAACGACAATTCTCAAGCGATAAACTTAAAATACGTGCTGTGCCCATCGGACGCTGTTCTTCTGTTGGGTGTTGAAGAATGATAAGCTCAACCTGCGAGTCAAGAGCGATGATACTTTCACAGATGCACGCTTTGCGCGCTTTTCCACACTGAGAACAATAACGAGACATATTGTGAATCTTTACCTGCTGTTATCTATAGTCACTCTTATTTGCTTTGGGCTTCAAACTGAGCCTTTTAGCCATTTCGTCACCTGGCAACTCAACAGTATACAAGAAGGCCAGTGGTGGCGCATCGTAACAGGAAACTTCACCCATACCAACTATAGCCACCTTGCCATGAATATACTTGGCTTGTGGGTAATAAGTTACATTTTTAAGCCCACCGTACGCAGTTTAGGATTATTACTGATAGTAGTCAGCGCAGGGGTTGGCTTCAGCCTGCTTCTGAGTAACCTACCCAATTACATGGGATTATCCGGCACATTGCATGGCCTGTTTGCCTTTTATTCACTGCAAGAAGCATTAAGCGGGCGAAAAAGCAGTTGGCTCCTGGTCATTGGCGTGATCATTAAAGTGGTGAGCGAACAGTGGCTGGGGGCTCCTGCCAGCACAGCAAACTTCATTCAGGCACGAGTCGCAACAGAAGCTCATTTAGCAGGCTTAACTCTGGGGTTGATACTCTCTATATTTATGGTTGTAAAAAGCCGAGCCGTAGCTCACTCAAATTGACCTAAAAACACAAACTGAAATATCAGTGAGTAAAACTGCAATAATTACTGACATTGATATAAAAAAACCTGCCGAAGCAGGTTTTTAACATTATTGCTATTTAATTGTTTGATTAAACAATCGGTCGCTGGCCGCGATTAATCAATTTTAATAACACACTGTCTGCGGCTTCGCCTGCCACACCCGCCAGTTTGTCGGCCAATTTCTTCTTCTGAACATAACGCAGTGACAAAACGGTTTTTTCTTTGCAGGCTTCAACAATCAGGTCATCTGAAGTTTTAATTTCATCCACCAGCCCTAACTCTTTTGCCTGCGTACCAAACCAGTGTTCACCGGTGGCAACTTTGTCTAAATCCAGATCCGGGCGACGTTCACGAATAAAGTTTTTGAACAAACCATGAGTTTCTTCCAGCTCTTGCTTGAATTTATCACGCGCTTTATCGGTATTTTCACCAAACATAGTCAACGTACGTTTGTATTCACCCGCTGTCAGTTGTTCAAATTCAATATCATGTTTTTTCAGCAGCTTATTGAAGTTCGGTAACTGAGCAATCACACCGATAGAACCGACAATAGCAAACGGTGCAGAGACAATTTTGTCCGCAATACAGGCCATCATATACCCACCACTGGCTGCAACTTTATCCACTGAAATAGTAAGAGGCAGACCCGCAGCTTTTATACGATCAAGCTGTGAAGAAGCTAAACCATAACCGTGAACCATACCGCCACCGGTTTCAAGACGCAGTAAGACTTCATCACCTTTCTCCGCAACGGCAAGAATAGCCGTGACCTCCTGACGTAAAGAAGCCACTTCTTTCGCATCGATGCTGCCGTGAAAATCTAATACGAACAGGTGTGGATCGCGCTCTTCTTTTAAATCGCCCGCTTTAGCCGCCTTTTTCACTGCTTTTTCGCGTTCTTTATGTTTCTCTTTCTCGCTTTTAGCTTCTGCTTTATGACGAGCTTTGATAAATGATTCATCATGCAAATGCGTTTCTAAATGTTCGGCATTCTCTTTGTTTTGCTTAGTTAAATCGGTCACTTCCAATTCACCTTTAGCCGCACCTTTTCCGCCGACGGATTTAGCAATGACTAATAACACGACAATCGCCACAACTACGGTTGCGATTTTGGCTAAAAATAAGCCATAGTCCAACAAAAATTCCAATGTACTCATCCTCTTCAATGCGAATTGGTGTATTGTAACCATCTTGTCATCATGACTTAAAGTAATTCATAACAATAAGGAAACGTAGCGTGGATTATTCTGTGTCTGCAAACGCCCTAAAAGATAAAGTAATTTTAGTGACAGGTGCTGGTGACGGCATCGGTAAACAAGCAGCCTTAACCTATGCGGAACAAGGTGCGACTGTGATTTTACTGGGGCGCACGGTTAAAAAACTAGAGCAAACTTACGATGAAATTGAAGCCGCAGGTTACGCTCAGCCAGCCATTATCCCTCTGGATATGAAAGGAGCAACCAAACAGAACTATCTGGACATGGCAGATACTATTGAAGGTCAGTTTGGTCGTCTCGATGGTATCCTTCACAATGCCGGTATTTTAGGCGTGCTCAGCCCGTTCGACCAAATTGGTGAAGATTCCTACGATGATGTGATGCAGGTCAATGTTAAAGCACAATTGCTGATGACTCAGGCCCTACTGCCTCTACTGCACAAATCTGACGATGCCCGTATTGTATTTACCAGCTCAACGGTTGGTCACTCTGGCCGCGCTTTCTGGGGCACTTACGCCATTTCAAAATTTGCCACAGAGGGAATGATGCAGGTTCTGGCCGATGAGCTGAGTGACAGTAATATTCGTGTTAACGCAATCAACCCGGGCGGTACTCGTACCGGTATGCGCGCCAAGGCTTACCCGGCAGAAGATGCGCAGTTACTAAAAACACCGCAAGATATTATGCCTTTATACCTGTATTTAATGGCCCCTGAAGGGAACAGCGTGCACGGTCAGTGCATTGATGCTCAGCCTAAAAAATAATACCAATTCCATTAATTTCTTAATC
>Ga0075011_10000296_pt1 | contig 26838 bp, 22 predicted proteins | sample TARM_MetaG_T_14_FD_72354 | JGI IMG/M metagenome (GOLD analysis project Ga0075011, IMG submission 72354) | Freshwater microbial communities from Pennsylvania, USA, analyzing microbe dynamics in response to fracking - TARM_MetaG_T_14 | ecosystem: Environmental > Aquatic > Freshwater > River... | reverse complement strand
TATGGCTATCGTCAGGCCAACAACATGAAAGGTGAACCGGCATCGGATGTAGTCAGCGCCTTCATCACTATGGACATTCCTTTATTCACCGGAAACCGTCAGGACCAAAACTTAGCCGCGGCTCAATATCAGGTAGGCGCTGCTCAATCTCAAAAAGATACCTTACTCAAACAGCTCAATGCGAAGGTCAACTCGTTATTTGTTGATCAAAACAACCTGTCACAACGCATTGAACGTTTTGAGTCAACACTGATTCCCCAGGCTATTTCTCAGGTGAAAGCCACTGAACGCGGTTATCAGAACAACACCGCACAATTCAATGATGTGATCCTCGCCACCCGAGACGAACTCGCTCTAAAACTCGAATATCAACGCCTTATCACCGATTTAAATCTGACGAATAACAATCTGTCAGCGCTACTCAATAGCTACCAATATCAGGTAGATACGCCACAACTCTCTACATCGTCAGAGCAGTAATAACGAGGTCAACTAATGAAAACTATTCACGTAACAACCATTGCGCTCATTATTGGCGCGACACTGGGCTTTGGTGCGCAAACGATATTAACGCATTCGGCTTTGGGTAATGAGACAACCAGCAATACCGCAAGTAATGCGAAAGCCAACAATGAGCCTCTTTACTGGGTCGCACCCATGAACCCAAGTTACAAACGCGATAAGCCGGGTAAATCCCCAATGGGTATGGACTTAATTCCCGTTTATGCCGAAGATGGCGCCGGAGAAAGTAAGCCAGGAACGGTCACAATCGATCCTTCTGTTGAAAATAATTTGGGTGTCAAAGTGGTACAGGCTCAGCTTACACCGCTGTCACCAAGCATCGACACTGTAGGTTACATTGTGTTCGATGAAAGCCGTTTATGGCAAATCAACGTACGTGTTGCTGGATGGGTGGAAAAACTTAACGTCAGCGCTATCGGCGATAAAGTGAATCAGGGCGATGTATTGTTTACCCTTTACTCTCCTGAACTAGTTAAGGCGCAGGAAGAACTTCTTAACGCTTACCGGACAGGTCGAAGCGGATTAATCAAAGGCGCAACCGAGCGTCTCATCACATTGGGTGTAGACCTCCCACAAATCCAATCCATCGTAAAACGTGGCAGAGCGTCTCAATCCATTGACATCAAAGCGAAAGCAGACGGCGTCGTTGCCAGCTTAAATGTTCGAGAGGGTGGATATTTGTCACCGGCTCAAACCGTGATAAGTGCAGGTCCGCTTGATAACGTGTGGGTTGATGCCGAAGTCTTTGAACGTCAGTCACAATGGGTTAAGGCCGGCAGCAAAGCGAAAATGACGCTGGATGCACTTCCGGGTCAGGAGTGGGACGGTGAGATTGACTACGTCTATCCTATCTTAGATCCACAAACCCGAACTCTCAGACTGCGCCTTAAATTCCCCAACCCACAAGGCGAGCTGAAACCTAACATGTTTGCCAACATCACCTTACAGCCTGTCACCGATGAATCCGTACTGACCATACCAAAATCGGCGGTCATTCGTTCAGGTGGCATGACGCGTGTTGTACTGTCTGAAGGTGAAGGTAAGTTCCGCTCTGCGCGTATCCGTATCGGGCGTGAAGCCGGAAATGAGGTCGAAGTTCTTGAAGGGCTGACCGATAAAAGTAACGTCGTATCCTCCGCTCAATTCCTGTTGGATTCAGAGTCCAGTCAATCTGCTGATTTATCCCGTATTGATGGTGTTAGCACCAGTGAGAGCGTATGGGTTGAAGGCAATATCACCATGCTGATGGCCGATTTTGGCATGATTACCCTTCAGCACTTACCCGTATCCGAATGGCACTGGGATGCAGGGGAAATGAATTTCAACGTTGGCCCCGACGTTGAGCTATCCGGTCTTCAGGAAGGTGACCGTGTCCGATTTCTAGTCGAAAAAGACAAAGAAAACTTTTCTTTAAAAGACATTGAACATCTGGGAGGCGAACAATGATCAACGCCATTATTCGCTGGTCCCTGAGCAATCGCCTTATCGTGTTACTGGCAACAGTTGCTCTGGTCGCAGCGGGCCTGTTTAGTGTTAAGAATACCCCGGTCGACGCCATTCCGGATCTTTCCGATGTGCAGGTTATCATCAAAACCAGCTATCCGGGACAGGCACCACAGGTAGTGGAAGATCAGGTTACGTACCCACTCACGACAGCAATGCTGGCTGTACCCGGTGCGGAAACCGTTCGTGGTTACTCTTTCTTCGGCGACTCCTACGTCTATATCATTTTTAATGATAAAACCGATATGTACTGGGCTCGCTCCCGTGTGTTGGAGTATTTAAGTCAGGTTGCGCCTAAATTGCCTGAAAATGCCAAACCAACACTTGGGCCAGATGCGACCGGTGTCGGTTGGGTGTTCAGTTACGTATTGCAGGATAAAACCGGACAGCATGACTTAGCGCAGTTGCGCAGTTTGCAGGATTGGTTCTTGAAATACGAACTGCAAACTGTCGATGGTGTATCAGAAGTGGCTACCGTTGGCGGCATGGTTAAGCAATATCAGATCCAGATTGATCCGGCAAAACTACGAGCCTATAACTTGACACTTCAACAAGTAAATATGGCGATTAAAAACGGTAACCAGGAGACAGGGGCATCCGTTATCGAGGTTGCTGAAGCGGAACATATGGTCCGTACTACCGGTTACCTGACCAGTATTGGGGACATCCAGGCGTTACCACTCAAAGTTACGAAAGAAGGGACACCTCTGATGCTGGGTGATATCGCTGATATCTCAGTCGGCCCGCAAATGCGCCGTGGTATCTCCGAACTCAATGGTGAAGGTGAAGCTGTGGGTGGCGTTATTGTGATGCGCTTTGGCGAGAATGCGAGCAAGGTAATCAGTAATGTCAAAACCAAACTGGAGGAGTTGAAACTCGGCCTGCCAGAAGGTGTTGAGATTGTTCCGACTTATGACCGTTCAACCCTGATTAATGCAGCCGTTGATAACCTTTGGAAAAAACTGGCGGAAGAGTTCATTGTTGTGGCGATTGTCTGCGCACTGTTCCTGTTCCACATTCGTTCATCTTTAGTTATCGCGCTGAGCCTGCCTGTCGGTATCCTGTCTGCATTTATTGTTATGCACTGGCAGGGTATCAATGCGAATATCATGTCACTGGGTGGTATTGCCATTGCTATTGGTGCGATGGTGGATGGTGCCATCGTAATGATAGAAAATGTGCACAAACACATAGAACGAACACCGCTCACCGATAAGAACCGCTGGCAAATCATTGGGGATGCGGCTCAGGAGGTGGGTCCTCCACTATTCTTCTCACTGCTTATTATTACGTTGAGCTTTGTGCCAGTGTTTGCACTCGAAGGACAGGAAGGCAAAATGTTCTCACCTCTCGCTTTCACGAAATCCTATGCGATGGCGGCATCGGCGGGCCTGGCGGTGACATTAGTCCCTGTATTAATGGGCTATTTTATCCGTGGTAAAATTCTCCCTGAACATAAAAATCCGGTAAACAGAATACTGGTTGGACTGTATCGTCCGCTGCTTAACATTAGCCTTAATTATCCAAAATCGATGATAGTCATCGCCATTGCCCTGATGGCGTCCGCTTACTATCCAACCAGCAAACTTGGCAGTGAATTCATCCCTCCTCTGGATGAAGGCGATTTGATGTATATGCCAACCACTTTCCCTGGTATTTCCGTTGGTAAAGCCCGTGAATTATTGCAACAAATGGACAAGCTGATAAAAACCGTTCCGGAAGTAAAATCGGTGTGGGGTAAAGTTGGCCGTGCCGATACTGCAACTGACCCAGCGCCACTGACGATGATCGAAACGGTTATTCAACTGAAACCTCACGAAGAATGGCGGGAAGGAGTCACAACAGAATCTCTGCGTAAAGAATTCAATAGATTGCTCCAGTTCCCCGGTGTCACCAATGCCTTGGTAATGCCGATTAAAACCCGTATAGACATGCTCTCTACCGGGATCAAAACGCCTATTGGCATTAAAATTGTCGGTCCGGAGCTAAAAACGATTGAACGTATTGGCTCTGAGCTTGAACCTATCTTAAATGGTGTAAGAGGTACCGCTTCCGTGTATGCAGAACGTGTTGCCGGTGGACGCTACGTTACTGTGGATATCAAACGTCGCGCCGCTGCACGCTACGGTTTGAGTATCAAAGATGTTCAAGAGGTGGTATCAACGGCTGTTGGCGGAATGAATGTGGGTGAAACCATTGAAGGGCTTGAGCGTTATCCTATCAATGTTCGATATCCACAAGACTACCGCGACTCGGTCGATAAACTGCAAAACTTAACATTAGTCACTCAAAACGGTGCCCGAATTGCGTTGGCAGATGTCGCAGATGTTCGCTATGAAGACGGTCCTCCTGTGATTAAAACCGAAAATGCCCGCCCGAATGGCTGGGTATTTGTCGACATTGAAGACCGTGACCTAGGCTCTTACGTCAGTGAGGCTCAAAAACGTGTGGCGGACGAGCTGAAACTCCCATCAGGGTATTCACTTGCCTGGTCTGGTCAGTATGAATATATGGAACGTGCTAAACAGCGCCTCAGCATTGTTATTCCAATTACCCTCACCATTATTACGCTACTGCTGTTTTTCAGCTTCGGTCGTGTTGGAGAAGTACTGATCATAATGACCACTCTGCCACTCGCTATGGTTGGTGGTTTATGGCTCATGTACGCTCTCAATTACAACATGTCTATCGCTGTAGGGGTCGGCTTTATCGCTCTGTCAGGTGTGGCCGTTGAAATTGGAGTCATCATGCTGGTTTACCTGAATCAGGCCTGGCACTTCACCAAGCTTAAAGCTCAGGATAAAAAAGTGCCCTTACTGCCTGATGACCTGAACAACGCCATTCGCGAAGGTGCCGGACTGCGTGTCCGCCCGGTAATGATGACTGTCATCACTGTTATTATGGGCCTTATCCCCATTATGTATGGAGAGGGCGCCGGCTCCCAAATTATGCAGCGCATTGCTGCACCCATGATTGGTGGTATGGCATCTGCCCTGCTACTGACTCTGCTCGTTATCCCAGCAATCTTTAAGTTGTGGAAACAGCATGAAACAAAGTAAATATCAGCTCCAATATTAAGGAATATACATATGAAAAAACTCGCACTAGCTATTGCCCTGACGGTAAGCTCTTCTGTTGCACTAGCGGATATGACAATGACTAACCAAGGAACAATGGATCATGGCAATACGATGAGTTCAGAAGGGATGTCAGATGTCGGCATGCCTGCCCCAGGCGTAAAACCGACTAAAATTGCTTATGTCATGCTCTCAGACGATATGAAAATCACCTTTAAACAAGAGGTAAACATTGAACCTAATGACGTTGTTCAGTTTGTGGTTATGAATACCGGAAAAATCAACCACGAATTTACGATTGGTTCTGCAAAAGAGCAGTTAGAACACCGAGAAATGATGAGAAAAATGGGCGGCCAACACATGCATGATTCAGGCAACTCAGTCACTGTCGAGCCAGGAAAAGCCAAACAGCTAACGTGGCATTTCCATGGTGATACAAATGTAGAGCTTGCATGCAATGTTCCGGGCCACGCTGAAGCGGGTATGACTAAAAACATGACGCTTTAACCCCGATAAGCCCCAAGAGTTATCTTTTGGGGCTCAATTTAACTCACTAAGCTACAATCAAAGTAACTTTTCCCCATCAAGTGACTCTTATTGCAATTTATAAACGATACGAATCACTGATCTGTAACCGATGTTTACTGTAGATAATTCGACATGACAGTCATATATAAATCAGGCTCAAATAGAAACTATTCTGCCTTATATGTCTTCCTTTATTCTTTTTTCATACACTTCTTCTGGGAGATGTGGCAGATGCCATTATTTACGTTCTCTCAGTCGACAGACCTGCCAGCAATGAACTGGATGTGCACTCAGGCTTCTCTGGGGGATGGTGTCATAGCTGTTATTTCATACTATTTTGTCTTCTACACAAACAAAAAGCATTGGCTATCAACCGCTTCTTTAGTGGATGTTTTTCTTTTTATTCTTCCAGGAATGGCATCGACCATTGTGCTGGAGCACATCAATACTGGATTTTATTCGCGCTGGGAATATGACCCGCTGATGCCGATTGTGCCAATAATTGGCATAGGTTTGTTTCCATTTTTACAATGGATTGTCATCCCTACAATGGTTTATCTCGCAAGTAAAAAAAGAGCTGAGCAATAAGCTCAGCTTCAAACATAAGGCAGGATTGAATGAAAAATACGATTATGATGATGTTCTATATCATCAGTAAACTAGGGAACGGAGTCAGTATAAAGAGTCACACCTGAACTTCGCCTGACCAAAGAATGACAATAATGTCATAAAAGTATTTTACCTTTCTGATAAACCCCGATAGACACCATTACATCTGCAATGAAAGTGCTCAATCATGCATAAGTAATAGTGTGGCTCATGAATTGCTTACATAAAAATCCGAGTGATTTAATACCACTCGGATTATGGTTTGCTATACAGCAATCAACATCAATGATGTTTTATCTGCTTACCACCAAACCTCCGCCTGTACACCTAAATTGAATTCACTGTCTTTCCCGGCTCCTAAAGCATCCGTATTATCGAAATCAGTAAAGTGGCTGGCATACAAACGAATTTCTGGTCTTGCCCAATAGCTTAGACCTGCTGTCCAAGCTTGCGCCACTGTAATTTTACTCCCTGACTCTTCGGAGCCGTCGCCTACATTTCTGTTAAAATATCCGACTTCAAACAAGGTCTTCATGTTCTCATCCCACTTGTAAACTGGGCGCACAACGGAAGAAAAATAGGAGATATCTTTCGTCTGACCTGCATCAATATCATCGGTTGAAGATGACCAGACAAGCTGGTGCCCCATTTCCCAACGGTCGGCAATTTGAATAACGCCCCAGTTAATAACTCTGTACGCTGCCGCACCGCTCTCAGCTTCAGCCCCGTACCAAGAACCGTCACCATAGTCAGATATCGTTTTACCGTAGCCTTCTGTACCGTACTGGAAAACCGTTTTGTTGTTACCAAAACTAAAGTTTTGCGTCAGCTCTACATTGAATAAGAAACCATTTTTTACATCGCCTTCATAACTACTACTCTCATTAGCGATAGCATAATCACCACCCACTTCTAAAGAAGCATTTCGCCAAAGCGGGATCTCAGCCAATCGAGCATCTAGGACATTGACGTTCAAGACTCCGCTATTGTTTCCTTTATCGATGACCTTATCACGGTCTGTTCTTATCCAGGCAACCGAGAGTTTGCCTGCTTCAGTTTGGATGCCTTCAACACCTGCACCTGCTCCGGAAATATTCCAGTAGTAAAAGTCAGCCAAATCGACATTATGTCTTTGGTAGTAACGTTTCCCTGCCCAAAGCGTTGCTTCAGGGGCAGATTTGATTATCCCTTTCGCCTGAACATCAATCTGAGGTAGTGCAACGGTGAAATCTTCATCTTTGCTGGTTTCCCATCCCGTAGAGCCATCGGTGTAAATAGCAGCCATCGACTCAACGTCAAAAGATACGCCATTTTGATTATATACCTCATTCTTAATACCCCATTCACCATAGGTATCATTCTCATTTCCTAAGCGACCTAGTTGGTTTTTGTGGAATTGAACATCCTGTCCATTGTTTCCACTCATACCAATACCACTACGAATATACCCAAAATAAGAAGTATCAGAATCGGCTAATGCATTAAAAGCACTGAATACAGATACCACTAATATTGTTTTTTTGAGTTTCATTATTAACACCTCTTTATATGAAGTTTTATTTACGGAGTGGTGTCAGACTAGGCCTTTGAAAATGACAAAAAACTGTCACAAAGATGACAAAACCATAATATGAGGTATCTGCGGATAAAATGGCGCACTAAAATGTGGTTACAGGCCATATTCTGTAACTTCACGCTCAAATAAACGTAACAAATAGCGAAACAACTGAGTGCATGAAAAGTGACATGGCTGACTAACTTGATATTTATTTCTATTGGGAAGTAATTGGATAGCAAAAAAATGCTGAGTTGACACTCAGCATAAAATGAATAAGAAATGAAAAAAGTACTATTGCTTTAACGTTCTCATCGAACCAATTAATTATGAGAACAAGGTTAGAATAAAGGATACATACTGATTTTTATCTGACTGAAATATGACAATAATGTCATGAAGCGGAGTCAATAGGTTCTTAGTTTAAGCTAGACAACAATACACGCAACAAAACAGATTCAATGAAAAAATCTGACTATGCTCGTTTACACCTCACCCTTTTTCATTGTCAGAGTAAACTCAGTGACTCTTTCACTGGAAGACACAGTGATTTCACCACCATGCGCCTGGACAATAGATCGGGTAATAGCTAAACCAAGCCCCGCACCAATACTTCTGCTATGCTGTCTGGATTTATCTGCTCGATAAAATCGGTCAAACAGATAGGGTAAAGAACTTTCCGGAATTGTCTCTCCGGTATTTTTTATCTTGATAGAATTGTATTCTTCACCTTCTGAAAGCTGTATGGATACCACAGAGCCAACATCACAATGCCTCAGCGCGTTAGAAATAATATTTCCAACTGCACGTTGCAGCATCTGTTTATCACCAAACTGCTCACCATCTCCACGTAACTCTACACAAACTTCCTTTTCGTCAGCCATAAATTCATAGAATTCAAGCAGTGGCCTGATAACTTCTGCTAATTGGAGCATCTCTTTATTAGTATGAAGTAAATGATTTTCAGACTTAGCCAAATAAAGTGTATCTTGGATAGTCTTGTTCAGCCTTTCCAGTTCCTCCACATTGGAAAGGAGTATTTCCTCATATTCCTCCACGGTTCTTTTTGAAGATAAAGTGACATGCGTCTGGGTCATAATGTTGGTTAACGGAGTTCGGAGTTCGTGTGCAATATCGGAAGAAAACTCACTCAGCCGGTTGAAGCCATGCTGTAAGCGTTCCAGCATTTCATTCTGTGTTTCAACCAGTTGCACCAGCTCTACAGGAAGTGCTTCAACCGGAACTCTGATATCCAGCCGATTCGGGCTAACTTTACTCAGATACTTCTGCAAAACGTGCAGAGGCTTTAGGCCTTTGTGAACAATAAACACCGCATACACCCCTGATATCACGCTCGTTATGACAAACGTCCACAACAGAACAATATTGAATTTACTAATAAATAAGAGATGGAGGTCAATATTGAGTCCAAGTACAATAGCGCCGTATTGTGGATGTTTTAGCTGAAACCGGAAAGCGCGATATGTGTGTCCATCGACCGTCCATTCCATCGAGTTTAACTTTTTTGAATCCTCGGGCAGAGATAACGTCGTGTTTGTGAACAAAGGTATGCCATCCCGGTCTAATACCCAAAGGTAAGCCGATTCTGCTTTTAACGCTGTAATATCATTATTACCTAAACTATCAAACGCGGAAAAGATCGTGTGATAATTGTTATTAAGGCGTTGGTAATCTTGCTGATAAAAATGATGTTTAATTGAATACTGAACAATTAAGGCAAATGAAGTAAGGACGACAAATGAAGACGCCATGTACATGACAATAAGCTTTGTTGCCATTGAGTTTTTAAGTTTCAGCTTCATTCTACAGAATCATCGAGTTTATAACCCATACCACGCACCGTATGAATTAATTTAACATCAAAAGGTTTATCAATTTTAGATCGCAACCTTTTGACCGCCACATCAATAACATTGGTATCACTATCAAAGTTCATATCCCATATCAAAGAGGCGATGAGTGAACGCGACAGAACTTCGCCACGTCTTTGCAAAAAGAGTTCTAATAAAGAGAACTCTTTGGCGGTCAGAAGGATCGCGTCCCCCCCTCTGTGAACTGTCCGCTTCAAAAGATCCAGAGATAAATCAGCGATAGCTAAGGTCGCATCATTCTTCACTTGCCCGTTTTGGTGTCTTAACGCATTTTTAACCCGGGCAAGCAACTCAACAAAAGCAAAAGGTTTGACGACATAATCGTTCGCTCCCAACTCCAGTCCCTTAACCCTGTCTTCTACCTGATCTTTTGCAGAAAGCATAATGATTGGTGTATCTAATTGACTGCTTCGCATTGTTTGTAACACTTGCCAACCATTTAACTTAGGAAGCATGATATCTAATATAATGAGATCATAATGATTGGTGGTCGCCTGGTAGAGTCCATCGACGCCGTCATAAGCAAGATCAACAACGTAGCCTGACTCAGTAAATCCCTTTTTTAAGTAACTGCCTGTTTTAGGCTCGTCTTCAACAATTAATAGCTTCATTTCTAATAAATATTATAGTGTTATGTACTTAGAGCGTTATTATACAAACTAGCTCAAATAACTTGAATTGGATATTGCCGAATGACTGTTCAACCGATGTCATTTAGCGCAAAAAAATAACAATGACTCGACTACCCTATAACGCTAGAGTTTCGAGTCACTGTTACTTAATCGTTTTAATCGTCACGACGTTCTGCGTAGTGATAGCTGACGTTAACTTCACCTTTGTACAATATCTGGCCAGCATCGTTCATAAATTCCTGTACGGTTACATAACCGTTTTTATTCAAATGGATATCATTACTACTGTCGCCAGTGACCAATAATTTATGATTGAGCTCTTGTGACGAGCTATTGTCAAGTTCATGTAGTTGCTGTAACCCCAGTTTATAGGCTTCTTGTTTTGAAGAGACCGCTTCGGTGTGAAATGTGCGAGTGTCCAGTCTTTCCTCAAAATTGCCATAAGTATTAATATACTGACCTGCCAGGACGTTTCCACTTAGTAAAATCAAGGCTGCTGTCGTAAAAGTCGTTTTCATCAGTTTCATTGGATTTCCTTTTGTTGCGTTGATATTTGTAACTTGATCACATCTTAATGGTGCCATGGTGTCGAACTCTGGTCTTTAAGATGACAATTTTGTCATATTTCCTTAAAAGTTAATGAGTTGAACTCATTGGTTGATATCAACGCTATACACGGAAAGATTAACAATGGAAACGGTCCGAATGGTAAAAATCGGTTAACCCATTAATAAGAAAAAGGTTATCCATAAGGCTCGACTTTGATTAAAACTCATGAGAAGAACATCCTGGATTCAATAAAATAATAATCTTGAATGATTTGATAACGCAGAAAAACGGTCAAGCGACTGCTTGACCGTCATAATAAAATTAATTGTATTTAATGATTCAATTAGAATACGACATTGAGCATAGCAACAATCTTGTATGTGTCCTCAGAGCTTTCTTGATAGAAATCCCCCATAAAACCGTAAGAACCACGCAAACTCAAGTCATATATACCCGCAAATTTTTTGCCAAACTGTGCAGCCAATTCAGCACCAAGATTCGAACCATTTGCCTGTGAAGCACTCTGAGGGGCATCGTCAGCCACTCTGAAGTAACCAGCGCCATACTTAACATAGTAGTCATCTTCTAGCATCTGATCACCAGAAAGCATCAGTCCCAACAAGCCGTACCCTTGGTAAGCTGCATCTAAAACTGCCTTACCTCCTTGCGAGCCGTTGTTGTAGTATGAATCGGTTCCAAAGATCATCAGGTTACTACTGTTGAGCTCATAACCTGAATTGTTTTCAGCAAAACGATCTGTCCCATTACTGCTGTCGTCAGCAGGAATATAGATACCGTGGACTTTAATATAACCGCCAGTCCAATGCTTTTGAGCATAGAGATTTAACATGAATGCTTCGCCATCAGAAGCATTTGAGTCCATTCCTGACGCAATCTTATAGAGTACAGAACCGCTATAAGCCATGTCACCATAAGTGTAGTCAACGTAGGATCCAAGATAAATATCGTCCGTTCGAGCAGCCGTGCCATTAATGGCATCTTCGTTCCTGTTGTTGATTGAGCCTCCAGTAAAACCGTAACTTAGATTATCGTTAGGGTTTAACTCACCATTCAACACGTAGAAGTCGACGTCGTCTGACGAATCTCTTTCTCCTTCATCCCATTTAAACCAACCCCCGCTCAGGTTGACCATGTCTATATTGCCCAAAAACGAGATGCCGTTCATGTCATCATCAGTCACGAAACTCTCATATTTGCCAAAACCATACCCTTGAATACCCGTTCGTACCTTCCAGTCCGTATTCGGTAGTCTAAAATCAACGTAAGCGTTTTTTGTCTCAATACCAACGCCATCAGAGCTGAGTTTGCCACCTGAACCTGCGACCGTCTTACTACCTTTTTCACCAAAGGGAGCATCGTACTCACCGTACCAAACCACAGTAACATTTTCATTCAGGTCGCCGGTGACCTTCATGCGCAGACGCTGATCAACCCAAGTACTACTATTATCGTCAGTTTCATCGAGGCTTTCCGCCGTGCCTTGCATACGGTAATAACCATTAAGCCTGATAGCAGATTGGTCATTTTTTAGGTTAGCGACTTCTGCGGTCAGTTGATCAATTTCACCCTTCAAACCATCTAGCGATGGTGAAGCGACATCAGCCAGTGCCGGAGCTGTAATTAGTACCACTGCCAAAGGAGCAGCCATTTTTAATTTTTTTTCAATCATTTATGCAATTTCCTTGTGTCGTCGAAACAGGACAAAAATCTATCGATTCTCATATGATTTTCGACATTCCTACCCCCTACTACAGAAAGAGAGGGGCCATTTAATTGCATGCCAGTACTAACAAAGTCACGAGGGAGACAAAGAAAAATATGCCATATAATATTATGGTATCGCCCCACTCAACAAAATTAAAATACTGGCAAAGCAATATCACGCTGCTTTCTACTCAAACAATAATTAAGCAGACAAAGCTGCTTAATTTATTCTAACCATGCATATTTTTGAATAGGTAATCATTCATCTAATTTCTATAACGGAGAAATTAACAATTCATTCATGTCATAAACATGACTCAAAAATGACATTCGTGTAATTTTAATATCCTTTGCTATTTATATTTTAAGTATTCCCAGCACAGGGATAAATATAGAAAATAGTGATACAAGCAATTCATTGCGGTAGGAAAATATTTGGGAATGTAATATTAGTAAAAGCAACACTTGGGATGAAAAACAAAAAAATCATAAGTTTATAGATAAAAGACAACAAAACATCATCTGCATCGTAAAGTTTAACCTTTACCTCTCATCCTATTAATTTTTCTGTAATTAATGATTAAGAACAATGGCGTTATATCTTATATTTATTGTTAATTCCATGACAAATCTGTCATTCTCTGGTCAGGAAAAATTCATTATATTACATTTATACTAGAGATCCACTGCTTACTCATATGGTAACATTTGAGGTTCATTATTTTATTTATCATTTATAGCTGAGCATTAGGCTCAGCTTTTTTTATTATCACTACTTAATAAACGTTATCTCTAATACGAGATTAAACATAGGAGAGGATGAATAATAACGACAGAAGATAGGAATACGAAAAATCTGGTTCGATCTTTTCACCAAAGAAACAAGTAGTACTAAAATGAATTATTCGCAATACACCTAAGGAAGAGTGCACCAAATTTCATATTTGTTGAACTTCCTTGTCTCTTCAATGGCAGAGAAAGAAAGAGTGCCACGGTAAGCCCGCGCAGACACAGCACTTCAATATATGAGAACCAACCTGAACAACCTATCAACCTCATTTCATGTGGCTCAGCTACCCAACGTCTCTTTTTAATTAAAGCGAATTTTTATGCATCTCAGCTCAACCAGGCACCATCCAAATAATTTGCTGATTTATGAAAGCTTAAACTGACTGATCAGCTTACTCAGTTGAATTGATAAACTACCGACATCACTACATAACGAGTTGATATCCATAATCGTGTTTGTATTTCTACGAGCAATTTCACCAACGGATTTCATATGTTCACCGACACGATCCGCGACAATACTTTGCTGACCAGAAGCACTAGCAATTTGAGTATTCATATCAGAAATAACCGACACGGACTCTTCAATAGCCGATAGTGCGTCGCCCATGAGGCTAACCTGTTCAACACTGGACACGGTTTGAGTTTTACCATTGTTCATTGCCTGAACAGCATCTTGGATACCATGTTGTAGTTTTTCAGTGATAGTATGTATCTGAGTGATTGACTCTCGAGTTCGCTGTGCAAGTAGCCTTACTTCGTCAGCAACAACCGCGAAACCACGACCATGTTCCCCCGCTCTTGCTGCCTCAATGGCCGCATTTAAAGCGAGAAGATTCGTTTGCTCCGCGACTTCATAGATAACATTTAATATATTGCCAATATCACCGGACTCAACTTCCACTACAGATAATTTTTCAGCAGAATCACCAACGGATTGAGCTAGCTTATTGATTATCTGCGTGGTCTCTTTTGCAATGATATAACCTTTCGTTGCTCGCTCCCTTGCTTCACTTGCTGTTTGTTCAGCCATTAAAGTATTTTGAGCAACATCTTTTACGGTCGCTGTCATTTCCGTCATTGCAGTTGCTACGGAATCGGTTTCCTGTTCTTGTCTCTGGATACTGTTGGAGTATTTCTCCGTCAGATTGATCATCACCGAAGATGTTTGATTCAGCTCTTTACCGGCTTCAGCAATCGTGCTGACCATACTTCTCAATCGTATCGTCGTAACATTGATCGCATTGAGTAACGTTCCGACCTCATCTTTTCGAACACTTGATTCGTCAGAGCAGCCCGATAAATCTCCCTGAGAAAGCTTATCTGCTGCATCGATAGCTTTCAAAATGGGCTTAGTAATCGAGATAGTCATCAAGTACGCCAAGACAGTACCGATTAAAATGGCAATAAATGAAATAGCAGTAGTAAACTGGATACTCTGCTTTGTTGTTGACTTCAATGCCAGTTCGGTTGTTCTCTTGCTATCATTGACGGTAGATTGAATCTCTAATATGTCTTTTTCTATTTCAGTTTCTAAACCTTTAAGGCGAACTTGAATCAATTCTTTTCGGGCAACTTCGGCCTGTTGAATCAAACTCATTGCTTGAAGATACGATTTGTGTGACGTGTGATACTGAGTAAGGAGGCCTTTCAATGAATCCTCGGTTAACAGGTTCTTTAACGCCATAGCTTCGCCTTTCAACTCTTGCATATCTTTCAAGGCTATATCGTAATTTTCATCACTGCTTGACTGTAGAAACTTCAACACATTGATCCGACTTGATAGCAGCTTTTCCTGAACCAGAGATGCCCGATACGCAGAGTCTGTGTCACCATAATCATAAGCCTTGACTGCAAGTTGACGCATGGTACTGAACATATGCTCACCACTCGGTTCAAGGACACCATTCAAAACATCGCTTCTCTGTTTTGTTTGGTTGATTACATCTGAAAATATTTCATCATATTGATGCAGTTTATTTGATATGTCGTTAAGCACTTTTGCATTTTTCATGTCGAATGAGGGTAAGTGCATCTGAAGGGCTTTGTCCAACTCCGAGATATGTTTGTTGTAGCGTTGAATGTCTGTATCACTATTTGACAATAAGTACGCTCGTGTATCTTCTTTCACTTCAATCAATTTATTTCGAATATGATAACTAAAGTCAGACACTTCACTAAGGCGACTATACGATTCTATACCCAAATCAGCCTTATTCAGCGTGAAAATACTCATCATCACTATAATGGAAAGAAATACCATAAGAGTCGCAAAACCCAAGCCTATCTTTTGACCAAGTTTCAAGTTATTAAACATTTATATTAATCCAGAAAACATTCGACACATCAGATGGTTATACATGAAGTTACAAAATATTCAGATGATCTATATCATGCTAAATATCAATTAAAATTTTGAAAAAAAGAAAAAGCCCGGCCATAAGCACGAGCTAAATTTGAAGTAGATAAAGAGAAATTATGTACGGAATCGGTAACTAGCTTTCTTTTTCCATCATATTTTTTCCCATTGCTTTGTCGCAACCTTTCTCTGACATCATCTGATGCATTTCAGTCATCATGGCATGCATCTGCGACATCATCTGCTGGTGATTTTCCATGTTCTGCATCATATCCATCATCGGCATTTCAGCGGATGAAGAAGTGTTACTCTCCGAACCGTGGTGCTGATTATGAGAACCTTCGGTTGCGCTGTCTTTTACCATATCCTGTGCAAATATTGGTGCAGAAATAAGGCTACCGATCAGCATTGTTGTAAGAACAGTTTTCATTATTCAATCCTTATTCTCTTTTTTAAATTTAAAGTTGTACGGCGTTATCAAAAGACTTAGAAATCTTGGTTTCCTGATTCGTTGCTTTGAATGAGATAAATCAAGCGCTAAATCGACCACCATCATTCGTTTTATCTTCTACCATTTGCACCTCTTTCTTATCCTGCGGTTCTTGAGAAGCATCCTGATCTTTTGTACTTCCTGGCATCATAAATTTCATCATCACCCCGTGCATGACCAGACATAAAATCAGAGGCACAAGTGCGGTACCAAGCAGAGACGGACTAAACGAACTCATGGTTGAGGAGAGAACCAGGAACGGTATTCCGACCATAAACAGTACACATAGAAGCATCATCCAACCATGGCCTTTGTGCTCGCCGTGTCCCGAATGGCAACTGTGATTTTTGTTGTTAGCTTTCATAACTTTCTCCAAATTACTTACTCTATCTAGTGCTGATCTTAGCCTACAGTACCTGTCAGTAACCGGACGGTAATGATGACAATATTGTCATTTTCTGCCGAGTTGTTTCCCCCAAAACCACCAGATGATCAGTACAATGGCTGTAAGACCTATTACGTTCACCCACATATCAACCTCCTATTTATTACTGATAGAACGGCCAGGCTTGTATAAGCGCAACCGGTTTGCGTTAGTGACGACCGTAACAGATGACAGCGACATTGCTGCTCCTGCAATGATTGGACTTAGAAGCCAGCCCGTAAATGGAAATAGTAATCCTGCTGCGACCGGTATACCCAGGGAGTTGTAAATGAACGCCCCCCAGAGGTTCTGTTTGATATTTGTCATCGTTGCACTGCTGATCCCTATAACATCTGAAATACCATGCAGAGAGCTTCGCATCAGAGTGATATCCGCACTTTCAATGGCAACATCGGTGCCGCTTCCGATAGCAAACCCAACGTCGGACTGAGCAAGTGCCGGAGCATCATTGATCCCATCGCCAACCATGCCGACAACTTTTCCCTGTACCTGAAACTCTTTAATCCAGCTAAGCTTATCCTCTGGCATTAGCCCTGCGTAAAACTCGTCAACATTGGACAAGCTCGCAACCGCCCTAGCCGTATTTTCGTTATCTCCGGTTAGCATAACGACATGAATACCTTGTTGGTGAAAACGATCAATCGCACTTCGGGCATCTTCTCTTATAGGATCGCTGATACCAAAAAGAGCCTGAATATCGTTATCTACAGCAAAGTACACCACAGTATTTGCATCTTGTTCCCACTGGATGGCGTATTCACTCACGGTCTCTGTTTTCAGTCCAAACCGATTCATAAGCTTATCGTTACCAAGGAGCAATCTTTTCCCGTTGTAGTGAGCCTGCACTCCCATACCGGTTAAGGACTCAAACTCGGATACTTGTGGTGACTCTCCAGATTGAGCGTGGTGTTGCGCATAGCTGGTTAATGCCTGAGCCAATGGGTGGTTAGAGCCTTTTTCCAAAGTCTCAACCAGCGACAAAATATTTTCTTCACCCGAAAAGACACGGAAGTTTGTGACCTCAGGTTTACCCTGTGTGATGGTCCCGGTTTTATCCAATACGACAACATCCAATTCACTTGCCCGCTGTAAGGCTTCTCCGTTGCGGATCAAACCACCAAACTCTGCCGCCTTCCCAACTCCAATCATGGTAGATATTGGCGTCGCCAGCCCGAGAGCGCAGGGACAAGCGATAATAAGTACTGAGGTTGCGGCAACAATCATATAGGCCAGAGTTGGCTGCGGACCAACGTTGTACCATATCAAAGCAGTCATAATGGATAAGATCATAACTGTTGGTACAAAAACGGCAGAAACCTTGTCGGCTAAGTGACTAATAGGAGGTTTCGAGTTCTGCGCATTGGAGACCATGCTGATAATCTGAGCAAGAACAGTGTCACTACCTACCTTTTTCGCTTCAAACACAAAACTTCCCTGACCGTTTATGGTGCCTGCGGATACCTGGCTGCCCGGTTGCTTCTCTATGGGAATCGGTTCCCCGGTTAACATAGACTCATCTATCGTCGTACGCCCATCAGTGACCACACCGTCCACAGGAATTTTCTCACCTGCTCTTACCCGGATCTTGTCACCCCGCATCACCTGTTCGACAGGAACGGAGACATCTTGTCCGTCACGAATCACCACCGCAGTTTTTACTCTCAGATCAAGTAACCGTCTGATAGCCTGAGACGTTCTGCCTCTGGCCCGAACCTCAAGCGCTTGCCCAAGGTTGATCAAACCGATTATCATTGCGGTCGCCTCAAAATAGAGGTGTCTGGCACTTTCAGGTAACCATTGAGGTCCTAAAACTACCACCATTGAATAGAGCCAGGCCGTCCCAGTGCCGAGTGCAATAAGGGTATCCATGTTGGCGTTACGATTTAAGAACGCTTTCCAGGCTCCCTTAAAAAAATGCTTGCCGGCTCGCCACAAAATAACCAATGTCAACAATCCGATACCAAGCCAGAGAGCTTGCTCTGAGAGGGTATTTACATTCATAGGGCCACCCAGTAGGCCATAACCCATCAATGGAATACCCAGTCCCAGACCGATAATACTTTGCCTGATTTTAAACCGATACTCTTGGGCTTCCTGCTCTGCTTTGATATCTTCCGCCTCATCAGCATCAACGATTTCACTGGCATCGTAACCAACCGCCTGAATAGCCTGAATAAGTGATAGTGTTGATTGATGAGACTGAACGGTCGCTGTACGGTTGGCAAAGTTGACATCCACAGATTCAACACCTTCCAGATTTGTCAGAGCCCCCTCAATGGTATTGACACAACTGGCGCATGTCACTCCCACTAAAGCCAGATTCACCGTCTGTTTTTGAGCCAATAAATCCATATGAACACTGGTCGTATTAGCTTCAGCCACATCGGGAACAGCGGTATTCCGCTCTTCGTTTAGGCCACTGTACCCTAACTCCAGTAGAATACGTTCCACCTCTGAATCACTGACATGGCTATTGACAACTAACCGCTGAGCCAAAATGTCCACTGACACATCAGCATTGTTATCAACATCTCTAATGCCAGACGTGATTTTTTTAACGCAGTTTTGGCAAGAAACGTTAGCCAATATTGTTTCGTATTGGTGAATTACGGGCAAAGTCGCAGCATATCCAGTGCTGGAAATAATTTGTATCGCGTTTTCTGGTTCCAATGTGGTAATAAGGTCTGTTTTATCTTTACTATTATTAATAACCAGAGAGATATCAGGATCGCTTTCCCTTAAAGCAGAAACGATCTTTGTAACACAATTGCCGCAACTGACACCTGATAACGCAAGAGAATATTCTTTAACCTTCATTTTTTGCCTCCTGAGAGTTAATCGATGGATGTTTATCTGACCAGTCTTCAATCAGGCAGCATATCGCCTTCCCGTCAGGAGTCATGTCTGGTTCATGCACCCACTCGGAATAAGTTTCTTCCATAACAGCCAGGTGCATCTGATATTCTTTAATTTTTTGTTGTGTCTCAGATATTTTATCACTCAGCATTTTCCGTACTTTCGGACAGGGAGAATTTCCTTGCTGAGAGTATTCTATGATCTCTTCAATCTGGCTTAAGCTAAAGCCAATACTTCGCGCATGACTAATAAACCGCAATCTATCCACAGCACTCGGTGAGTAAATTTTATAGCCGTTACTAGGGTCTTTCGTCGCAGAGATCAGTCCTTTTCTGGTATAAAAGCGAACCGTTTCCGCAGTAACCCCGACTGTCCGGGCAATTTCAGTTGTCAGCATACTTAACCCTCTGAATGGCAACAAAATAGTGAGATAGCACAAAATTCCTAAGGATAATCAACCAAATAAAAAAACTAACAACACAATGACCGCTAACATACCTAAAGTCACTTTCAACAATAATTTAGGGTCACTGGTTCCGCCATTAGGCGCTTTATTACAACAACTCATAACGAACTCCTTACATCTTTATCTATGTTTCTATTTTGAGTTTAAAACCTGTGTGCAACACATAGGTCAAGAGACTATCGTCAATTTTCCTTTTATTCAGAACCTGAAGGACATATCAAGAACATGCTGGTTGTATTGCAATCTGTATTCACCGGGTTGTGCTTTCCACGTATACGATTCTGTTGCATAGGGTTCGATTGAAAGTGTGTGATTATTACCAATCGGCATCAAAGACAAATCGATAGAGTCAAAAGTTTTGTTGAATATAACCAGTTGATTATCTGATTCTTTATCAATTTCCACCTTGGTGTATGAAACCTCTCCATCAATCGTCCACTCAATGAGTTCCAATTTACCCAAAGCTTTGAGATATCCAGCCAGAGCATATTTATCTCCATCGCTAAGTGCATTATTCAGTAGCTTCATTGTTGGCTCATTCTGAAGGGCATAATTTATCTGGCTTAGTGAATGGTCTCTTATATTTCCCCCCACGTTACCGCCCCCTTGAGCAAACAGACCATGGCATGCGGTGCAGCCATAGCCACCAACCGCACGAAAAAGGTTTTGGGCTTGTTTAAATTCAGCAGAATCCAGTGCTAATGCTGGTACGTCTTGGTTCACTTCTTTCAAACCAGAGTCCCTCTCTGAGTCATGCATACCTTCATGAGCGAATGCTGTGATCGAATTCAATCCAAGTAGCAAGGCAGCAAAGCAAGCTAAAGGTTTTCGAATATTCACTGATGATTTTCCTTTTCGAGTTGATAGATACTGCAAAAATGCTCGTTATCTAATAACGAAATTGAGCCGGTTATACAGACAAACGTCATGCAAGATAAGCATGTCAAAGCCACTGTTGACGAGGGTATTAACCGTTAAGAAGGAATCAGACTATTGGAGGGTGATACAAATTGCCTGTTACCGAGTTGACATACTCAGCAGTTTCCCTGAAGAAAGGGATACGTTGGGGTGTTTGATAGTTTGTGATGATGACTTGAGAAATCAGCAGAGCGCTAGCTGCACAGCTCGAAGGGTAGCACTGATGCTCTGGATTCATATCATTGGTTGAATCATGACAATCTGTTTCGGTCGTTATTGATTCGAGTTGTGATGACAAACACTTCAAATGCTCATCATGTGAAAGAGACGATACAGTTAAAGAATCGCCCCTATTTTTGAGCGGCATATTAAGAGAGGCACTGGCAGAGACACTAGAGAGCAATAAAGCAAACAGTGTGAGTCCGGTTAACCAAATTGTATGCAACGGTTTTAGCATCACAACCTCTCAGGCATCCTTACAAAATTGTGTTTATGACACAACCTAAGAGAACTTATAGACCCTTCCCTTAGGGGAAGGTCAATAGACACAGGGAAAGTAGTGCTGTTAATATTTCGCTTCAGATTCATGCTCCATCATCTGTCCCATCATCATTTGCATCATACCCATGCGCTCTTCCATCATGTCCATGCGCTTCATCATGTCTGGCTCACCCATTTTATCCGACATGCCTTTACCCTGATGTTCAGTCATTTTCATACTGTCTTGCATAGGCATACCTTTATTCATCATCTGCATCCCCTCCTGCATAGCCCGCATATGTTCCTGCATTAATTGCTGACGTTTTTCCGGATCGGTTTCGCCTTTGATTTTGTCCATTATTTTGAGCATTTTTTGCATGTGCTCAGACATATCAGCCATCTGTTCTCGGCTCATCATACCCATCATCATGGTACCGCCCATGGATTGGTTTTCATCAGTTTGGGCATATACTTTTTCAGCAAATATCGTTGAAGACATTACAGCGGCAACAACGATGGTGGAACACAGTGTTTTTATGAAATTTTTCATAGCATAATCCTTAATAAGTTGTAGTCGTTTAATCGATAGTAATTTGGGGAATCCATACATCTCGGTAAAAAGCGCAATGATAAAGGCAGAAAAAGCCCCAAGACTGCGCCAGTCAGTTTTCGTTTTCGGCTTGGTAAAACTAAAAGCGAAGAAAATAAAGATAGCCGAATTCAATATCACCAGCGGCCAAAAACCATAAGCGGAATCGTCGTGCATTTATCGTTCTCCCGTTCTAAATCATTTCAATGGTGATACCGATCATTGCTCTCATAATTATTAATCAGATGAGAACGCTAAAGTATTAGTACTTATTCATTTCAAGCTAAGTGTAGACTCAGCATTTTTTGCTCTCCAATTACTTCCCAATAGAAATAAACATCAAGTTAGACAGCAGTGTCACTTTATATGCATTCAATTGCTCTTACTATTTGTTACTTTTATTTGAGCGTTAAGTTACAAAATATGGTCTGCATCCACATTTTAGTGCGAAATTTTATCCTCAGATGCCTCATATTAAGGTTTTGTCATTTTTGCGACAGTTACTTGTCATTTTAAAAGACTTAGTCTGACACCACTCCGTAAATAAAACTTCATATCACGAGGTGTTAATACCGTCTAAGGCTACCTGCGCTTCATGTCGAATTAAGCATCAAAGCCAGTTGGAGAGTTACGGTAAAGTAAGGCCTTGACCTGTGCCTTAGACATAGGTCTAGACTACAAATGAGCATGTGACCTAGGTTTAGACAATGGTAAAAAATGACACAGATTAGTGTGGTGCTTTGTCCAAAAACAGTTGGTACCAGCCAAAAAAACAATCTTCGGAAGGCTAAGAGAAGGAGAAAACTATGATCACAGAATTAACGGAACAACAATTATTGATTGAAGGCGCGAGTTGTGCCAGTTGTGTCGGCAAAATAGAAGCCGCACTGAATCATACACCGGGCGTTCAGAGTGCAGAGATGAACTTTGCAGACAGAACCGTTCTGGTATCTGGTACAGCGGATACTCAATCATTGATCAAAGCTGTAGAATCTGTTGGGTACAACGCTAAACCTCTCGACGAAGATACTACGGATACAGATACTCTTGATGAAAAAGAAGCTGCCGATTGGGCGTATTACAAAAAATTGATGCGAGATACTTTTATTGCGCTTTCGCTCGGTGTCCCTTTGATGGTCTACAGCATTATTGTCGGTGAAATGACAGTTGAAACCGATATAGAGAGGTTGTCATGGTTAGTCGTTGGCCTGCTAACGCTAGGAGTGATGTTCTTTTCCGGCAGGCATTTCTACATAGGCGCGTGGAAAAGTTTTAAAAATCACTCTGCCAATATGGATACACTGATCGCATTAGGTACAGGTACCGCATGGGTTTATTCAATGGTTGTCGTGTTTGTTCCCGACGCCGTTCCACTGATGGCTCGGCACGTTTATTTTGAAGCCACCGCCATGATCATCGGTTTGATTGATTTAGGCTTAGCGCTCGAAATAAAAGCCAGAGGGAAAACCTCAGAAGCCATCAAGCGTCTTATCGGATTGCAAGCCAAAACAGCGATCGTCATTCGTGACAACAAAGAAGTTCAAATAGATATTAAGCAGGTTTTACTTAACGATGTAGTGAAAGTAAAACCGGGTGAAAAAATTCCTGTCGATGGTGTTGTACTTGAAGGGCATACTTCTATTGATGAATCGATGCTCACCGGTGAACCTATGCCAGTTGAAAAAGTTAAAGAGGACGAAGTTGTCGCCGGTACGTTGAACAAATCTGGCATGATTTTATTTAGAGCGACACGCGTTGGCAAAGATACTGCGCTGGCACAAATCATTAATATGGTGAAACGAGCACAAAACTCCAAACCACCGATAGGTCGATTAGCCGATGTGATTTCAGCGTATTTTGTCCCTGTGGTGATGATCATTTCAATATTAAGTGCTCTTGCATGGCTTAACTTTGGGCCAGAGCCTGCGATTGCTTTTGCCATCGTTTCTGCAACCACAGTGTTAATCATCGCTTGTCCATGTGCACTAGGCTTAGCGACGCCTATGTCTGTTATGGTCGGGGTTGGAAAAGCAGCAGAGGCAGGCGTACTCATTCGCAACGGAGAAGCGCTACAAACCGCCTCTAAAATCACTGCCATGATTTTAGATAAAACAGGCACGATTACCGAAGGAGCACCTAAAGTAACCGATATCGTTTTAACGCATGCTATAGACGAAAAAAACGTGTTGCAGCTTGCCGCTAGTTTAGAAAGCGGCTCAGAGCATCCTCTCGCACAAGCGATTGTTGAAAGTGCTTTAGAAAAAGGGGTTAAATTACTAAAAATTGAAGCGTTTAACGCCATAACGGGGTTTGGTGTAGAAGCAACCTGTGAAGGTAACATCTTATATTTTGGCAACGATAAACTAATGAAAACAAAAGGTATCGACCTGTCTAACTACACAAAGCAGGCACAATCCTTAGCCAAAGAAGCCAAAACTCCCATGTACTTTGCTATCAATGGCGAGCTTGCAGCAATTATTGCCGTTGCCGATCCGATTAAGTCTGATTCTATTTCAGCGATCAAGCGACTTCAGGCAAATGGAATACGGGTCATAATGTTAACAGGTGACAACAAGGAAACTGCTGCGGCTGTGGCTAAAAAAGCAGGGATTAACGAATTTTTAGCAGAAGTGCTTCCTGAGGATAAAGCCAACAAGGTTCAAGAACTTCAAAACAGTGGAGAAATCGTTGGTATGACAGGCGATGGTATCAACGATGCCCCAGCTCTGGCATTAGCCGACGTAGGTTTTGCAATAGGCACAGGTACAGACGTAGCGATTGAAAGCGCAGATATAACCCTAATGCGTGGCTCTCTTCACGGGCTCGCTGATGCGATAGCAGTGAGTAAAGCGACACTGAAAAATATCAAGCAAAACTTGTTTGGCGCGTTTGTATATAACGTAGCGGGAGTCCCTTTTGCAGCAGGTATTCTTTACCCCTTCTTTGGCATCCTACTGAGTCCTGTCATTGCGGGGGCGGCAATGGCGTTTTCGTCATTAACTGTGGTGTCAAATGCCAATCGACTACGTTTATTTAAAGCCAAAGACCACTAAGGAGAATATCTATGATGGTGATTAATTTATCCGGCTTAGCATTAATCGCGCTTATTGTTTGGTGGTTCTGGTTATACAAACCTGCTAAAACTATTGTTAAAAACAATGAAGTGGTAATTGAAGTGAAGGATGGGGTCTATTCGCCATCATCAATTCAATTGAACGCAAATCAACCTATTTCACTTAAATTTTTACGCAAAGATCAAACACCCTGTTCTGAGACTCTGCTAATTCCATCATTAGAAATAAGTGAACAGCTTAAACTTAATTCTGAAACATCAATAACACTGTCTAGCTTATCTCCTGGTGAATACGAATTTCATTGTCAAATGCAGATGTATCGCGGTGTCTTAAAGGTGGTTTAGATAAATGTATGCTTAAAACTTACAGCCAGTAGGAGATCAACATGAAAAATGAAATCCCTAAATTCTGGTCAACGCCGACAGGCTGGGCTGCTCTGGCACTGATTGCCGCAGCAACTTACTTCTTGGTGTTTGAACATGGGCAACATGTCCTGCTATTTCTTCCCTATTTAATTTTATTGTTATGTCCTTTGATTCACGTATTTATGCACAGCAGTCATGGCAAGGATGGACACAATCATTCACACACAACTGAACACGATAAGAAAGAGAACTTTCAAGAACTTAGTGAAAAGAACGCAGCCTACCGCGATGGCTACATACAAGGACTAGAAGAAGGACGTAAAACATCGCACAAAAAGGAGAACAACCATGAATGAGACCTATGATTATGGCTTATGGTCAATGGTGATACTGAACTCAGCGATTTTTATCTTTTTTGCTTTTAGTTTTATCAAACCCAAAACATCAACTGACTGGCGAAGTCTTGGTGCATTTTCTGCGTTCATAGTTGCCCTATTTACTGAAATGTATGGGTTTCCATTAACTATCTATTTCTTGTCTGGATGGTTGACTAAAAATTACCCAGAAGTAAACTTCTACGCACACGAAAATGGGCACTTATTGCATACCTTCTTTGGTTTTGAAGGCGATGCTCATTGGGATCTGTTCCACATTGCAAGCATGGTGTTTATCGTTACTGGCTTCTTTATCTTGTCATCAGCGTGGAACGTACTTCATCACGCACAAAAGCAACATCAACTTGCGACTACAGGATGGTATGCAAGATGCCGTCATCCCCAATACGTAGCATTTATTCTCATCATGTTCGGCTTTTTGTTGCAGTGGCCGACGATTCCCACTCTCGTGATGTTTCCAATTTTAGTGGTTGTATATGTCAAACTGGCTAGGCGTGAAGAGGCTTATGCTATTTCTGAGTTCGGAGAAAAGTACCGTGACTATATGAACACAACCTCAAGTTGGATTCCAAATTTCAAAAAAAACTAAGAAAGTAAAAAGCATGAATCAAAAGCGATAGAATTATTCTCATTCACATTAGGAGATAACATAATGAGCGATTTAGATCATAGAGTCGGTGTCAGAGAGCAGAACTTAGTAGTGCGCAATCTGAGGTTAAGTAATGTTACCCAAATAAATTGCGATGCTCTCATTGAAGAAATAGACCGTGTATTTGGTATTGATGAAGTGAGTTACAACATAAAAGATGGTGAGATACATCTCGCGTATGACGCTGTAAATATCAATCTTGATGGGATTGAAGAGCTCATTAAAAAGCATGGTGCTGATGTTCATGATGATTGGTGGACAAAAACTAAAGATAGTTACTACAAGTTTGTTGACCAAAATGTTAGAGACAACGCGAAACACGAGCCTTGGAGTTGTCACTCAATACCTCCAAAGACTCACAAGAAGAATAA
>Ga0075011_10000295_pt1 | contig 26845 bp, 22 predicted proteins | sample TARM_MetaG_T_14_FD_72354 | JGI IMG/M metagenome (GOLD analysis project Ga0075011, IMG submission 72354) | Freshwater microbial communities from Pennsylvania, USA, analyzing microbe dynamics in response to fracking - TARM_MetaG_T_14 | ecosystem: Environmental > Aquatic > Freshwater > River... | reverse complement strand
GGATTGGTCTATTTATTGTTTGACTTAATGGGTCGAATCTTTATTTTTTCTGTTTCTGTTTCTGTTTCTGTTTCTGTTTCTGTTTCTGTTTCTGTTTCTGTTTCTGTTTCTGTTTCTTTGTATTCCGTCGATTCACTATCATCGTGTGGTTCATCTGTTTCAGCATCACTTTGACCATCAGTTTCAGTGTGGTAATACTCATCGTCTTCGGACGGTGTCATATATTCCTGAACTGACTCAACGTCGACCCGTGGGTCAAGTGCGGTTGATAATGGTGATGAAACCAGGTCACCGGTCGCCATGATGTAATCCTCGGTGTCAGCGACTTCATCTTTCTGTTTGGTGTTGATGTATTGCACACAGACAAACATGATGAAGCTGCACAGCGCCATAAACCCATACAGCATATAGCTACCAAACCACTGCATAACTGAAGACGCTATTAGTGGCCCGATACTGGAGCCAATACCCAGAGTTAATAACAAACTGGCGGATAATCCGACTCTCTCACTGTGTTCTACTCGTGAGTTGGCCAGTGCTGAAGCCAATGGATATAAAGTGAACCCCAATATACCGAATAAAACAGTCAGAGTTAAAGCAACGTAAGGGTGGTAAGGTACAAACACCATCCCCAGAGTGACAATGCCCAGAATGACACAGTTGACCCGGATGAGCGCACTTCGTGAGAACACATCGGACAGTTTACCCATTGGCCACTGTGCGAGTAGGCCTGCAAGGATCGTCGTGGTCATGTACGTTGCTACCTGATCTGGCTTGAGCCCAAGGCTACTGGCATAAGCTGGCGCCAGACCGTAGAAAGAACCCACAATCATACTGCTGATGGCGACCGTAGTGAGTGCTAGTGGCGCTTTTTTCCAGTAATAGCTGACACGCAGAGGTGCAGGAACCAGTGGGTCGGGGTGGATCCGCTTGGTCAGTGCGATAGGGACGATACAAAGCGCAAAGCAAATCGCAATTAACAATAGCGGCTCTAACCCTAAATCCGGGTATAAACTGATCGCGCCCTGACCAAGAATCAATGCCAGGTAAGAAACAATCATGTAGCTGGCGAATACCGTACCGCGTTGGTTATTGTCGGCTTGTTCGTTAAGCCAGCTTTCCAGCACCATAAACTGACACATCATTCCAATACCGACAATGAATCTTAGCGTTATCCATAGCGAGAGTTGATCGACCATGGCATGACCAAGAGCGGAGGCGGTGACCAAGCCTGCACTGGCGACAAAAGCACGAATATGACCCACTTGCGCCACAAGTTTATGACCAATTTTGGAGCCAGCAACCAGCCCCGCGTAATAGGCGGAGGCCATTCCACCAATCCAAATTTGTGGTACGCCGTTGGACGAAAGTTTCAGGCCGAGATATGTGGTCAGTAACCCACTCGCCAGAACGGTCAGAAGGGTTGTTAAAAACAGGGCGGTAAAACTACGCAATGCGTTGGTCATTCAATACTCCTTGTAAACGCCAAGGTGATTGTTTTGCTCTTTTTAAATGGAATAGGTGAAGATATTTGTAAAGCTCGAATGAGAAAGTCTAGCTTTTATGGATGTAAAATCAAACAGCTGACTGAAAATGAACACAAATAGCATTATTGTGCAAGCAAAGCACGATGAGTTGCAAAGCAAAGCTTTATTGTTAACCAAGGTAGAGGATAACCGTAAACGTTGCTCTTGGTACTATTGAACTCTTGAGTAACCTGAACGTAAGGCAATTATTTTTGCCGGGTTCAGGTTACATTTAGTGATCATCCATTTAGAGTTTCTGATTGAATTGGCTGACAGCATCGATTACCTGAATAGCGCCTTGCTCCACAGACTCCATTACCTGACCTGCCTGAGTTGATAGATCAAGTGCGTCTCCCGCCTGAGTCTGACATTGTGCGATTAGCTCCACCGCTTTTGATGTCCTTTGTAAGTTTTCGGCAACCACTCCAGCAATTTGCTCTGTCGTTACGTTGGTTCTAGAAGCCAACTGACGCACTTCATCGGCAACTACCGCAAAACCACGCCCTTGCTCTCCGGCTCGTGCGGCCTCAATAGCAGCATTGAGCGCGAGTAAGTTCGTTTGATCTGCGATACCGCTAATGCTGCCTACCAGGTCGTTGATTTTTTCGAATGCTCATTCAAAGCTTCAATATCTGAGCTGGCTTGCTTCATTTGCTGAACTAACGCGTCCATCTTTTCGATGATCGATGACACCACATGTTGTCCTTGTGATGTTTGCTCCCCCGTATCTTCTGACACACTGAATGCGATTTGTGCGGCTTCAGCTACGGCGGTTTCCCTATTCACTTGATCTGTAATGACGGTTGCAAATTTGACGACTTTGTACAACTCTCCCAAATCATTGTGTATCGGGTTATAGGAGGCTTCCAACCATACGACTTGCCCGTAGCTGTCAATACGTTTAAATCGATCGGATATAAATTGTCCGCGCCCGAGTTTTTTCCAGAATTCCTGATATTCTGGCGAGTTAACCTCTTCCGTTTCACAAAAGATGCGGTGATGCTTACCGATAATTTGCTCTTTGCTGTACCCCATGGTGGAAAGGAAGTTTTCATTTGCGCGTAAGATGGTCCCTTCCAGAGAAAACTCAATTACAGCGGTTGAGCGATTCAGTGCTTTAAGCATATCTTCTTGCTCGCGTGACATTGAAATTGTTCGCGTTAGCTCAGTGGCAAATACCGCAAATCCGGTTAGTTTTTTCTCGCTGTTGAATATTGGTTGGACAATGACTCGCAACCAGGCTTCTTTACCGTCCTCTTTTGCTATCTGAACAGCACCATTCCAGTGCTTTTTCTGTGCGATAGCATTTTTTAAGTTGTTAAAGTGAGGGGTTTGTTGTGCTTTTTTTGGCACCAGATCAATGAACGGAGTCCCGGATATGGTGGTTAACAATACTCCCAACTCTTTCTCAAAGTTAGCGTTGACTGAGATGATTTTTCCATTGGGATCCAATGAGATACGAAGCATATCACTATCAAGGCTTTTACGGATTTGTTGCAGGGAATACAACTCATCCTTTAATTGTTGGTTCTCTTTCTGAAGTGATTTATTGAAAAACATATTCATCCTATTGGGTTTAATACCACTTTATGAATTAGCAATGAGGTCATCAAAATTATTATTACCGTGCAGAATAAGTATGGCACTTAATATGTAATTTACTCATTTTTTGTTCATGCTAAAGGATAGGGAATGATGTGTATTGCTGAGTCTTTGCGGACATAAGATACAGGGTGAGTTTATTAAAGTGATAGAAGTGATATCAGAAAAGGTAAACCGTTGGCTGGATAAGTTGTAGTGAAGGAAAAGAGGGAGGTGTGAGCTCCCTCTGTAATGAGTTGTTTAGTACTTTTTATACAGACTCATTTTTCCGGAGTGATCAAATGCGACGACATTAAAGTCTTTATAAGGCTGATTTGGTGCTGCCATGCCCGGAGAGTGCTGCGGCATTCCCGGAGCAGCAATACCAGAGATATTTGCTGGTCGTTCAGTGAGCAGGCGAGCAATGTCTGCTTCGGGTACATGGCCTTCTACCATATAGCCATCAATCACTGCGGTATGACAAGACATCAGTTGATTAGGCATTCCAAACTCTTTTTTAACAGAACTCCAGTCTTTCTGGTGATGAATATTTACCTCATAACCTTTACTCTCCATAATGCCTGCCCACTCTTTACAGCAGCCACAGGTTGGTGATTTGTATAGCTCTATGGTTGGTTTTGCGAAGGCAGAAAAGCTCAGAGTCACTGCTGAAAGTGCGATCACTTTAAATAGGTGTTTCATAAATCATTCCTCTTGTTGTGATACGTTTTATTTCACGTTAATCGTTAAGTTACTTTGATTGTAGTTAAGTTTGATAACCCTTTGGTCTGGGTTCCATGTCACCGCTTTGGTTTGGTACGGGTCGAGTTTGATGCTTTGGGTAGATATAAAATCCGGGATCGTTAGCTCTATGGCTTCAAATGTTTTATTTAACACAACCAACTGTGCGGGTTTGTTTGCGGCAATGTTGAAGGTCGACGTTGTTGGCTTATCTTCAATCGTCCACTCTACAAGGTTTATTTCGCCCATTATTTGCAGATAAAAGGCGAGGTTTTCTCTATCACCGGAAGAAAGTGAATCAGCAAGCAATAACATGGTGGGTTCGCTAGCCAGACTGACATTGATGTCTGACAGAGTCTTACCTCTTATGTTGCCGCCGACGTTTCCACCGCCATTAGCAAATAGTCCATGGCATGCTGAGCAGCCATATCCACCCGCAGTTCTGAATAGTTGCTCACCAGCGGCAAAAGTCGGGCCTGATTCAGCTTGTGCCGTGAAGCTTGCTAAACCGAAAAGCGAGCAGAGTAGTATGTTATTTAAAACTTTCATAACGTCAGTTTGTGCTCCGATATAGCCCCAGAAGAATTCGTCCGGGGCTGACTGAGATTAAAGCGTAATTTTTTTGGTCATGCCTGCTTCCGCATGTCCGGGAATATTGCAGGCAAATTCAATGTTATTGTCACCCTGGAAGTGCCATAACATCTGTTTGGCTTTGCCAGGTTTTACCGTCACTGCGTTTCCCATGTCGTGCATATGCTGACCATCCATTTGTTTCATCATTTCACGATGCATTTGCTGCTCCGCTTTGGAACCGATAGTGAATTCATGGTCAATTTTACCGCTATTGATAACCACAAATTGCACCACATCATCAGGATTAATGTTGACCTCTTTCTTAAACGTAATCTTCATATCATCGGATAAAATGACATGAACAACCTTATCTGGTTTTGCACCGTTGGCTGGCATGCCAACGTCAGACATGCCGTCCATATTCATCATTTTGCCGTGGTCCATATCCGTTCCGTTCATCATCATAGAGTCAGACGACATTTGGCTGTGATCCATCTTGCTATGATCCATTGAACTGTGGCCCATAGTGTTATTCATTGCCGCGAACGCAACCGTTGAACTGAGCGTTAATGCGATAGTTAAAGTGATTTTTTTCATGATGGTTTCCTCAGAAAATTTATAAAATCTATTGTGTTTCACGTTGTTTCCATAGCTTGAAAATGGCTGGTATAACAAGCAGAGTCAGTAACAATGCTGAAGCCATTCCGCCTATCATTGGAGCGGCGATACGCTGCATAATTTGTGAACCTGTACCGTGGCCGTACATAATTGGAATCAAACCAATAATGACGGTAATTACGGTCATCATCACCGGGCGTACACGCAGGCCTGCACCTTCTCGGATGGCGTTATTCAGGTCATCTGCGGATATCGGAATATTTTTATCTTGCGCTTTCAGTTTGGTGTAGTGCCAGGCCTGATTGAGGTACACCAACATGATGACGCCGATTTCAACTGCGACACCGGACAGAGCTATGAAGCCCACTCCGACGGCGATAGATAAGTTGTAATTGAGTGTATACATCAGCCATAAACCACCAACCATTGCCAAAGGCAGTGTTGCCATGATGATCAATACTTCTCCGATGCGTCGGAAGCTGAAGTAAAGCAGTAACGTAATAATGGTAAGTGTTATTGGCACCACTACGCTCAGACGTTGCTCAGCACGTTCCATATATTCGTACTGACCGGACCAGGCCAACGAGTAACCGGCTGGCAGTTTGAGCTCATCAGCAACCCGCTTTTGTGCTTCTGTGACATATGAACCAAGATCTCGTTCATCGATATCGACAAACACCCAACCATTAGGACGAGCATTTTCTGTTTTGATCATTGGTGGACCGTCTTCATAACGAATATCTGCCACATCGGCCAATGCAATTCGGGCACCGTTTGGCGTGACAAGTGGTAGGTTCTGCAATTTAACCACTGAGTCACGGTAGTCTTGTGGATAGCGGACATTGATTGGATAGCGCTCTAACCCTTCAATGGTTTCACCAACATTCATCCCGCCAACAGCAGTTGAAACAACTTGTTGTACATCTTTAATGTTGAGCCCGTATCGCGCTGCAGCTTTACGTTTTATATCAACTGTGACGTACCGGCCGCCGGCCACGCGTTCTGCGTAAACTGATGCGGTACCTTCAATTTGGTTGAGAATGGGTTCTAACTGCGAACCAATACGCTCAATGGTTTTGAGTTCAGGCCCGACGATTTTGATACCAATCGGTGTTTTGATACCGGTTGCCAGCATGTCTATTCGCGTTTTAATTGGCATAACCCAGGCATTGGTTAGCCCCGGGAATTGAATCAGGCTGTCAAACTCTTTGCGTAAGGATTCGCTGGTTACACCTTCCCGCCATTCTTCACGTGGCTTTAGTTGTACCACTGTTTCAATCATGGTCAAAGGTGCAGGGTCGGTTGCTGTTTCGGCGCGGCCTACTTTACCCCATACTGTTTTTACTTCTGGTACCGTTTTAATCAGTTTGTTGGTTTGTTGCAGTAACTCACGCGCTTTACCGATCGAAATACCCGGGTAGGTGGTTGGCATATACATGAGATCGCCTTCATCCAGTGGTGGGATGAACTCACTACCCAGTTTACTGGTTGGGTAGTAAGCTGAAGCCATCAGAGCGATTGCCAAAATCAAGATAGATTTCGGATAGTTGAGGCTTAGATTGAGTAGTGGACGGTAGAGGGCAACCAACCCTTTGTTAACCGGGTTCTTATGTTCAGGCAGAATTTTACCGCGAATAAAATACCCCATTAATACTGGAACCAATGTAATCGCCAGGCCGGCTGATGCTGCCATTGCATAGGTTTTGGTAAAAGCCAGCGGGGAGAACATTTTTCCTTCCTGACCTTCCAGTGCGAACACGGGTACAAAGCTTAACGTGATAATAAGCAGTGAGAAGAACAGTGGCGGACCGACTTCCTGCGCGGCATCGCCAATGACCTGCCAGCGATTTTTATCGGTGAGTGGGGTTCGTTCAATGTGTTTATGCACGTTTTCTATCATGACGATGGCCCCATCTACCATCGCACCAATGGCGATGGCGATTCCGCCTAATGACATGATGTTTGCATTGATTCCCTGCCAGTGCATGATGATAAACGCTGACAGGATACCAACAGGCAAACTCAGAGCAATAACCACGGATGAGCGAATGTGGAACAAGAACAAAGCGCACACGATTGCAACAACAATGAACTCCTCGGCCAGTTTCTTCCAGAGGTTTTCAACCGCCGCGTTAATCAGCGTTGAACGGTCGTAAGTCGGGACTATTTCTACGCCATCAGGCAGACCGCGTTGTAGCTCTTCCAGTTTATCTTTAATGTTATCGATCACCTTGCTGGCGTTTTCGCCAAAGCGCATCACAATCACACCACCAACCGCTTCACCTTCACCATTGAGTTCGGAGATACCACGACGCATTTGCGGGCCTAAGTTAATATCTGCGATATCACCCAGCAATAATGGTGTTCCTTCCTCGGTCACTTTTAATGGCAGTGATTCAATGTCTTCGATATTGGTCAGGTAACCCGTAGTGCGAACCATATGTTCAGCTTCAGCAACTTCGATAACAGAAGCCCCTGCTTCCTGATTCCCGTTCTGAATGGCCATATTAACCTGTTGTAAGGTCAGGTTATAAGCACGCAGTTTGGCAGGATCAATCTGGATTTGATACTGCTTTACCATACCGCCAACTGTTGCGACTTCTGATACGCCATCTACAGTCTGCAATTCATATTTCAGGAACCAGTCCTGCAGGCTACGCAGCTCTGCTAAGTCATGTTGGCCGGTTTGATCCTGTAGCACGTAGCTGAACACCCAGCCCACACCTGTGGCATCGGGACCCAGAGTCGGTTTTGCATTCGCTGGCAGTTTGGGTGCAACTTGACTTAGGTATTCCAGAACCCGGGAACGGGCCCAGTACATGTCGGTCTGATCATCAAAGATGATATACACGTATGAATCGCCAAAGAAGGAGTAACCTCGGACGGTCTCTGCACCGGGGACTGCCAGCATGGCTGTGGTTAGCGGATAGGTCACCTGATCTTCAACTACCTGTGGTGCTTGACCCGGATAGCTGGTTTTAATGATTACCTGAACATCTGATAAGTCAGGAATGGCATCAACTGGCGTGTTTTTAACACTGAATAGACCTGCGCTAATCAGTACTATTGTCGCAAGCAGGACGATAAACCGATTGCTTAAAGACCAGCGAATAATGGCATTGATCATTGCTTGCCTCCGATACGTTCTATGCTTTTGAGAGCAAATTCATCGTTATTTCGCTGTACTAGAAACCGAACGGGGTCACCTTCCTTAAGACCGGATAACTGTACGTCTGGGTCAAGGGTGAAGTTCATTTCTCCGGCTTCCCAGTTCCATTCGGTAACAGGCAAATGCTTGAGTGTAATCATGCCGAAGTCCTGCATCAGCATGGTAATGTTACCTTCAGCCCACACTTCACCCGCGATAACGCTGCCGTCGGATTTGATATCGATAACCTGATACTGTCCATCCGGTGTTTGTTGCAGTTCAAATTCAATGACCTGTCCGTTGGTCAAGGTGCTGATATCTATGCCGTCAGCGACACTGAAGTTCATGGTCATTCCCGGCCAGTTCCATTCCTCTACAGGTTGGTGGTTAATGGTCAGTGTGCGAGAGGGCGAGAGTACGTCGCTGATTGTGCCTTTTGCCCAAGCGCTGTCCGCTTTGGCTTTAACACCATCAATACGCGAAAGATCGGCGGTCTGGCTTGATTCTGAATCAAGCAGGAAGTGAGCAGAAGCGACTACCTTGCTTTTCTCTGTCAGACCCTGAAGTACTTCGATGTCATTACCAGCTTCACGTCCGATTTCAACTCGTGCTGAGCGATATTTACCGTTTCCTTCAGCAAGTACAACCCGGGTCATGCCTCCCGAGCGGATTACTGCAGATTTGGGAATGGTCAGCACCGCTGTATCAGTGACGGGTTGCAATGAAATATTAGCAAACATGTTTGGTTTCAGTTCGCCTTGAGGATTGGGGAACTTCAGTCGCAGACGTAATGTGCGGGTTTTGGGGTCCAGTATTGGGTAAACGTAGTCAATTTCTCCCTGCCATTGTTTACCGGGAATCGCGTCCAGTGTCATAGTGGCTTTGCTGCCCGCTTTTACCCAGTGCGACTGGCGTTCAAATACTTCAGCATCGACCCAGACATTGTCAATCGGCCCGGCACTAATAACCGCCTGAGCCGGAGATAAATATCCGCCTTCACGGACATTAAGGCTGGCAATAATACCGTCTGCTTTTGCTTTGATATCAATGGTCTGAGATGCTTTGCCTCGCTTAGCTATTGTTTGTATCTGCTTACGGTCAACACCCAGTGTGACCAGTCGTTCAGTGGCTCCTTTTATTAAGCCATTTCTGCCTGTGCGGTACGCATTGAGCAGTTCTTCCTGCGCTTTAACCAGCTCGGGTGAGTATAGGGTGAAAAGAACATCGCCTTTATTTACTTTGTCGCCGATAGCATTAACGTAGAGCTTTTCTACCCAACCCGCGACACGGACGTTGGTCTGCCACAACTGACTTTCATCGAAGGCAACATAACCCACAGTTTCAATACTGGGTGATAACGGTGCCATTTTTACCTGCACTACTTTTACGCCCAGGTTGTTTTCTACGGCCGGATCAATAGTGACCGTGCCTGGCTGCGTGTTCTGCGAGGTATCCTCTTGGTATACCGGAATTAAATCCATTCCCATCGGAGATTTGCCCGGCTTATCGCGTTTGTAATTCGGGTCCATCGGTGCGACCCAATACAGCGGTTCATTGTCAGCCTGAGTTTGAGTTGTTTGTGTTGTTGGACTCACCATGCCGGTATGAGAGAGTAGTGTCTGTGCACCAAATCCTAATGTTGCGCCGATAACAAGCGCTAATGTTGTTACGTGAATAGTTTTCATTATATTGCCTTGTTATTGTTGTTCTGATGCCATGTTGAGTTGGGGCTTATCTACCTGATAGTGGTAACTGTTTAGTAAGGCAGACAGGTTGTTATTCACCAAATTGAGATCGGTGATCAGCCGCTGGTATTCCAGGTTTAATGCAAGCTCATCCCGGCTGGCTAAAATCACATCATTAAATTGCGCAGTGTTGTTCTGATAGCCTCGCTCCGTCGCTTTTACCCGTGAATCAGCCTGAGGCAGTAGCGTTGACTCGAAGCGTTCCAGACGCTGAGCCAGGTTGTTTTTGTCAACCAGCAGCGCGTTGACTTTGGCGTTCATCTGGCTGAGTAAGGTATCTTTTTGTGATTGAGCAGCCCCAACCTGATACTGGGCTGCTGCTAAGTTTTTGTCCTGCTTATTGCCGGTGAACAGAGGAATATCCATGGTGATGTAGGCGCTGACCAGGTCTGAAGCCGGTTCACCTCTCATATTGTTTGATTGTCGGGATGCGTACATGACTTCCACCCCGAACTGCGGTGCGTATGATTCCCGGGCAAGGTCGACCTGGGTTTTGCTCATATCAATTGATGCATCAACCATTTTTATACTCGGCGTCTGGTTCAGTTGAGTAAAATAGTTATGGCTGTTTGCTGAGCTTTCAATATCTTGTAGAGCTTTCCAGTTTAATTGGTTAGAAGCGGTAAGTGTTTGTGTATTGAGTAGCCAGTCTGAACCCAGCCACTCTGATAACTGAGCTTTGAGGCGTTGCTGCATCTGCTGGTTGGCCTGAATTTTTTCATCCAGTTGCGTGACCTGCAGTTGAGCGTTAATCAGATCCTGAGTTTCGCTTTTACCAATTGAGTAGTTGGTCTGAATAAATTGTTCCAGCTCTTGCATCAAAGTGCGGTTTTCATACAGCACACGATTAGCAACTTGTTGATAGCCGAGTTCCAGCCAAATTGTCGTCATTGCATTAATAACTTCAAGTTCTCTGGCTGCGACTTTTACTTCCAGTCCACCCGCCTGAAAAGCGGCTTTTTTGTCGTTGAGATTGGAAGTGTCGCCTCGATTAAACTGTTGCATTAGACCCACCGAAATATTGGTCATTGGATCTTCGTCTAAAGCAAAGCTGTCAGTGGGTAATCCTGTCACACCAAATTTGAGTTTAGGATCCATCAAAGTTGCACTGGCTTTACCGGTTTCACGTACAGCCTGAGCTTGTGCGTAATACTGCCGGCGAGTCGCATCGTTAGCTAGCGCGGTGGCTATCAATTGAGATAGCATCGCTTCGGCTGCTGGGTTTACGGTACCAGCTGTTTGATTATCAACAAGCGGTTCTTCTGCACTAACAGGTGCAGTCGCGAATACCGCAGCGCTAACAGAAAGCGCTAATAGGCATTGTTTTAATTTCACTTTTTTAATCCATCACTGAGCGCTTAACGCGCACGAGAATTCTTCCGTAATAAGATTACGGAACCCAATTAAGTTGATGGATTTAAGCTATCGGAGGTCGGTAGAGGCTTTTGGTATGCTGGATAACTTCGCCAGATATGGTGGAAGAATACAGAGCGAGCGAGGTGTCAACGGTGACTGAAATATTTGGCATGATGAGGATGGCAACAGACGTTGCACAGGTAGAATCACAACAGTCATGAACGACATCAGCGCTAATTTCACACTGACCTTTAATATCCAGTGAATCATTCACCTCTGCATTTTTGTGGTGTGATGAAATCACTTTATGGCTTTGACAAGCTGGTTGTGTAACCGTTAGCCCGTTAGTGCTCATTATGCCGTTCATCATGGTTGAACTTGTCGCAAAGCCTGACATAAGCAGTGCTGCTAATGCCAAGATTGTTATCCAAGTTGTCGCATGAATGTTTAAGCGCATAATGAAAACAGGTCAGTTAAATCGCAGCTAATATAAAGCTTACCCTAGGGGAAAGGTCAACGATTTAATGTCAACTCCAGGTGATTATTGATAGATTACTTGTTCTTTCAACACGACGTGATTGGCCGGCAGACGCCTCTAGTTATAACTCGCACAGTGTTGGTGGATATCATACCAACCTACATAAGTTTCTGTGCATTCTTGCTTGCTAAAAACGCCAATAACGGCGTTATAGATTTTGTCATTAGAATAACGAGCTAGCGGCAATCTATGCCTTGTTCTTAGCGTTTTTTTCTACGCAATTATCTGAACACTAAACTTATCCAGATTGGTATCAGAGATAAACAGAACTTTGGGCCACTATATTTATGCTTTGATAACCACTGATTAATGCTCTCTTCCGGCTTTACTTCATGCTAGAATTCGCCTCTCAATTTAGGGCAGTACCGGAATTCTGTCCTATCTTTCCATTATTTAATACTTTTCAGAGTCGAATCATGTCATTTGCAAAACTAGGATTGAGTGAAGCGCTGTCTAAAACAGTGTCCGAGCTTGGTTACCAAAAGCCTACGTCTATTCAAACTAAAGCAATCCCGGTGATTCTGCAGGGGCAGGATTTAATCGCCGCTGCACAAACTGGTACAGGTAAGACAGCGAGTTTTGTACTGCCGATTCTGGAAAGACTGGGTAAATCTGCAACGCAGAAGAAGAAACGTGTTCGTGCCTTAATTCTGGTTCCAACCCGCGAGCTTGCGGTTCAGGTGGCCGATAAAGTGAAGCAATACGGCAGTCAAACGCAGTTAACATCATTGGCTATGTATGGTGGGGTTGACGAGAAAACACAAAAAGAGGCACTGATTGCAGGTGTTGATGTGTTAGTCGCAACACCGGGGCGCTTACTGGATATGTATGGTCAGCATGCGGTGTATTTTGAAGAAATCGAAATGCTGGTTTTAGACGAAGCTGACCGTATGCTGGATATGGGCTTTATTGAACCAATCAATAAGATTATTGACCGTGTTCCCAGAGATGCTCAGTTCCTGCTTTTCTCGGCCACTTTGTCGAATAAGGTCCGTGATTTAGCCAAAACAGCGGTTAATAACCCTTATGAGATTTCTATTGCGGCAAATCAAGCGTCAAAAGCGAATATTGAGCAGTGGTTGATCACCGTTGATAAAGATAAAAAGTCGGCATTATTAAGTCATTTGATTAAAGAAAATCAGTGGGACCAAGCGCTGATCTTTATTGAAACCAAGCACGGTGCAGCGAAGCTTGTCTCCCAATTGGAAAAACGCGATATTAAAGCTGAAGCTTTTCATAGCGGGCGTAGCCAGGAAGTACGTACTCGCTTACTACAAGACTTTAAACAGGGCAAAATCAAATATCTCGTCGCGACAGGTGTTGCAGCCCGGGGGATTGATATTGAAGAGTTATCACGAGTAGTTAATTACGATTTGCCTTTCCCTGCGGATGAATATGTCCACCGTATTGGTCGTACCGGCCGGGCAAGTGCCAGTGGTGAAGCAATTTCGTTTGTCTCTAAAGATAACTTCAAAAACCTATGTATGATTGAAAGTCGATTAGGTCATTTGATTGAACGCCGAGAGGTGGAAGGATTCGAGCCTCGTAAGCCAGTGCCGATTTCAATTTTGAATTACGTGCCGAAAAATAAACGCCCTAAAGCGGAATAACAAAAAGCGAGCTGTTTAGCTCGCTTTTGTCTTTCTTGGGCATTGATTACTTAAAGCTGATTAGCAAACTTCAAGTTCGCCATTTCTCCAAGGTTCAACAATCACTTTGATGTGTTCATTTGGCTTAAGTAGAGAGTCGAATGCAGAAGGCGTTCCATCTAGACCTACTTTACCTGTCATCATCAGGCGCCAATCAATCTTACCTTCAGCTATGTTCTGTAGCGATTGAGCGAACTCTTCTGGTGAGTAGTAGTATGAGCACTTGATATCCATTTCTTTTACTGTAGCGAAAGCAAAGTTGATATCTGTCGGAGTGGTATGAATGCCAGTGATGATCAGTTGAGCTTTCGCCGGAGCTCGCATAATGAAGTTGTTGATTAGCTTGTGAACACCAACACATTCAATGATGATAACTTTGTTGTTAGCAGCAAGTTGTGTTGCCATAACCACTTCGTCTTCTTTCGCTGGATTTGCAAAAGCAGTTGCACCAAACTTCATTGCGAGTTCTTTTTTGCTGTCCTGTAAGTCTGAAGCAACAATGTGTTTCACTCCTTTCAGTTTCAGTGCTGCGATAGCGGCAAGACCGATAGGGCCACAACCAGCTACTAATGCTACGTCTCCTTCATTGATGTCGGCACGGTTTACAGCGTGAAGACCTACAGCCAAAGGCTCGGTAATTGCTGCTGCTTCTGCAGGAACTTGCTCTGGAATAGGAAGAAGGAGAGCTTCATCAACGATGAAAAACTCAGAGTATGCACCGTGAACACCAGGTGTCACACCAACACCGACTCCGCCTTCACTTAGCAGTACAGGTACGCTGGTTACGTGAGTACCTACTTCAAGTTCCCCTTTAGTCTCAGGGCCGTAAGATACTACTTCCGCAGCGAATTCGTGGCCAAGAAGAACTTCAGTGTTGTTATTATCTTCAGCAAGGATACCTAGAGTTTTATAAATGCTTAAAACGTCTTCAGTATGACGAGCAATGTGTAGGTCAGAGCCGCAAATACCACATGCCAAGCTTCTAACTAAAACCTGACCTGGGCCCGGAACTGGTATATCGATTTCTTTAATCGTGAGTTTGCCGTCGAACATAGCAATAGATTTCATTTGACTCATCGTTCTTACCTCTAATGTCAATTTGACTGCGAATTAGAGTAATTGTTGGAATCGCAGTGTTTTGTTGTGGAGTCTTTGGGTTGTTGATGTGAAATATAAGTAACCAATCTTTTAATTTCTTGACATATTGCGACAGGGTCATGATAAAATGCGACAACGTTACATTTTTGTGATCGATATGGAATATTATGTAAGAAGTGGTTCTTTAGACGGATACACTCAATTAGTCGTTAACAAAGGCGGTAATCCATTTATTTTTTTAGAAAAAATAGGTATTAGTAATGAATCGTTATTGAATCCGGATACGATGATTTCTTACCGCCGAGTTGCAGAGTTATTAGAAATAACAGCTAAGCAACTGAACTCGCCAACGTTTGGATTTGATCTAGGTTTAGAGCAAGGGTTGAGTACGTTAGGATTACTTGGCGCGCATGTGGCAAAGCAGGATAGCTTAGCTTCTGTGTTTGAAGTTGCCCGTAAATATACATTTATGCATGCTCAGGGTATTGAGTTAGATCTGCGTTTCCGCGCTTCTGGAGTAGAAATCGCTGCACATATACTTTTCGATGAGCTAGGGCAATATCAGCAAGTTGTGCAACTGACTTTAGCCTTATTGCATAAGATAATTTTAGAAACGAGTCAGTATCAATCTAGTGCAAAAGAGTTGAATTTGAGGTTCCATAATCGGAATTTGTTAATAGAGCAGGTTCAATCTTTGTTTAATTGCTCTGTGAAGTTTTGTTCAGATAACAACTCAATTATCTATCCGGTAAGTCTTTTAAATGTTAAACCGGTATATTCTCCAGAACTTATCAGTCTAATTATTCGTAAGCAATTTAGATCCTACGACACATTACCGAATGCGGGAGATCTTCTTGTTGTTCAGCACGCCATCAAAATGTTACTCCCTACCGGAGAATGTTCAAAAGAAAGTATTGCGGACAGCTTAGGTATGCATCCAAAGAAATTAGAGCGCAATTTGAAAGATGCGGGCACGACATTTCGTGATCTATTGGAAGTGACGAGAAAAGAGGTTGCTGTGGATACGATAAAAATGAGCAATATGTCTTTGACTATGCTAGCTCTAAACTTAGGTTACGGTGATTTTTCAGCTTTTAGCCGCAGTTTTAAAAAGTGGTTTGGTGAGCCGCCAAGCGCATACCGAGAGCGTGTCACTCTATCGAATCACTCAATGTATCGTTAACTATCAGCCAGTAGGCTTTACATACTGGCTGATAAAATGCGTTTAAACGTTCTCTGTCGCCGCTTGAGTTGCGCTCTGGTGAATGCCACTTTACAACGCCCTTGATGACGCTGTTCTTTTGGTAGGCTCCACCAGAATGGAAGTAATATGATGGTTCCGATTAATTGGCGGATAAAAGCGTATTGAAAAGTAGGAACTTCGCCATTAAGTATTTTGAGTGAAACATCTGAAAATGATGCAATAAGATTCGCGAGACCCAGTAGTAAAATGGCTCGCGTGATGGTATTCGACATGAAAAGATGCCTGAGTAATTAGCGGTTTGTTGCTAGGTCAAGAAAAGTGGCGTTATTGTAGAGCAAAATTATGAATTGAAAATGAGTTAGATTAAGTGAATCTAACTCATTTTCTTATGCTTAGAAGTTATGGCTAAACTGCATAGCAAACAGCATAGCGTCTGAGCGGGTTGTGGCTTCAATTCGTGGTAAAGGAACCCGTTCATCTAAATACTCGCTAATTTCTGTATCTTCTCCGAGTAAGTAGGTCATCCCCAAATCAATGCTGGTATCGGCTGACCAGTGGTATGTTGCACCGGCTGAAATCCATTGGCGATTTGAGTCTGGTATCGAAACTGATGCGAGCTGGTCCACGGGGGTTTTGTCAAACATATAACCTGTTCTCAGTGTCCAGTTGTCGCTGGCGTACCAGGTTGCTCCTAAAGAGTAGTGGTATGAATTCTGCCACTGGAACTCTTTCAGGGCGTGGCTATCTGCTTTTAGTGCATCAAATTTTGACCAGCTTATCCACTGAGCAGAGTAGTGTAGGGCGACCTGAGGTAATACCCTGTGATAACCTGAAAACTCAGCGATATCCGGTAGTGCCAGATATAAGGTATCCATTGTCTGTCCCGCGTAGTGGATATCACCTTGTGCTTCAATTTCCGGGCTGTACTTATAACTAAAACCAAAACGATGGTTATCATTAATTTCGTACATCATACCGACATTAGCTCCCAGACCGATACCGGAAGCTTCGACATTTAAAGCGTTGCCCTCGACACCACTACACCGCTGTGAGCTTCCTGAACCAGGGACCGTCGCGGTTAAGCAAACCTCCAAACCAATGTCGCGATATAAGTTCCCCATACCATAAATAACATCCAAACCTGCCCCGAAACTAAGGTGTTCATTCATTCGGTAGCCGAGACTAATACCTGCATTCACGCTGGCGACATAGGTCGTGCCTCCGAATACTGCTGCTGCGTAGTCCGGTTCAAACTCGATATCGGTACCAAAATTTGAATAGGCTGATAGCCCCAAGTACCAGTCATCACTCAGGCGATGAATGTAATAAATATTAGGTACAATAGCTTGGTTACCGATCCCTTCAACATCATCGACATCGGTGACGGTTGAGGAAGCATAAGGTGTGACCTCAAGAGACAAACTCGGATGGAGGATAGTACCGTTATTGACGGCGTGAACATCTCCTCCAATTTGCGCTGAATAATATTGAGCATCTCTGACGCGTGAATCCGGACGAACATTGGTTACCCCCATTGAAAGAGCATCACGCTTGAATAGCGTCATCGCCGCTGCATTGCGGCTTAAAACTGCTGCGTTGTCTCCGATAACTGCATCACCAGCAAAAGCCCGGCCAAGGCCGGTGGCAGAATGTTCATTGATCTGGAAGCCTGCGGCAATCGCCGAGCTACTCATAATGAGTGATGAAGTTAGTAGAGTTAGAGACGTTAGCAACGCTGTTGTGTTCATTGGTTTTTGAAACCTCGCAAAATAGGAGGCGCGATTTAAGCCAAAATAGTGACAAAAACAGGTCAGTCCAGTGAGGTTTTTACATGAAATTGACCAGTGTTGACTCTGTTTTTACAAATGGGCGGTTTTTGTGTCAGAGGTATCTGACTTTGATTGGAAATAAACAGTCGCTCTACAACATCGCTTAATTGTGTAAAAATAGCGGCTTGTTAAATAACGTGTTCAGTTATTTGTCGTTTTATCATTCGGGCCGGGTCATGGAATATTTAAGCACTACTACACTCATTGCAATGTCATTAATTTTTGTCGGCTCTTACGTGCAAACAGCGATTGGTTTTGGGTTAGCAATTGTGGCGGCACCACTTTTGTTTTCGATTTCTCCTGATTATGTACCAGCGCCTATTGTCATTTGTGCGCTGTTTATTTCATTACTTAATGCGATAAAGCTGCGAGCTGATGTCTCTATTGGTGGCTTAAAGATGGCACTTTTCGGGCGAATTCCCGGCTCGGTACTGGGTGGTGTTATGCTGGTTATGGTTTCCAGCGATATGCTCGCCTTATGGTTGGGATTACTGGTGTGGTTTGCCGTTATTGTCTCTTTATTACCTTATCGTTTAGAGCCGACGCCGAATCGTATGGTTGTGGCTGGATTTTTCTCTGGCTTTTTTGGTACCAGTAGTTCGATTGGTGGCCCACCAATGGCGCTGTTGTTACAACATCAGGAAGCGAATCAACTACGTGGTAACCTGTCCGCATTTTTCCTTTTTAGCTCAATTATCTCATTGGTCATTCAGGTGCCTGCAGGTTATCTGAACATGCACCATATTATGCTGAGTTTACCTTTATTGCCTTCGGCCTGGTTAGGTTACTTTTTAGCCCGAAAAACCACTCATGCTTTACCTAAGGAAAAAATCCGCATTGGGGCTCTGGTGCTTTGCCTAGTGAGTGGCACGACTGCGATCTGGCAAGCTCTGTTTTGATTTTCCTGATTTTTGGCGACATTTTTGCTTCTTTTCGTAGCTTATTTCTACGATTTGTTTCGAAAACTGCTACGTTGAAAGGAAGGTTTTTCTGATTTTGGATGGTCACGCAAGTCTTTTTGTGATCACTCTAGTAGCATTGTTATCAATAAGATAATTTTATTCAGAAATACTGAATCATTTTGATGCTTTATGTTCATAATTCTATCAATGGTTGAGTTAAGAGGCTCTAATGCGAACAATCGGTAACATAATTTGGTTTCTATGCGGCGGCGTTATAATGGGGTTAGCTTGGTGGATGGTGGGCTTATTAGCCTTTATAAGCCTGGTTGGTATTCCATGGGGGCGCGCCTGTTTTGTTATCGGAACCTTTTCATTTTTTCCTTTCGGAAAAGAAGCGGTTTACCGCAATGAACTGACTTTTCGTGATGATGTCGGGACGGGAATTCTTGGTAAAATCGGTAATGTTATCTGGTTTTTGCTCGCGGGGATCTGGCTGGCAATCGGTCACCTTATTTCAGCGGTTGCTTGTTTTGTGACGATTATTGGTATTCCGTTTGCGCTGCAGCATCTGAAGTTAGCGGTTATTTCTCTTGCTCCTATTGGACAAACCATCGTGCCTAAAGAAGTCGCATACGGTGCACGATATGGCCGTCGCGATTAAGCAGTCATCAGTTGTTATTTGTGGTTTTTGTTTGGTATCAGTACGCTCTGATACCAAATTGGCGTAGTTTTTCCGGTAAAATATCATCTAGCTTGTTGACTTCTTCACGCGTAATTTCAATCAAATTGAACTGATGTTCGGCATAAAGAGTCCGGATTCTTTGTTGTTCTTGTTGTGATACATCGCGGCTGTCGGTTCCCCAGTATTGAATATAGACTTTGCCGGCTGGCAAATAGAAATCACTCATGATTGCTTCTTCTATCGGTAACGGACGCTGATACGCATGCATAACCCCTGAAAGATACAACCAGTTATCAATTAAAAGTTCACCGGTAGAGCGCACATAATGACCATCTAAAGTTCTGTGTTTCGCTTCGAATTTTTGTCGGAACCTGGAATAAGATTTGTCTGTTGCGTGTGATTGCGCATCCTGCCCAAGGAATTCAACTACGGACTGACGCAAGTGTGGGTTATGACGAATGGCGTCGTGCCAGACTACAAATTTATTTTGTGACTGCTTATCCTGACGTTGTTTGGCACCTACGCGTAAACCTGACGGAGTGGCGAGCCAATCTTGCTCCTGTTTGCTTATCCAACCCAGTTCACTGAACAACTGGTTAATTTTTTTTGGGTTGAGATTGAAGTATTCACCGACCTGAGTAGCACTTAATGTGCTGCCATTTGTTGTTGTAAGATCAATCAGTAGATTCTCTGGCCAGACAACGAACTTACCGTATTTGGGATGATCAACATACTCTCCGCCAAATTTTGCGCCCAGATCAGTTAGCAGCCATTGCCCTTCATGACGGCTTAGATAACCCGCTTTAGAAAGATCTTTAAATAATTGCTGCGGATCGATTTTCCTTTTCTTCGCTAATGCTGATGTGGAGAGTTTGTTGGACATAGTCACTCCTTTCTTATCCCGGGTTCAGGTTAATCAGTAAAAGGAGGTGGCTCAATGTTTCGTTGTCGGGTATGTCAGAAAATGTGATTAAGCGTTTATTGCTATTAGACATTCAACGCCGCTGGCAGGAAGTACAGCCGCGACAAGCTGAGCGGCGGTGTGGGTCAAGCCGTCCTCGTTGTACTTTACAATAGGCATTTTTTAGTGCTCGGCGGGCGGAGAACCAGTCGTCGGGTTTTTGCAAAATTAAATAACCACCAAAAATCTTCGCCACTTTTTCGCCATACTTGTCAATAAACTTGCTATCAAACTCAATCTCGAAATGGTGAAGCGCTTGCTCTATTGATGTAAAGCTGGAAATCGTTTGTTGAATGTTTGACTGGCTGCTCATCGGGATTAATTATTTGTGTAACGTTACAATGAGCATAAAGTTGTCAGTAAAAACAATCTTTGATGTAAACCCACATTTCATACAAATCAGATTACATAAAATGACGCCACAGATACGTGAACGGAACAACGAGAAACAGTGCTGGTAGAAAGTTCACTACCGCAAAGTGCATAATATTTGAAATTCGTAGCCCCACCGCAAGCATAATGATACCTCCAACTGCGGAGAAGTTAGCATAAACTTCAGCATCCATATAAGGCATGATTGATTTCGCTAATAAGAAAAGTAATGCCTGAACAACAAATTGAACTAAAGCGATCAGAACAATGCTCGGACCGAGTGTTATCGCAAAAATAGCCGCAGTGACAAAGTCCATCAGAGATTTTACCACTAAAAGTTGATAATCACCGTTGAGCCCTTCAGTCATTGCGCCGATCACGCCAAGACCACTTGCACCAAATAACACAATTAAAGCGGTAAATTGCAGGGAGAAATCCTGTTTGCTTAAGCCTCGGGGGAGAGGCAGAAACCGGTTAAATTTACTTTGAATGTAGGATGCGCCTTTGCCTATTCCTGTTTCCAGAAAGACTAACTCGCCTAATGCTGTGCCTAGAATAAATGCCATAACCACAACGGTTAAGTCATGGACTTTGATTATCATTGATATCCCAATAGCGATAGAGGAAAGTGCGAAAGTCGCTGGCAATCCTTTTTCTAACCTTTTTGGTATGTGACGAGCTAAAGACGCTCCGATTAATCCGCCAAAAATGATTGCGCAACTGTTCAACAAAGGACCGACCATCATCATTCATACTCCTACCGGTTAATGTTGGATTGACTGTCTAAATAAGTTGTTGAGTATGAATGATTGATGAATTTGAATAAACATGGTATCAGTCAATAGATTGTTGCACATTTCGAACATGTGAGTGGAGAATGGACAGATTAAAATCAATGCAAGTATTTGTTGCAGTTGTGGATGAACAAAGCTTGACTGCAGCCGCTAAAAAATTGGATATCTCTCGTTCCATGGCGACACGTCATATTTCTTCTCTTGAAGAATCTCTCGGGATTCAGTTACTGTATCGTTCTACTCGAAGTCTGGGCATTACTTCTCAGGGAGAGGAATTATTACCATTTTGCCGTGAAATTCTGAAGCAGAATGAAATGCTTTATCACATAGCTCAACACCAGAACAGCGCTCTGGCGGGGAAGATTTCGCTTGCGAGCAGTATTTCATTTGGTCAGTTATATCTAGCTCAAAGTGTGGAGCACTTTCTTGACCTTCACCCAAATGTGTCGATAGATCTGCATATATTTGACAGACCTGTTGATGCAATTAAGGAAGGTGTGGACATCGCAATTGAAGGGGGGAACCGTTTACCCGATCAATTAATCGGCAGAAGGTTAGTGGATTTTCCATCTGTGATATGTGCAACACCTCAGTATCTCAATAGTCACAAGCCTATCCATCACTTGGAAGACTTACAGCATCACAACTGCCTGGTTCATAAAAAGATTGGTTCTGTTTGGCGTTTTACTAAAAAAGCGGAAACAAAGAAATCACAATCCATCTCGGTCAGAAGTAACTATACGGTGAATGATACGACCATTTTGCTTAAAGCGACTTTAGCTCACAGAGGGGTTTGTTGTCTTCCGCTACCGGATGTGCTCGATTATATTGAATCAGGCCAGTTACAGACGGTTCTGGATGACTTTGATGTGAACGAGTTCGGTATTTGGGCTCTTTATGCGTCTAGACAATACTTACCCAAATTGCATCGGGCATTTTTGGACTTCTTGGTGGAAGATTTAAAGTTGCCGACGGTCACTCACTAGTTTTATTTAACCGGACCATCCAGAACCTGATAAGGTATGATGGCGGTACAGTCTGGATTAAGGAGGAAAAGGCAGATGTCAAAACAAGTCGTCATTTTGCTGCACGGTGTTGGTAGTAACGGCGAAGATCTTGCCGCTTTGGGAGATTTCTGGAAACCGTTATTGCCTGAGACTTTGTTTCTGTCACCGAATGCGCCATTTCGGTTCGATCAGGCTGCGGAAGGCTATCAATGGTTTAGCTTACTCGATGTAACGGCTGAGAACAGGCCTGAAAGAATTGTCGAAGCCAGAAGAAGTTTTGATCAAACGATTAAGGCGCTTTTTTCGCAACATGGCATCAATCCTAAACAAGATAAAGTTATGTTTGTTGGCTTTTCTCAGGGGTCTATTATGTCGCTGGATGCTCTCGTAAGTGACCGGTATCCTTTGACTGGCGTTGTGGCTTTTTCAGGACGTTTATCGTCTCCACAACCTTACAGTCAGGGCAATAAGCTTCCGGTATTACTGATTCATGGTAAAAGTGACTCGGTGATTCCATATAGCGAAAGTCAAATAGCTGCAGAGAGACTTAGTGAATTGAATTTTGCGGTTGAAGAAAGCTATGAGCCTGAAACTGAGCATACGATTTCATCCGAAGGGGCAATGTTGGCCGCTCAGTTTATTCAAAAGTGCTTTGTGTAAACTATAAAATTGTCTTCTGTCTAACCAGCAACTACCGTTCAGTTGCGGCATTGTTTTCATTTGCTTAATTGTGATTAAACGATGTACTAGGGGTGATGTCTATCACAAAACCTGCTAGTATTGCCTCAAATTTAAAAGTTGGCTTCATGCCAACTTTTTTCGTGTCTATAGGAATTTCTTGTGCTATCAACTGCAAACATCACCATGCAATTTGGCGATAAGCCATTGTTTGAAAACATCTCGATTAAATTTGGTAATGGCAACCGTTACGGCCTTATCGGTGCTAACGGCTGTGGCAAATCAACATTTATGAAAATCTTAGGTAGTGAACTTGAGCCTTCTTCTGGCTCTGTTTCTATTGATCCCAATGAACGTATGGCAAAGCTGGGGCAGGATCAGTTCGCGTTTGAAGAATACACAGTCGTCGATACCGTTATCATGGGTCACAAAGAGTTGTGGGCTGTGAAAGAAGAGCGTGATCATATCTACTCTCTACCTGAAATGTCTGATGAAGATGGTATGCGTGTTGGCGATCTTGAAACTGAGTTTGCCGAGATGGATGGCTATTCTGCAGAAGCTCGTGCTGGGGAGCTGCTATTAGGCTTAGGCATTCCCGAAGAACAGCACTTTGGCTTAATGAGTGAAATTGCACCGGGTTTAAAACTACGAGTGCTTCTGGCGCAGGTTTTGTTTGCTGAACCAGAAATTATGCTGCTGGACGAACCAACCAACAACCTGGACATGCATACTATTGCCTGGTTAGAGCAAGTTCTGTTGGCTCGCAACTGCACAATGATCATCATTTCGCACGACCGTCACTTCCTGAACACGGTTTGTACTCACATGGCGGATTTAGATTATGGTGAGCTGCGTCTGTTCCACGGTAACTACGATGAATACATGATTGCAGCAGAGCAAGCTCGTGAGCGCCTGCATGCAGATAATGCCAAGAAGAAAGCACAAATTGCTGAACTGCAAACCTTCGTCAGCCGTTTCTCAGCAAATGCCTCAAAAGCTAAGCAGGCCACTTCTCGTCAGAAACAGCTAGAGAAAATTCAGCTTGATGAAGTAAAACCTTCAAGTCGTCAGTCTCCATTTATTCGTTTTGAGCAGGAGAAAGAACTGTTCCGCAACGCACTTGAAGTCACTGATTTGAAACAGGGCTATGGTGAGAACATTTTGATTAATGGTGTCAACCTAATGGTCGAAGTGGGTGAGCGTATTGCGATAATTGGTGAGAACGGTATTGGTAAATCAACTTTCCTTAACACGCTAGCAGGCGTGATGGAGCCAATGGACGGTGTGATCAAGTGGTCAGAGAACAGCAATATAGGTTTCTACGCTCAGGATCATGCGCATGACTTCGAACAAGAAATGAACCTGCTTGACTGGATGGGACAGTGGAAGAAAGACGGCGACGACGAACAGGTGGTTCGCGGTATTCTGGGTCGTATGTTGTTCTCACAGAATGATATTAAGAAATCTGTAAAAGTGATTTCGGGTGGTGAGCAAGGTCGGATGTTGTTTGGTAAGCTGATCATGCAAAAACCAAATATCTTATTGATGGACGAACCAACTAACCACATGGATATGGAATCCATTGAAGCGCTTAACCTAGCGTTAGAGAACTACAAAGGCACATTGATGTTTGTTTCTCACGACCGTCAGTTCGTATCTTCAATTGCGACTCGTATCATTGAAATTACTAAAGATGGCGTTAACGATTTCCACGGTACTTATGATGAATATCTGGCAAAACAGGGTTTGACTGGTTAAACCCTTCTGGATTGAATTGCGTACATATAAAAATCCACCTAAGCGGTGGATTTTTTGTTGTGAGGCCGCGATTTTTGGCATAAAGCGTGTTAAAGCATAGCTCACAATAAAAAACGCGCCCATTAATGGGAGCGTTTCAAATCAACTTTCTTAATCAATGAAACTTAGAACTGGTAGTTAAACTCGATGCGGTGATCACCATCGGCGAAATCGACTTTCTCATTCCAGTTTGCAAAATAACGGATGTTTGAACGTGGTGTCATTTGATAAGAAATTGCAAATTCGTGAGTCAATAAGCCACTTTCATTACCAAAATACGTATTTTTGTATGTGTCTGAGCCAGAAAGAGTATGCATGTACATAGGGTTATAGTTAATCCAGATTTTATCTGTTAATGCGACTTTGGCGTACATACCGATAACCGTAAAGGTGCCTGGAATTTCGTAACCGTCACCTTCACTTTTGCTACTTTCGTCTTCACTATAGTTATTCGCTACCGTAACACCTGCACCAGCTAGAGGGTAAAGGTTTAGCGGACCCATTTTCGGTAACGCCTGAAGAATACTGTAAGATGCATCCAGTGCTTCGTTATCAACGTTGTAACTCACATCAAGTTGGTTACCACGACCATTGGTAAGATTAGCCTGGAAGTTGCGCAGGCGGAAAGAGTCGATACTATCATCAACAGCGCCATATTTATCTGTATCACGAATGCCCAGGATGTCACCACCAAAACCTTTGACTTCCAGGACATTCATCGCTGCCACGTTCTCTTTGCCTGAATCGTAGGTTTGTCCTACTTTGATGTTGAAGCCTTTATCTGTCATTCCTAGTCCGGCTTGAGTGTAAACCGCAAGAGGATCTGACATGTCTTGCACTTCTTGTGCTGGTTCTTCTGCTATCGCACTAAACGAAGTAGCACCAATACACAGAATGTATAGAGAATTACGTATTTTGTTATTCATAGCTAATCAGTTCTTGTAAATGGAATTTAAATAATAGTTAAAGATACAAATCATGTGTGTGAACAATGTAAAACTCTCTATCTATAGCATTATTTCACAACCGTAATATTAACGTATTGGTGATCATAAATATTGGTGCTGGTGAGAAAGTAGTACTTTCCATAATGGAAAGCTTGATTGAAATATACCTGTCGGAACATTATTTATAAATAAGAAAGTACTAATCCAGTCTCAGCGCTTAGCTTAAGCCGTACGGCAAACTATAAATAAAATATTTCGTATTCTTATAAATGAGACCTATAGTTAAGCTTATGAAAAAGTTAAAGTATTATTTTAATTTCTCACTGTTTGTATGTAGTTAATTTTTGGGGCATTGACTTATTTTTTATCAACGTTAGTTTTACATAGGTCAGGTGAATGGTTTAGGAGTTATTATAATGGCTGAAGGAAAAAAGCTAAACGTTAGATTATTATCCGACGTTTGTATGCAGTCACGATTACTTAAAGATGCACTGGAATCTAAACTTCCAATTAAGATTGAAACCTCTCCGTTTTGTGATGTGTGGATGCAAGAGAGTAATCCGCATTGCCATGAAACCCAGTTGGTACTTATTGATTACTCACGTTTAGATAATCATACCCTAGCTGATTATACGTCGTTTAAACATATGTGTTGCCCCGAGGCAAGAGAAGTCGCAATCAATTGTCCGGGAGATATTGATGTAAAGGACTTGTTTAAATGGCAAAGCTTAGCGGGTGTGTTTTATGCCGATGATGATATAGAAATTTTAGTCAAAGGTATGGGTAAGATTCTTCAGGGTGAGATGTGGCTGACTCGTCGTTTAGCGCAAGAATATATTTTGCACTACAGGGCCGGGAACTCCGTTGTAACCTCTCAGGTGTATGCAAAACTGACCAAGCGTGAACAACAAATAATTAAACTTCTTGGCAGTGGCGCCTCCAATATTGAGATCGCAGATAAACTTTATGTGAGTGAGAATACCGTTAAAACACATTTACATAATGTGTTTAAAAAGATTAATGCTAAAAACCGATTGCAGGCATTGATTTGGGCTAAAAACAATATTGGTTTAGAAGAAGTGAATATATAACTATAGAC
>Ga0075011_10000294_pt1 | contig 26889 bp, 24 predicted proteins | sample TARM_MetaG_T_14_FD_72354 | JGI IMG/M metagenome (GOLD analysis project Ga0075011, IMG submission 72354) | Freshwater microbial communities from Pennsylvania, USA, analyzing microbe dynamics in response to fracking - TARM_MetaG_T_14 | ecosystem: Environmental > Aquatic > Freshwater > River... | reverse complement strand
GTGCATGGCGATATCTATATTGTTGCCGCCCGTACGGATCCTGATGTTAAACCTAGCCGTGGTATCTCGCTGTTTATTGTTGAAAAAGGTACACCTGGTCTGACCGTTGCTCATGAATTTTCAACACTAGGCACATAGTAATCCATTTCCCTCTCCCCCATAGCGGCCAATTTGGGTATACTCTATTTGACTATTATAAAAGAACCGGCCAAAATATCAACAAAGCAACTCTATTTAGCTAGTATTTTTTAGCCAAGTCAATTTAGCCACCAAAGGGGGCAGCGTGGAAGAAACGAACAAGAAAGAGGTTGAAGCGGCCCGCGCCGATGCCATCGAAAAGGATCAATGCTTTTCAAAAGGCCGCCTTCGGGATGAATTTAGGATGAAGCCTAAACCCGAAGCCGAACCTGTAGCGTTCTACAAGAACGGTTACGGCGGCAAATTCGGGGTTTACAAGATATCCGATTGTGTACCCATGAAAGCCCGTAGCACCAAGCCGCCGAGCGAGAAGCAAAAGCGTGCCAGGGCGATTTTGGCCGTCAAGGCGAAGCTGAAAAGCAATGAAGCGAAAACGTCCTGCAGGGCGGTCCAATGGCTTGATGAAAACCCGCTTTTCCTAGACACCGAGACAACGGGCCTCGATGACAAAGCGCAGATTCTGGAGCTGGCTATCAGCGACGCCCAGGGGAGTATTTTGCTAAAAACGAGACTGCGGCCAACGGTGCCGATAGATCGAGAAGCCGAGGACATACACGGCATAACAGCCGAGTCTCTAGCGAACTTGTGTATTCCAGTGATGCTGCCCACCGGTTCCAGTGATTGTGACCCGCCCGTGCTGGAGGTTCTGCCTAGCCATTCCAGTGGTTGTGATCCACTGCGCCGACGATCCTGCCCCATCCCTAAGGCATGTAGGTGCGTAATTGCACGGACTTGACCACCTTATTGCATCCGTACTGACCACTCATTTGCATTGCACTTGACCAGGCGGTTGCATTCGATTTGACTACCGATTTGCATCGGGTTTGACCCGCACGCTTAGTAACCATGATCGGCTGAGAGCTGGCCATTGCTGCCGGTGGCGACAGGCAGAAATCGGCCAATAGCGGTCGCTCACCAAGGGCTGTTTCCGACCCAGGCTGGGTGAAAACGCATGCGTCGTTTTGAAGTCTGCGTTGCTACGTAAAATCTGCCAGCGTTTGGTTGGTCAGCCAGACCTGAACTTTGCGTAGGAACGCGATTTTGATTGCGATTCTGACTGCCAAACTCGCTCTAAAACGTTTTCACACAGCCTGGACCCCAAGCGGACGTTAACTGTTTGTCGACTGTACATGGATCGCTAAGCTTCGCGCAGGTGCGCATGGCAGCGCCACTTTCCGGGCGGACTGTTAGTCCAGCGACTGAATGCCCGCGAAAAACTGGCCGCCTCGGCGTAGCCTAGACGTTGGGCGATGCTGGTAAGGTCCAGACGCGAGTCGCTCAGCAGGCGCTCGGCCAAACGCTGCTTGATTTGCTCGTTGAGCTGTTGGAACGAGTGACCTTCACTCGCCAAACGGCGCAACAAGGTGCGCTCGGAAAGGCCCAGGCGCTGGGCCACCATCCGGCTGCTGAGCAGCGTGGCCGAGTCGCGGATCAACACCTGTTGCACCAAACGCGCGGTGGGCGCCTTGACCAGGCTGTGGGAGATCTCGGTACATAGCCGCTCACACAGTTGCTCGCCCTCACTGTGGGCACTGATGTGCGCCTGCGGCAGGGTGAAGGTCAGGTCGGCATTGGAAAACAGGATGCCGTTGCGCCCGGCCTCGAACTGCACCGGATAGGCAAATTCCCCCTGCAACGCGGCGAGATCCGCAGGTGCGCTGCTGGTCATCTCGATAGCCAGGGGGGCAAGGGGGCGCTGCAGTAACTCGCACGCCACGCCCAGGCACGCGGAGAGTCCGCGCTCGATAACAAAGGCGCGAGCATCCTGCGGCAGTACGCTGGCATCGAACAGTAACCAGCTACCGCGTCGCTCCACTTCGATTCGCGCCGGGCACAGCGTCAGCGCTAACAGTTGAAAACGGCTGAAGGTGGCAAACGCCTCTCCCAGCGTGCGACTGGCGAGCATGGTGAAACCGAGCAAGCCCAGTGACGTCAGGTGATAGCGCTGCCCGGCAGCGAATCCCAGGCCCGGTCGGCCGGCGTGTTCGAGCAAGTTGCGGATTACCGCCAGCTCTTGCCAGGCCTCGATCTGCGCGTTGCGCTGCTGCAGTGTTTCGCTGGAGATGGCGCTGCCTATCAGGCAGCTCGCGGCCTCCACCCCTTCGGCCTGGGCGGTTTCTAGCAGGTAACGTACGCCCGTCAGGGCACGGTTTTGGCGCCAGTCCACCGGGCAACCCTCCATTCAAAATAGTCTTGGCGGTAATTATCATTTTTTGGCTGTAATAATCATGGCTAGCCTAGCAGCCGCCACGCATTCTGTAAGCACTCCAACAACAAAAGAGTGCGAGCCATGAGCGAGTTCATCTACACCCTGCCTAGCCATAACCGTGCTGCCAGTTACAGTCACATTCGTGTAACCCCGACCACCGGCGCCATCGGTGCGGACGTCGAAAATCTTGATCTGACGCGTCTGAGCGACGAGGGCTTTGCCGAGTTGCGCCAGGCGCTGCTCGCCCACAAGGTGATCTTCATCCGCGACCAGGCCCTGAGCGTTGCTGACCTGGAGCGGGTTACCCAGCACCTCGGTGAGTTTGGCCGCGAACCCTATGTGACCTGCATGGCCGATCATCCGCACGTGGTACACGTGGTCAAGGAAGCCTCCGAAAAAGCACCCTTCGTATTCGGTGGTGCTTGGCATACCGACTGGACCTTTCAGGAGCGCCCGCCAGCATTCACCCTGCTCTATGGGCACGACATTCCTCCCTATGGCGGCGATACCTGCTACGCCAATCTGGCCCTGGCGTATGAGTGGCTATCGCCTGGGATGCAAGCGCTGCTGGAAAACCTCGACGCGGTGCACAGCCCGGAAATGGCCTATGGCGTTAACGCCAAGCACAACGCGCTGCTGGAAAACATGGCGATCAACTACGGTAGCGATACCTCGGCTGACGAGCGCAGCCACCCGTTGGTAACCCGCCACCCGGAAACCGGGAAAAAGGTGTTGTTCATCAACCCGGCCTACACCACAGGCATCAAAGGCCTGCGTACGGAAGAGTCGCGTCCACTGCTTGACTACCTGTTCAAACTGGCCACCTCGGAAGCCTTCACTTGCCGTATGCGCTGGCGTCAGGGAACCCTGGCGATCTGGGATAACCGCAGCACCTGGCATATGCCAGTGGCCGACTACCACGGCATGCGGCGCGAAATGTTCCGCACCACCGTGATCGGCGAAGTACCCAGCCGATGAGTGCGCCGGTGGCAATTACCGAACCGCGCCTGCTCGGCGCGGCCCACTGCCTGGCAACGGCACGGCTCGAGCGGCATCCCGTGCCACGGGTTAGCGAAACTTTCGCCCTGGCCAACCTGGATGAAGCCTATGCCGTGCAAGCCGCTGGCATGCAGCAGGCGTTGGCTCAAGGCCGCCGTCTTTGCGGGGCCAAGGCTGGGCTGACCTCGGCGGCCCTGCGTGCAGCGCTCAAGGTCGACGAGCCGGTGTATGGGCGGCTGTTCGCGGACACGGCGTGCCTCTCAGGTGAAGCCATCGCCTGGGAGCGCCTGCTGCAACCGAAAGTCGAGATCGAGCTGGCATTGGTGCTCGGCCACGATCTGCCGGCTGGCGAGATCAGCCATGAGCAGTTTCTGGCCTGTATTGCGGGTGCGGTGCCGGCACTGGAAATCAACGACTCGGCCATCATCGGCTGGCAGTTGACCTTGATGGATGCGGTCGCTGACAACATTTCATCCGGGCTTTATGTGTTGGGTGATCAGCCCGTGCCGCTGGCGCAACTGCCTACGCCAAACCTGCTGATCAGCCTGCATAAAAATGCCCAGCCGGTGCTGCTCGACACCAGCGTAGCGCTGCATGACTGCCTCGCCACCGGCCTTTGGCTGGTGCGCAAGCTGGCCCGGCGCGGCCAGCCATTACGTGCCGGAGATGTGCTGTTGACCGGAGCGCTGGCGCCGATGCTCGACGTCGGTCCTGGCGATCACGTGCGCATGGTGATGGGCGAGCACGGCGCAGTGGAGTGCTCATTCGCAGGCACCACAGCCTAGAGAACCACGCATCGGGCACAACGGCCCATTAGAAGCGGCGCTGATTGAAATCCGCCATAAAAAGTACAAGAAGCGAGAGCCATCAGAATGCAGTACGAAGAGTTTGATTACGTCATTGTCGGTGCCGGTTCGGCAGGCTGTGTATTGGCCAGTCGCCTGAGCGAAGACCCCAGTGTGTCTGTCTGTTTGCTGGAATCCGGCGGGCCGGATAAGAGCGTGTTGATTCACGCCCCGGCCGGCTTCGTTGGCATGGTGGCAACCTCTTACAACAACTGGGCATTCGACACCGTCCCGCAGCAGCACATGGACAACCGCAAGCGTTACCAGCCGCGTGGCAAGACGCTGGGTGGTTCTAGCTCCATCAACGCCATGCTCTATGTGCGCGGTAACCGCTGGGACTACGACCATTGGGCCAGCCTGGGCAATCCTGGTTGGTCGTATGAGGATGTGTTGCCGTACTTCAAACGTGCGGAAAACAACGAGACCCACGGCGCCAGCGAATACCACGGCGCGGGTGGCCCGCTGAACGTTGCCGAACTGCGCACGCCAAGTGAGCTGAGCAAGGCGTTTATCGATGCCGCAGTGCTCAATGGCATACCGACCACCCGCGACTACAACGGCGTCGATCAATTCGGTTCGTTCATGTACCAGGTAACGCAGAAAAATGGCGAGCGCTGCAGTGCAGCCAAGGCTTATCTGACGCCTAACCTGTCGCGCCCCAATCTATGTGTGAAGACCCATGCGCTGTCGGCCAAGATCATCATGCAAGGCAAGCGCGCCTGTGGCATTGCCTATTACCAGGGCAGTGAAGCTAAGGAAGTCCGGGCGCGTCGTGAAGTCATCCTCAGTGCAGGCACCTTTGGTTCGCCGCAGCTGCTCCTGCTCTCGGGTATAGGCCCGGCCAAGGACTTGCAGGCGGTGGGCATACCCGTGGTACACGACCTGCCTGGCGTCGGCGAAAACCTGCAAGATCACATCGATCACGTGCAGAGCTACATCAGTGCCAGCGACAGCCAGACCTTCGGATTGTCCTTGAATGGCGCTATAAAAATGGCCAAGGGGGTGTTCGAATGGCGCAAGCAGCGTACCGGCATGATCACTAGTTCGATCGCCGAAGCCGGGGCTTTTGTACGCTCCTCAACCGAGGTGCAAGCACCTGACTTGCAACTGGTTTTTGTGGTGGCGCTGGTTGATGATCACGGTCGCAAAATGCACACCAGGCACGGCTTTTCCTGCCATGTTGAAGTGCTGCGCCCCTACAGCCGTGGCACGGTCAAACTGGCCAGCGCCGACCCGCGAGTGCCACCGAAGATCGACCCCAATTTTCTTGCCGATCCACGCGACCTCGAGCTGTTGGTCAAGGGTGTGCAGTTGCAGATGGACATTCTGCAAAGCAGCCCGCTGCAACCGTGGCGCGGCAAGATGCTCTATCCCGTCCAGCGCGATGACACGGCAGGCATTATTGCCGATATCCGGGCGCGGGCCGACACCCAGTACCACCCGACCAGTACCTGCAAGATGGGGCCGGCCTCTGATGCGTTGGCCGTGGTCGATGCGCAATTGCGTGTACACGGGCTTGAGGGGTTGCGGGTGGTGGACGCCTCGATCATGCCGACAGTGACTGGCGGCAACACCAATGCACCGACCATCATGATTGCCGAGAAAGCCGCCGATATGATTCGTCAGGCGCAGTAGCTGGTGAGCAACTGCACAGACTTGAGTCGAGGGGCCACCCTACTGCCTCTCGGCGTTTCACCTCTGCGTCGGCGGCGCGGAGTTGGTCAGGTTCCTACGTTAAATCTGCGCTAGTTCGGCCATTCCAAGAGCTAGAATTTTCGTAGAGGCGTGATTTCTGCGTCGATTTCGACGACTGCGTCTGCTCAAAAGTATTTTTACACAGCCTCGGCCGAAACCGACGACCACGACGGGCAGCTATTGGCCGGTTTCTGCCAGTTCCCAATGGCTGCTATGGGTCGGTAGCTACCGGTGATGAGCGACCAGAATTACGCAGAGGAGATAGCTAATGCTTTTACCTGGTGCCGAAGCGCTGGGACTGACCCACAGCCAATGTCTGGGACTTCTAGAAAGTGCCGACGATACACTCGACTTTCTGAACGCCAGCCTAGCTTATCTGATCCATGCGGAGAGCCAGCAGGCGCAGCCAGATTTTGAGCTGATTGCTGAGTGGAAGGCTTTGGGTCAGGAGGTGTTCGAGGTGCAGCATGCGCTGCCAGGTTCGGATGTAGGGATCTATCAGCAGGTCATCAAGACTTATGCTCAGCGCAACCGTGATCTTCGTCCGGTTGTTGATCGGTACATGACGAAGTAGCTGGCGGCTCGGTGGCTGGCTGCACGGGGCGCCCTGCACCAGTGCGCTTGCCGCCCCATTGCGCCCTCACTTCTTCTCGGCACCGGTGCCACCCCTCGGCCCGTATGAGCATTGGCCAAATCAGTCTCGGATGTTCTTGCAGGTGCCGATTGATCTGCCGGTAAATCTGATAGGCCTTAGATGACAGCCCATTAGGACTGTGCAGTAGATCAAGCAGCATGCCCACGGCATTACCATCGTTGAACTCCTGCTGCCGCTCACCAAGCAATTGCCAAAGCGATGGGCGGCGCTCAGTTAGCCAAGCAGCAATATCCTGTTCGGGAAATAGCACGACGGGGGTGAATAAGCCTTCATGGAACTCCGTCACCTCCTTGGTCAGGATGCGGTTCACGGCTTTGTCGAACTGCTCTTTCTGGCGAACTCCAGACTTGTAGCGCGCCGCTGCAGCACGTTTATCTGCACCTTCTGACATGAGTGGTGTACCAGGTGAGTGATGCGCGCAGAGCTTTCTCCCAAGTAATGGTTGCCGCCAGCACAGCGAGCAAAAGTTGAACGGATTGATTCGCTGCTCCCTGTCTAGACGAGTCTGACTTTGCACTGGGATTTTCAGTTGCCCACACATGCTGAGAAAGTAGGTGACCTCAATGACGGTCGGAAAGGTGTACTCCCTTGGCGGTAGGGTTGTGTGCGAATGGATCAGCTCGATGGCAATTCCTATCTCGAAAAGCATCGGATCGTTGATCTGACCGAGCAGAGAAGCCAGCTCCGAGCTAATCATCCAGATGCGATTCCACGTTACGGGCTGTTTCTGATTGAGCACGTGCCAATGCCCAGGGGGGATCAGCGGCTGGAGATATTGCCGAATTAAGCGCAACGCGAGGGCCGGGGTAACAGCCACATCCTCGGCGTGCAGATGAATGGCCCACAACGCTACGGCGACCTCCTCGTATACGAAGGTCTCGATAAGTTCATCGTCCAGGTAGAGCGGCAAATCAAGTGTCCAATCTGGCTAGTAGTTAAGTATCCACTAACTACCTAGCATGTGGCATCGGGATATTGCAGCTCAGGCAAGGGGATAACGGTGGAAACGATGACACTTATGGAGGTGAGCCAAATTCTCAGAGTTTCTGAGCATACGGCGCGCAACCGGCTGAGCATGGGCCTACCGATGCCGCCTTCGTTCCGCGTCGGCCGCAGACGCTTGTTCCTCAAGCAGGAAGTCGAAAGGTGGTTGGCCGCGCAGGCTGGTGTAGCCGGTGCCACAACCGTTGAACCGCACACAACCATAGGGAGTCAGGTTATCGATTAGTCCATGTAGGTACACAAAAACAACGGACGCAAAAAAGGCCCGAAGCAGCAACTCCGAGCCTTTTTCTAGATGACGCAAGCACCTTTAACGCCTGTGGATTCTCAGCGTCCTTCTATCGGCTGTCAAGGCCGAGGGGCAGGTATTGCCTGCCGTTCAGCACCCACCCACGGTGGTACGAAGGAGTATGGATGAGAGTCAGGATTGAGCCGCGCCTGCTGCGCGAAGCTGTTCGCTTGCACTATGGCACACGTCTATCAACACGCGAAGTCGCTCATAGCACTGGGCTTTCTCGCAACAGTCTAAAGCGCTTACTGCGCCACCTGGAAAACGTCCACCTCAATGTGGATCAGCTTGCTGGATGGAGCGACGAGCAGCTTTATGACCACTTGGGTATCAAGCCGTTCAACGGCTTTCGCTTGAAAGCCTGTCCTGACTGGAACTGGGTGCATGCGGAAATGCGCAACCCCAGCGTCACCCTAGAACTGCTATGGCGTGAGTGGCGGGCTACCGAGCCAGACGGCATCGCCTATTCGCAATTCACGGCAAGCTATCGCAACTTCCTGAAACAGCAACCATTATCAATGCGGCAGCTGCATCAGCCTGGCGACAAACTTTTTTTAGACTTCTCCGGCAAGACCATGCCGATCTATCTGGACGGTCAATCGGAGTCTCGACAGGCGCAAATTTTTGTTGGCGTGCTGGGCTATTCCAGCTACACGTTCGCCTGCGCCGTGTGGAGCCAACGCATTGAGGATTGGATGCACTGCCATGTGCAAGCCTTCAATTTCTTCGCGGGTGTGCCCCGTCTACTGGTTCCCGACAACCTCAAAGCGGCGGTGATCAAGCATGGCAAGGATGAAGTCCAACTCAACTTGATCTATCAGCAACTGGCCCACCATTATCAGGCCATCATCCTGCCGGCCCGCCCGCGTAAACCCAAAGACAAGGGCAAAGTAGAGGCCGGAGTGAAGCTTGTTCAGCGCTGGCTGTTGGCAGCCCTACGCCACCGCCGTTTCTTCAGCTTGGCGGAGCTCAATCAGGCCATCTTGGAGTTGCTACCAGCATTCAACAAACGCCCGTTCAAACGCCAGCCAGGCAGTAGTCGGCACAGCCTGTTCGTCGAGGTGGAGCAGCCTGAGCTCCAGTCGCTGCCGATCCACGCTTACGAGCATGCCGATTGGCGCTTCAAGGTGAGGGTACGTAGTGACTACCTAGTGGAGTACGACAACCACCACTACTCCGTACCGAGCCGATTGGTGCAGCAGCAAGTGGATGTGCGCGCTACGGGTGTGGTGGTGGAGATTTTCCACAACCATCTACGCGTCAGCAGCCATGCCCGTCAGTTTGTATCTGGTATCAGCATGCAACCGGAGCACCGGCCGCCTAACCACCAGTATTACGCCGACAGCGAGCCCGCAGCACTACTGGCTTGGGGCGAGCGCGTCGGGCCTGCATTGCTGCGTCACCTGCACTATCACCTGACCGAACGTACCGATGTGGCCAACGGGCACAAAGCTGCCAGCGCCTTGCGTAAAGAGGCTCGTTTACATGGTGATGCCCGACTGGAGGAGGCCTGCACCTATGCGCTGACCATCAAGACCTTCGCCTTGAAAAGTCTGCAATCCATCTTGCGCGAGCAGCCCGACAAGCGACCTAGCTTGAAAGCTCTGCCCAGTTCTACACCCGCTCACGAAAACCTGCGTGGTGCCCATTACTTTGCCGATGAAAAGGATCACTCGCCATGCTGAACCTGCAGACTCAAAACAAACTCCAGCAGCTGCAACTGTCCGGCATGGCCAAGGCCTACCGCGACCAGCTTGAGCAACCGCGCATGCAGGAACTCCCCTTTGATGACCGCCTGGGCCTGATGGTGGATCGTGAGCTCAGCGAACGCGAGAACCGTAAACTGTCTCGGCTACTGAAGCAGGCGAAGTTGCGCTATGCCGCTCACTTGGAAGACGTGGACTATCGCAGTAGTCGCGGCCTGGATAAACAAGTGATCGCCGGTCTGGCGGGATGTGCCTGGATTGGGCAGCAACAGAATCTGCTGTTAACCGGAGCTACCGGCACAGGCAAGAGCTGGCTCGCCTGCGCATTTGGTAGCCAAGCCTGCCGGCAAGGATATTCGGTGATCTACAAAAGCGCCTCGAAACTCTATGAAGAACTGCAAATCGCCATTGGCGACGGCTCTCTGCCCAAGTACCGCACAGCCTTGAGCAAGGCTCACCTGCTTATCCTTGATGACTTTGGGCTGGCTCCGGTCGAGCCCACGGTGGGGTATACCTTGCTGGATATTGTCGATCAGCGCATGCAGACCGGCTCGCTGATCATCACCAGTCAATTCCCTACTGAGCACTGGCACAGCATGTTCAACGACGCCACGCTGGCCGAGGCCATTCTGGATCGCATCGTCCACCGCTCACACCGCATCAGTCTCAAGGGCGAGTCTCTGCGCAAGTCGGCTGCCAAGGCGTAATGATCGATAACGAAGGGGGTATACCCCCTTCGTTATTTTCGCTCCCGCGAAAATAACCTAATCACTGAGGTTGCATCTCAAGGTGGCGTAAGCAGGTATGCAGTTCGGCCTCGTCGGTGTGTCTGAAATCTCCCTTCAACCAAGACGCCAGGCAAGAAGCTCCAATGCCTGTGACTGTCGATGCTTGATCCAGTCCCAGTGCCTTGGCGGTAATAGCATCACTGATACGCACGACGAGCATGGCTTTGCGCTGCATTACATCAGCATCAGCGCAGCCGAGATCGGCATAAATATTTCGACTGCCTTCTTCAATCAATTGCGGTGACCTGCGCGGAAGATGAGCGGACAGTTTAGCGCTTGAGTGGTGGGTCAGCATCGCCAGCGCAGTGGATCACAACCGTTGGAGTGGCTGGGTCGGAATCCCCAGCACGAGTGGGTCAACCCTACTGGAATAAGTTGTCAGAACCACAAGCGCCTACAGAACTCGCCAACCTGGCCGGAAGTGTCAGCCCAAGTGCGAAAAATCCTCTGTGGCCGCTCTCTGGTAATCTTCAATGCAGACTTTGATACCCGCATGTTACGCCAAACTTCGGCGGCGTTTGGTGAGCCGGTCGAATGGGTCAGCGAACTTAAAACGCATTGCGCGATGTACCTGGCTGCCGATGCGTTTGGCCCAACAAACCGGCACGGCTCGATCTCTTTGGCCGATGCGGTGCATTTTGCAGGGGTGACTTGGCGGGGGGTTGCTCATGGGGCTGTTGCGGACACCCTAGCCACTGTTGACCTGGTGCAAGCGATAGCCAGCATCAGGCGCAACCTGGAAACCGAGCTGGCCGATCTGGAAGAATGAAAAAGCCCCGCCTTGGCGGGGCCTTTTGTCACGTTTACCTCTCTTAATATCCAATACGGGCCGACCGTTTTTGTTTGTGAACCTGTTGTTCTACCTGCTTCTGCTCGCGTTTGCGCTCCGCTTCCTGGACAGCTTTGCCAACCGTAGCCCTCACCTGGCGTTCAACCCCTTCACGGCCAAGGCTGCTCTTGGTAGCCAGGTCGTTGAAGTCGGTGTGCTTCTTCATGTGATCCAGGGCGGCCAACTGCTCCTTGCTGAGCAAGGCTTTCTGTAGGTCTGCCTTGCGCTCTTCGGGTGCCGTCTCCAGGGCCTTAGAGGCCCGCAAGTGTTCCCGGTAGCTTTGGGGAGTGATCGGGGCAACGCCAGCCGGATACTCTGCTTCTCCTGGAGCAAACACCGGGAAGGCTGCCTTGCCGCCGACCGCCTTGGCCGCTTCCTGTGCTTTGGTCTTGCCTGGATTTGTTCCTTGGGTCAGCTCCTGGTGCCGATCATCGTCACCAAGGACCACAACGGGCTTATCAGGGAACTTGTCATGCAGGGCCTTCGCTACGTTGGGCAGGTTGCCGGAATCGAACGCGGCCACGGTGGCAAACCCCAACGCCTCGGCATTGGTCGCCGCGGTCGCATAGCCTTCCTGGAGAACCAGGGCCGGGGCCGCTTCCAGGGCCTTCATGTCACCGCCAACGATGTGAAAGCAACCTTCCTTGCGTGAATCCTTGGCGAAACGCTTGGTTCCGTCCTCCTGGATGTACTGCATGGTCCACTGCTTGCCATTCTCGTCATGCGCGGGAATGTAGGTCTTTTTGCCTTCGGCATCGGTTAGAACGCCAGGATGGGGCTGGATGCCCTTATTTTGCATGTACGGCGTCTGTTCGGTGGCAGGCACCAGGTTGGCCGTCTGCTTGCTGACGCGCTCCGCTGTGGCTTCCTGGGCCTGCTCCAGCTCTGCGGCTCGGGCTGCCAGCTTCTCGGCTGCTTCGGCTTGGAGCTTGGCTTTCTCTGCTGGATCGAGCGAATACCCCTTAGACTTCCATTTCATATCAACGCCGGTACGGTTGTTGGAAATGTAACCGGCAGGGTGGCCGTCGAGGTGGCCGACATAGAAGCCAGCTCGCTCGCCCTTTTTATCGCCTTCGACAGATACGCGGTGCTTTTTCCCGTCCATGATTGGATGCTCACCGCTGACAACGCAGCCCAAGGACTTCATGGCTTCCGCAAACTCTTCACGGGGTGACATGGCCGGGCCTTGTTGGCTCTTGACGTTATCGGGCATCCAGCGGCTTAGGCGCTCCATGTCGCCTTGAGGTCCGACATACCAGGACTTGGCCGCCTTATCCCATTTCGCACCGGCAGCCTTCGCAGCGCCGCGCTCACCATACGGCACAGCCAGGTACTGCTTTTGCTGGCCTGCGGTTTGAGTCTGGCCTTGTTCCTGCTGCGGGCGTTGTTGCGCCGTGGCTTCCTGAGCGGCCCCTTGGGACCATTTGGCAAAGGGGGCAGTGTCTACGCCAGGCGGAACAAACCAGGACTGTTGTTGACGGTCCCAGCGTGCCCCGAGGCCCTTTGCTTCGTCCTTCTCGCGGTATGGGACATTGATATAGGTTCGCTCCTGCTTCTCTGGCTCTGCCTGAGCCTGCTGGCTGTCCTTCACCTGCTGGGCCTGCTGCCGTTCGTGTTCGGCAATACGGCGCTGCATATCGCTGTCATTGAGCGTGGCCGTTGCTTCTGCGGTCTTGCGAGCTTCTTTAGCCGCTGAAATGTCGTCGTCCGTGCTGTTCGGGTCCAGACGCACGCGAGCTTCATTCACCCTGGACAGCTTGGCCGCCTGTTCGTGCTCGTTGGTTTCGGACAGTGCATCAACCAGCCCTAGCAGGTTCGCCAGCTCGTCGGCTTGGTTCTGGCTGTTGAGATCCGCAACCCATTGGTGCATCCCGTTTTCATGCTGGGCATAAACGCCCCAAAACTCGGGTTCACGGCCAACCGCGTGCGCGGGTTCTACAAACTGTTCCCCGCCATCCTCGATGACCACGTTACCTTGAACTTGTACAGCTCCGTTCCAGTCTGCCGGTAAGTCAAAGCCGAGAACCTGCCGGGCTGTTTCTTCAAATGTCTGAGCGTCCGTTTCTCCGGCAGCCAGGCGGCGACGTTCGTTAGCAACCTGGTTGATTGCCTGGGAATCTTCTTGTGATAGCGCGGAAAGCAACTGATCGCGCATCTGTTGGTTGTTGGTGGGTAATTGCATCCCGGCCTCCTGTGTTTGCTCCGGGGCGGCCTCCAGCTTCTGCGTTTGGGCCTGGTCTTGCTCCTGGACTAGCTTTTGTTCAAATGCCAAAACGTAGTTCGACATTTTCTCTGCATCAGACGTTGCGCGGAAAATCTCCAGCGGGTCATCCTGGAGCGCCTTAATCCAGGAACCTACATAAGCGGCGTGCTGTTCTGGATCGTGACCAATTCCCAGCTCGTCCCCCATGATCAGGCTAAAACACTCCGCCTTTAGCTCTTCCTTGGCGTACCCTTCCGATCCGAAAGGATGGGCCATATCTCGGTCAAGCCGTGAGCTGTGGCCGGTCCAGTGCCCCAGCTCATGCAAGGCGGTTGCATAGTAGTTATCTGCGGTCGGGAACTGCTCTTTATCGGGCAGGTGTATGCTATCGGTCGCAGGACGATAGAAAGCCCGGTCATGCTCGCCGTGACGAATATCAGCGCCTGACGCCTTCAATATATGTTCAGCCCTCTCTACTGCGTCCCAGGTCTGCGTTTTATCTTTCTGCTCCAGTGGGGGCATACCGTCTATTTGCTCGCCGTTGAAAACGGTGGCAAAGAACACGCGGGGGCGCTCTAACATGACGGTTTCTTTCACCGGCTTGCCTTGTCCATCTAGGACAGGCTTGCCGTTGTCATCGAGCTTGTTTTGTTCCTCGGAAAACTTCCAATACTGAACCGGCGTCCCTTTCTCGCCCTTGCGGACCTGGGCACCGGCAGCCTTGGCTTGCTTGTAGGTCATCCAGCGATTATCGCCGCGCCCCTGGGCCATTAGGTGAATGGCGTTGACGCCTTTGTAACGCTTGCCAGTTGTCGGGTTCATCGGCATGAAGCCTTGGGAACCTGGTTCCCAAGGTTTTTGCCAAGGTGCGGTGCCTGCTTTGAGCTGTTCAATCAGGTTTTCCGCTACTGTTTCGTGAAACGGTTTTTTGTTGGCAGCCATCGGTTAGCCCTCCTTGTCATCCCCTGGCACTGTTGCATCCACAAGGTCCGCGTCACTTTCGGCGGCGTCCTCTTCTGACAGTGCATCTTCAACAAAAGCCCCTACGGTTTCCGCCTCGTCCGGGTCGAACTCGGTTTGATAGCCAGGGGTCATTGCGTCATCCAGCTTTTCGCGCAAGGCTTCGGCTGCGTTCGCCTGGTCGTCAAAGGTGCTTTGTTCCAGGTTGTCATTGGTTTGGGTAGTCATGGGTATTACTCCTTGTCGGTATTGTTGCGTCCCTTGCTGTAGTTGGGACGGCCTTTAACATCGGGATAGGTCTGCTTGCAGGTCGGGTAGTTGGAACAACCCCACCAAAAGTGACCTTTCTTCTTTGGAAGCGGTCGGCGTGACAGGCCAGCGCCGCACGACATGCACTTGAATACATCAGAAACCGGGGCGGCCTCTTTGCCCCCTGCAATAGAAACCGCGCCGTCATTGGCCTTGGCAACCTGGTCCCTGATAAACGCCTCTTGCTTGGTGATGAACGCGGCCAGCTCGGTCTTGCCGGACTCAACGCTTTGCAGCATTCGTTCATAAAGGGCAGTGAGAACGGGGCTTTTGACCACTTCCGGCAAGGCGTCAATCATGCTTCGCCCCAGGGTGGTACTGATAATTTGCTTGCCCTTAGTCTCCAGATACTCACGGCGCTTCAATTCGGAAATGATCGAGGCCCGCGTTGCTTCGGTGCCGATCCCGTCACCTTCGCGCAGCATCTTCTTGTGCTGTGGATCAGTGACAAAGCGGTGAATGTTGACCATTGCTGTGATCAACGTACCTTCGGTAAACCGCGCCGGGGGCTTCGTCTTGGCGTCCCTTCTCGCGGCTTGGCCGCAGGTAATCGCGTCACCTTGGCCCATTTTGGGGAGTGACTGGCTTTCGTCGTCCTGGTCGCCCTCGTCCTCGTCTGAGTTGTCCAGGTACACGTCATGCCAGCCGCTTTTCGTGACCACTTTGCCTTTCGCGCTGAACGTCTCGCCTTCAACATCGACGGCAACGGTCGTGCTCATGAATTCATGGATCGGGTAGAACTGCGCCAGGTATGCCCGCACCACCAGGTCATAGATATTGCGCTCTTTGTCATTGAGCTTGTTCAAATCGCCCTTGTGCATCGTCGGGATAATCCCGTGGTGCGCCGACACCTTCTTATCGTTCCAGGTTCGGGACCGAATGCTGGTATCCGCACCGTCAACAATGGACGCCAGGGCGGGGTTCACCGCTTTAACCGCAGCCAGCACGTCCGGGGCATCGGCAAACTGAGATTCCGGCAGGTAGGCACAGTCGGTTCGCGGGTACGTGGTCAGCTTGTGCGTCTCGTACAACGACTGACAGGTTTTAAGCACGTCCTCGGCGCTGTAGCCGAAGCGCTTGGACGCCAGGGCGGTCATGTCGGAAAGGCTGAACGTCAGCGGGTGGTTTTGCTTCTTGGCTTCCTGCTTGTACTCGCTGATTGAGCCAGGCTTGCCGGTGAGTGATTCAACCAGTGCATTCGCAACAGCAGTGTCTACAAGCCTGCCCTCGGCATCGAGGCCCGCTTGATCTTCTTTGGCCTTCCAGCTCGCCCAAAATGCTCCGTTCGGGTGTTGGATTTCGGCGCGAATAGTGTGGAACGGCACCGCCTTGAATGACTCAATTTCGCGGTCCCTGGTGACAACCAGGGCAAGCGTAGGGGTTTGCACCCGGCCAACCGTCAACAACGCCCTGGAGCCACCCCGTTGCGCTCTCAGGGTGTACGCTCGGGACAGGTTCATGCCAATGAGCCAGTCAGCCTTACCGCGCCCTTCGGCAGCGTCTGCAAAGCCGTGGTACTCCTGGTTATCCTTCATGCTCGCCAGCGCCCGCTTGACGGATACCGAGTCAATGGCGTTCGACCAGTAACGAATCACCGGCTTTTTGTTGTTGAAGTGCTCCAGCAGTTCATCAACCAATAGCTGGCCCTCGCGGTCGGGGTCGCCAGCGTTCACAACTTGCGATGCGGACTTGAGCAAACCGCCTATAACGCGAACCTGCTTCTTGGCGTCGTCTTTCGGCCTCAAAATCCATTCATCAGGGATGATTGGCAGTTCATCGACACGCCAGATTTTGCGGCCCTTATCATTGGTGGGCACATCATCAGGGGTGTATTCGTCCGGGCCTGCTTGCTCCAGCATGTGGCCGAAACACCAGGTCACTTTGTCACTGCCGCACTCAATGTACCCGTCACCCTTTCCGGTAACGCCCAGCTCGGCAGCAATGGCTTTTGCGACCGAGGGTTTTTCTGCAATAAATAGTCTCATGGTGGTTCCCTCCCCTTCCCTACCAGGTAATAACCGGACGAATGACGCTCTTAACTTGCGAGCGACTGACTGGCCCGAAGTAACGACCATCAAATGAGGTATCGCTTACATCGGACATAAGCAGCAGCTCAGAGCTGCCGAGTGTGTATTGATCGGATTGATAGCGCGGCAACTCCCGGCCAGCCGAGTCGGCTTTGATCGGCTTGCTGTGAGGCAGTAATTGCCCGTCAACAGCAACACCGTTATTCGTTACCGTCACCGTGTCGCCTTTAGCGGCTAAAATTCTTTTCATCATGTAGCCGTAGTCACCAGGGCAGAAACCTCCAGCGATATAGTCACGCTCTCTGGCTGTGGCGAAAACGCTAACGTCAGGGGGGCAAAACAGGACATAGGCCCCCTTCTCAATTGGTGCGTCAGTCGTCCAGTAAAGCCCGACCGGAATGCTCTTGGTGGTGTTGATACGCGCCCCGGCTGCGTAGCTAATGGCTGCAAGGGACATTGCCGCGACACCGGCAATAGCAACTCCGGCATAGATGCGTTTCAGACTGATTTTCATATTGTCACCCCCTCGCCTTCCGGCTCCGCGACAATGCGCAGCTTGTCACTGAGTTTCGGGGCATCAACGCTTGCGCGGGCCTGGAAAACAGGGTCTTTGAAGTAGAGCGGTTGCTTGCCATAAACAGCGGGATAACCGGCGACGTAAATCACCATGTCACCGGCTTTCTCAATGTCACCGGCTGCATTCTTTGTCGGTCCCGGCATACGCAGGCATTCATCAGGGGTCAGCAATGGGCGCTGTACTTCCTGAATGGTGCGAGATACCTGGCCGAGCATGGCTGACGTGCGGCGGCCACTGGTGGTGATCTGCTCTTTGACAACAGTGGTTTGCCCGGTCAGACGCGACAGGTGTTCCGCTGTTTCAATTCGGTTCGGTGGGTAGGCGTTCTGAACGTGGCAGTTCGACGTAATGGTTTCATCGGGACCATAGCCAGTTTCACGGCTTTTGAGCTGGTTCAAGTCCTGACAAATCAGGTAACACTTGATGCCATAGCCCGCGACAAATGCCAGCGACTCTTGCAGGATTTCCAGCTTACCCAGGCTTGGAAACTCGTCCAGCATTGCCAAAAGGCGGTGCTTGTAGTGCGCAACAGGCCGCCCCTTCTCGAACGACATTTCATCTGCCAGCAGGCGAATAATCATGTTAGTCAGCACGCGCACCAACGGGCGCAGCCGGGCCTTGTCGTTCGGCTGAGTCACGATATAGAGACTCACAGGGTCATCGTGATTCATCAGGTCTTTGATACGGAACTCAGACTTGCTTACGTTCCGGGCAACCACGGGGTCACGGTACAAAGCCAGGTAAGACTTGGCGGTTGAAAGTACCGAGCCGCCTTCTTCTTCGGGGCGGTCCATCATGTCGCGGGCGGCGGAACCAACCGCTGGATGGTTCTGGCCGTCAACATGGCCGTAAGTCGCCATTTCCATCCAAAGCTCGCCAGTGTCGCGCTCTGGATCGGCCAGCATGGCATCAACAACCGGCAGGCTGGCCGGGGTGCCCTCGTTCTTCGCTTTGTAAAGCGCGTGAAGAATGACACCCACCAGAAGGGCGTAGGACGTTTTCTGCCAGTGCGAATCCATGCCCTTACCATCAGGATCAACGATAAGCGTTGCCAGGTTCTGAACGTCCCCAACTTCGTATTCAGTGCCAATACGGATTTCATCCAGGGGATTCCAGCAGACGCCCCCATTGCTCGATGCAGGCTCAAAACGCAGCACCTTATTCTTGGCGTGCTTTTGCCGCCATCCGGCGGTCAAAGCCCACAACTCGCCTTTCAGGTCGGTTATGACGGTGCTCTGAGGCCACGAAAGCAGTGTGGGAACAACCAGGCCGACACCTTTACCCGAACGGGTTGGGGCATACGTCAAAACGTGCTCAGGGCCGTTGTGTCGCAGGTAATAGAACTTGCCGTCTTTATCTTCCCAACCGCCGACATAAACGCCGGTTGAAGTCGGGGCGTCTTTGCCCGTCACAACCTCCAAAGCTGTGCGCTCACGCGGCAGCAAGCCCGCTGCCTGAATATCCTTCTTCTCTGCCCAGCGGGCCGAACCGTGCAGATATTCGCTGGCTTTGGAGCTGTTCGACGTGACTACCTTGGCAATGGCAACACCGAGCAAACCAACAGTCGTAACAACCATGCCGATACTGCCAGACCGCATGAACTCGTCGGGGTAGATGCTGTACCAATCACTGGCCCAGCTCAGAATTGACCAGGGCGCATAGACGTGATTGATATGACCGCCAAGGTTGTCCTGGTAGTTGAATGTATATGCGAAGAACTGCGTTGCGGCTTGCAAGCCACCGAGGACGGACACCGCGCCCAGGGCTGGCAATAGCCGTTGCTTCTTCGGTTTTCGGTCGCGCACCTGCGGGCCGACCGCGTTGTTTATTTTTGGCTTCATCTGCTCCTTCCTCTTGATCTCTTGAGCGAACCTTGCGGAGTGACTGTCACGGCTTCACCGATCCGAACGCGCTTCATGCGCTGTGCCGTGGCCTTGTCGATTGGCAACACCAGGACTTCATCCCCACGATTTAACAGGGCCAATGATTGCCCCTGAACATTCCGAGTGCCGCCATAAGTAACCGCACCATCCTGATTAGTATATCGTGAATGCTTCGGTATATCGAAACCTTTTAGGCGCTTCGCCTCCCGCTCGGCAATGTATTTATCTGCTGCACTGGCCTTATCAGCCGCTATTCCTCCTGACCCAGAAACTCCCCATCGCAGTTGGTTATCTGGTTTGGCTCCTTGGTGCTCCAGCTCACCAGGAACATTACCCGGCAATAACACTTCACCTCCTCGGGCGAAGCGAACCAGACCGAGTGAGGACAGCGCTCGCAGACGGTTTTTTGCGAAGGACGGCGGCTCTCCTCCAATGCCTGTAACGTGGGGCTTGTTGAGGACATGGCGGCCTCCATTTCCGGCGTCATTTCGACGGCCTGCGGCGGCGCTGCCGGTGCCTGCTGACGGTCCGCGTCCTCGCTGGCCGCCTCCGGTTCGGCTTGCGGCTGCGGCTCGGCTGTCGGCGGCTCCGCGTCCTCTTCCGGCGTCGTCGGCAGCTCCCCGTCCAGGGCGGCCAGTGCCGCGTCTATCAGCTCGTCCTCGCTCATTTCCTCTTCTGGCTTGTTCGTTTCGTCGGTCATGACTGTTCTCCTGTTGCAATAGCTGCTGTCTGCGGCGCTCCAGGCCCGCATCAGCAAAAGTGATTGGTAAGTTTGAGGTGGCGGCAGCGTGGATTACCTGCGCCTTGAATTGAGGCGAACCATTAACGGTGATCCGGTTTCCATAGCGTTCCATCGCCATGCGCAAGGCTTCGGTCACTGCGTCACCAGTGGCAGCTTTGGAAACCTGCAACTTGTCGCCATCGTCACGGACGGCACTGCTGGCCGTGCGAAAAATGATGGTGCCTTTTTTGGTGATATTGTCCGTAACAGGAGCATGTCCCGGCTTCGCCCCACCTTCCCCCTTGATGGTGTCGCCCTGGAGTCCTTTGGCTTGCTCTCGCGCCCGCAACGCCTCCAGCGCCTTCTTGTCGCCGTCGAGCGCCTGTTGTTTCAGCCAATCCGCCCAAGCTCGCCGCTTGTACTGTTCGTACAGCTCCTGACGCTCTCGCTTGTGCTCCTTGTTGATCGACTGAATTTCATCTTTCAGCGCCTTATGGGCTTGCGCGTACAGTAGTTTTTTGGAAAGGCGATCCCCGCCCATTAGCTTTATGGCTGAACGGCGTAGACGATTGGACCGCTTCGCGGCCTCTATCCGCCGATCCTTCCTCCCCCTGGCGTTATCCCATTCAACCTTACGCGCAGCGGTCAGGTTCTTTTGTTCTTCCTGATACCTGGCGTACAACTCGGTTGTGTTGACCTTGAAGCGTGTAGGGCGCTTGTCATATTGGCGCTTTGCTTTCCTCTCGGCTTGCGCCTCTGTTTCCTCAAAGGCACCAAGCCGGGCTTCCAACTTCGGCTTGGACAAGTCGCGGGCGACGGTGCTGGCCTTAACCTGCGTCCCGTCCTCCGATTCGATGACAAAGCCATTGGCCCGCTGGCGAATCTCTAAACCGTTATCACCCATAACCTGGTGCAGCTCTTCCCAAGTCTTGGCCGTTCGGATTTCCTCCAGGCACTCCCGCTTGATCCAGCTCACCAGGCTTTCAATGCCTGCGTGCCGCTCCATGTCCGACGCCCGCCCTTGGGAAACACTTTTGCGCCCCTGGTGGTTATCCTTCTGCAAGCCATATTCATCTTCGAGCGCGTCACACAATCCGCCAAGCGTCCTATAAGCCTGATACGGCTCGTGCATCGTGTTCCTGGTCGGATGAATTTTGTTGATTGCGATGTGAATGTGGACGTTATCAGTGTCGTGATGAACAGCACTGACCCGTTGATGGTCCGCATAACCAAGCCCAGCACAAATGCGCTCTTCTACCGCTTTCAGAACGCCATCTTCTGGCTTTTCTCCAGCCGGGAAGCTGACTATCAGGTGGTATGTTTTGTCGCCCTTAGCGCGGGTATTGGCCTGCTGCGTGGCAAGCACTTCACCAATCACGGCCTGCATGGTGTCGGCCTCGCAATTAGTCGCATTCACCAGGCCAAGACGTTCGGTTTTGCTTTGCTCGTCGGTGATGTACTTCACCAACCCAGCAAAGTCGGATTTTTTCAACGAGCGCATAGGGACGTGCTTTGCGATCAAAAGCCACCCCCTGGAGTTTTAGCCGCTAAAATCATGGCTCCGACCTCGGCATAACAACCTTGGTCATGACCTTGCCCATTTCCTCCTGCGTCGCCTCAATCTTGCTGAGCACAGCAAGGATTGTTGACTGGCCGAACCGAGCCGTTCGCACGTCATCCGTTAGCCATAATTTCAACAGGCCGCCCAAGCGGCCAAGATCGCCGTTTATCCGGGCCAACTCCCGCACCTGCTCATAATCGACCACTCCCTTGATTTGGTAGCCCTGGCCGACCTCGCGCAAATAACGGGCAACACTCATGCCTGCCCGGGCCGCTTGCGCCTCGATTGCATCTTTCTCGTCGTCAAAGACTGGCACCCGCAAATGATGTGAACGCTTTTTGCCAGGCTTCTTTTCCTCGCTCATTTATATGCACCTCTCTATCAACCGGCGGCAGCCGGTAGCCTCGCAGAGCAGGATTCCCCGTTGAGCGCCCCCGGCGCGAATAAGGGGAAGTGAAGTTAGGTAATCGGCTCCGCCGATTAGCTAACTTCACCTATCCTGCCCGCCTTACGGCGTTCATAACACCAAGGTAAGTGTACATCAACAATTTCGATTTAACCGCTATTTTTGCGCAAATTTAGCGCTATCGCACAAACGATATAGTGAAATTTGCAGAAAACGGCCTATAATGGCAGCTAGAAGCGCTCTAGCAGCGATAAAACAGCGCACTTATAGCGATGTAATGAATAGCGCCGCAGTGGTAAATTGGCACCCAGGCAGGTAACAGATGGATACAAAGGCATGGCAAAAGCGAGAAGCTACACCGATGAACTGGCAGAGTGGGTGAAGAAACGAGACAAAACACGCACACGGCAAGATAAGAACGTAGTGGCTTTTCTTGCCGTTCGAGATGACGTGAAAGAAGCGATAGCAGCAGGCTATGCGATTAAAACGATATGGGAGCACATGCACGAACAAGGGAAGATTGCCTATCGCTACGAAACCTTCCTAAAGCATGTGAAGCGACATATCAAAGAGGCCAAGACTGACAAGCAGCCAGTTTTAGCCGCTAAAAACGAGGCCGCCGCCAGTGCCGCCAATAAGCAGCCCGACAACAAACCGGCAACTGCTGCACCAAAGGCAAAAGGCAGCGAGGCCAAAGAAAATGAAAAACCGCAATTACCAGGTACTGGCGGTTTCAACTATCAAGCAAAACCCAACAAAGAGGATTTAATCTAATGGCAAAAGTGCATCTTGTACTGCAAGGAAAAGGCGGCGTCGGCAAATCCATGATTTCCGCTGTTATCGCCCAATACAAGGCAAGCAAAGGTCAATCACCTTTGTGCATCGACACCGATCCAGTGAACGCGAGCTTTGAAAGCTACAAATCCCTGAACGTCAAACACCTTAATATCCTGCAAGACGACGAAATCAATAGCAGGACGTTTGATACCCTCATTGAAATGATTGCAGCCAGCAAAGATGACGTGATCATTGATAACGGGGCCAGCTCCTTCGTTCCCTTGACACACTACCTGATCTCGAACGAGGTTCCGGCGCTCTTGCGGGATATGGGGCATGAAGTCGTCCTTCACACCGTGATCGCAGGCAGCTCGTCGCTACTGGATACGGTCAACGGGTTTTCGCAGCTTGCAAGCCAGTTCCCGGTTGAATCGCTTTTTGTTGTGTGGCTAAACCCGTTTCTCGGCCCCATCGAACTCCAGGGCAAGAGGTTTGAGCAGATGAAAGCCTACACAAACAACAAAGAGCGAGTTACGGCCATTATCGACCTTCCGCGACTCAAGGAAGAGACCTATGGCCGCGACTTCTCGGAAATGCTCGAAAATCGCAAGACGTTTGCCGAAGCCCTGGAAGATGAATCGCTCACCATCATGACCAGGCAGCGCCTAAAGATCGTTCGCGGCCAAGTGTTCGGCCTGCTGGATAATGCGGCGGTGCTGTAATGTCCGATAAGATCGAGGAAACCATTAAGGAAATCGCGGCCAAACACGGCATAGCCGTTGGCCGTGATGATCCTATCTTGATCCTGCAAACAATCAACGACCGGCTAATGCAGGAAAGCACTGCCGCCCAGCAAGCCAACCTGGACGCCTTCAAGAGTGAACTGGAAGAAATTGCGCATCGGTGGGGGGATGACGCCAAAAACAAGGCCGAAAGGACGCTGAACGCAGCTCTGACGGCCAGTAAAGAGGCAATGGCGGCCACCATCAAAGAAAACGCCAAAGCCACGGCAGCAGCAGCCAGACAGCAAGTGGAAGAAGCGATTGCCCAGGAACTCAAGCCGTCGATCCGTGAGGCTCGCCGGGTGTCTTACATGAACCTGGTTGCGGCTGGAATGGTCGTTTTCGCGGCGGGCCTTGCGTTATGGGCGTCATGGTAGTGGTAGGAGTGATGGTGGCAAGACAAAAAAGCCCGGCTATGCCGGGCTTTGCTGTTTACTGGGGCGGGCGATTCAACCCAAGGGATAGCCCTCTGCTCTTCTCCTGGGTCTGCTTTCGCTCCTGCTCCTGCTTCTTCATTAGCGCCTGGTGCTGTCGCTCGGCCTGCTTCATCGAATCCCAATCCGCAGCCAGCTCGGGGTTTTCTGCCCGCATCTTCCTGGTTGCCAGCTCTTCAACACGCGGCGAATGCAGCCCCATTCCCTCCTTGATCTCCCTGACCGTCTCCAAGCGAGCGTGAAGCGTCTGGAGCCTGCCTTGCTGTTGCGCCTGTGACGCCTGCCAGGCTTTGCGGGTTCCGGGCATAGACAGGAAACCAGGGCGATTTGACTGCGTTTGCTGCAACCGGGCTTGCTGCCGGTTGATCAGGTTTTCTAGGCGATCCTCGATGCTTTCAACCTGGTCATGCTTGGCCTGGACATACATGGCCAGGGTTTCCTGATAGCCCTGCTCAACGGACGCCCCTTCAATCATGGCCTGCTGCTCGACCTCCAGGCCCTCAGCCGCCGAAACAAGGCTTTCTCCGGTTAGGCCCGAACGCCCTGCGCTTTTTGAGCGCGGCGGCGCTTCAACTCGATTCGCGCCCAAGCGCTCGATTCCTTCATGTCGCGCCGCAGCGATTCTTTCTCGGATTGAGTCAACGCTCTTGGCTGATTTGAGGTGTCCAGCTTCACCTTGTGTGAGTTTGTCGGTTCCATAACCAAACGTCTCCTGCCAAAATTGATTCATACTCGGGCCATGCTTGTTTTCAATGGCTGCTAGCATGGAAGGCTTAACCGGCAGGTTAAGCGCTCCTTCATGCGCAGTCATCACGGAAGCGGCAACCACTTTGCCGCCCCGGTTCTCCACATAGCCCCGCAAAGAGGCGACCGTTCCCCCCATTGCCAAGGTGTCGTCAACAACCAGGTACTTTTGACCCTGCTTAACGTCACCCTCGAATGTAGGATTGAACGCCAGGCGATGGTCAGCCCCGGTATCAGTTCGACCTACCTTGTCACTCTGGATAATGCCCAGCTCAACGTCCAGCCCCAACCTATCCGCAAGCGCCTCGGCCATTGCCAACGGTATTTTGTTGTTGCCAGCCGACTCAACAGCCAAAACCGGCAGCACCAGGGGCTTGCTGTCCCCTATTTTCTCCTTGATCTGCTCCACCGTTTCATCGGTGAGAAGCCTATCCACTAACTCGATGGCGGCAGGCATGTCGCCAGACTTGGCCGCCTGGTACTCGGGTTCGTTTTTCAATGCGCCCAAGCCCCCGTTTCGTATCACCTGGGGGAAGTCGCCCCAAGGGGCACGCTCCCCGATCCCTAGCTTACTCAAAGGCACCTCCCGTTTTAGCCGCTAAAACTATCGGGAGCGTCCTCTACTGAGATTGACGGCCTGGGCGACTATTGCCTTGCCCTGGGCGTCGTAGCTAATGCTTTTTGCACTCCCAATATCAGGTACTATATCGAAATCTGACTTAGAGTGCATGACAAAGTTTTTGCCTATCTGCTGGTAAATTTTGTTGTTATCGGCATGAACAATCACGCCATCATGGCGCTGCGACTTATCGGCTTCCTTAGCCATGTAAAGGTTGTATATTCCGGGCTTTAACGCTCCCGCCTTATCAACCTTCTGATTAGCCCATGCGCCACTCTGGTCGGTCTGAACGATCCTTTGACCGTTCATAACCAAAAGGCGTTGCTTCATTTGCGGCGCTCCTTTGTGTTTTCTCTACTACTACAGGTTGTAAATCCCCCGCCCACAAAAAAGCCGACCTCGGCTACCAAACGAGGCCGGCTTGCGTTCGGGCCGGGAAAATCTGTCAAGGATGCCTTTAATAGTACGGTAAAAAACCCGATTTATCAGTTTATTTCTGCGAACCGGCGTCCTTCTCCCCGCGTGAAAGCGCAATTTCCAGCCCCTCAACACGCCCGCGCAGCGCCGCCGCTTGCTCTCTGGCCGTGCCAGCCGCCTCCAGGGCAGAATCACGCTCTTTGGTTGCCTTCTCGACCTCACCGGCCAATCCAGCAAGTTTTTCCTCGGCTTGCGCCAGTTTGTACTCCAGGGAAGAAGTTGCAGCAGTCAAACGCTCGACTTCGGACTGAGCGGCTGCCTTGGCCTCCTGGGCATTCTCCAGCGCCTTGCTGTGTTGCGCTCGCAGGGCCTCGATTTCCTTTTGGTGCTCCTTGGCTGCCTGCTTCGCCTCGCCTTGAGCCTGTGCCAGCTCGGCCTTGTGGTCCTTGGCCGCTTTCTCGGCGGCGGCCTGGACTCGATCCAGCGCCTGCCGGTTCTTGTCTGCCTCTCGGTGTGCTCGATCCAGCTCGGAACGCAAGTCGCTGGCTCGCAACTCCATTTCACTACTACGCGCCTCGGCGGTAGTAGCTCGTTCACTGGCCGTGGTCAGCTTGGCTTTCAGCTCGTCAACTTCCGCCCGCAGCTCCTGGGCCACACCCTCCAGGCTCGCAACCTGGTTGCGCGAATCGTCCAGCTCTGCCGAAAGCTGGTCTGCCAGCTCGACAGCCTCCAACCGGGATGCCTCCATTTCCAACCGTGCAGCCTCCAAGCCTTCGCGCTCACTGGCAAGGCGACCGTTCGCCAGCTCCAGGGCGACACCCCAAATCTCGGACCCAACCTCTGACAACTTGTCCATGACGCCAGGCGGGGGCGGCTCCTGGATCGGCGTAGCATCAGCGGCCTTGGCCGCCCTCCATTCCTTCATTGCCTCGCTGATCGTGGTGTAACTGCCGCCGTCCAGCGCCTTGCGTACCGCTGCAAGGGTAGGGTTCTGACCGGCAGCGTCCAGCTCGTCGGCCACCTCGAAAATCTGCTCTTTACTGATTGCCATAATGCTCGCCCTCTGTAGTATGTTGTATTGTGTAATATACTACAACATACTACAAAACTAAGCAAGGCCATATTTCGGCCAGGCAAAACCGGATAGGTGAACTATTGCTTGAGGAAGGATGAACTATTGCCCTGCTGAAGGGGTGTGTAGGGGAGCCAACAAGCAGTAAGGGAGGGCTGCACAGGGTCACGATCAAGGTGCTC